>SXGR01017190.1_pt1 | contig 112586 bp, 94 predicted proteins | sample 3174711 | NCBI WGS metagenome assembly SXGR01 (sample SAMN11356860, study PRJNA531348) | freshwater metagenome | isolation source: freshwater sample F1-60 | place: China: Fuxian Lake, Yuxi | collected 2017-12-25 | reverse complement strand
TCACGAGCATCGCGAGCTTCTCGGGTGTGTTCGCGTGCTTGGCCACGAACTCGGGGTTGATGAGCATCCGCGGGCGGCGCGTGCACTCGACCGCAGCGGTGGGCACGGCGGTCGACTCGACGATTTCGGAGAGTTGCAGCAAGGCCGGCAGGCCGTGCGATGCGGACGGGAAGGCGTTGATCAGGCTGTCGGCGATCGAGGCGTGAAGGGTCATGGCGTGAGGCTCCAGGAGGTTGGGATGATGAGGGTCACGGGAAGACGGAAGCGGTCGGTGGTCACGGTGGGTGCGCCGCCGCGCAGGAAGACATGGCTCGACGCACGCGCGAGCACGGCGAGCACCACGTCCGGGTCGTCAGTCAGGCCGGCGAGCGCATCCCCTGCTGCGTTGCGCAGGACACCTGCGACCGGCGGCAGGCGGACCAGCGCCGGGCACGGCCGCGCGGCGGCGGCAGCGAGCCGCGTGTAGCCGTCGTCTGCCGACGCACACGCGACGACGAAGGCCTTGCACACCTCGCGCCAGGTCGCGACGTTCGGGGGCATGGCGTCCACCCAGAAGCGCAGGCGCTGGCACGCATCGCGACCGCTGTACTGAGCCGTCGCGTCTGGGCGGCAGCTCATGTTGTGCAGGACCGGCGTGGGGAGCGCGCCCGAAGCGGACTCGAGGGTGGGCCTCATTGCTGCGCCCCTGCGGCGTGCGGGCGCTTGCGGGCGCGCCGAGCCGTGGCGACGGCCGGTGCAGCATCGGCTGCCGCGAGCGCGGGTCGCTCGGCCAGCAGCGTGCGGATCTCCTTCCAGGATGCGAGCACGGCGTCTGTGTCGACCGCGCGCACGAGCTGTCCCTTGGCGAAGAGCCCCGCGAGCAGGTTGCCCAGCAGGTCGTGGTCCGCTTGGGCGCCGGCGTGCTCCTCGATCGCGGCCATGATGCTGCGCCAGGCCTTGTACTCCTGCGAACCCGACGAGAGCGCGGTCGCAACATCCTGCCTGCTCGCGACGAGCGCGTAGAGCTCGCCGCATTGATCGGCGACCGCAGTCATCAGGCCGGCGGCCAGCCCCTGCTCGACAAGCCAGTGCGCGAGCGCGTGCCGGCCACCGGCAGGCAGGTGTGCGAGCGCATCGGCGACATACGCGGAGCGCTCATGCAAGCTCAGTTGCGGCATGGCGGCGGCGCGGATGGCACGACGAGTTGGATCGGGTTCGGTCGCCAGCGCTCGGCGCGGGTCGCCTGCCGAGAGCCGCGCGAGCTTCCATGCAGCGGAGTGCGCCACCATCAGGCGCGAGTCGTCGACCGCGATCCCCTGCGCGCGCTGTGGAATGCTGGCGCTGACGGCGATCCAGCTCGATTCGACGATGTCCGCCGCCGGTTGGGCGGCGAGCCGCGCAGCGTGCACGGCGGCGATGTTGCGGTAGAGCATGGCAGCGCGCCGCCCCGACAGCGGCGCGCCGAGCGTGGCGGCGTGGCGGATCACCTCGCGCACCACGTCGGTGATCGCGCTGCCGGCGTACTCGAGCACAAGCGGGATCTCGCGTTCGATGAGGGCGATCGCCTCCTGCACGGCGCGGCGGGCTGCGTCATCGGGCTGGGTGTCTTGGCTGGTGATGACGGCGGCCTGGTCAGTCTCGGTGAGCTGCGCCCAGGCGGGCACGGTGATCACGAAGCCGAAGCGGTCGGCCAGCGCCGGGTCGAGCGCTTCGCTGCCGAGGTAGTCCTGGCCTGCCACCGCATCGTCCTGCCGCGTGGGCGGGTTCATGGCCGCCCATCGGTGGCGCAGCGCATCGAGCGGCATCCCCTGCACCACGCGTTCGTGGATGATGGGAAAGAGCCGGTTGAGCATGTCGGGGCGCGCGCGGCTGAGCTCGTCGATGAAGACGGCCTGTGCTCCCCAGATGGACGCGGGCGTCTGAACGAACTTCAGCGTGCCGTCGGCATCGGGAAGTGGGTAGCCGATCAGGTCGTCGTAGTTGACGAGGCTGGCGTTGTAGTGGCGCCAGGCCAGGCCGAGCGCCTGCGCGAGCCGCGTGAGCAGCAGGCTCTTGGCAGTGCCGTGCGCACCGATGAGCAGGAGCGGCGTCTGCGTGGCGAGTGCGGCGAGGATGACGGGCTCGAGGTGGTCGTAGCCCACGATGCCCAGTGAACGAAGGACGGTTCGATGCGTGGCCATGGATGGCTCCAACGCATGCCGACGGTTGGACACCTCGAAGGTCCGCGCGGCGACCATCGCCGCTCAACATCCGGCGCGGGGTGGACCGCCGATGAATGGTCGTAGCGCGCGGGCGGGCGCGCAGAAGTGCGCGACCGTCGCGGGCCGCGACCGAATCAAGGCGGACGCTGAGTCGTGTGATCGCAGGATGCGATCCACGCGGCGGCCGCCTTGGTGGCGGGCCCCGCGGGCGTGTTGCGTGATGAGCGAAAAATGCTTCGTTTGAAGCGATTTTGCGCACCGCGCCGCATGCCCCTTTCGGGGTGTCCTCCGCACCGTGACGCACGCGCGATGCGTGGCTCGGTTGCGATCCGGCTCTCAGAGGACTGCCGGAGATCGGAATGCTGGAAGGAAGATATACCGCAGCGCACGCTTGTCAAGGGCGAGGTGGGTGTGGAGCGCGACTAGCCTGCGGGGCGATGGTGCGGCGGCACATGGGCTCACTTCAAGCATCACCCCGCACCGCGGCCGGGCGGCATCTCATGCTGCTCGAGCGATTGCAGGAGCTGCTGCGCGACAGCCGGTACACCACGACCTACAAGTTCGCGGTGCTGCATGCGTTGTGTGATCTTGCGCTTGAGATGCCGGCACAGGAACAGCGGGTGCCGATCTCCCGGCTGGCCGAACGCGTGATGGATCTCTACTGGCAGCAGGTCATTCCCTTCCAGGCGCCCAGTGCGCGCAACCCGATTTCGTTACGCCAGAGCACCGGTGGGCCCGCCGCGGTGGTGCAGCTCGTGGCAAGCTGCCGATCGGCAGGACGCGGTCGCCGTGGCGGCAGATCACCGGTGCACCGCCGGCTTGACTACACACCGATGTTGCTGGTCCTTCTGAAGAAAGACGTGCTGCGCCGGTTGCAGCCGGGGGCCACGCCATTCCTCTACCGAACGCCGATCGGCCGTGATGAACTGGAGCTGTATCCCGGCGTGGCGGCCGCTCTGCGTCGCTTCCACGGCTTGCTCACCGACACGATCCAGGCACGGTGGACGGCGTGGATAGAACAACGCAACCCGCAAGTACGAGGCAGTGATGCGCTTCGCGAACACTTGTTCGGCGTTGACCGAGTCAGCCTTCGAGTTGTGGTGAAACCAATGCTGGTGTTACAGAACGGTTGCTGTTTTTATTCGGGCGTCCGTATCACTGAACGCACGGCCGAGGTCGACCATGTGCTGCCCTGGAGCCTGACCCGCAACAACTCGGTCGGCAACCTTGTGCTGGCCAGCAAGCGCACAAACCTCGCGAAGGGAGATCGCTTGCCGACGGCGGAAGAGGTGAAGCGTTGGATAGCGCGGAATCGGGACCATTCCGATGACCTCGCGCGGATTGCCGAGGAGGCGAATCTTGAGTGGAGGCCGGAGGGGCTGGCGCGACTGGCGCACACTCTCTCGATGCGCTGATTGCATTCCCACCGACTAACGCGCTCGCGAAGCAATCTCGAACCAAGCTGGCGGCAAGGGCACGGCGAGTTCACCGGTGACACTGATGGGTCGTTCCCCCTGCAGCTCGGTGGGGCGGAAGGCACCCATGAAGCAGAACGGAGATGAACCGAACTCGTCATCCCGGCTCTGCCGCACGAAGAGCCACATCGTTCCGTGCCCCTCTTTGGCACCATGGATCCGCTGACCGTCCTTCGTACCAGCGTGGGTTGCAGCAGGACTTTGCCAGTGGAACACCGCTGGGCTGACCGCATAGTCGCGATATCGCGTACGTTCTGTGAACCCCGCTTCGTCTTTGTCAAGCGTCACGAACATCAGATAGGCCGAGTGAGACGGAATCCACAGCACGCCCGACTGATGCGTCGTTGACCAGACCGACGGCCAACCGAATGCGGCAAGGATTTGTGATCGCGTATAGCACCCGTGCACAGAAAGCGGCACGGGGGCCCTCGCGCTCTCGGCAAGCGCAAGACGAGGTTGGACTGCATTCGCCACACTGGCATCGAGCAGGTCTTGGCACTCCGTGCGAAGCACTACGTTCTCTCTCAACTCGCCAAGGACGTCGAACACACTGGCAGGGCGATCCAGCCCCCGCTTGCGCTTCACGGCATCCGCAAAGCCAACACACACCATGTCGCTGCGCAACCGGTCGCTCTGGGATAGACCAGCCACCACGGTCCGCGGATCAGAATGCTCGAGCTCCTTCAGGAGCTTCACACCAAACGATGCAACGGCATTGTCGCGCATGGCTGCGAGCGCGCCGAGCCCCGCCAGAAATGGCGAGACGGAGCTGAGTGCACCCGTACTGCCGTCGCCCGCCACCGCCTGCCGAAGCGCATACCACGTCCGCTTTCCACCTTGCCCGGAGTACAGCTCGCGCGGATCAAGCTGGCGCCAGTCAAGAAACTCCCGAAGCGAAGGATGGCGCCCAAGTTGCTCACGCTGGAACCTGATGTCTTCCACCCACTTCGCGGTAAGGCCACGAATTGCCGAGCGAATGCTGGCGATCACGCGCTCTTGCGCAACGCGTTCTAACGTCACCGAGCAACCGGCAGGCAACGCCGAGAAGCCGCTTCTCACTTGACCCTCAATGGAGACCCCTGGATCAGCCAGCAGCGCCCTCAGCCGCTGGTCGAACCGATACTCCTGCCGGTGTTGCCCCACAAAGTCCAACACCGTCAAACAGTCCTTGCCCGATCCGGGCGACAGTCGAAGCCCACGACCAAGCTGTTGAAGGAACACGGTCAGACTATTTGTGGGCCGCATGAACAGCACCGTGTCAACCTCAGGGATGTCAACCCCTTCATTGAACAGGTCCGCAACGAAAACAAGCTGCGTCTCCCCGCGCCGCAACCGACCAATCACCTCGTCACGTCGCGCAAGGTCATCTGATCCATCAAGTGACTCGGCACGAAGTCCAAAACGACCTTGACTCTCTGCAGTTGCGCGCCACCTCTCAAAAACGCTGGCCATGTCACGCGCATGTTTCACCCCACTACAGAATCCGATCGCACGCATGCGCGAGGGGTTGGCAACATAGTTGTCAATCGCGGCGCTCACCCCACTCACCCACGATTGACCAGCGAGGATGTATCGACTCTCGACGGCAGACATGACGTAGCCGCGTTGGCTCGACCAGCCGACCTCACGGAGATCAATGTCATCCGTGATCCCAAAGTATCGAAACGGCACGAGCAATCGACGGGCGATTGCATCGGGGAGTCGAATCTCGGCCGTCACACGAGACTCGAAGTGCCGCGTCACATCGGATTCATCAGCCCGCTCAGGCGTCGCAGTCAGGCCGAGCAGCGAAGCAGGATCGAGGGAATCAAGAAGCGCACACCACGTCGGCGCTTCCCCGTGATGGGCTTCGTCGACGACGACATAGTCGAAGTCAGCTGGGGATATGGAGCCGTCATGCACACGGGCCGACCACGACTGGATCGAGGCGAACAGCGCTTGACACGGCCAATCGTTCTCTCCGCCCACCAAGAACCCACCGAAGTTGAGATCACGCAGGACTTGGCCGAACATGACCCTGGCCTGACGCAGGATGCGCTCTGAATGCGCGATGTACAGCAGCTTTGGACGGCGTCCCTCGCGGGCAACAAAGTCGGCTTCGAACCGGCGATAGTCGAAGGCCGCAATCATCGTCTTTCCGGTTCCCGTCGCCGCAACGACCAGATGCCGCCGCCGTCCGAGCGAACGATCAACCTCGATCCTGTCGAGGATGGCCTGCTGGAACGGCTTGGGTTCTAGGTCAAATAGAGGAAGCGAGACAGCCTGAGGAGCCGCCCCTGCGAGGGCACCCGATTCGCGCGCCACCAAGTCCCTGAACTGTTGGTGAGTCGGGTGGTCCTCTGCGAGGCCGTACTCGGTGAACTCAGGGTCGCCCCACCACTGCTCAAACGTCTCTTCGATCTTGGTCCACAAGCCTGGCGAAGCGACCTGAGACAGCCGAACGGTCCATTCAAGGCCTTCGGTGAGTGCTGGCCGCGACAGATTCGCAGATCCAACGTATGCGCTGCCGAATCCACTGCTGCGCGCATGGATGTAGGCCTTGGCATGCAGTCGGGTTGAGTCGGTTTCAGTTGAGAAGCGGATCCGAAGCCGCCCGTGATGCTGCCTTGATACCGAAGCGAGGACGTCCAGTGCCTTTGGGTCTGTTGCGCCCATGTACGCGGTCGTCACCACGCGCATCGAGCCGCCACGCTCCAGGAATGCCGTCACATCGCTCTGTAGCAACTTCACAGCGCTGAGCTTGATGAACGACACCAGCCAGTCCACACGATCGCATGTTGCTAGCTCTCGTTTCAACTGAAGCAGGAGGCTCTCAGTGCCTTCCCTGCCCGTCAGAAGACCGTGGTCAGAAAGATCTGGCGGCTGATCGCCGTGCTTGGGGCCGATGCGCTCGAGCACCTGCGGCTGGATTAAAGTCGCTCGACCAGCTTCGCCATCAGATCCGTCTCCGATGAAGGCGAGCAACCGATTGGCGAGCTCGATGTCTGACTGCGTGGCTTCGCGATCAACACTCAGCCGCGCCTCAAGAGACTCCAGAAGCGACACTGCGAGCTCTCTTGCGACAAGTCGCGCATCTCGACCCCTCATGGGCCGCGTCGCCACCTCGAATCCCGCCCGACGTGCGGACTCCAGCAACTCCGACACGCGCGCGTCAATCAGGCTGTCATACAGCCCTTCAACCGGTAGCCCGTTGACTCGACGGATTCGCCGATAGGAGGGCGATTCGAACGGCACTCGCGGAGCTTAGCGAACCGCCCCACTCACTTCCGCCCCCTGCGTCGCTTCAGCTCAACCAGCAGGCCCTGTTCGCCGCGATCATCAATGCGTTTGCCGCCGCTGACAACAGCGCACCTGTCAACTCGGTTCTGCGCCTTCTTGAACGTGGTCCTCGTGCGCTGCACGGTTTCCTGAGACACGCGTGTGGGAAACGAGGCCACATTGCGCGACACCATGAAGATGCCGACGACACAAGTCGCCGTCGGCCGCGAAGCGCGCGCGTCACGCCAGGCAAGCTCGCCCAAGTCTGAAGCAACGTGGTGTGACGAGGACCTCGCCGCCCACCAGGCCAAACCTGCGGGCTCACGCCTGCCTCGTCACCCGGCGAGGAGACGGTCCACGGCAATCGCCGCGGTGAAGTCGCGCTCGCTCAGTCCACCCGCGTCATGCGTGGAGTAGCCCAGACGAACGCGGTTGTAGAGGACATGAATGTCCGGATGATGCTGCGTGCGTTCCGCCTCCTCTGCCACGCGGTGGACGAATCGCATTGCAGCCACGAAGTCCGGGAAGGCAAACTCCCGTTCGATCAGGTCGCCCGTGCGTTTCCACGCGGCAATGGACGGCATGCGGGACTGCACCTCGGCATCACTCAATCGCTTCACCATGCGTTGGATCGTACTTCGTACCATCCCCGCTCAGGTGCCGACAACGCATGTAGACAGCGAAGTTGATTCGGGTCCGCCGAAGATTGCGGTCGTGACGCATCAGGCGAACGATGCCCACGCACAGGTGGCGCGCACGCTCGTTGCACGCTTCGGAATGGAAGCGAAGGCGCTGTCCGATCCCGATCCCGCACGGATCGCGATGGCGGTTCGCGAATCGCACGCATTGGTGGTGGTTGGTTCGCCCTCCGAGGAAGTGCTTGGATCAACCGCCGTGGCGGAGGCGATCGCATCCATGCTGCCGATTGTCGCGCTCTGTGCGGGGGCGCCACCCACGCGTCTTCCGCCCGGCATCTCCTTCGCTCTCGACGCCGACGATGGACCGGATCATCTCGCTGTGGCACTTCGCGCCTTGGTGGCGCGGCAGCGTGATGTGCGGCTGCTGCAGCTCGATGCCGCAACGGCCATGCGCTTCTCAGGCGGACTTCGCCGCGAGATGGAAACGCTTCACGGCGAACTCCAACTCGCGGCCTCCGTGCAACAGGAGTTCCTGCCGCGCACATTGCCGACGCTCGGCGGCATGTCGAGTGCCGCTCTCTGGCGCCCCGCCGCGTTCGTCTCCGGCGACATCTACAACGGCGTTCGCATCGATGAGCATCATCTCGGCCTGTTCGTCACGGATGCGGTCGGTCACGGCATGCCTGCGGCGCTGCTCACCCTCGTCATTGCGCGAAGTCTGCAGGTGAAGGAGATCGGAGAGGACTCGTATCGAGTCCTGCCACCCTCCGAGTCACTCGTGCGCATCAACGAAGAGATGCTGCAGCGCTCCACGCGGATGACGCGCTTTGCCACTGCGATCTATGCGGTGATCGATACGCGAACACATGCGCTCAGCGTCTCTTCTGCCGGACACCTGCCCTTGCTGCACGCGCGCCGAGGAGGACTGTTCGAGCCCGTCGAAACGCACGGGGGCTTGCTCGGTGTATTCAAGGATGAACACTTCTCGCAGGCGAACATCCAACTCCAACCGGGCGACAAGGTGCTGCTGTACTCCGACGGATTCGAACAAGCGTTCCCCGAGCAGGGTCAGGCCGCATCCTCGCCACGGCTTCCCAACCGCCGCTACTTGCAGGTCTTCAACGAGTTCGCATCGCTCGACGATCCGCAGGCATTCGTCGATGCGATCACGGGTCGCCTCGAAGAGGAGCGCAATGTGTTCCCGCTCGTGGACGATGTGACGCTGCTGTGCAGCGCGTGGAGGCCGTGAGGTCAGCGGCGCGCGAGCTGCTGTGCAACGGCACGCGCCACAAGACGCGCCAGCGGATCCGCCTCGAGATTGACTCGATCGCCCGCGCGCAGTGCGCCGAGCGCAGTGCAGTGGATCGTGTGCGGGATCAGCGCCACTTCGAAGAAGCCGCTGCCGCACGCGGCAATCGTGAGTGAGACGCCGTCCACCGCGATCGAACCCTGTGCGCAAATCACATCGTCCCATCGCTGCTCGGCGGTGCTGTCCACGGCGATCCGAACACGCCATTGACCATCGGTGCGGTCGACGGAATCCACCTGTGCCGTGCCCTCCACATGCCCCTGTACCCAATGTCCGCCGAGCGGATCGCCCAATCGGAGCGCAGGTTCGAGATGCACACGCTTTCCCCGCTGCCATCCGCCCAGCGTCGTTCGTTCAATCGTCTGCGGGATCGCATCGAAGTGCAGCACGCCGCCATCGAGTGACGCCACGGTCAGGCAGATGCCATGCACGGCAACGGAATCCCCGACCTGCACGCGCGCGACGATGGTCGGACACTCCACGGCGATACGAAGACCTGCCTCGGACCGTGTGAGATCCGTGATCGTGCCGGTGGATGGAACGAGTCCCGTGAACATGGGTCACCTCCACGCCCGAACGATGGACGCTTTCGGATAGTAGCGCCCGAGGATCGCGCGCTCGTCGCGTCCCGCGCGTCCCATCGCTTCCGCTCCGTGCTGGCACATCCCGACGCCATGTCCAAAGCCGCGGCCAGTGATCGTTGCATTGCCGCCCTTGATGACGACATCGCAGTCGCACGACTTGATGCTGCTCTTCCCATCACCCGCCGCATTGATCGCGCGGCGGAAGTCCTCCGCCTCGAGCAGAAGATCCGCACCCCGCGCAGGTCGCAGACGCATGGCGATCGGTCGTCCGGCCGCGTTCCGATCCGCCGCTTCCACGCGGACGAGTCCATCCAACTTCGCCAATTCGGCGCGTCCATGTGCCGCGCCCCACGCACGCAGTCGCGTCACGATCGCCGACACGGGAATCACCACCTTCCACGACGCGACCGGGGAACCGCCACAACATCCCTCCTTTCGCGCAGCGCCGTCACCCGTGGAAACGCTGGCAATGTCGTGGTGCGGATTGTCTGTCACCGTCCCGAGTGCGTTCGCGGGTCGACCTCCGCACGCGCTGGAGTAGTACGCGGGCACAACGCTTCCAGACTCGACGAGAACCTGGCCGCGCGTTTGTCGCACGGCGTCGTTTGCCTTTGCATTGTCGGTCGCACCGATCCAAGCCTGACTCAGCTGACCCGCCACCATGTCATAGTGGCGCCGCCCCTCCCAGCGGTCGGACTCCACCGTCGCATAGCTGCGCGCGGCGATCGCCTGTGCGCGGTAGGCCGCGGGCGTCCACGATGGATACAGCTCCTTGGCGATCACGCCCGGCAGGTAGGACTCCATGCCGACGCTCATGACGAGGTCAATCCCATCCTCGGTGTCGTACACGCTCATCTCGCCTGGCCAGTCGCGGTCGTTCCAGCGGATCTCACCCGCCTTGCTGAGCGGCTCAATCCACAGCGGTCCACTCGCGAAAGTGCGTTCGCTTCCCGCGGCGCCGCCACCAGATCGCGACACCTTCCATCCACCTTGCACTGCGCGCACGGACAGCTCTCCTTCCACGGTCCACGCCGACGAAATCGGATCGCCGTCTTGCAGCACTCGCACCTTGCCCGCCGACTTCAATGCGATCGCCTGCGACCGAGGCACTGATGCGAGGCGGATGGCTACTCGGGGCTCCGTTGTGGGCGGCGCTGGAAGAGGTTTGGGTGGCAGCGGCTTCGGCGGCGCGGAAGGCGGCGTGACCGTGGGTTGCTCTGCCGGGGCGGATGGCTCGGGGGATCCCTGCGCCACGGCGGAGCGTTCACTCGACACGGGGCGCGCCGGCGCCACAGGCCGCACGGGCTCTGGCGATGAACATGCAGCGATCAGCAGTGCGCTCAGTCCGATGCAGGCGCGGAGCCAGGGCATCAGAGGTGCGCGCCTTGGCACGGATCACTCGAGCGGACGGAGCGACAGCCCATGGTTCGCGAGCTGCAACTTGATCTCATCGAGACTTGTCAGTCCGAAGTTCTTCAGTCCCATCAGCTCCGCCTCGGTGCGGCACGCCAGTTCGCCCAGCGTGCGCGCCTCCAGAAGCGAGATGGCTTTCTTCGCACGGACGCTCAGCTCGAGGGTTGAAACCGAGATCGCCAGCACGGCTTCGTCATGCTGTGTCTTCAGATAGTCGAGGTACTCGCGGCGGAACGCCTGATCGTGGCCGCCTTCGAGTGCCTGTCCGAGCCGCAGACCGCGCGCGGCGAGCATCGCCTTGATCTCGCTGATGCTCGACTCGCCGAAGTTCTTGAACGCTAGCAGTTCCGCTTCGGTGATTCGCAGCAAGTCGCCAAGCGTGCGGATGTCCACCTTCTTCAGGCAGTTGCGCGCACGACCGCTGAGTTCGAAGTCGGTGATGGGCGTATTGAGGATCGCGTTCTTGCGAAGCTCCTGCTGCCGAGCATCCGCATCGATCGTCATCTCGGTCACACCCATGACATCCTTCAGGTACATGCGCGCCCTCGGATGGGTCGGGTGCTCATCCACGATGCGACGCAGGCAACGCTCCGCGCGCGAGAGTTCGTTCAAGTCCTCATACAGGATGGCCAGATTGATGAGCGCGTTCACCGGCGGCTTCTTCCCGAAGCAGATGCGCTCGTACAGCTCGATCGCCTCGTCGTCCTCGCCGATACGGTCGAGCAATCGAGCGAGCGAGAAAACGGTGTCCACGGCGTGATGCTCGGTAAGTGCAGCGCGGTAGGCCTCGACTGCCGCGTCGCGGTCGCCCGCTGACTCGCATTGCCGCGCACGATCGAGATGTGGCTTGGCCTTGGCAGCATCGCCCGCATGAAGCGGCAAGGTGGTGGATGTGGTCATGGTGGTCAAAGTCTTCTCTGCAGTGGAAGGAGTGTTGGCGGCTCGCAGACGCCTCGGACCGAACATCATAGCGGGTTCTGACCGCGCGACGCAGCATCTTCTTCGACGCCGCGTGCGCTCATGTGCAGTTGCAGGGTGCGCCACGCGCCTCGCTCGAAGCGCCACGCCAGCGCCGCGCCGAGCGCAAGGATGTAGAGGGTGGCGCCCGCCCACGGTCCCCAGGAGCCCCACTCCGGGAACGCCACCGCGAAACCCCAACCGCCACCCACGATCAGCGTCCAACTGAGCACTGCAGTCAGGAGCCCAGGCCAGAGCGTGTCGCCGGCGCCCCTGAGCGCGCCGAAGTAGACGATGCCGAGGCCATCGAACGCCTGGAAGACGGCCGCGAGAATCATCACGGAAGATCCGATCGCCACGATGCGATCTGCATCGCCTTCACTGCCGGCTCCGCCGAGAAAGACGCGCATCATCGGCTCGCGCAACAGCAGCATGAGCGCACCCCAGATCGACATGTACACGATGCCCATCCAGAGTGAAGTATGCGCAGCCTTTGCAGCGAGGTCGGGTTCGCGCGCACCGATGAACTGCCCAACGAGGGTCGTGGTTGCCACTGAAAATCCGACAGCAGGCATGAACGACAGATGCATGTACCGCAGCACGATCCAACCTGCGGCGAGATGCTCCGTGCCGAATCGACCGATGAGCGCGGTCATGAAGATGGCCCAGCACAACATCTCGTTGCCCTGTTGAAAACTTGCGGGCCAACCGACGCGCAGCAAGTCTCGAATGCCGCCCACATCGATGCGCCACGCCGATCGTGTGCCGTACTCCCGCGCCATTTGCGGACCAAGGAAGACGAACGCCGGGATTGCACACTCGACGCATGTGCCGATCACCGTGGCGATCGCCGCACCCTGCACTCCCATCGGTGCCACCCCGGGCACCCCTGGCCACCCGAGCGCAGGCAGTCCAGAATCCCCGTAGATCAGAACATAATTGCAGATCACATTCACGATGTTTCCCGCGATGGCAGAGACGGTGATCACCTTGGGTCGACCGATGCCGAAGAAGAAGTTGGTGATCGCCTTTCCTGCGAGATTCACGGCTGCACTAAACAGCAGCACGCGTCCATACGCGATCTCGAGCTCGATGAGCGCGCGCTCATGCCCCATCGCCTCGAACGCCATCGGCAGCCCCCAGATGGCCATCGGCAGCAGGAGCAACCCCCAACTGATCACCGCAAACCAAACGCCGCACCACGCATAGCCCGCCGCGCGCTTCGACTCGCCGCGCCCGACGCACTGTGAGACGAATGTATTGACGAGCGTGATCACACCGTAAAGGAACGCCATCGCCGTCCACGCCCACACGCCGCCATTGCCCTGCGCAGCAAGTTCGAGCTCCCCGAGTTGCGACACCATGAGGCTGTCGACAAACTGCATCACGGTGTAACTCGACATGGTCACCACGGTCGGCCATGCCAGCGACCAGACGCGCTGAACCCGCTCGAATCCGTCGAGATGATGAAAGTCTGCGTGCTGTGCTCGCTGCATGAAAGGGAACGCCTCGTGCTGCGGCGAAAACGCCGCGCGTCAGAGATCGACCGTGACCATGTCGCTTGCACGTCCCGCCGAAACGGGCGGATGGAACACCTGCGATGCGAACGCCTCGAGTCCTGTCACCAAGGCCATCTGCGCCCGCGTGCGGGCGGCATCGAAGGCATCGGCGGCGGGCTGCCCGGCGAGTGCGGCGAGTTCCAGGGCGATTTGCGATTCGCTCTTGGCGAAGTCGATCGGCAGGATCGCACGCTCGAACGACTGCAGGCGACCGCGGGCGTTCTCGAAGGAGCCGGCCTTCTCAATCCATGTGGACGAGGGAAGCATCACTTCGGCGTGCGCGTTCACGCGTGTCGGCAGCGTGTCGATCAGCACGACGCGCCGCGTTGCGAGCGCAGCACCCATCGGTTCGGTGACCCACGCGCTTGGGTAGTTGCCCGTCACGAGCACGGTGCCGGCGCCCGCCGTTGTGAGCGCGGCGACGAATCCGTCGGCATCCGTGACCTGCGCCACCCCCGCCGGCAACTTGCGCGCTGGCTGCGATGCTGCGAGCGCCTCGAGCACGCGCCGCACGCCGCGGGCGTTCGGTGCCTTCTCCGAATGAATGGTGAAACCGCCCGTGAGCGTGCGATCCTGTCCGCTGCGCGGAATGGGGCCCACTCCCAGGACGGCGGATGGGTCAAGCCCCAGCACGAATCGACCGAGCAGGAACGCGTCCTCGCAGGAGAGCATCGGCGAGATCAGCACCGCCAGACGCCCTCCGCGCGCGCCAGCCTGCAGGACTTCCACCGCGCGGGCAAGCGAAGTCTGCCACGCTGCGCGCGGATCTTCACGGTCGAACGCTGGCGTTCCACGCACCGATGGCATCGTCAGTCGCTGCTCGCTGTGCACGAACTTCCAGCCGTAACGGACCTCATCGGTGATCCACCACTGGTTCACTTCGAGGTTCGTTCGCGGCTTCACGCGGTAGACCGTTCCCTCGTTGTGCTCGACGGAGATGTTGTCGCCGCTTGCCGTGATGCCATCGATGGATGGCGTCTTCTTCAGGAACCACACGCGCTGCTGGAAAAGGAAATCCTTGTCGAGCAGTGCGCCGACGGGGCAGAGATCCACGACATTGCCCGACAGCTCGTTGTCGAGCCCCTTGCCAGGGAAGACATCGATCATCTCGGTGCCGCCGCGCCCATCCACCATCAGTTCGTGGGTCTGCGTCACTTCCTTGGTGAATCGCACGCAGCGCGTGCACATGATGCAGCGGTCGCTGTACAGCAGCACATGCTCGCCGACATCCTTCTTCGGGTTCTTGATCTTGTCTTCTTGGAAGCGCGAATGGCTGCGTCCGTACTCATAGGAGTAGTCCTGCAGATGGCACTCACCCGCTTGGTCGCACACGGCGCAATCGACGGGATGATTGATGAGCAGGAACTCCATCACCGCTTTCTGGTTCGCGACCGCCTTGGGACTCTCGGTGGTGACGACCATCCCCTCCGCGGCAGGCGTGTGGCAGGTCGGCATCAGCTTCGGGATTTTCTCCAGCTGTCCCGTCTTCGGGTTCGGCTGACTGATCTCCGCCAGACAGATGCGGCAGTTCGCTGGAACGGAGAGTCCAGGGTGGTAGCAGTAGTGCGGAATCTCAATGCCGCCCTGCAAAGCCACATCAATGATCGATTGGCCCTTGGTGAACTCGAGTGGAACGCCGTTGATGGTCAGGTGAGGCATGATGAGTGGACGCGTGGGAAAGCGAATGCTGCGCCGATCGGAGGCGCATCCTAGCGACCGTCGGCAGGCGAGGCAGCGGGTCGCGTGATGCATTCGATCTCGATGGCGCCATCGACCACATCGACCGCGCAGATTTCGACCGACCGCCCATCCGCGAGCCTGTGAAGCGCGGGCAGCCGCCTTTGCGCGGCGGTCTCGCCCTCGAGGAAGCGCCAAGCGATTGCTCCGCCCGATGGAACGGGCAGCCGCCCGATCGCACCGGAGGCCGGTCGCAGTTGGACGGCGCCATCCTGCACACTCGGCACCACATCACAACTGAAGATGCGCCCACCTGTCTGCAGCAGCAGCGTCATGCAACCCGCATCGCAGCGCACTTCTGCCGCCACGCCCTCGAGCGGCCAGACGAAGGACGGATCATGGGAACGCCACTGCGGCAGCCGAACGGCCAGCCAAGCGTTCACGTCATTCGCATGAATGCGAATCGCCCATCGCGCACCGGGCTCGCGGATGCGTGAGATGGCAGCGGCAAGGCCCTGCTCGAGGTTCCGCGCCCGATCGGCGCTCGTTGGATCGGCCGCGATCTGAAGGGGGTCCTGCCAACCGCGCGGAGGCAGCGATGCGAGGACGAAACCTGCCGTGGCGAGGAACAGCAGCGCGCCACCTGCCACGAGCAGGAACACACCTGAGCGCCGCAACCGGGGGCCGCGCACCTCAGCCCTCGAAGGCCGTCACGCACACGGTGTCGTTCTGCCCGCCAAAGCCGAAGGAGTTGGAGAGGCATGTGCGCACCACCGAAGCGCGCGGCGTGTTGGGCACATAGTCGAGATCGCACTCGGGGTCCGGGGTCGAGTAGTTGATGGTGGGAGGCAACATGCCTCGCTCGATCGCCATCACGCAGGTGATGAACTCCACGGCACCTGCAGCCGCGATGAGGTGGCCGAGCATGCTCTTGACCGAACTCATCGGCACTTCCTTTGCAAGATCGCCGAACACGCGTTTCACGGCGAGCGACTCGATGGAGTCATTCTCCTTGGTTCCCGTTCCGTGCGCGCTGATGTAGTGAACGAGCGGACGTCCATCTCCACCGCGCGCGTGCGGATCGATGCCCGCCTGCCCAAGCGCCTGCAGCATGGCGGCCGCCGCACCCCGCCCCTCTGGTTCGATGTCCGTGATGCGGTAGGAGTCGGCGCTCGACCCGAACCCGATCACTTCCGCGAGTGGCTTCGCGCTGCGGCGCCGTGCATGCGCAAGCGTTTCGAGAATGAGCATCCCCGCACCCTCACCCATCACGAATCCGCCTCGAGTCATGTCGAATGGACGACTGGCTTTCGTCGGGTCGCCTGTGCTCGTGCTGAGTGCGGTCAACCGATTGAAACCCGTCACCCCGAGCACATGGATCATGGTGTGCGCTCCGCCGGCGATCATGACATCCGCCTCGCCGCCGCGCAGAATGCTGCACGCCTCGCCGATCGCCTGCGTGCTCGCGGCGCACGCGGTGAGACAGTTGGATGTCGGCCCACGCACATCGAACTCGCGCGCAATGTGTGCGAGCGGCATGTTCGGCTCCTGCTCAATCTCGCGCGCCGCCTGCAGGAGCGAGTGACCGAGCTTCGCCCAGGCCGCGCCATCCGTGCGTCCCTTCGCCGCATCCCACGAACGGATGTTCGCGGCGAGGTAGTTCATCGTGTCGATGACCCCCTCGCCCGCGCCGAGGTAGATGCCCACGCGCCGCGCGTTCGCGGGCGGCGTCTGATGCAACTGCGCCTGCTTCCACGCCTGTGCTGCCGCACCGAGGGCAAACTGCGAGTTGATGCCCGCATTCGCGTGCATGGTGATGTCACGAACGAACGGTCGCACATCGAAGTCCTTCACTTCCGCCGCAAACGTCGTGGGGAATGTGCGCGCATCGAAGCGCGTGATGGGTGCCATGCCGCATGCACCGCGCATCAGGGCGGACCACACCGTCTCAAGATCGTGCCCGAGAGGCGTGACCCAACCCATGCCGGTGACCACCACGCGCTCGGCATCGCTTCGGCTTGTGGCGTTCATGCGATCCTCCCGAGCACCATGGCAGCGCTCTGTCCGCCGAGCCCAGTGGTGGTGACGACGACATTGCGGAGCGGCGCAGCAATGGCGCCTCGCGCATCCGCGTCCACGCCGAGCTTCGCGGAACCGCTCGTCGAAAGTCGCGCAGGCAATCGCTGCTCACGCAGGCACCGCGCTGCGACGCACGCCGCGAGAGCGCTCGTGCCAGCCCCCACGATCCCAACTTGCGGGGCGACCGTGATGAGCGGCAGCGATGCCGCGCGGCCGCCGAAGATCTGCCGGACGGCGTGCGCTTCTGCGGCATCGACTCCCGCGATGCCGCTACCCATCGGCACCACTGCATCCACTTCTTCCGCACGAACGCCCGCCTGCTGCAGCGCACCCTCGACCGCTGCAGCGATGTCCTCTCCTGCGTTGGAGAGGTCCGCGCCCACCGTGTCATCGCAGCGGCACTGCGTTGCGGCAAAGCCGCGAAGTTCCGCCCACGCCGTTGCACCGCGCGATCTCGCACTCTCGGCGCTCTCCACCACGAGCAGACCGCCGCCCTCGCCCAGCACCGTTCCATCGGCCGTTGGATCAAACGGACGGACCGCCGCTGCACCATCGCCGCCCACGGGGACACCCGCGAGTCGCTGCGCGAAGGTCTGTCGCAACAGTCCCATGTAGTTGACCTTGCTCTCGGCTCCACCCGAGAGGCACGCATCCGCATCGCCGCGGCGAATCACGCGCATGCTCTCGCCGATCGACAGTCCACCCGACGCCTCCGCGCAGGTGATCGTGTTCGATGGTCCCTGGCAATCATGAATGATCGTGACATGGCACGCGAGCATGTTGGGCAGGTACTTGAGCAGCCAGAGCGGCGTGAGGTTGTTCATGCCGGTGCGCCCCCACTCTCCACAGTCGAACGAACCATCCGCGGTCTGACAGGACTGCATCGCAGCTGCCAACTCGTCGGAGTCGGCCGGGATCAATCCAGCACCGATCTGGCATCCCACACGCGCAGGGGGAATGGTCGGCGTTGCACCCTCCGCGGTGCCGCGCGTCACCAGGCCCGCCGAGTGCACGGCGCTCGCAGCAGCTGCCACGGCGATCTCGATGTCGCGTGCCATCACCTTCGTCGCCTTGCGATAGCTCTTGGGAACGATCGCACGGATATCGAGTTGCTCAGGCGCGATCGTGGCTGCCACCGTGCTGATGAATCCCGATGCATCCCATGCAGTGATCGGGCGGATCGCCGTCGCGCCGCTGCAGAGTCCATCCCAGAGCGCATCGATGCCGATGCCGAAGCCCGACACCGGTCCCATACCGGTGATCAGCACGCGTCTGGAAGATCCTGGCATGGGCGGCGGAGGATAACCGCGTCCGAACGGGCGCGTTCACATGCGGCGAGCGACCAGCAACGCCATCTCGAGTGCCTGCTCGTAGTTCAGGCGCGGATCGAGCGCCGTCTGGTAGGAGCGAAGCAGATCGCATCCCGCGAGTCCGCGCGCGCCACCCGTGCATTCGGTGACGTTCTCACCCGTCATCTCGAAGTGCACGCCACCGAGATTGGTTCCCTCGCGCCGATGCAGGTCGAACGATTCCTCGAGTTCGCTGAGGATGTGTTCGAACGCGCGGGTCTTCACGGGCACCTGCTGCCCATCCGTGCCCGTCACCGAAAGGACTTCCGTGTTGCCATGCATCGGATCGCACACCCACAGCACCCGGCGCTTGGTCGCGGCCACCGCACGCAACAGCGGCGGGAGCAGTTCACCGACCTGCCGCGCGCCCAGTCGGTGGATGAGCGTGAGTCGACCAGGTTCGTGGTGCGGATCGAGCCGCTCGCAGAGCTGCGTCAACTGCTCGGGAGTGGTGCTGGGCGCGACCTTTACGGCGATCGGATTCGCGATGCCGCGCAAGTACTCGACATGTGCGCCATCGACCTGCGAGGTGCGCGCGCCCAACCAGGGGAAGTGCGTCGACAGATTCCACACGCCATCGCGGCGCGGGACGGTTCGCGTCTGCGCGGACTCCAGTTCGAGCAGCAGGCATTCGTGGCTCGTGTAGAAGTCGACGCGCTGCAACTGATGCACTCGAACGCCCGCGAGCGTTTCCATGAAGCGCAGTCCCTCGCCGATGGAGTCGACCATGCGCTTGTACTCCGCGGCGCGCGGAGAGTGGCTGACCCAGTCGAGGTTCCACTGCTCAGGATGGTGCAGATCCGCGAAGCCTCCATCCACGAGCGCACGGATGAAGTTCAGCGTCATCGCCGAGCGCGCGTAGCCGCGCAGCAGCAGTCGCGGTTCGGGGCGGCGAGCCTCGGCGGTGAACTCCGGGCGATTCACATTGTCGCCACGGAACGAGGGCAGCTGCGTGCCGCCGCGAGTCTCAGAATCGCTCGACCGCGGCTTCGCGTATTGCCCCGCGAAACGCCCGATGCGAACGACGCGCTTGCGCGAGGCATGGGTGAGCACGAGACTCATCTGGAGCAGGATCTTCAGTTGACTGGCGATGCGGGAGGAGTTGCAGTCGGCAAAGCTCTCCGCGCAGTCTCCGCCGTGAAGCAGGAACCGATCACCAGATGCGGCCTCCGCAAGCTGCGACTTCAGCCCTGCAATCTCGCCACTCGTGACGAGCGGCGGGAGTCCGCGGATTTCCGCAATGACGCGGTCGAGTTCTGCGCGATCCGGCCACAGCACCTGCTGCTGCGCGGGGCGCGCGCGCCACGAGTCGGAGTTCCAGTCGCTCATTCGCGGGAAGGCTAGCGCGGCACGATGCGGGTGACAGGACTTGAACCTGTACGGGTTGCCCCACTGGAACCTAAATCCAGCGCGTCTGCCAATTCCGCCACACCCGCGGTGCACGCGTGCTTCGTACGATGATACGCATGGGCTTTGCGCAGACCGCTGCCACGAGGGTGATGCCGCTGCTGACGCGTCTGCTCATCGTGGCCGTACTGCTTCCGCTCGGTTGGCGGCTGGCGTTTTCGACCGTGTCATTCCCGCCTGCGGATGCGGCGCGGCTGCAGGAGCTCGGCATCACCACGGCTGGCGTGGACTTTTCACGGGTGCGTGCCACGCTCCCCGGCAACTCGGCTGACGCTCCGGCTTCGCCGACGCCCGCGACCGCTGCAGGCGCGCCGCTGCGTGAAGGTCGCGCGCTCTACCGAGTCTCGTTGACCGCCGCCCAATCTGGGCTGCCGGCACCTGCGCTCGCAGGCTGGGAGACGGCGCTTCTGCTGCTCGGTGGCAGCGTGTTCGTCGGCGTGGGTGTGTTCACGCGGCTTTTTGCTGCGCTGCTCGCGCTGCTGAGCGCAACTGCATTCTGGTTGGACTGCCTGCCCGCGCTTCGCGGCAGCGACTGGCCGCTCGATGGGACGGTGCTTGTGCACGCGGGCGCGCACCTCGCGCTCTTCATCTTGTGTGCAAACCTGCTGCTGCTCGGCGCTGGTGCGCTCAGCGTGGATGCGCTGCTCGGCGGCGGCGGCGGCGGCGCACGCAGTGCCAAAGGCGCGGGCAACAGAGGCGGCGGCGGACGGAAAGCGGGCGGCGATGGCCGGGCCGCAGACAAGGAGTGATGCATGCGAGGACGAACCGCCGTGTCGTGGGCGATGTCCATCGCGGCGCATGGACTGCTTGCGCTGCTCCTGCTCTCGGCCGGGGTTGCCCTCCTCCCCACCGAACGCACGCACCCGATGCTCGAGGATGGCGCAGCGTTCCTGTTCGAGAGTCCGCCTGCCGAGAAGCCTGCTCCGCAACCGCCGGCGGTGCCAGCGGTCGTCCTGCCGACACGAGAGTCCGCAGCAACCGCAGCGATCGCCGTGCAGTCCGCGCGCGACACGGCCGCCCGCATGCAGTCCTCTGCGGAGTTGCAGCGCGACACGCTCACCGCGACGCTGCCGATGGTGGCGCGTCCACTGCAGACTCCATCCACGATGTTCGCGATGGCGGGCATTCGACTGCCCGCCGTCCGGCGCATGGTTTTCCTTCTCGATGCATCTGGATCGATGATCGGCTCCTATCCCGCCGCGGTCGATGCCGTCATGGAGGCGATCGGCCGGCTCAGCGAGGAGCAGCAGTTCGCCGTCATTCCCTTTCAGGCGGGTGATGCGTTCCTGCCAGATGGCGATCCGCTGCGCCGCGCCGGGGCAACGCTCGGTCAGCGAGGTCGCGATCAACTGAAGGCGTGGCTGATCGACAAGATCATCCCATCGGGCGGAAGCAATCCGACGCGCGCGGTCCGTGCCGCCTTGGCACTCAAGCCGGATACGGTGGTGATCGTCAGCGCAGGCCTGCTCGGCGCGGGAGACACGACGCGCGATCGGGATGTGCTTCTTGCAGAACTCGATGCGCTGAATCCACGCGACGCGCGTTCAGGCCGGCGCCCCGTCGTGTTTGCATGCATCCATCTGATGCAGCAGGAGCCGCTCGGAGCGATGGAACTCGTCGCACGCGAGCATGGGTTGGCAGGTTCCTATCGGTTCCTGCCGCGCTTGAACGATTTGCGCGCGACGGGGGATGCATCGCCTGCGATCGACGATGATCTGACGCGCGGCGTCGCGGACGCCGTGGAACGCGCGAAGTCTGGCGACATCGCCGCGGCACGCGTGGCGCTCCTGCGCATTGGACTCGCCTACCCGCTGCATGAGGCATCGCCCGCCGCGCTGCTCGCCGCAGCGGAGATTTCCCTCCACCACGATCACGATGCCCGCTCCGCACGGCGACTCGCCGTTGCCGCAGCGCATGGCGCACGTGCCTTCGGACTTGGCTCGCTGCAGGAGCGTGCCGAATCCATCGCGCGCGATCCCGACGCACCGACCACGCCCGCACAGCCCACGGAAGCGAACCCATGATGACAGTCACACTTTCCACCGTCTTGCTTGCCCCCTTCTCCTCCGTCCCTTGCCTGACGCTCGCCCCCCCGCTGCTCGGCTCCCTCGATGCAGCCCGCATCTTTTTCTATTCGGCGAGCACGATGCCGGATGGATCCGTTCGGACGGAGTGGATCGGCAGCGCGATCATCTGGATCCTCATCGCGATGAGTCTCGTGAGTGTTGGCATGATCATCTCGGGCCTGCTCGCCCACCGCATGGCAGCGATCGCCCCGCCGCAGGCACTCGCGGCATTCCGCGGCGACAAGGCTGGACGCGCAGCACTCGACGAAGCTGCCGTGCTTCCGTGTGATGCGGGTCGCATCGCGCGCGCGGCGAGCGAAGCGTGGGTGCGTGGCCGGGGTGAACTCGTGGATGCCGCCGAACGCGCCGCGGTGGAGTGTGCCGCCCGTCGATTCCGGACGCTCGAACCCTTGCATGTGCTCGCGCAGATCAGCCCGATGATCGGACTCTTTGGCACTGTCTACGGCATGATCGTTGCGTTCCAATCCGTCGCTGCGTCGGGCGGACAGGCGGACCCTGCCCTGCTTGCAGGCGGAATCGGCACGGCGCTCGTGACGACATTCTGGGGACTTGTGGTCGCCGTCCCCGCACTGCTCGCCTATGCGCTTCTGCGCAACCGTGTCGACGCAGCACTCGCGAGCGCGCTCGAGAGCGTCCTGCACGCCGCGAAGGATGCACCGGAAGTGGGGAGCGTGGCTCGGTGAAGCGCGCGCTCGCACGCAACTCACCGGTCGATGCGGATCTCACGCCGCTGATCGACTTGGCGTTCCTGCTGATCGTCTTCTTTGTACTGGTCGCGCGAATGAGCGGTGAGCAGCTCCCCGCGATCCCCCTGCCGGCGCCGGCGGACATCGCCGCGACTCCTGCCGGTGCCTCGCGCCGAATCGCGGTGAATGTGCTCTCCGAGGAGGGCGGCGCGGTCCTCACGCTCGGAGGCGAGCGCTTCGCAGCGGACGCGTCTGGGCTCGACCGCCTTGCATCGTCGATCGCACAGCGCCTGCGCAGCGAGCCTGCGATGCCAGTGGACATTCGCGCGGATCGCTCACTCGCGTATCGCACGGTCGAACCCGCCATCGATGCGATCACCGCTGCGGCGGCGCAAGTCGGAACGCGAGTCACGATCCGTGTCTGCGCGCTGCAGGCGGAAGGCGGCACGCCGTGACAGCGACCCGCGCCATCGGCGGCATTCGCGTGCGGCTTGCCATGACTCCGATGATCGATGTCGTCTTCCTGCTGCTGGTGTTCTTCGTCTGCACGGTGCGCTTTGAGCGCAACGAAGCCGTCTACACATTGGACTTGCCGCAGCGGGGACGGACCGCGGATCCGCTTGCACTGCAGGAACGCCCACTCGTGATCCGTGTCGGCGCGCGGGCGGGCGATGGTGTGCCGATCGATCTCCACGCGGATGGACTGCGTGAACGCCCCCCATCGTTCGACGCGTTGGCAGCGGCACTCACTCGCGTTCGGCGAAGCACGGCTCCCGATGCAGCGAACGCGGGCCTCTTCGTGGCGGACCACCCCGTGCTCATCGAGCCCGCGAGCGACTGCGGCTGGCAGGACGCCGTCGACGCGTTCAATGCGGCCGTGCGCGCCGGCTTTCGCAATATCGGCTTCGCGCGGAGTGGCACATGAAGGTGCCTGACCGGCAGCGAGCGCCTCTGGGCCGTGCCATCGCTGCTGCGCTGGCGTTCCTGCTCGGGAATCTGGCGGGCGCTGCCGCCGTGGCGCAGTCCGCGCCACCGGACAGTGCAGCGCAGCGGCTGGCGGAGGATGACTTTCTCCGAGGCGTGGGCGATCTCGCGCTGCTGCGTGCGCTCGATGATCTCGACCGTACGGAACCCATGCGCGATCCGCAGTCGACCGAGGCGATGCTCCGCTCGATTGCCCGCGAGCGTGCCACCCTCCGTACCGATTCGCTCTCGCTGCCCGAGCGTCTCCAAGCGCTCGATCGATTGCGTGCGAAACGCACCGAGCTGGTGGCACGCGATACGCACGATCCCTTCACGGTGCTCTGGCTCGGCGATGCAGCGGAGGACGAGCTCTCGCTTGCGTTCTTTGGTGCCGATGGCGGCGCCGATGCGATTGCAGGCTCCTCCGGATCTGCGCTCGTCCCGAGGGCGAGGGCGGCGCTCGATCGCGTCCTGGTGCTGCTCGATACAGCCGACGCGCGCGCCGCGTCGCTGCCCCCCGACAGCGTTCCCGCTGGAACGCCGCTTGCGCAGCGCATCGACCGTGATGCGCGCGCACGACGGCCCTTTCTTCGCGCCGCCGTTCGCGCGATGCTGCTTGCCATCGAGCGCAGCAGCGATTCGGCAGCGACAAGTCGAGAGCGACCCGAGAAAGGTGCCGCGCTCCTGCGCGAGATCGCCGCGCTGCGCCCGCAACTTCCCCCTCGCCTCCGCCCGGAAGCCGATCTGGCGGAGGTCGCGGCTGCTGCGGTGGCGGCGCAGTGCGATGCCGCTCGATACGCCGCCGCACGCATCATCAGTGCGCGGGATCCGACGCTGACGGTTCTTGCGCGCATCCTCAGTTGCGACTGCTTGGTGAACGAACGCCGCGGTGAGGAGGCGATCCGACAACTCACCGCACTGCATGCCGTGCAAGGTCTCTCGACGCCACTTCGGTTGCTCGTGGCGGATGCGATCGTGCGCACCCGAGGAACGCTCGGCAAGTCACCGACCACGGAATTGACGCTGCGTCCGTGGATCGACACGCTCGACCGCGCCCAGGCATCGGAGCGCGCGGGCGTTCGACGCGCAGTGCTCGAGCGCATCGCCGGCGCCGCGCGCGGACAACCGGTGTATGGCGATCTGCCTGCTCTTGCGGAGGTCGCCCTTGCGCGCGAGGCGCTGCTGTCGAATCCAGCAGACCGCGCCGCGCTCGCTCGCCTCGCCCCACACGCGACCCAGACGCGCAACGCCACGGCCCAGGTCGCTGCGCTCGAAACGATCGCGGACGCGGTGGTGACTGCGCGAATGTGGCCCGAGGCTGCAGATGCGTACCGCGCTCTTGCACTCGCCGCATCGCAGGAACCTGTCTCCCTCCCCGCGATGCAGGCAGCGCTCGATATCGAGCTCGCGCTCGACCGAGCAGACCCTGCGGGCCGCGAGACGCAACTCGAGGAGACGCTCGGCTTGGCGATCAACCGTTTCCCGGAGCTGCCCACGCGACCGGCATCCCTGGCACAACTCGAGGCGATTCAGGTGCGCCGACTTCTTCAGCAGTCGGTGGCAGCTGCGCCCGAGGAGCGTGCATCGTTCGCGCAGCAGGCGGCGAACGCTGCGCAGCGGCTGACGGACTTGGATGCTGCCGCCCGCCGCGCAGGTCTCGACGCTGGCAATCGGGTCAGCGCAACGGCGGAGATGGCACGAACGGCCGCCGACTTCCTCGCACCGAGCGCCGCGCAGGCAACCCGTGCGACTGCCCTGCCTTCGAGCGAGCAGTGGGCATCTTGGAGCAAGTTCGATGCACAGCGCATCCTGCGCCTGCGCCTCGAACGCGCTGCGATCCACGCGGCAGAACCTGCGCGAATCATGACGGCCGAACTCGCGCTGTTGCCGGACTCCCTGCTCGATGCACGAACGCCAGCCGCGCTCACCGCGGTCACCAACTTCATGAGGCGACAGGTGGAACTCGCGGGCGCGGCCACGCTGCAAGGCAGTCCGCTGTCGGTGCAGTGCGCGCGGCGAGCGCTCGCCGCCGCTCAAGCGTGGGAAGCGCTCGTCGCCACTCGCAGCGGAGATGGATCTCCGCAAGCGCTCGCAGCTGCATTCGATCGTCTCGCGGCGGATGCAGCGCTGCTCGCTCAGGAGTGGGAGAACGCCATCGCGCGCGCCGAGGCCATCGCGCTTGCGAATCCGAAGGCGGTGGACGACCAGCGTCGACTCGTCGAAGCGTTGTCGCTCGCCTACCGAGATGCCGTTCGGCAAGGACTCCAGGATCTCCGCGATGAGCGACGCACCCACGCCATGAGTGCGGCGCGAGCGCTCGAGGCGATTGCGCCCGATGGATCATCCGCCTGGTGGCTCGCGCAGAGCGTTCAGCTGCGGATTGCCGAAGAATCGGGGCGCGGCGGCGAGCCAGTCCTCGCGTCGATCGCGCGACTTCGCGCAGTAGATGCAGCGCTCGGCGGTCCCCTCAGCGGTGCAGACATCCTCGAGACCGAGCGCGCAGCGATGGCGTCCATCGCGCGCACGCAACCCGTCACTCGCTGATCTGCCGCAGTTCATCGCGCAGGATCGATGCGAGCGCGAAGTTCTCGCGGCGCACTGCTTCGCGCAGGCGCTGCTCGAGATCGGCGCGCTGGCTCGACGGCAGCTTGGGGATGAACGCATCGCGAAGCGCGCGCAGCATCGCCGCTTCGGTTGATCCAGCATCGCCCTCTCGTTGGAAGTGCTGGATGCGCCCGAGCGCGCGGTCGATCGCCGCGAGCGCGCCCTGCGTGTCGCCGCGCCGCGCGCATCCCGTTGCCTCCGCGCGCGCCTGCAGCAGGATCGCCGCCAAGTGAATCGACTGCAGCGGCGTGGGATCGATCTCGGGCAGCGCGTTCTCCACAAGCCACTGCATGGCCGAAGCGTTGCGCGCACAGTCGGCCGCTGCGCGGTCGAACGCCCCAAGCAGAAACCAAGCACTTGCGCGCTGATGAAACAACTGCGCCTCTTGCCGCAGGGCATCGGCCGCATCGGGTCCCACCTGCCCCCCCCGCTCGCGGGCGGCGTCCCAGACCGAATCAAATCCATTTGGGCGCCCCCCATCCGGACGCCCCACCCCCTCAAACTGCAGCAACCCCACCTCCAGGCGCACCTGAAGCCGTTCCAGGCCATCCGCCCCCACAAACAGCCGAGCCCGGTGACCCTCCCCATGCCACGGCCACCTCATGAGGATTTCACGAATGTCGTCGGAGGGGTTGCCTTCCGGACCAATCATGGGCAAAATGGTAGGTCCCGACGGAGAGAGTCGCTAGCGTCGTGTTGGCGAAGTTCGGAGCATCGCAGCGGAGAGGTGTGCGTGGCGAAGTCAGAAGTTCAGACTGAGATGCAGATGTATGTGCGTGAGATCAGTCACGTGGCTCTGCTCACTCCTCAAGAAGAACGAACACTCGGGTGGAGCATCATCAATGACGGCTGTCCCGCGGCGAAGGAGCGGCTCATCACCTCGAACCTCCGACTGGTGATCGCCATCGCCAAGGGCTATCTCAACCGCGGCATCACGCTGCCCGACCTGATCGAAGAGGGCAATGTCGGACTCATCCGCGCCGTCGAGGGGTTCGATCCCGCGCAAGGCGCGCGATTCTCCACCTACGCGTCGTGGTGGATCAAGCAGGCGATCAAGCGAACGCTCATCAACGCCTCGCAACCAATCCACATTCCCGCCTACATGGTGGAACTGATCGGACGGTGCAAGGCCGTATCGAAGGCCCTCGAGGAGAAACTCGGCCATCCACCCACGATGTCGGAACTCGCGAAGGAGATGCAGGTGCCGCTGGCGAAGCTGCATGTCATCCGGCGAGCGCTGCGCGCCTACAACACGCCCAATCAAGTCACGGTCACGGGCGCCGACGGCGAAGTCACATCGGCGAGCGATCTCTTTGAGGACACGACATCCAAGAACCCGACGAAGGCGGCGGAAGACGATGAGATCCTCCGCGTCATCGTGAACCTGCTCGACACGATCGATCGCCGCGAGGCAGAGGTGCTTCGCATGCGTTTCGGCCTCGACGGCGCAGAACCCCTCACACTGAGCGAAGTGGGGCAACGCGTCGGACTGACTCGCGAGCGTGTTCGTCAGATCGAAGTCGAAGTCCTCGGTCGCCTCGGTCGCCAACTCGAAAGCAATCAGGCGCTGTCACTGATCTTCAAGACCAGTGCGAGGAACACTGGGAGCAATTCTGGGGACCAGTCGGGCCCTGCTGGATTCTCGGCTGCCGGATCCCAGCATCGGAAGGTGCCGTCGATTCCCGACCTGCTTTCGAGCAAGAGTGCTGCCACCCGCAGTGGCGGCCAAGGCTCGCCCTCCACGCCACGTCCGCGCAAGCCCTGAACGCAGGACCTCATCGAGGACCCGCAGTCGCCGTACTCCCCTGCTCGACGCCTCAACTCTTCCGATAGAACGGAAGTGGTTCGACGCGGGCTGCAACGGTCATTCCTCGCAGATCCACTTCCACTTCGCTGCCGACATCAGCGAGCGCCGCATCGACATATGCCATCGCGATTGGACGATCCAAGGTCGGAGAAAGACAGCCGCTCGTCACCCGACCAACGACCGTGCCGTCACGCCGTACTTCCATCCCCTGGCGTGCGCTGCGACGGCCTTCAAGGCCAAGCCCGACCAACTTCCGCGTCGGTCCGTCGCGCGCGATCCGCTGCAGCGCATGTTGACCGATGAAGCTGCCGACACGTTCGTCACCCTCTCCCTTGTCGAGCTTCACGGCGAACGCAAGTCCCGCGGAAATCGGATCGGTCTGCTCATCGATCTCGTGCCCATACAGCGGCATGCCCGCTTCCATGCGAAGCGAGTCACGCGCTCCAAGTCCAACGGGCTTGATGATGCTTGTTCCTTCCTTGGCATCCTTCAGGAACATGCCGAGCGCCATCCGTGCCATGGTGCTCCCGAGGATCACCTCGACGCCGTCCTCGCCCGTGTATCCGGTGCGGCTGACGATCATTTTCACGACGATGAGGCTCTTCTGCACGAAGCGGTAGCGCTTGAGTTTCGGAATCTCGCTCGACAGCGTGCTGATGACGTCCATCGCCTTCGGCCCTTGCAGCGCCACCATTGCGGTTGATTCGGTCTGATCCTCCAACTTGAACGCCATGTCACCCTTCACCGCCGCGAAGTGGGCCAGAAGTTTGGCGCGGTTCGAGGCGTTGCACACCATCAGGTACTCCGCTTCGTCGAAGCAGGAGATGATCACATCATCGAGACAACCGCCTTGCTCGTTGCACACGAGTCCATAGCGACACTGCCCCACTTCCATGCCGAGCACTTGCCTCGTGCACACATGGTCGAGGAACTTTCGCGCGTGCCGACCGGAGAAGCGCAGTCTGCCCATGTGCGACACATCAAAGAACCCAGCTGCCGTGCGGCAATGGCGATGCTCTTCGATGATCGATGAGTACAGCAGGGGCATTTCCCAGCCGGCAAAATCCACCATCTTGGCGCCGTGCTCGAGATGGAACGAGTGAAGCGCTGTGCGCTGCAGTGAGGCGGTCGTCATGGCCGAAAGGCTAGCGTCGGCAGTCGGGTGGCGCGTTCAGAGAAGGCAGCGCACCTCGCGACGATCCGCGGACGAACGCACCCGTCACGGGTAGCCTTGACGGGAATGAGGGCGTGGCGCCATGCTCGACTCCACACGGCATTCTGGGTCGTCTGCGCGGCTGCGTGGGTCGCGGCTGTCCCCACACGTGCCGAAGCGCCCGATGCGAGTTCCCGTGTCACGCTCGCCATCGACGACGAATCGCTTGCCGACCGCCCCATCACCGAAGTCGTCCTGCAAGGACTCAATCGTGTCACCGAGCAGGAGATCCGCAACAACATGCGCGTGGCGGCTGGGCAGCCCTTCGATGCATCGGCCGTGAAGGATGACATCGCCACCCTCTACCGCCTCGGACACTTCGATGCAGTCAGTGCCGACGCGGAACTGCTCGACGATGGAACGGTGCGCGTTCGCTACATCCTGGTGGAACAGCCCATCGTGCGCGACATTCAGGTCGTCGGCAACAAAGTCGTGTCCGATCAGGAACTCCGCGGCGTGATCTCCCTCTATCCAGGCGGTCCGCGCGATGACTTCCTGCTGGAACGCGCCGTGGAGAAGATCCGCAATCTCTACCGCAGCAAGGGCAACTACCTCGTCGATGTCGAGGTCGATGAATCGCGCCTGGTGGAAACGGGCATCCTCATCTTCCGTATCGTGGAAGGACCGCGCGTGCGGATCCGCGAGATCGTATTCTCGGGCAACCAGCGTTTCGACACGAATCAACTGGGGGCGCAGATCAAGACCAAGCCATGGGTCTTCATCTTTTCGATGGGGAACCTCGACGAGAGCCAACTGATCGACGATGTGGCTGCGCTCGACAAGTTCTACAAGGACCGCGGCTTCATCGATGTGCGCGTCGACAAGCGCGTCGAGATTTCCGACAACGGCAAGGAAGCGAAGGTGGTGTTCCTCATCTCGGAGGGGCGCCAATACCGGCTTCGCTCCGTTTCGATCGAAGCAGCCGACGGTACGGCAGAGGGCAAGCCGCGCGTGATTCACGCGGAGCAGTTGCTTGGCCTCATGACGATCCGCCCCGGCGACGCATTCACCGAGGACAAACTCGCCAGTTCCGTTGAAGCACTCAAGCGCGCCTATGAAGTCATGGGGCATGTCGACGCGCGCGTCGATCAGACCTGGATTCGCATCGGCGAGGAACCGGAAGTCGACATGGTGGTCTCGGTGCGCGAGTCCACCGCCGTGCGCACCGGACTCGTGCGGATTCAGGGGAATTACCTCACGAAGGACAATGTCGTGCGGCGCGCACTCCGCATCCAGCCAGGACGACCACTCGACGGGCTCGAAGTCGAGAGCGCCAAGATTCGACTCGAAGAGACTGGGCTCTTCAGTTCGGCGACCGTCACGCCTCAAATCCCTGCTGCGGACGCCCCAGACACGACCACTCGCGATGTGCTCGTGGAAGTGAAGGAGCGAAACACGGGCAGCGTCAACTTTGGCGTTGGCGTCGGCACTGACACAGGATTCTTCGGGACGGTCTCGTTGAATCAACGCAACTTCGACATTGCCGATACCCCCCAGACGCTCGATGAACTCCTCAACGGGCGCGCGTTCCGCGGCGCGGGGCAGTCGTTCTCGCTGGCGATTTCGCCCGGTATTGATGTCTCCAACTACTCCATCAGTTTCGGTGAGCCGAACCTGCTCGACTCGGACATTGGTTTCGGTACAAGCCTGCTCTATCGAAACCGCGTCTATGTCGGCTTCAACGAAGACCGCATCGCCGGATCGTTCGCGCTCTCCCGACAGTTCGGCGAAATGTGGGTCGGTTCGATCCGCACCACACTGCAGTCGGTGACACTGACGAACTTCGCATCCTCCACTCCTGTCGTGGTGTACGAACAACGCGGCCCCGCGTTCATCAATTCGATCGGCGTCTCCATCGCCCGAACGAATGTCGACAACATCCAGCGTCCCAGCCGCGGGACGCGATTCGAGGCGGATCTGGCTTACTTCGGGTTGTTTGGCGGTCCTTATCAGTACCCGCTGACGGCGGTGAGTTGGACGACCTGGCTGCCGCTCGCCGAGGATTTCTTCGGTCGCAAGAGCGTTCTCAGGATGAACACCAGCGCGGGCTACCTCTACAACAGCAGTGCCCCTGTCGCCGAGCGCTTCTACCTCGGCGGTCGCTCACTCCGCGGCTTTGTTTTCCGATCCGTGAGCCCGCTCAGTGGCGAGGCGATCGGAGCAGATCCACCGACCCCAGCGACGATCTATCCCACCACGACCACAGGTACCCCTGACGGACTCCCCAACGGCGATCCGATCGGAGGCATCTTCCGCTTCTTCGCCGGAGCGCAGTACGAGGTTCCCGTCTTCGACAAGTTCGTCACGGCCGTTGCGTTCTGCGACAGTGGAACGGCCACGGACAGTCTGACGCTGAACCCCTACCGCGTGTCCGTTGGTGGCGGTGTGCGGCTTTACATCCCGCAGCTCGGACAGGCGCCGCTGGCGTTCGACTTTGCCGTCCCCGTGGTGAAGTACACCACCGATCAAACAGAAGTCTTCAGTTTTACGGCGGAACTGCCCTTCTGATCGCGGCGCGCTGTGGCGTCGCGGCGCAGTCCCGTACACTCTCCCGAATGATTCCGCATTCCTATCGGTCCCCGCTCGCGGTCCTCGCGCTCGTCGGCGGACTCCTTGTGGTCGCTGCCAGTTCTGCCTACACGGCGGTGCGTTTGGCCGCCGCTCCGTCCGCGGTCGCCAATGTCGATATTCGGCGCATATTGGACAAGATTCAGCAGCGCGGCGAGATGGAAATCGAGTTGACGCAGATGGGCAACAAGTTTGAGCAGGAACTGAAGACGCGCAAGGAACAGTTGGAGACGCGCGCACGAGAGTCCGACGCAATCACCGATCCAATCGAGCGGCAGAAGTTGCGAGATGAACTGGCGTTGGAGCAGTTGCAGTTGAAGGAGTGGGCGACCGTCAAGCAGCAGGAAGTCGACCGCGAACAGGCGCTTCGGTGGGAATCGCTCTACCGCCTCATCGTTTCGGAGGGCGACAAGTTGGCGCAGTCTGAGGGCTACCAGTATGTCCTTGTCTACGACGGCACGGCGGAGTTCCAGCGTGATCGCCGAAGCCAAGCCTCGCTCGCACAGCAGGTCTTCGACCAGATCGCTCGCCGCCGAGTGCTTTATGCTTCGAAGGCCGACGACCTCACGGAGAAACTCATCCTCCGCATGAACAACGCCCGAGCAACGCCTGGCACCCCTTCCACGTCTCCCACCAAGCCCTGATCGCACCTTCGACGCGCATTCCGCGCGCATGCGCCCGCCTCTCGCATTCGACTCTGGAGCACCTTGACATGAAACAGTCCGCATGGATCATCGCCAGCATCGCACTCGGCGCACTGCTCACGCTTGCAGCAGGATTTCCGACGGCGCCCGCCGTCATCGCATCCGTGGATCTTGAGAAGGTCTACCGATCGCTCGATCAGATCAAGGCGTACGAGTCCAAGAGCCTTGCGGTGAAGGACTCGCTCGAGAAGCGGCTCACTTCCATGAATGATGACATCCGCGGTTTGCAAGAGGATCTTGACAGCTATCAGGTCGGATCGCCCGCACACAACGAGGCGCAAGGCAAGGTCATCCTGAAGGCGGGCGATCTCTCTGCGCTGCAGAACTTCGCTGAACTGAAGATGCAGTCGGAGCAAGCGAACACGCTCCGCGAAACCTATGCCGCGATCCGCAGCACGTGCGCGACCCTCTCGAAGGAACACAAGATCGATTACATCCTGCTCGACGACACCATCCCAACCATCACTCCCTCGGATGTGCAGGGCACCATGGCGCAGATCAACGGTCGGCGACTGCTGTTCAGCAACCCCGCGCTCGACATCACCGACTTGCTGATCGAACGGATGAACGCCGACTTCCGTGCAGCGAATCCGTCGGCAGCGCCTGCCCCCGCGGCAGCCCCCGCGGCAGCGGCAACCAAGGGCTGAACGCGATGGTGTTGACCGCACAGGAGATCGCAATCAAGGTGGGTGGAACCCTCGAGGGTCGCGGCAACCTTGTCGTGCGCGGGGTCGGCGATCTGCGAGGCGCTCGCGAGGACGACGCGACCTACATCGCCGACGCGAACTACGCTCGGCTTTGGCCGGAATGCCGCGCGCGTGTTGCGCTCGTATCGGAGGGAGTCGAAGTCTCGGGGCACGACCCATCCACGCGCACGCTGATCCGCGTTGCCCAAGCGGAGATCGCGATGATCTCGCTGCTCGAGTCATTCGCCCCACCCCCTGAAACGCCGCCCGTCGGTATCCACCCGACCGCGTGCGTCGAAACAGCAGCCCTGGACCCGAGCGTTTCCGTCGGTCCTTCCGTGTGGATCGCGCGAGGTTGCAAGATCGGTGCGAACGCGGTGTTCCACGCCGGTGCGCGTGTGTATGCAGGGGTGCACATCGGTGCGCGAACCGTTGTCCACGCCAACGCGGTCATTCGTGAACGATGCGAAATCGGCAGCGATGCGATCATTCACGCGGGTGCGGTGATCGGCACGGAAGGGTTCGGCTACCGTCCCTGCCCGAGTGGCAAGGGACTGCTCCGCATTCCCCACCTCGGGAACGTCGTGCTGGAAGACGGTGTCGAGGTCGGCAGCTGCACATGCATCGACCGCGGCACGTTCGGCAGCACTCGCGTGGGACGCGGCACGAAGATCGACAATCACTGCCAAATCGGCCACAATGTCCAGATTGGGCATTCCACCGTGATCGCAGGTCTCAGTGGCATCGCAGGCTCCTGCACCATCGGCGACTGGGTTCGCATCGGTGCCGCCAGCGGCATCGCCGATCACAGGAATGTCGGCAATGGAGCGCAGCTCGCCGCGCGCACAGCGCTCATGCACGATGTGCCCGCAGGTGAGATCTGGGGCGGCATGCCTGCTCGCGAAATCAAGGTGGAGATGCGCCATGTGCTGGCGCTGCAGAAGATTTCGCCACTCTCCAAGGATCTGCAGCGGCTGGTGGAACAGTCAAAGGCAGCGCGTGCGTCGGCGAAGGAAGGTTGACACGCCCACTGTGCCATGACCTCGATGCCACCCGAGTTCAACGCCACCACCGAAGGGCCTCCAACGGCACCTGCGCGCTCGCTGTCCAAGTCCGCACGCGGGGCCATGCCGAACACGCGGCCGCAGCGCACGATTGCTGCGCCGACCATCGTTCGCGGGAAGGGCTTGCTCTTCGGCGTCGACGCGGAGGTCGAGTTCGTTCCTGCACCACCAGGATCGGGCATCGCTTTCGAGCGGATCGATCTCACCCCGCCGGTCCTGTTGCCCGCACTGATTGATCACGCTGTGTCGCGTCCGCGGCGTTCCACCCTGCGCGTCGGCGAAGCCAGCATCGATACGGTCGAACACTGTCTCAGTGCGCTTGTGGGACTCGGCATTGACAATGTGCTGCTGCGGATGCGCGGCCCCGAAGTGCCCTGCGGCGATGGCTCGGCGCTGCCGTTCTTGGAGCCGCTGCGATCGGTGGGCACGGTGGAGCAGGATGCACCGCGGCATGAACACCGCATCACCGAACCGATCGTGCTCGAAGAAGAGGATTCGATGATCGCCGCCCTGCCTTCGGATGAGCCCGGCATGCGGGTTTCCTACGAACTCGATTACTCGAGCGTCTCGCGACACATCGGGCGGCAAAACTGCTCGTTTGATCTCGCGCGCGACGACTATGCATCGCAGATCGCTCCGGCGCGCACCTTCTCGCTGCGGGCGGAAGCGGAAGCACTCTGGGCGGCGGGCATGTGCCGCCACCTGACGCCACGCGATGCGCTCGTCATTGGCGAAGATGGACCGATGGAGAACGCCTTCCGATTCGCGGATGAGTGTGTTCGGCACAAGGTGCTCGATGTCATCGGCGACCTCGCACTCTCTGGAGTGGCGATCCAAGGCAAGATCGTTGCACAGCGATCGGGGCATGACCTGAATCGACGGTTGGCGCGCCGCATCCGCCAGCAAGTGGAAGCTGCCGCGCGGCTCCGTCTGGTGGAGACGGGTCGCGTGCTCGATGCGCGAGCCATCGCACGCATCATGCCGCACCGCTACCCGATGCTGCTGATCGACCGCGTCGTCGAGATCGAAGGCAACCGCCGTGCCGTTGGCATCAAGAATGTGTCGATCAACGAGCCATTCTTCCCTGGTCACTATCCGGGCACGCCGATCATGCCTGGCGTGCTCATCGTCGAGGCGATGGGGCAACTCGGCGGACTGCTCCTTTCCCAGACGCTCGAGCACACCGGCAAGGTCGCCGTGCTGCTCTCGCTCGACAAGGTGAAACTGCGCAAGGCCGTCACGCCGGGTGACCAGCTCGTCATGGAGGCGGAAACCCTCCGTGCAAGCGCCCGAAGCGCTGCCGTACGCTGTCGCGCATGGGTTCAAGGAAAACTGGCGGCGGAAGCGCAGATTCGCTTCATGATGATCGATCCGGAGTTCGAATGATGGACAGGATTCACCCCACAGCAATCATCGATCCCACCGCGGAGATCGCGGCATCCGTCACCATCGGCGCGTACTGCACCATCGGTCCGCGCGTGCACATCGGCGAGGATTGCGTGCTGCGCAGTCATGTGCATGTCACCGCCATGACGCGCATGGGGCGTGGAAACACGATTCATCCGTATGCGATCGTCGGAGGCGACCCGCAGGATCTCAAGTTCCATGGCGAACCGACATGGCTTGAGATGGGTGACTTCAACACCATCCGCGAACACGCCACCATCCACCGAGGGACAGGAAACGGCGGCGGCGTGACGCGCCTCGGATCGCACAACCTGGTCATGGGAAATGTGCACATCGCACACGACACCATCATCGGCAACCACTGCATCTTCGCCAACAACGCGATGCTCGCGGGACATGTCCATGTGGATGATCACGCCAACATCGGTGGCGGTGCCGGCCTGCATCACTTCGTGCGCGTTGGCTACTGCGGCTTTGTCGGCGCGATGTCGCGCGTCTCGAAGGACATTCCGCCGTTCATGCTCGTCGAGGGCAGCCCTGCGGTGATCCGCGGCTACAACGCCGTCATGATGAGCCGCGTCGGCATGCCCGAGAGCGAACTGGAAGCGGTGAAGGAGGCGTACAAGCGGATTTACCGCGCCAAGGGCGGCGACGGTACGACCAAGATCACTGGGCTCCTGCGCGACTACCCGACATCGAAGGCACTCCGCCGCCTCGCCGAGTCCATCGAAGCCGTCAACAACGGACTGAATGGTCGCTCGCTCGAGACCGCCCGCAAGGACAACAAGCGAGCCGCCCGCCCGGCACGCGCCTGAGGTCGATCTCCCCCGCGATTTTCGCTCCCCTTCATTCCCCCTCCCACCCCAAATCCCCCGCGGGTACAGTGAGAGCGTCATGTTGAGCCCAGCCAAGGCAACCCGAGTCGATGAGTTGATGGAGAAAGCGCAAACCGCCCTCCAAGCGGGGCATTGGTTCGAGGCGGAACGCGTGGCGCAGCGTGCGCTCGAGGTGTCTCACCAAGCTTCTGACTTCGGGCGCATGCGACGCATTCTCATGCCGCTGCTCGAGTCGCGCCGCCAGCGCATGCAGATCGCGGGGAACAAGGCGAAGGTCAGTTGGATTCGTGGCGAGTTGACCGAAGATCACCTGGTGACGCAGGGACTGCACATGCTCGAGCCGCCGCATGTCGGTGCGGATGCGCGTCGGATCCGCCTGACTGCACTTCGACGCGAGGTGCCAGCGCTCATCCTCTGCCGTGAGCCCACCACGCAACTCGGCTTGGTTCCCATTGTTGCCATCGGGCTCATCACGGTGCGTGCACGGATCGCACCTCCAGAGCATCCGGACAAGCCATCCAAGCAGTGGTTCCTCCGAGCACTCGAGTTGCTGGGCGATGCCGCGGTCGGCATGATTGACGGCGGGCTTGATGCGGTTCGGCAAGTGGACCATGGGATGTCGCTCATCGATTCCGTGCCGGACCACGAGGGACTCCACATGACCCTCATCCGCCTCTGCGAGGCGGCGGAGCGGGAGTCATCCGAGGCGGCAGACGTGCAAGAAGACAAGTCCCTCGAGCGGGCGACGGATCGTGAATCCGACTGAAGTGTCGAGCGGCTTTGAGCCCGTCGCAGCACTGTGCGGCGGAATTCCAGCCCTCAGCGCAACCCTCTATCACGAGATCCGATTCAGCGTGGGCGATCCCGCCGCGTTGGTCACCCTGCAGCGCAGCAGCGGCGAAGCGCACCGCGTTCTGCTGATCCGCGACATCGAACTGGATCGTGCACGAGCCACTGCGCGTGCAAACGCATTTCATGCGCCTTCGGATTTCGCGCCCCGGGACGGACTGTCGGGCAACCGCGAAACTGCCACAGCCCAAGCTGCGGCGGAGTGCCTTCGCCGACATGGTGTCCGCAGCGTGCGAATCGATCGCTCCACACCCTCTGTGTTCTGGCACGCGCTCGTGGAGGCCGGACTGGATGTCACCTGTGATCTCGACACATCCGTTGCTCGCCGACGCGCGAAGGATGCTCAGGAGATTGCCTGGCTGGCGCAGTGCCAGTCCGATACGGAGGCAGCCGTGCGACTCGCCTGCGAACTCATTGCGCGCTCGCAGGCACGTGCGGATGGCACGCTCCTGCATGCCCAAGAACCGCTCACGTCCGAGCGTGTGCGAAGTGCGATCGACGCTTTCCTGCTTGCGCGCGGCTATCAAAATCCAGAGTCGATCGTGGCAGGAGGGCCGATGGCGAGTGACTGTCACGCGCATGGGCATGGAGTCCTTCGCACGGGCGAGCCAGTGATCATCGACATCTTTCCGAGGCAGCGGCACACCCTGTATCACGGTGACTGCACGCGCACAGTGGTGCACGGCACCGTTTCGGCGGAAGTCGCTCGCATGCATGCCGCCGTTGTTGCTGCCAAGCGATCTGCGTTGACAGCCATACGCGCGGGCGTAACGGGCGAGCAGGTCCACGCCGCCACCACCCGCGAGATGAACGCAGCAGGATTCCGCATGGGGCTGCCCGCACCCAGTGAAAGCTGGGATGATGCGCGAATGACTCACGGGACGGGACATGGCATCGGACTGGAGGTTCACGAACCCCCACTGCTCGCAGCGAAGGGACCTGCACTTGTGGTGGGCGATGTGGTGACGGTCGAGCCCGGCCTGTACCACCCACGCATGGGCGGCATCCGTATCGAGGACATGGTTGTCGTGACCGAGGATGGTTTCGAGAATCTTGGGTCGTTGCCCGAAGGTCTCGACTGGAAGTGAAGCGCTGACGCCCGCAGCTCTGCAGCTCCAACGGCTGCGATCTCACGCGGTCGTGATCACGCTCGCGTGAGTTTTCGGTACTTCATGCGCGTCGGTGCGGCCACCGCCCCGAGCCGGCGCACCCGGTCCGCCTCGTATTCCGAGTAGTTCCCGGGGAAGAAGAAGACTTGGCTGTCACCCTCGAATGCAAGGATGTGGGTGGCGACTCGATCGATGAACCACCTATCATGGCTGATGATGACGGCGGTGCCGCCGTAATTCTCGATCGCCTCCTCGAGCGCACGCATCGTGTTCACATCAAGGTCGTTGGTCGGCTCGTCGAAGAGGATCACATTGTTGCTCTGGCGCAGCATGCGCGCGAGGTGGACTCGGTTGCGTTCACCGCCCGAGAGCGACCCCACCTGCTTCTGCTGCTCAGTGCCACTGAATCCGAAACGCGCCACATAGGCGCGGCTGTTGACCTTGACTGGTCCAAGCATCAACTCCTCCGAACCGCCCGAGATCGCCTGCCAGATGCTGTCCGTCGACTGCAGGCTGTCGCGAAGTTGTTCGATGTACCCAAGGTGCACCGTCTCGCCGACGGTGAATGTGCCGGCATCGGGTTTCTCCGCGCCGAGAATCATCTTGAACAGCGTGGTCTTTCCCGCGCCGTTCGGCCCGATCACCCCGACCACGGCACCTGCCGGTATCTCGAACGACACACGGTCGAGAAGCAGTCGATCGCCGAAAGACTTGCAGACCTCCTTGGCGTGGACAACGACATTGCCCAACCGCGGACCAGGCGGAATGAAGATCTCGATCTCCGCCGCCTTGACTCGCGACTGCTCGTCGCTGAGCATTCGTTCGTAGTTGCTGATTCGCGCCTTGCTCTTGGCCTGGCGCCCCTTGGGGTTCTGGCGGATCCACTCGAGCTCGCGCGCCAGCGACTTCTGCCGCATGCTCGCCTGCCGCTCTTCCACGGCAAGTCGCTTCTGCTTCTGCTCGAGCCACTGCGTGTAGTTGCCGCGGTACGGAATGCCCATGCCACGGTCGAGTTCGAGAATCCAACCTGCGACATTGTCGAGGAAGTATCGATCATGCGTGACCGCGATCACCGTGCCGGGATAACGCGCGAGATACTGTTCCAGCCAGCCGACACTCTCCGCATCGAGATGATTGGTCGGTTCATCGAGCAGGAGAATGTCGGGCTTCTGCATCAAGAGACGAGTGAGTGCAACCCGGCGGCGCTCGCCGCCCGAAACCGTATCGAGCGTCTGATCCGCGGGCGGGCACCGAAGTGCATCCATCGCCATCTCGATCTGGTTGTCGATCGTCCAAGCATCCAACGCATCGAGTTGCTCTTGGATACGCCCCTGCCGTTGGATCAACCGCTCCATCTCTTCCGTGCTCATCTCCTCGCCGAACTTGCCATTGACCTCATCGAACTCGCGAAGCAGATCGAAGGTGGCCTGCGCGCCTTCTCGCACCACCTCGAGCACGCTGCGCCCTTCATGCGCGAGCGGTTCTTGCTCGAGGAAACCAACTGCGAATCCGGGGGACCGCTCGATCGTCCCCTCGAATTCCTTGTCCTCCCCCGCGATGATGCGCAGCAGCGTTGACTTGCCGCTTCCGTTCAGTCCGAGAACCCCGATCTTTGCGCCGTGATAAAAACTGAGGGAGATGTCCTTCAGGATGTCCTTGCGGTTGATCGATTTCGACACCCCGAGCATCGAAAAGATGATGCGGACTGACTCGGGGGTCCCCTTGGCTGAACTGCTCATATTGCCTCGAGTCTATTGTCGCCACGTTCGACCCATGAAATGGCGATTCTGGCGCGCGACTGAGGCTGTGGGGCACAGGGCATGGGCGACCCAAAGGGAAAAAACATGTTTCGGACAACCAATCGGAATTGACTGGCGTAAGGTGGCTCCCATGATGACTGCGCCCACCCCCTCGCTCTCAAACGACGGCACATCGAGGTCCAGGGATTTGATTGCCAGCCTCCCAGTGTTCTTGGTTGCGCTGCCCCTTTGCCTTGGCATCGCCCAGGCATCGGGCGCCCCCCCCTTCGCCGGTCTCGTGGCTGGCATCATCGGAGGAATCGTGGTCGGGCTGCTCAGCGGCTCGCACATCAGCGTGTCAGGTCCGGCGGCAGGTCTGACCGCCATTGTCCTCGCGCAAATCCAAAGCCTCGGATCGTTCGAGGCGTTCCTGATGGCAACGGCCATTGCTGGGGTCATTCAAGTTCTCCTTGGCGCCGCGCGCGCCGGCGGCCTCGCGAACTACTTCCCGTCGAGCGTCATCAAGGGATTGCTCGCCGCCATCGGCATCATCATCATCCTCAAGCAGATTCCTCACCTGATCGGATACGACATCGAGCCCGAAGGTGCTGAGGCTTTCGTTGAGCCGGATGGGCAGAACACCTTCACTGCGCTCGCGAGTGCGTTCTCCAATCTCTTGCCTGGCGCGGCGCTCGTCGGGATCTCATCCCTCATGCTTGCGGTCGTTTGGGATCGAACGCCATTCAAGAAGACCGTGCCGAGTGCCCTGATTGCCGTGTTGTTCGGCACGGTCACGAGCCTTGCCCTCGCGAAGTCGGGTTCGTCGTGGGCAATCGTCGATTCGCATCTCGTCAATGTGCCTGTCGCCGGGAAGGACGGCGTGCCGTGGGGCGACCTCATCACGCTGCCCGATTTCTCCCGCGCCTTTGAACCAGCCGTCCTTGTTGCGGCGGTCACCTTGGCGGTCGTTGCATCGCTCGAGACGCTGCTCAACTTGGAAGCCACTGAGAAACTCGACCCGCAGCGACGATCTGCACCACCGAATCGCGAGTTGCTCGCGCAAGGTGTCGGCAACACGCTGTCGGGCCTCGTGGGTGGACTGCCCATGACATCCGTCATCGTCCGAAGTTCGGTGAACGCCAACGCAGGTGCGCAGACGCGGCTTTCAGCCGTCACGCACGGGCTGCTGCTGCTTGGAACCGTGCTCCTCATCCCGACCCTGCTCAACACGATCCCGAAGGCTGCGCTCGCTGCTGTGCTCGTCGCGACCGGCTGGAAGCTGGCGAGTCCGCAGACGATCCGCGGCGTGTGGCGTCAAGGCACGACCCAGTTCATTCCGTTCGTGATCACGGTTGCAGCGATCGTGGGAACCGATCTCCTGAAGGGTGTGCTGATCGGGCTGTCGGTCAGCCTGTTCCTGGTGCTGGTGGGCAACATGAAGCACGGATATCGCGTGCTGAAGGAAGCGCATGTCCACGGCATCGTGCACCGCATTGAACTCGTCGGACAGGCAACCTTCCTCAACCGCGCTGCGCTGCTGAACACACTCGCCTCGTTCAAGCGCGGGGAGCAGGTCATCATCGATGCGCGCCTTGTCGACTACCTCGACTCCGATATGGTCGCCATCATCCGCGAATTCACGGAGGAAACCGCACCGCGGAAGGGCATCATTGTCAGCATGCTCGGCTTCAAGAATCGCTACGACCTGAAGGATCAGGTGCAGTATGTCGATGTCAGCACACGCGAGGTGCAGTCCTCGGTCACTCCCCTCCAGGTGCTGCAGAGCTTGAAGGAGGGCAACGAGCGTTTCGTCTCGGGACAGCGGCTGAACCGCGATCTGATGCGGCAGGTGGATCAGACCGCCGCTGGCCAGCACCCGCTGGCCGTGGTGCTTGGCTGCATCGATTCGCGAGCGCCGGTCGAACTCATCTTCGATGCAGGCATCGGCGACATGTTCATCGCGCGCCTTGCAGGCAATGTGGCGAGCCCCAAGGCCGTCGGCAGCATCGAGTTCGCGTGCAAGGTGGCTGGCGCACGGCTCATTCTCGTCCTTGGACACACCCGCTGCGGCGCCGTGAAGGCGGCGTGCGATTTCGTGGCGAAAGGACTGGATCCAGTCGAGGCGACGGGACTGACGAATCTTCCCTCGATCACCGATCCGATCTCGGAAGCAGTGCACATGGAGACAACCGTGAAGGACCGACGCGATGCGTCGAATGAAGCGTTCGTCGATCGCGTTGCCGCGATCAATGTGCGGAACGCCATGCGGTGGATCCATGACAACAGTCCGACCATCTCGCAGATGCTCGTCACTGGTGAAGTCATGCTCGTGGGCGGCATGTACGACATCAAAACGGGGCGGGTCGAGTTCCTCGACGAGGCCGCGGCGATCAACTTGGCTGCACCCCTCACTGCCGCGAGTCACCCGACCTGATGGCGATCACCCAAGCTGTGTGCGGCGCCCGACCCAAGCAGCAATGAACAGCAGCACCGCCATCAGGACGATCGTCGCGCCACTCGGCAACGAGGCGTGATACGACAGCAACAGCCCCCCCACCACGGCCGTCGTCGCTGCAGCCACCGAAAGCCAGAGCATCGGCACCATCCGCCGCGTCAACAGTGCCGCGGTCGCAGCCGGCGTCACGAGGAGTGCGCTTGTCAACACCACGCCGACCACCTGCACGCCGGACACCACTGCCAGCGCGATCAGCACCAGCAGCAATGCATGCAGCCGTTGTGAACGGATGCCGATGAGGTCCGCGTAGGTCGAGTCGTACGAGGCCAATTCCATCTCCTTGAACAGGGAACCGATGATCACGAGCACCGCCAGTGCGGCACACACCATCAGGACCAGGTCGCCCTGCGCAACCGACAGCAGATTGCCCAGCAGCAAGTGCGAAAGATCGCGCCACGATCCGATGCGTGCTGTCAGCACCACCCCGAGCGCGAACATGCCGGTGAAGACGACGCCGATCGCCGCATCATCCCGAATGCCGCGACGACGCGATGTCTGCGACGAAAGCATGGCGATTCCGAGGGCCGTCACCAGATTGCTCGCGAGCGCTCCCGCCATCAGGCTGAAGCCCTTTGCCTGCGCGATCACCAGCCCAGGCAGGGTCGTGTGGGACATGGCCTCGCCTACGAACGCCATTCGACGAAACACGACGAACACGCCGAGGACGCCGCACGCCACGCCTGCGGCGAGCCCTGCCGCGAGCGCGTCGCGCATGAAGCCGTGCGACCACGGTTCGAACAGCCAGTTCATCGAGTGCCTCCAACAACCGTGCCATCCTCGATCGACAGCACTTCATCGAAGGGGAAATCGTGCGTTCCCACATCGTGCGTCGACACGATCATCGATTTGCCGGCGCGCTGCAGCCGATCGAGCAGCGCACCCACGAGCACTCGTGACGCTGCATCCACTGCATTGAGGGGCTCATCGAGCAACAACAGATCGGACTCCTGTGCAGCTGCACGCGCAAGCAGCAACCGCTGCTGTTGACCACCAGACAACTCGCCAATCGGACGGCGCGCGATCTCCGTGAGCCCAAGCGATGCGAGCACCTCATCCACGACGCGCTGGCACTCGGCTGCGGGTCGGCGCAACCATCCCGTGTGAACGAACCTTCCGGCAAGCGTGAATCGCCGAACATCCACGGGAAAGTCCCAGTTGATCGACTGGCGCTGCGGAACATAGGACGTCCGATGATGACACGCGCCCACGCGCAGTCCAAAGACACGGATGTTTCCCCCGCGCACTGGCAGGAGTCCGGCAACCGTCTTCAGCAATGTGCTCTTGCCCGAGCCGTTCGGTCCCACGAGCGCGAACCGCTTGCCGACGGGCAGCGCAAAGGAGACGTCCTGCAGGATCGGCGACGCACCAGAGTGACCCGCCACAACGCCCTCTAGCGCCAACGCGGGCGCGCCCGGATCGGGCGCATGCAGATGGCGGCCTCCATACGAGAGCGCCGTGTCCTTCACGGCTGCAGCGCCTTGACAATCGCCTCGGTGTTCCCACGCATCGTGGCAACGTACGCATGGCCCCCTCGCTCCGTGGATCGCATCAGCCCATCCAGTCGCAGCATCTCCATGAGCCGCGTGCCAGACTCGCGTGCAACAACTTCCGCTGTCCGGGATCGATGAGCGACATCACCGAAGATCACGCGGGCACCCGACGCACGCACGGAGGCGACAAGTTCAAGAATGCGCGTGGGACTCGTGTCCACCTCATCTCCCGTCATTTCGATGCCTATCACGCGAACCCCATACCGGGCACCCCAGTGACCGAGCGCCTCATGGGTCGTCACGACGGTGCGGCGATCCGCCGGGATCTTGGCCACCTGCTCCTGCGTCCAGCGATCGAGTTCACGAAGCTCTCCCCGAAAAGCATCTGCTCGCTCCTTGAACTCCGCAGTCCGAACGGGGCAGCGTTCAGCAAGTGCCTGTTGCAGACGATCGGTCATGGTGATCACCTTGATCGGATCATGCCACGCATGCGGGTCGATGTTGCCCTCTGCCGATACGCCATGCGCATGCGCATGGTTGTGGTCGGGATGATCACAAGACGGTCCTTCCCGACCCAGCCCATCCGCCAAGAGCAGCAGCCCAGCTGTGCTGCCTGATGTGGCGTGCATCTTCTTCAAGTCCGCATCCAGTCCGAGACCAAACACGATCACCAGTCCCGCGCGCGCCACCTTGGCGGCGTCCGTTGGGGTGGGTTCTGCATGATGCGGATCGCCGCCGAGCCCGCCGACCCGGACAACTTCAATCGCATCTCCGCCCACTGCTGCGGCAAGATCGGCGGTGACATCGCTCGCCACGACGACCTGCAATCTGGGCTGCGCTTCGCCCGCCGCCTGAGCCGTGACAAGAGCAACACACGCGACAAGAGCAAGCATCGTGGCCCGCATCATAGAAGTTCATGCGACGACTGCACGCCCGCACGCAAGCAGAATCAAGAGCACGTCACACCGCTCAGGTGGCACGCGGTACTCCCGAGCCATCGCGCTTCGATACGCATCCAGTTGCGGCTTGTGATGCTCGACGCGCTCTTGGATCCAGATGTCCAGCTCGCGCTCCGTGGCGTGGAGTGGAGGCTGATCCGTCTTGAAATCCACCACTTGCATGTGCTCCCATGCACCCACTTTGCCTCGCAGCACCAAGCGGTCAATCACTCCTTCCTGAACGCGACCACTTCCATCAAGCGCCAGGAACCTGCGCTCCCGAAGCGCAATGGCATTCCCTTCCGGACGGGCGAGGGCCCGCATGATGGCTGGCGCCTGAAGCTGCGCGATCGTGTCGCGGACGCAGTCCGCGATGGAAGCCGTGGTGGAATAAGTGATGCTGGGATCGATTCCTCGGGCGATGGCATCCGCATCGGGCTGCCAACCATCGCTCCACTCCAGTTGCTCGCACACGGCATGCGCAAGTTTGCCGCGGTCGAGCGCCGACTGCTGTGCAGGTCCCGGCGCGACGACTTCCGCCCCCTCGACGCGTTGCGTTGTTGCCGATCGCTGCGAAGCGCTCTCTGCAGCAAGACCGCGCCGCGGCGTTCGCGGAGCAGCGGGAAGCGGCGGTGCAAAGCCGCTCGCATCCGCCTTCGGCGCCGCACGAGGGTTGTCGATCCACGACTCGTCTCCTGCGCGCGCGAGAATCTGACTGCGCTGGAGCGCCTCCAGCACGATCGACCCATGGGTTGCGTTGCAGTGATCCTCGTCCTTCGTGGGCGTTTTTTGATCGACCATGACGAACAGTCCGCGCTTGGCGCGCGTCAGTGCGACATACAGAGCGCTGAGCTTGTCCTGGATCGCGAATCGTTCTGCGGAGTCATTCACTTGACCCACCGCCCCATCCCGACTGATGCCCTGGACCACAGGTGCCACACGGTCATGCCCGACGCCGCGATAGGGAATGTTGCGCTCGACCGCCACAGGCTGCGTTCCATTTCGTGAACCCACCTGCCGTGCGGTTGTTCCGAAAATCACGATGTCCCACTCGAGTCCCTTCGCCTGATGGATGGTGATGGACTCGATCGGCTGACCCTCCACATCGCGACAATCTTCCTGCTCAACTGCCTCCACGACCTCATCAAGCGTCATGCCTGACCGCTCCTCGCGGGCAATGACATGCAACGCACGATCGAGACGACGGCGATCGCTCTCGGCAAGCAGACCGCGGCGGGCAATCTCCACGCGCCAGCCATTCAGCGTGGCGGCCACGGTCTCACCCGCGAACTTCTGCAGCAGTTTCTTCGACGCATTCGCTGCCAGTCCACGCTTCTCAGGCCAGGGGTGCGCGCTGTCGATGCCCACATCCCACACATCTCGCAGAGGCGACATGAGCACACTCAAGAACGCCGTGCAATCCGTTGGATGCGCGGCGAATCGGATCGCATCGAGGAACGCCAAGACGACAGGACTGTCCCGGAGACTCCCCTTCGCCCGCAAAGAGCATCCCGGGGAACCCTGGATGGCGCGGATGCGTTCAGCCACCTCGCTCGCATCCTTGTTTCTCTCGTGGATCACGGCGATGCGGAGCGCTCCATGACTGCGTTTCCAGAGGTCCACTGCCTTCCGCGCGCATGCGTCGAGACGCTCCGCGCGAGTCTTCTGCACCGCGAGGGAGACGGTGCCATGCAGTTGCTGGTTCCTCGGCGTCGCCTGGTGAGGCTGATAGACCTCGAGCCAGGAATCGAGCGCCTGCACGAAGTTCTGGCTGAATCTCTTTCCTGAGGAAGATCGGAGTGGGTGATGAGGCGCCTGCAGACTCTGGAAGACTTCGTCCACCGCTTCGAGAACGATGGGGGCGCTTCGCCAACTGGTTGTCAACAGCCGCTCCCGCACATCAGCCGCCGCTCCCTCGCTCAGCAGCGATGGCAAGCCGCGCAGCAGTCGCGGATCACCGCTGCGCCAGCCATAGATCGACTGCTTGATATCGCCCACAGCCAGGATGGAACGCGGTTCGTCTCCACCCGCAGCGAGATTGATGGCCAACGGCTCAAGCGCCTGCCACTGCGACAGGCTTGTGTCCTGAAACTCATCCAGCAGAAGATGATGGATCTGTTGATCCAGCCGCAGGAGGATCTCGGCCATGCATTCATCGTTCATGCCGCCCGCGATTGACCGCGTGATGGATTCAAATGTGCAGGCACCGCGCTGTCGCAGCGCATCCTGCTCGCCCGTGACGAGCAAGGCCGCCAGTCGTGCTGCTTCCTGATGCCCAAGCAGACTGGCATGCTGTACTTCCCCGCGCAGCCAATCCACGATGACCTGGAGTTCCGCAACGAGTTCCTTTGTCATCTCCTTTCCATAAAAGGAGCCCTTGCCCTCCGCAACAACCTTGAGCGCTCCCCCATCGAGTTGTTCCTTGCAGGTGCGCACTGGCAGTGGCCCGCGCTCGACGGCCTCCGCCAAATGCGCGAACTGGCCGGTCGACACATAGTCCTTGATGCGCTTGTGCCTCTCGCCCAGCTGCTCCAGACCGAGGCGTGCGCTGCGAACACATGCACGCGCCTTGTCGAGCGCGATACGGCGCACGCAGTCAGGTCCGAGCCAACACTCGGGCACTGCCGCGATCGGATCACCGCTCCCGCCACTGTCTTGCCATGCGCTCAGGAGGGCGCGAGCGGAGGAAAATGTCCGCTCGATCGCGTCGATCCGATCCTCGCCGGATCGCAGCAGGCGAAGCATCGCTGCAGGGTCGTTCGCAGGCTCGCTGATGACACGCACGAGCGACTCTCGCAGGACCTGCCCCGTTGCCGCTTCGTTGAGCGGCGCGAGGTGCGTTCCAATCCCCAGCTCGAGGGCATAGGCGCGCGCCATGCGCATCAGCAGTGAGTCGAGCGTCCTGACTTCCACTCGGTCGATGCGAGCAATCACCGCCTCGAGCAACTGCTCTGCTTCGACCCTCACTCCCGCAGTGGTGCCGAAGATCGACTGCGCCAGTTCACTGCGTTTTTCGGCTGACAGAACGCCCTCCGCGAGCCTGACAAGGATCTTCGCCAGGATGTCCCGCGCGGCAGCACGCGTAAAGGTGGTCGCGAGGATGGTCGTCAGCCGATCCACATCCCCAGCGATCACACCCTCGTGCGCGACACGCAGCCACGCGCCTGAGAGCGCGTAAGTCTTTCCACTTCCCGCGTTGGCGAGATACCGCTCAATCATGCGGTGCCCCCCTCCGTGTCCGTGCCTTCATCCACCCCACCCTCGCCGTCATCGGCCGAGTCGGAGTCGACATCACCGCCACCCGCCACGCGCCGCAGCAGACTGCTGAAGGCATCTCGCTGCCGCCAACCCATGACTCGATCGGGCTTGAAGTCCGCAGGTGCCCCAAAGACGCCGGCACGAACCTGACGGATCATCGACTCCATCACTTCGACTCCAGCATGCGCCACACTTGCATCGTGCACGACTTCCATCAACGTTGTCGCACCCGTGGCGTCCACAGTGAGCACATGTCCACTCAGCGCCAGTGGAGCAAGTTCCGGGAATGAACGCGGCACGAGATGGACATACAGCGGAATCTGCGGATCCTTCCATACTCCACTCTTCTTCGTGAACATACGTGCGATCTTGAACGCGCTGTCTCCAAACTTGTAGTCAATCACACGCCACCGGCGTGTCTGCAGATTCACATCAATACGGTCCACTCGTCCTTGCACTTGGGTCGGCACGCCGTCCACCATCAACGCTTCATCCCGTGGAAACGACCACTCCGATGCACGGATCTCCCAGCCCTCACGCGCCTGATCCAGGTGCCACCGGAGTGCACTCCGCACGCGCGCGACCGCCGCAGTTCGCTGGATGGCGATCGCGGGTGCAGGGTTCCTTCCAAAATGCTCGCGAAGGACGAGGTCAAGTTCGTTCTCCAAGACATTCATCCATGCCGCTTCCGATCCATCCTGAGGAGTGGGACCTGCCAGTCGCCGAAGGACCTGATGCAGCAGCACGCCAAAGTGCCGAGGCTGCATGAGATCCGAGAACACCAGCGGCTCGTTGAGTTTGAGGACATTCTTGATCCAGAACTCGTACGCCCCCGCGAGATACCCCTCACAACTCGTCACTGACATCGCATCTGGAACCGTGCACTCACGGAAGTCCTCTGCCTGCGGTACGAGGTGAAAGCCGCTGGAGTTGCCATCGGCGAGGCGTATCCGCACGCGCTCTTCCTCGACCGGTGCATAGAGGCGCAGGATGCGTTTGGCCTGCGCTTCCGCGCCACGGGGAAAGAGCAGCCGACTCGGGCGAAACGGCTCGCCGCGGGAGTCGACCATCCCTCCGATGACGGACAGCGTCGGCACGCGCGCAAACACGGCCGCGAGCAACACGGCATCGCGGTGCAGCCGAGCCGAGCGTCCAGGCAATCCAATCGCCTGACGAATGGGATCGGTCAACCAACCATCGGGCTGTGGTTGCGACGGAACGGTTCCCTCACGCAGCCCGAGCAGCACCATCCGACGCGAAGGCTCGAAGAGTGCGTCCAACCAGCCGATCGCCTCGATTTCCGTTCCCGTGGGAGCGACAGGAACTTCTCTCGCATCCATCTGCTGTTGCAGGACGGCGAGGATCGTTCCAATCGGAAGAACACTGTCCTTGAACGCACTGCGCACAAGCGACTCGGCCGCCGACTGCACTTCCGCGTGCGCCGCCACTTGCACTGGATCACCAAGGCTTCCGCGGAGCATGCGTGCCATCCATGCCATCAGAGCGTTCACGGTGTCCCCAACCGATCTCGGTACGGCTGCAGGACTTCCAAGTCCCTGCGGCAACACATCGCCACCGATGGCGCGCAGCGCTGCGACAAGCTTCGCGCCTCTCGCGGCGGAGTGCTTCTCTCCCACCTCCGCAAGATCGCTCACACTGTGGAGCAGATGATCCGAGCGCAGTCGATCGAGAATCGCCCGCGGATCATCGGACATTTCTTCCTGCAGCGCGTGCAAGACCGCCGGCAGCGCGAGAAACTGCGCAAGTGTTGCAGGCGTGCACTGCGCGTGAAGTTGCGCGGTGGCGCGAAGGAGAGACCCGGGAAGCGTGAGTGCGAAGGGCGTTCCGGATCCTGCATGGACGGAACGCCCGTGGCGGAGCGCAACCGCCTGAAGCAGCGGCGTCAGTTCGGGATCGCAGGACACCACCACAGGTTGCGCTGCGGCGTCCGCGAGCGCACTCTCCCCGCCAGGCATCTTCGCCAACTCCGCACACATCACACTGAAGCGCGCGAGTGCGGCGTCGCACTGATCGAGCGCATCCTCCGCTGGTTCGATGGCTGCCTCCGGTATCTCAGGCGCAAGGCCAGCAGCTTCGCTCGAAACACAACCGAGCGCATCGAATGCGCCTTCGTTCCACGGCGGTGAACATGGCGCGACGATCCATGCTTCCACTGCACAGCCAGCTTGTGCAAGAGACTCCACGACACGCCTGTTCATTGGAGTGAGATCGAGCACGCCGAGCAGCAGGACGCGCTCAAACGCCACCCGACCATCCTTCGCGCGCCGCATCAAGTGGTCGCTCCACTGCCACGGCGTCAGCAGCTCCACACCCTGTCCTTGCGATAGTTCGCGTGCAACCACATCGCACTGGCCATGGAACGCATGCAGCGCATTCCAGCGGTCCGCCAACAAAGGCGAAACGCAGGGCAATTGCGCCACTTCCGCTGCCGATCGTCCAGACTGCAACAACTGCTGGGTCACATCGTCGAGCGCTGAGGCAATCCGACCGAGCACCATCGGACTCTCGGCAGTCTCGCCCTGCGCCACCTGCGGCATGAGCAGTGCCTTTGCGCCTGTGGGGAGACGGCGGAGCGCCTCGTGCATCAGCAGCATCCACTCGATCCCTTCGATCGGACGGCACGACCGGTCTGCAAGGAGCACGCGCGCGGCAAGGGAAGCCACGGCACACAGGGCAGGCGGAATCAGCGGACAGCCGAGTTCATCGGCTGCTTCCGCGAGGCAAAGGTTGAGCAGACGGCGCGAACGCCCGGTCGCAGTCACCACAAGCGTTCGCGACAAATCGCAGCCGCCATCCACGCCGCGAGGCGAACCGTTGAGCAGGGCGCGCATAGCCACATGGGCGGGACCATGCTCCTCGCACCAACCCAGAAATCTCCTTGAGACTGCCATGCCGAGCGGTCGCGATGTTAGGAGGGATGGATCTGTGGAGGGGCAGGATCGCCTGTCGGAGGCAGGACCTGCTGCGCAGGCTGCACGCTGCCGCCCACCACCGTGGGTGGCGGCGCCGGCTCTGGATCATTCTCGTAGCGGGAAGACACGGCACGAATCTCGTCGATGCGTTCCACCAGGATGTCCACCAGCTCGGGATCGAACTGCGTTCCGGCGTTTGCCTTCATCTCCGTGAGAACGCGCTCTTCCGGCCAGGACTCCTTGTACTTCCGCTTCGACGAGAGCGCATCGAACACATCGGCAACCGCCACGATCCGAGCGAACAGCGGGATCGCGTCACCCGACATCCGCGCGCCCTCACCGCCGCGGGCTGAAGCGCCACCCTTCTGGTCGTCGCCCACGGACACATCGCCTGGATATCCGCCCCCATCCCAACGCTCATGGTGATGAAGCGCGACATCGATCGCGGACTGATCGAGTGCCGAGTCCCGATCACCGAACAAACGCGCCCCCACGATCGTGTGCGTCTTCATCACTGCATACTCCTCCGCCGTGAGCCGACCCGGTTTCTTCAGGATTGCATCTGGGATGCCCACCTTGCCCACATCGTGGAGCATCGCCACGATGCGCAACAGATCTCGCTCACGCTCGATGCGATCTTCGGGCAGTGCGTGGCGACGCGCCCACTGCTCATACAGGATCACCGAGTAGCCGGCCACTCGATTGACATGCGCGCCGGTTTCGCTCGGATCGCGCATCTCCGCCATGCTGATCATCCGGAGCACGATCGAACGCGTCAACGCGGCGCGTTCCAGTGCGACGGTTGCAGCGGATGCGAAGTGCGCGATGCTCTCCAGATCCTCAGGTGAGAAGCCAACGCGGTTGGTGCCATCTTCGTTCAGCGGATTCAGGAGCTGCAGCACGCCGATGTTGCGCCCCGCCGACGAGCGCAGCGGCACGCTCAGCATGGAACGCGTTCGATACCCCGACTTCCGGTCCACCTCCTCATTGAACGCGTACGGCTTGTCCGCAGGAATCGAGTAGGCATCGTCGATCACGACCGTTCGTCCACTTGTCGCGGCGTATCCAGCAATGCTGCGCCCATGCACGGGGATCCGCAGCGACTTCACGACAACGGACTTCCCCTTCTCCAGCCGCTTCGTGAGCGTGTCATTCTGCACAAAGGACAGGATCAAATCATCACCATCACGCAGCATGACGCTGCCCGCGTCACAGCGGGTCAGCTCACGCGCCTCAGCAAGGATGCGCTCGATCAGGATGTCGATGTCCTGGATCTGATGGAGGCTCTCGTCGACCTCTGCGATCGACTTCAGCCGCTCCTGCTGCTTGGACACATCCCGAACGAGCTGCAGATTCTGCCGCGCGAACTCCTCACGCTTCTGCAGTGTGTCCGCCATCGAATTCAGCTCGCGGTACAGCGCGGAATACTCTGGCGACGGTGGTGCAGCGAGCCGCTTGTCGATGCGGCCTTCGCTCACATCCGCGATGAATGCCCGCACATGCTGAATGGGTGCAAGCAGCCGACTCACGCCAAGCGAAGCGCCCGCGAACACCAGCAGCGAAATCGCCGCGGATGCGGCAAGCGACGCCACCAGCAATCGATCCACGACGGCGAGGTAACCAGCGTATGGAATGTCCACGACCAACAGTGCGACCACATCACCACGACTCGTGCGGATTGGCGCGTAACCAGAAACCCACTGTCCGCCCGAGTCTTCAATGAAGACCGCAGATGGGCCTCGAGGAATCACCGCGCCGACCGCAGTCCGATCGGAAGCGGTCGTGCCCAGAGGTGATTTCTGAGTCGACACCTCAGACAGCACAAAGGGTCGACCTGGCGGATCCCATGCGGGGCTGCTGCGCGGTTCGCCATCCACCGCGAAATCCCAGCCGCTCGCGGCACCCGAGCGCGTCGGCACCAGGAGGTAACAGAAGCGGACAGGACTTGACTCGTTGGCATTGGCCTCCACCACGGAATGCAGACGATCCTCGATACGGAGGAACGCAGGGTCGTTCAGCGCCCCCTCGCCCTGCGGAAGTGCCCCGACTTCCGCGGCCGAGATTCGCGCGGCGACAGTTCCGGCAAGCGCGCGCGCACGCTCTTCGATGCCCTCCCGCACGACTCGCCGCGTAATCGCGGATCCGACGATGGACATTCCGAATGTCGACAGCAACACTGCCGCAACGAGCCACAACCCCACACGCCCTCGGATGGTCAATGTTGCCCCCACATGAACCTCTCGCAGCGCAACAGCCACGCGCCGAAAAAGCCGCCGATCGGACTTGAACCGACAACCTCAAGATTACAAATCATGTGCTCTACCAATTGAGCTACGGCGGCAGACGCGGGTGGACAATCCGCCCGACGAGGACGACAGTCTAGCAGTGGTCGTTCCACCGCTTGAACGCATCGCGGCTCATCCACCGACTGGATGATCCCCCTCGACACGCACGGCGCGAAGCACGGGGCCGCATCGACTCGGTCCAGCCTCGCCCTCGAGCAGCAGCACGAGGTCACCGCGGCGCACCATGCCCCTGCGCAGGAGTCCTGCACACACTTCCTGCGCAGAAGGATGCCCCATCGAAGGCTCGTGCTGGACCAAGAGTCCGCGAACGCCCCACGCGAGGGACAATTGCCGCACCGTACTCTCATTGGCGGAGCATGCAATGATCCTGCTCATCGGGCGCCACCGCGCCAACCGCAGGGCAGTGCGCCCACCGTCCGTCACCGCCACGATCGCCGCGGGCTGCATCTCTCGCGCGAGCATGCATGCGGCACGCGCCATCGCATCGGCATCCCGACCAACGGCAGTGCCTTCCACCTCGAGTGAATCCAGTCGATCGCCTCTTCCGCGCTCTGCACTGCGAATGATCGCATCCATCGCCTCCACAGCCTCCACAGGAAACTGTCCGATCGATGTCTCGCCGCTCAACATCACCGCATCAGCGCCATCGAGCACGGCATTTGCCACATCGCTCGCCTCCGCACGCGTCGGACGCGGGCTCGTCGTCATCGACTCGAGCAGCTGCGTGGCGACGATCACGGGCTTGCCCATCGCGTTGCTGGTGCGCACGATCCGCTTCTGCAGCATCGGAACCTCGGCGGGTGGCATCTCAATGCCAAGATCACCCCGCGCCACCATCACCGCGTCGGACGCACTGACGATTGCATCGAGCGCCGCGATGGCCTCTGGCTTCTCGATCTTCGCCACGATGGCGACGAAGCGCCCATCACTCAACCGCTGCACGCGTCGCCTCAGGTCGTGAAGGTCATCGGCACTTCGAACGAACGACAGTGCCACCAGATCGACGCCTGCTGCAAGTCCAAAGGCGAGATCATCGATGTCCTTCGCCGAGAGCGAGGGCGCCGAGACATGCACCCCAGGCAGATGCATCCCGACCCGCGAACGAATCACACCGCCATGCTCGACGATGCACAGCACATCTTCGCCGCGCACTTCCTTCACCCGGAGGCGCACCTTCCCATCATCGAGCAGCAGCGCGTTCCCCGAGCGCACATCCCTCGCCAACGCCTCATACGCACAGGGCAAGTGCGGTAAGCCTTGGAACCCCGATCCGCCGCCGAGCGACACTTCACTCCCATCCACAAGGGTGGCGGCAGCCGCAGAGACCTCTCCGAGGCGCAACTTCGGGCCACTCAAGTCCTGCATCAGCGCGATCGGTCGTCCCATGCGTCGCGATACCGTGCGTACTGCATCGATCAGTTGCTGATGGTCCGCGTGCGTTCCATGGGAAAAGTTGAGACGCGCGACATCCATGCCGTGCTCGATCAACCGTTCCATGACGGATGCGTCCCGCGTTGCAGGTCCGAGCGTGCAAACGATCTTCGCGCAGTTCGATTGCGATTGGCGCGGCGATCCTCCCTCGTCATGATTTGGTACGGACTGCATGCGCATCAGCCTAGTCAGACTCGGCGGAGCCTTCAGAGCGCTTGGCGCATGCGGCGAATCGCGATCTCCAGAATCGACACATCGGCGGGCGACATGCCGGCAAGTCGACCTGCCTGCCCGAGGGTGCGCGGCGAGAATCGACCGAGCACTTCGCGCGCCTCCGCAGAGAGTCCGGCCACCGTGCGCACATCCAGTTGCGAAGGAATCGGCAGGTTCTCACCAGCACTCGCACGCCGAAGTTCCGTGCGCTGCCGCGGCAGGTAGCACTCATACCGGAGGTCCGTGATTGCACGGTCCATCACCGCGCGCGGCGCAGCGGGCGCGCGTTCGACGGCGGCTAGCAACTCCACCAACGCATCGGCCGTCACTTCCGGCCTGCGCGCCACCTCGGCCAACCGCTTGCCCGAACCGAAGTGCGGCGGAGCAACAGCCACCGACAGACGCTTGCGCAGTTCCGCGAGTGCCGATGCGCGCTCTTCATTCCAGCGGCGGCGCTGCTCGCATACCAGACCCCACGCGACACCCGATGCCGTCAGACGATCCTCTGCATTGTCCGCACGAAGGAGCAAGCGATGCTCCGCGCGGCTCGTGAACATGCGATACGGCTCACGCGGCTGCCGCGTGACCAGATCATCCATCAGCACACCGAGATACGCCTGGGAACGCTCGATGCGAACTTCATCCAAGCCGCACACTCGGCGAGCCGCGTTCAACCCGGCCACGAGTCCCTGCGCAGCCGCTTCCTCGTAACCACTCGTCCCATTGATCTGACCCGCAAGAAACAGGCTGCGAACGCGCTTCGTCTCGCCAGTCGAATCGATCTGATGCGGCCAGACCATGTCGTACTCGACTGCATAGCCCCACCGCTTCGCCTGCGCGCGTTCGCAGCCGGGAATGCCACGAACGATCTGCTCCTGCACTTCCGCTGGAAGCGATGTGGAGATGCCATTGCAGTAGATGTCGTCCGTCGCAAGCGACTCCGGCTCGAGGAACACATGATGGCTCTCGCGCTGCGCGAAGCGCACCACCTTGTCTTCGAGGCTTGGGCAGTACCGCGGACCTGACTCCGCTTCCATCAAGCCCGCATACATCGGCGCTCGGTGCAGATTGCCACGAACCACTTCGTGAATCGCCGCCGTGGTGTGTGTCTCGCGGCACTCCACCTGTGGTAGTGCGGGAAAACGCCGAGCGAGCAGCATCTGCGGCGTACCGGCACTGAATGGCAGCGGCGGCTCATCGCCCCACTGCGCCACCAGGGACTGCCAATCGATCGACGCCCGTGCCAGCCGCGGCGGCGTTCCCGTCTTGAGGCGACCCAGTTCGAATCCGAGCGCCCGAAGCGCACCCGAGATTCCCACGGCACTCCCCTCGCCCACGCGTCCACCTTCCACGCTGCGTTCACCCGTGTGCATGAGCGCCCGCATGAATGTGCCCGTGGTGAGCACCACCGCATCGGTCTCGACTCGCAGCGATCCGCCGTCCGAGGGTGAAGCACCCGAGAGCGCTTGCTCGAGCGGTCGCCGCTCCGCACCAGGCCCGTAGGGCATGCGCGGGAACACTCCAGCGCCACGCTCGCCCTGCCACATGCGCTCGACCGCGGTGGCGTTCCACTCGAGCGCCGCCTCATCGACGCGCAGCACGCTTGCTCCACTGCGCAGGACCAAAGCGCGAATACCGCAGGACTCTCCCGTGTTGGGGTGCGCCTCCACGGCCTCCACCAGACCTTCGACCACGATGATCGGCACCGAGTCCCTTGCGCGCGTGGAAAGCAGCCGCTGAACCTCGGCCTGATAGTGATGGCGGTCGCACTGTGCGCGCGGCCCGCGCACCGCCTGTCCCTTCGACGCATTGAGGACGCGAAAGAGAATCCCCGTGGCATCCGTTGCGCGTCCCATCACACCGCCGAGCGCATCGATCTCGCGCACCATCTGCCCCTTCGCCAGCCCACCGATCGCCGGATTGCAACTCATCGCACCGATGGTCGACGCATCCATGGTGACCAGCAGCACGCGCGCCGCGTCCGTGGATTTCGCTGCCAGCGCGCTCGCTGCGGCCCATGCAGCTTCCACGCCGGCATGACCGCCGCCCACCACAATCACCGTCGAACCAGCCATCGTGCAAGGATACGGATCGGGCACCGCTCACCGAAGGTGCGCCCCTACGATCCGCGCCCATGCACAAGTCCATTCAAGTTGCCGATGCGGCGCGTTCCCTTCGTGTGTTCCCCATCTTCGCAGCAGCGGGCAAGAGCGCCCCTCGCCTCCCAACCGAGCTGCACGCGCACGAAGGAGCTCAACACGCGCTTCGGATCGGCGCCTGCACGGGCGAGGCAGGCAGCGTTCATGCTGCAGATGATCGAACGCTGCTGCTCGGGCTCGGAGCGCGCGACGGGTTCGACCTCCAGAGACTGCGGACGGTGGCTGCGAAGCTGGGGCGCGCGCTGGTCAAGATGCGTGCGACGGCCATTTGCCTGCAGCCCGATTGGACGGGCGGGGTGCGTTCCATCGGCGAGTTCGAAGCGGGAAGCGCCGTTGCCGAGGGGCTGTCGATCGGCACCTGGCGGTTCGATCGACTCGATGGCACCGCCTCACGCCGCGAACCAAGGCTGAACGCGCTTCGCATCTGGTCGGATCGACGCGACTTTCGCGATGGGATGAACGAGGGTCTCGTGGTGGCGGCAGGTGTGAATGTGGCCCGCGCCATTGCTGCAACCCCGCCCAACATCGCGCATCCGCAGTGGATTGCGGCGGAAGCCGCGCGCATTGGTCGCGGTGCACTCCGGGTCCGCCGCATCGACGCTGCGCGAGCGCGCCAACTCGGCATGGGCGGGCTGCTTTCCGTGGGGCAGGGTTCTGCGCGTCCACCATGCCTCGTCACACTCGAGTGGAACCCGCCGCGGCGTGCACGCGGCGCGCGCGACTCGCATCTGCTGCTCGTCGGCAAGACGATCACCTACGACACGGGCGGCTACTCGCTGAAGGTGAACAACGGCATGAAGGGCATGAAGTACGACAAGTGCGGCGGCGCCGCCGTGCTGGGCGTGATGCACGCCGTCGCTCAGTTGCGCCCCGCGGTCCGTGTGACGGCGATCCTTGCCGTGGCGGAAAACATGGTGGCCGGCGATTCGTACCGCCCCGACGACATCATCCGCATGCACAACGGCGTGACGGTGGAGGTCACCAACACCGACGCCGAGGGAAGGCTCGTGCTTGCGGATGCGCTCAGCTGGGGCTGCAAGACCTTCAACCCCAGCGCGGTCATCGATGTCGCCACGCTCACGGGCGGTGTGGTCGTGGCGCTCGGGCACTTCAGCGCCGGCTACTTCAGCAGTGACGATCGGCTTGCGCGCGAAGTGGAACGCGCCGCCGACAACAGCGCGGAAGCCGTGTGGCGACTGCCGCTCTGGCCCGCACACCGCGACTACATGCGCGGCCAGCACGCCGATCTCATCAACAGCAACCCCGCCCGCATGGCACATCCCATTCAAGGCGCGGCATTCCTCTCCCACTTCGTTCCGCCAACGGTCCCCTGGGCGCACATCGACATCGCGGGCGTCGCTTCAGCCGAAACGCCGAACGATCTGTCGGGCAGTGGTCCGACGGGATGGGGCGTGCGGCTGCTGCTCCGCCTGATCGCCGCGCGCAGTTGAACAGCGGAACTGGATCGCGCGCGAGCCGCGTTCAACCCTTTGGGTCTTCGCCCTGCTCGATGCGCGTGATCTTCGCGAGCCGTCGTGCGTGGCGACCGCCTTCGTATGCGGACTTCATCCAGACATCGACGATCCGCTTCACGAGCGTCTGCCCGAGCAGGTCCGCGGAAAGGCAGAGCACATTCGCATCATTGTGCGTCCGGGAGAGTTGCGCGCTCAGCTCATCGAGCGCGAGTGCGGCGCGAATGCCCTGCACCTTGTTGGCTGCGATTGCCATTCCGATTCCGGTGCCGCAGATCAGGATCCCGCGAGATGCCTTCCCGGTGACAATCGTCTGAGAAACACGCCACGCAATGTCGGGATAGTCCGTCGGTGAGCCAGTCGTTTCACTGAGCAGCGCCACATCAAAGCCGTCCAGCCTCAGCTGCTGCTCGATCGCAACGGCGATCGCCGACCCACGATGGTCGCTGCCGATCGCGATCAGACCCTTGGGAGACGAACTCATGCCGGCAGCATCTCCGCAAGCCGCTTCGGGATCAAGTCGCGGAACTGCCGCGCAAGCCGGTCATACGACGCGTGCCCGAGCCCGATCGGATCGTCCACATCGGATTTCGGATCCAGCGGGTGAATCTTCGCGGACTGCTCTGGCTCGCCTGCCACGAGGCTGCGCGCCGCAGACACATGTCCCGCGGTCATCCCAAACACCAGGTCTGCCGCACGGATCATCTGCGCCGTCAGACGCTTGCTCCTCCCCTCGTGTTCGACGCCGATGCGGCGCAGTGCATCGATCGCCTCACCCGAACAGGGATGTCCATCCATCGCGGATGTTCCCGCCGAGACCGTGAAGATCCTCCCCTGATCGCCCCCCATGCGGCCAGACTCGATCTCGGCTCGGGCGATCGCCTCCGCCATGGGTGAACGGCATGTATTTCCTGTGCAAACAAAAAGGACCGTCTTCACACAGGCGATGCTACAGATCGACTCGCCACGGTATCGTTCCACGAACAGGATCCAGCCGTGGAATTTGTTTCATTCGAAGAAGCGTGGCGGTTGCTCAAGCCCATCGGGGTCGAAGTGGCTTCGCGAACGGCGGAGGAGCTTCGACTGTCCATCTCCGATGGCGACCGCAGTGGCTGCATGGACATCGCTGCATCGGATCATGCCCATGCGGCAAAACTCCCTGCCGACATCCCAAGGCTCACGCGTGCGGTACTCGCCACCAGCATCGAGGCGATCATCCACAAGTTGCACCTCACGCAGGCGAATGTGATTCCCGTCGGACATTGGCGTGAACTCTTTGAGGCCGTTGCAGAGCCCATGGCAGCAAACGAGAAATGGCGTGCGATCGACAGCGCTGCCACGGTGGAGCTGAATACGCGTGATGCGTTGGTCTTCCTGCCGGCCGACTTTCACATTCTGCGTGACCTTGCGCTTGCTGTCCTGACGGCAGGTTCTGCGCCGCGACATGGCATCGCGATCTGCAGCGCTGGCAGCCCGATGGTCATCGAAGTCATGCCCGCAGGCGAGGTGACGATCTACTACGGCAAGTCCGAGCTTCGTCGCGTGGTCAGCGATGTCCTTGCCCATGTGCAGTCAGGCAACGCGTCACCGAAGGCACCGCACCCCGTCGCGCCTGAGCGTTAGTTCGCTGCCGCGCTTATCTCCGCATCCACTTCGATGTCCGCGCCACGCGCAGTGAACAGCGCTCCGCATGCGCCGCACGCGAAACCCGTTCCGCCGTTCCCGTCGCGCAAATCCCTTGGAACGACCGACGACGCCTCGCAGGCAGGACACTTCCCCCGCCGCAGCTTCCGGTGCGCGAGCGGCCGTTCCACCGCCTTGACCACCGCCAGCAATGCCACCACCGGTATCAGCGCCATCACGGCAAGGAACACCATGCCGAGCGCACCGATGGGGAGCATGAACACCATGGTGAACGCAAGAATGAATGCAATCAGGTACCCGCCGAAGACCACCCCGGGATAGACCTTGCGGATCCAGCGCACAATCGTGTGCAACATGCCCAAAGGATAGGCAGCGGATTCCCTTCAGAAGAACCGATATATTCCGTGCATGCCCGCAGCAACCCAAGATGCCTTGAAGATCGTCTGTGACCGCTCTGCGCTCGTCGACGCACTGACGCTTGCCTCGAGCGTGGTGCTCTCACGAACCACCGTGCCAGTGCTCTTGTGCGTCAAGTTGACGGCCCGGGATGGGACGCTTCGGCTCAGCGCCACCGATCAGGATCTTCGGCTGTCGCTCACGCTGTCGAGCGTCGAGGTGCACTCCGATGGCGACGCTTTGGTGCCCGCGGACAAGCTCTCGCAGATCGTCCGATCGTGCGACGACTCGACGCTCGCGATCGAGATGGACAAGCAGATCGCCACCGTCCGAAGCGAGGACGCCAAGTTCCGCGTGTTCGGATACGACCCACGAGAGTTTCCGGCGGAAACCGATGCCGAGGCATCGGCTCCCGAGTTCGAGATCGCAGCGGGTCACCTGCGGCGGATGATCGGTCGCTCTGCGTTTGCGACGGCTGCGGACAATTCGCGGTACGCATTCAACGGCGTGCTGCTCGAAAGAAAAGGGCGGCGCCTCCGCATGGTCGCGACCGATGGTCGTCGCCTCGCACTCGTGCAGGGCGAATGCACGGGATCCGCGGATGGCGATTCCGCATGCATCATCCCGACGAAGACATTGCAGGTCCTCAACCGCCTGCTCGATGACCCCGACACTGCGGTGCGCATCAGCCGAAACCGCAACCGCATCCGCTTCGAAGTGGGCGAAACAGCCACGGTCATTTCAAGCCTGATCGAGGGCACATTTCCGCCCTTCGACGATGTGATCCCGAAAGAGCACGATCGCCGCGCCAGCTTCGATACCGCGGAACTCGCGGCGGCCGTCAAGCGCGCCGCGCTGCTGACGAACGAGGAAAGCAAGGGCGTGAAGTTCTCCTTCGCCGACAAGACGCTCACGATCTCCTCGCGCGCCGCTGAGATGGGCGAGGCGGAGGTTCGCGTTGCCATGCGCAAATGGGAAGGGAAGGAGATCGACATCGCCTTCAACCCTGGCTATGTCACCGATGTCCTGCGCATTGCGGACAGTTCGGAGATCGCCGTCGAGATGAAGGCTCCCAATCGACCGGGTGTCTTCAAGGTCGGCGAGGATCTGACCTATGTGATCATGCCAGTCAGCCTGCCCGGCTAACGCCAGGCATCGGCTGACTGCTGAACAGGATCAGGGAGCGGACCGATGAAGATCACTGCTTGGCGTACTTGACGCCGCAGCCCTCGTTCTTCGTTGTGGCGGGCTCGACGGGCTTTCCGGCCTTCAGTGCAGTCACGGCGTTCACCACATAATTGGTCTTGCCATCCTTGCTCACGGGAGCTCCGATGTAGGCCACATTGCCATCGGCGGCAATGATGAACACATGCGGCGTGGTCTTCGCGCCGTAGGCCTTGCCCACCTTTCCATCCGCGTCGAGCAGCACTGGAACGGACGCACCCGCCTTCGACATCACCTCGGCGCTGGCGGTGCCCTCTTCCGCATTGCTCATCCCGTTGTAGCCATCCTTCGTCGAGTTCACGGCGAAGTACATGGCATCGGGATCTGCCTTGCGCAGACCTTCGACCGTTGCCGCTGCCTTGCCACTTCCCCAGAAGGAACCCTCGCCGCGCCCGCTGGCGGGGCAGGACGAACAGAACCACTCCAGCACCACGACCTTGCCCTTGTAATCCGCCAGCGAGTAGGTCTTCCCGTCCACGCCCTTCAAGCTGAAGGCGGGCGCTGCATGCGCAATCTCGGCCTTGTCGTGGGTGTGCTTGGAATGATCGTGACCTGCATGAGGATCGCCCTGCTGGGCAGCTCCGAGCAGGGCGCTGCAAGTGAGAGTGGCAACAGTGAGGATGGCTGTGGTGAATCGCATGGGGGCTCCTGTAAGTGCGGACTATCCGTCCGCGGATTTCTTGGGCTCTTCGCCCTGATGTCTCGACCTCTGATGTCTACCTGCCGACCGTCGCAACATCCGACGGCAACACATCGAACTGATACGCCGGATCCCCCTCGCGGTCGCCCGAAAGCAGAAGTCCGCGAAGGCGCGGCGGACCGTCCACCGCATCCCTGGCATTCACCCGGAATGGTAGGCGCAGCGTCATCTCGCGTCCGCGTTCGACGGCGGAGAAAGGTCCCGTGCCCCCAACCCACTCAACTCCCGCGACCGCATCGGGCACGAACCGCACGGGGCGCTGCGGAATGGCCGCGGACGCAAAGGTCAGGAGCAGCACTCGCTCGCCCGGCGACTCCTCCATCTGGGTGCGCACGCACGGCGGAAGCTTCAGCGGATAGCTGCGATGCAGCGCCGGCGAATACGGAACGGCTTCCGTGCTCACTTCCACCGACACACTTGCCTTCCCCACCTGGCACCGATCCTTGCACACCATCCAGTCCGCGTGAACGCGCACGGAGATCGACGGCGGCTCACTTCCCACTGGTGCGACGACCGGCACGAGCACATCGAAGGTCCTTTCGTATCCATAGTTGCGTTCATCCGCCGATCCAAGAATCTGGGGGCGCGGCAAGCGCGGTGCGCCTCCCGTCCAACCTCGCGGCAGCGCCGCGGTCACGCAGGTCGCGGCTCCGGAGTCTCCAGGGTTACTCCAGTACATGTGCCACTGAGGCTCCATCGTAAAACGCACCACCAACGCATCACTTCCATCCGACATTCGGGCGAGCGCGGAGAGCACTTCCATCTTCACAGGCTCCGCCATCCGCGATGGAGGCGTCTGCTCCCGTAGCGCAGCGGCGGGCAGCCCAAGAAGAACAATGCCGAGCCCTGCATAGACTGCGCGAATGCACGGAAGCTTCCACCAGCTCATGGAAACCTCACGATACTGCATCGTGGCACATCCGACGCCTGCCGCCAGAGTCCTCCGCGCGTGCATCGGCGTGTCCATCCTCTTGCTTGCCCTGCAGCAGAATGCATGCGACCGGAAGACGAGCGACAAGGACTTGGTCTATGTCACCGCCTATGACGCGCTGCGGACCATGAATGAGCCCACAGGCGTGTTCGGACGCCGAACCAAGAGCGTGTTCTGTGATCCACGCAGTCGCGAGCTCTATGCGCAGAAGCACATTGCAGGCGCGATCAGCCTTCCATTCGAGGACATGACGCTCGAGGCAAAGGGCGTGCTCGGCGAGGACACTGCCGTGGTGGTGTACGACAGCGACTACAACGATGTGCTCGCGAAGGCAGCCAGCAAGCGCCTGCTCGAACTCGGCTTCAGCCGCGTCTACACGCTCGAGGGAGGTCTCAAGGCATGGGAGAAGGCCGGCAATGATGTCGCCACGGGCGTTCCCACGACCGCGCCAGAGCTTCCCGACGCGCCAGTGCGATGAGCGCGACGTACGCCGCGCACGCAGTCAAACTCACTCGAGCGCCGCAGCGCCAGCAATGATCTCCGTGAGTTCCGTGGTGATCTTCGCCTGCCGCGCGCGGTTGTAGTTCCGCTTGAGTGTTCGCCCAAGCCCACCCGCGTTGTCAGTGGCAGCCTTCATCGCAACCATGCGCATCACATTCTCGCTCACGATGGCGTCGTTCAGCGCTTGGAACAGCGACACCTTCACCGACTTCGGCAGCAGTTCATCGAGCAGGGCAGGCGCGCTCGGCGCGAACTCGTACACCGTCGACGCGCCCTTGGTCGACGCTGGCGAGTTCGCCGCATTCGCTGCTCCGGCCTCCGAATCAAGGCTGAGCGGCAACAGCTGCATGACATCCGGGACCTGCTTCGCTGCGGAGATGAACCGCATGAACACCACATGGACGGCATCGATCTTCCCTGCAGTGAAGTCGTCCATGTAACGCTGCGCCACGCTTGCCACGGCATCGAATGCGGGCTTGTCGCCAAAGCTGTGCCGCTCCGCGACATCGATCCGCTGGAACTTGAAGAACGAACTCGCCTTCTTTCCCACGGTCTCGATCACCAAGTCGCGCTTCTCGCCACGGCGCGCGCGGATCTCCTGCATCGCGCGTCGAAGCACACTCCCGTTGTAGGCACCGCACAGACCGCGATCGCTCGTGACAACCAACACGAGTTCGCGCCCCGACTTGCGTGCCCCACCGAGCAGCGGATTCTCCACCTCGCCCGCTGCCGACGAGACCTCGCCCACGAGTTGGCGAATGCGGTCGGTGTAAGGGCGCGTCGCCTTGGAACGCTGAAGCGCGGCGGTGAACTTCGCCGTCGCGATCATCTGCATCGTCTTGGTGATGCGCTGGATCGTCTTGACGGCGACCATGCGCTTCTTGATTTCACGGATCTGTGCCATGGGGAGCGGCGGATAGTAGCACTGAGCGGGCTCATGCCGGCAACTGCATGCCGTCGAACCCCAGTGCCATCCCGGCCGGCAGTCGCGGCGCCAATTCCGCATGGCGGATGTCATGGGTCATGTGAACGAACACCGTTCGCTTCGCGGCGAGTTGCGCCGCGACGGAGACCGCCTCATCCACCGTGAAGTGAGTCGGATGCGCACGAAATCGAAGCATGTCGAGCACCAGCGTTTGCAGCCCCGTGAGCCACTGAAACGCCTCCGGTGGCACTGCAGACACATCGGTGCAATACGCCAGCGGCAGCAGTCCCCCGCCATCGCCGCCGTCGACCGCCTCAATGCGCCAGGCGAGGACTGGAACCCGACCATGCAGCATCGTGAACGGTCGCATGCGAAGGCCGTGGCGCTCGACTGCAACGCTCGGAGTCACTCGGTGGGGAATCAGGTCTGCCACGAACGAGTCATTCGCATTCGTCTGTCGACGGAAGATGTAGCGAAAGACACGCTCCACATCTGTCATCGTCTCGGTATCGGCGAAGACCTCGATCGGCGCGCGCATCAGCGAGTTGTAGCGGCGCACCTCGTCGAGCCCCGCGATGTGATCCATGTGCGCGTGGGTAATCAAGATCGCATCACAGCGCGAAATCCTGCTTCGCAGCGCTTGCTCGCGGTGATCAGGCGAAACATCGATCAGCCAAATGCGATCCTGTCCCTGCGGATCGGTAAAACGCAGCGCGGCACTTGTTCGCAGGCGGCGGTCACGCGGGTCATCGGAAACGCATGTTGCGCAGTCGCAGGCGATCACGGGAACACCTGAGCTCGTGCCAGTGCCGAGCAACTCAAGTCGCGCAGCCGTCACTCGCGCGGGCATGGGAAGAGCGCCGTCAGTTCGCGTGCGACGGACTTCGGATCCGCTGCCCGGCAGAGTGCGGAAGACACCGCAATGCCACGGCAGCCCGCGGCACGAAGTTCCGCAGCCTGCGCGGCAGTGATGCCGCCGATTGCCAGATGCGGCATGCGCGGATGGCGTTCCACGAACGCCCGCAGCCACGCGGGCCCTGCCGGCCTGCGCTCGGGCTTGACGGCTGTGTCGAACATCGCGCCGACGCCGCAGTAGTCGGCGCCCGCGGCGACAGCTGCATCCGCCTCCGATGGATCGTGCACGGTGGCACCGATGATCAGCGTGCCACCCGCCAGCCGCCGCGCCGCGCGAAGGGGAAGGTCATCTTGCCCGAGATGCACGCCGTGCGCCCCTGCGGCAATCGCCACATCGATGCGGTCATTGATGATCACGCTCGCACCGAACTTCGCTGCACTCGCAAGGAGCGCATCTGCGCGCGCGAGCAACGCGCCCGTCGCCCACCCCTTCTCCCGCAGCTGAATGCACGCAACACCGCCCTCGAGTGCGCCATCCACCACCTCCTGCCAGGGGCGCGTACAGATCGACTCCGTCAGCACGAGGCACACTCCCCACTGGCGCACGGTCAGGGGACGCAGGCGCTCGAGCAACAGGGCAATCATCGAATATCCCTGATAGCGGAGCGACTCCACACGGCTCCATGCATCGTCCCCTGTTGTCTTCAGCATCTCCTCCAGCGTGCGAAGTGCCTCACCCAGCCGCGAACCATTCGCGCGCACCACATCCGCGATCCCGCGACGAACCGCCTCGCGTTCACCCTCGATGGGAACGCCGACATCCCGCTCCACATCGCGAGCACCAATGCGTGCTGCGTGCGAAGCGCCATCGACCGCAGCCGCGATCCCATGCCGAACGCGCTTGAACGCCTCAGCCATCTCCGCATCATCGAGCAGGAAGCGCGCGACATCCTCGAGCACCCGCGCAGCTTCGAGAGCGCGGTTGGTTGCGGCATCGAGAACACGCTGCACGGGGCGCATGATCGATCAGCGTATGCGGCTCCGTTGGGCGCTGCCCGTAGCGTGCGCTGCGCCCGCCTACCATTGCCTCTCCCGATGGAAGGCACGTCAAGCGAAACCGATCCACGCCACCTCGGCCATCCCGATGGCCCGACTCGGCGGTCGTTCCTTGCAGGTCTCGGTGCTTCTGCGTTACTTTCCACGGCTGGAGTCTCGAGTCTGGTGAGCGGCGTCCAGAGCGCCCCTCACTCGCGCACCCCCCCGACGAAGAAGGAAAACACCATGCCATTCACCTTGCCCGACCTGCCCTATGCGGAGAACGCGCTCGAACCGTCCATCGACCAGAAGACGATGAACATTCACCGCACGAAGCATCATCAGGCCTATGTCGACAATCTGAACAAGGCGCTCGAGGGTCAGAGCGACTACGCAAAGTGGTCGCTCGATGAAATCTGCATGCAGATGGGATCCATTCCTGAAACCATCCGTGCAGGCGTGCGCAACAATGGTGGCGGACACTGGAACCACTCGTTCTTCTGGAACATCATGTCACCCAAAGGTTCGGGAGGGACTCCGAGCGCCGAACTCTCCGCGGCGATCAACAGCGCCTTCGGCGGAATCGATGCGTTCAAGAAGGCCTTTGCCGAAGCGGGGATGAAGCGATTCGGATCGGGCTGGGCGTGGCTCGTGCGCAAGGGTGACGGATCGCTCGCCATCGGCTCCACACCCAATCAGGACAACCCGCTGATGAAGGGATTCGTCGATGTGGCAGGACGCCCGCTGCTTGGCGTCGATGTGTGGGAGCACGCGTACTACTTGAACTACCAGAATCGCCGCGCCGACTACCTCGCCGCCTGGTGGGATGTCGTCAACTGGAACCAAGTGAACGCCCACTTTGCGAAGCAGTGACGCGCGACTTCGCCGAGAGGCTCGATGAGCCGATCATGAGCCGATCATGAGCCACTTGGACATTGCGCCCTTTTGGGTGAAGCCAGGTGCGAAGCCCTCGCTCAGCGACTGGGACTGCGAAGAGCATGGGGGCTTGGAGAAGGCGGCGGGCGAGGCTCAACTCGCAAGCAATCTCGCCGCACTCGACGAACTGCAAATGAAGTTCTGGGCGAACCGTTCGCGCGCGCTGCTGATCGTGCTCCAAGGCATCGACAGTGCAGGCAAGGACGGGGTGATCCGCCGAGTCATCACGGCGCTGAATCCGCAGGGTGTGATCGTTCACTCATTCAAGAAACCATCCGAGGCGGAGTCCGCGCACGACTACCTCTGGCGCGTTCACTCGCGCTGCCCAGCGAAGGGTGACATCGCCGTCTTCAACCGAAGCCACTACGAGGACATCATCGTGGGGCATGTGCATGGAACGATGGATGCCGAGACTCACGCCAAGCGCTGCCGTCACATCCGGGAGTTCGAGCGCATGCTGACCGATGAAGGCACCATCGTCCTCAAGTTCTTCCTCACCATCACGAAGGACGAGCAACTCCAGCGGCTGCACGAGCGTCTCGACGACCCGACCAAGCGGTGGAAGTTCTCCATCAACGACATGAATGAACGACAGCGCTGGTCGCGCTACCAAGAGGTGTTCGAGTCGATGCTGACCGAGACGACGACCGAACACGCCCCATGGATGGTCGTTCCCGCCAATCGGAAGTGGTTCCGCAATCTGCTTGTCAGTGAGGTCCTGCTGCGCACGCTCACCGAGCTGCAGCTGGACTGGCCGCGCCCAACCAGCGATCTCAGCCAGATTCGTCTGCGCTGAGTGGCGTCAGGACTGCGGGCGAACGCCCGCGATCATCGCGTCAAAATCACGCCGCCAAGACTCCACCGTCGCATCCGGGCCGACAAGCCGGATGAACACTGTTCCCTGAGCCGTTCGAAGGATCGCACCGAGCTGACGAATGCCAGGTCGCGGCGCAGCCTGCCCCATGCCCTGATAGAGCCCAGCCAACTCGATCGTCTTCACCGCAATCCCGTTCACCGTCGAATCCGAGATGATCGCTTCGGCCGCCGAACCATCCTCCGCACGGAACTGCGAGATCCAACGCTTGACATTCGCGTCCATGGGTCCGCCGTCTCCTGCGGCAAACACGCTGAACACCAACTCCGCATCGCTTGCCCCTTCTGCCTTCGTGGGTACGGCGTACTGCAGCGCACGGAACTGCACCGTGGGTGCCTGCCACTGCCATGTCACGGGCTTGGGCATCACGAGCCCCCCAATCTCGATCAACTTGGGATCACTCGTCGCGCTGGAAACTCGGACACTCCCCCCCACCGACCCCACGGGCGGCGCTTCACTGCCTTGGGGTGAACGCGGGTTCCTTGCACTCGGCACGATCGGCGTCGGCGGCTTCGGCGCGGGTGCACGCTCGCAACCGACGCTGCACATCAGCAGCACGGCGCATGCACCGATGCATCGCATCGAGGGACCGAGCGCGCTGCGCCAATGCCGCCAGTGTTGCTGCCGTGCCATCATGGTGATGATCGTATGCAGGCAAAGGCTGCCCACGCGAATCACCGTACCCTCGTGCCCCGATGCGAATCCACGCCGACGGGATCTGGACCGGAGACCGCCGTCATCCGTGGCGTCGCGCAGTGGATACCGCCGATACACGCGTGCGCCACTTGCACGATGACGCTTCCGGCGCGGACATCCATTTCAGCGGTGGGTGGATCCTGCCGGGGCTCATCGACGCGCACCTGCACCTCACGCTCGGCTCGCTGTCGCTGACCCGTCTCGATCTCGCTGGCACCACTTCGCGCACGGACTTCATGGAACGCATCGCGCAAAGACACGCGCTGCTGCCGAGCGGCCAATGGCTCGAGGCGTTCGGCTGGGACGAATCCCTCTGGGGCGGCGACCAACCCGATGCCTCATGGCTCGAAACCGCCGAGAACCGCCCTGCCGTTGCATGGCGGTGCGATCAACACGTCGCGCTCTGCAACCGCGCCGCGCTGGCAGAGCTCGACCTGTCGCGCGCCATCGCGGGCGGAACCGTCGTTCGAGGCGCCGAGGGACAACCCACTGGACTGCTGCTCGAACAAGCTGCGTGGCGGCTGCTCATCCCTCGCATCCCCTCGCCGCCGATCGATGTGCAACGGCGCGCGCTGCAGCAAGGCTGTCGCCACCTGCTCTCGCTGGGGGTCACCGCTGTCGGTGCGATGGAGTATCTGCAGCAGGTCGAAGAGCTGATCGACCCCCTTCGGAATGACGCGGCGCTCGGCGTGCGCGTCGCCGTCACGGTGCTCGACCGAACGAGTCCACTGCCATTCGACCGCGCACGGCGCATCGCGCGAAGCGAATCACTTCGCGTGATCGGCTTCAAGTCATTCGCTGACGGCACGCTCGGAGCCGCGACGGCAGCGATGATCGAACCGTACGAGAACGCCGCGGGCAGCGGCTCTCTCGTCGAACACGCACTCGAGGGAACGCTCGAAGCGTGGATGCGAGAGGTGCTCGCTGCAGACTTCTCGCCGTCGGTGCATGCGATCGGCGACCGTGCCCTCGCTGAGACACTCGCCTGCGCGGAACGCTGCGATCCGCAGCGGCGCGTTCGATTGGAACACGCACAGACCGTCGATCCTCCGTCGCGACGGCGCTTTGGAGGGCGGCGCGTGAGCATGCAGCCGCTGCACAAGTTTGGCGATGCGTCCGTCGCGCTTGAACGGCTCGGAGCCCGTCGGATGAACCGAGTCTTCCGTTTCCGTGACTTCCTCGAAGCTGGAGCCTGCCTCGCCTTGGGATCGGATTGGCCGATCGTGTCCGCATCGCCGATCGAAGGCATGCGCTGTGCCATCACGGGCATCACGCGCAGTGGCGCATTGCAGGGCACCGATCAGTCCTTGACCCCGACAGAAGCGATCGATGGCTACACGATCGATGCGGCGCGATGCCTCGAAAACTGGGATGGCATCGGCACACTCGCGCGCGGCTCCCACGCGGACATGGTGGTGCTCGATCGAAATCCCCTTGCGTGCGACTGGCTTCGCGCCCCGCCGCGGGTGATCTGCACGCTCGTCGATGGGCACATCGTGCACGATGCGCGAACGCGCGTCGGCTCCTGAACCAAGTTCAACAGCGCACCGTCGACCGAGGCACTCATCACGAGGCGGGTGGACCGCCGAGCAGCACCGACACATACCCGACCGCGAAGACAGCCATCCGCTGCAACGCCCCGACCAGTGGCGTGGTGAGCCCGCCCGAGAACAGCACGACGAACAGAATGATCAAACCGAACTGCTGGACGGCAGGCTGCGAATAGAAACGCCGCGCGGACGCGGACAATCCTGCGAGAATCACCGAACCATCGAGCGGCGGCATCGGCAGCAGGTTGAAGCACATCAGATAGAGGTTCAGCCAGGCTCCCATCAGAAAGAACTCGGTGAGGTTGCCGCGCAGCGGTTCTGCGAAGGTTGAAAAGCACACCACGAGTGCACAGCCGACGACGCACACGGCACTCAGCAGAAGATTGACCGCGGGTCCGGCGGCAGCCACCAAAGCCCATCCAAGTCGACCACGCCGAAATCGAGCGGGATTCACCGGCATCAATCCCCAAGCGATGCCGAGCAGGAGCAGAGCGATCAGGCTGAACCACCCCATGTGAACAATGGGATTGATCGTGATGTGCCCGCTGTCGCGCGGCGTCGTGTCACCCTGCCACAGTGCCGCATAACCATGTCCAAGCTCATGCAACACGATGGAAGCGATCACCCAGAAGAGCCAACTGACCAGCAGAACCGATTCGCCTCGCTGCCAGAGATCCGCAATCCACCATCCGCTCATCGCTTGGAGGGTAGCAGTGCTTCTGCTATGCTTTTCCATTCGCAACCAGCCACCCCAAGGCTCGTCGCACGGCTCGTACGGTTCCACCCGCGAGTCCCACGGCGAGCCCGGACGGCGGCGTCCAAGCGGACGACGCGCCGACCGCGGGAGGCATGACACAGGAGTTTCCCATGGTGGTCCTTCGACTCAAGCGTTTCGGGCGTACTCACTCGCCCTTCTTCCGACTTTCAGCTGCTGACAAGCGCTCTCCGAGCGACGGTCGTGTCATCGAGGAACTCGGTTGGTTCAGCCCAACTGCACCCGAAGGCAAGCAGTGGGAACTGCACTCCGAACGGATTGCACACTGGCTCGGCGTCGGTGCTCAGCCCTCGGAGACCGTTGTGTCGCTGCTGAAGCGAGCTGGACTTCCAGCAACGGTCGGATCGAAGGGCATCGCATCGATGGCCGCGAACCGGTTTGAAGCGCGTCGCAACGCGCCAAAGAAGGCGCCAGCGACGGGCGAGGCGAAGAGCTGATCCCAACTCACCCCGAGGCGTCCGATGGCTCCACGCATCGACATCCTCTCGCTTTTCCCCGAGGTGTTCCCCGCTGCGCTCAGCAGCAGCATCCTCGGTCGCGCCATCAGCGATGGTCTGCTGTCGGTCCATGTCCATGACATCCGTCAATGGGCGGAACTGCCGCACCGCAAGGTCGACGATCGCCCCTTCGGAGGCGGTCCCGGCATGGTGTTCATGTGCGAGCCTCTCGCTGCGGCAGTGGAAGCGGTGGAAGCGCTCGATGCGCGGCGGGCGCGAAGAATCCTGCTGGCGCCGGCTGGACAACCGATGACCCAACCGCTCGTGAACGCCCTCGCCTCCACGGAACGGCTGATGCTCCTCTGCGGACACTACGAGGGCGTCGATCAACGCGCGATTGATGCGCTGGAGTTCGAGGAGGTGTCCATCGGCGACTTCGTCGTGTCGGGCGGCGAACTTCCTGCGCTCCTGCTTGTCGATGCGGTCGCGCGTCTGCTGCCGGGCGCGCTCGGGCACGACGCAAGCGCTGCGGAGGATTCCTTTTCGATCACCGATGACCACGGGCAACCGCTGCTCGACTGCCCGCACTACACCCGTCCGCGCGTCTGGCGCGAACGAACTGTTCCAGAAGTCTTGCTCTCCGGCGACCACCAGGCCATCGCCTCGTGGCGCCGATCCGAGAGCGAACACAGGACGCGCACACGCCGTCCTGACCTCGTTTCACTCCATGGGCAACCTCTTGAGGACGAGGCCTCAATGTTGCAGCGCTCCACTGGCCTGGATGCGACCGCCGTTCGGCGATCCGCACCATGCTGCGCGGGCCACATGTCCGCGGGCACATCACGCCCGCAAAGGAACTGACTCATGAATCGCACTGCCATCATGGAGAGCGTGGAGGCCACGCATCTGAAGCCCGCCTCCGAAATCCCAACCCTGCGCATCGGCGACACCATCGATGTGCACTACCGCATCGTCGAAGGTGACAAGGAACGCATCCAAGTGTTCCAAGGCATCCTGATCGCCGCGAAGGGTCGCGGCGTGAATCGCGTCATCACCGTGCGACGCATCGTCGCCAACGAAGGCGTCGAGCGCATCTTCCCCGTGCACAGCAAGCGCGTGGCAAAGATCGAAGTGCTGCGCGGCGCCGTGGTGCGTCGATCGAAGCTGTACTACCTGCGAGGACTCACCGGCAAGGCGCGCCGTCTCAAGGAGACGCGCTCCGATGGCGCAGCCGAGTGATCCGACGCAGCAGCTCTCGAATCGTGGTTCAACTTCCGTGAACGCTCCGCAGTCGCCTCATCCGCGCGCGAAGATATCTCGCGCCCTCGCCGAGACTGCTCCGCCTGCGGATCTGCCGAGTTTTGCGCTCGTGCCGGGGAATCCGCAGTCACCCGAGTGGCACCTTCCGCCCTCGGTGGCGGGTGCTTCCACGCCGTGGCTCTGTTGGAGCGGGTCACTCGCTCCGCACCCCTTCACTCCCGACCCGCGCAACTGGATGCGCGCAGGTCAGGAGGCGTTCCACCGCTGGGCGGATGCGCGTGCGGCGGAACACGCAGCGCGAAACGCAGGCAACGACCCAAGCGCAGTCCGCTGTGCGGTGTTGCCGCATCACACGCAACTGCTGAGCGATCTCTCGGGGCAGATGCGGCTGTGGCACCAGTACGGGGCCAACGGGATTGGCAGCGTGCTGCATCCCGCCGCGCTCATCGCCCCATCCATGCTGCGCGATCTCGAGGACCATCTGCTGCGCGCGTTCACCATGCTCGGTCCCCGCTGCATCCTCTGCATCCTGCAGGACATCGACCTCCTGCAACACGATGATGGAGGCACCGAAGTGCGCCTTCTCCCATGGGGCAGCGGACGGATGCCCCACGCGCAGGTTGAACGCCTTCTGAACGAGCATGTCCCGCCACACATCCCCGTGTGCATTCCGGAAGATCCGCTGCCGGCCTGATCCCAAACAGGCGTTCCACCGCTAACCTATGGAGCACAGGCGCTCGGCTGCAGGAGAAAGGCGCCGGAGGTACTTGCGTGACGGCATTCGCCAGCGGACTCGACTCGAAAGTTCTCGTCCTCAACAAGGTGTACACGGCTCTCCGCGTCGTCAGCGGTCGGCGTGCCTTCACGCTTCTGGCCAATCAGGTTGCTGAGATCATCGCCATCGAAGATGGCAACTATGTCTCCTACGACCTGCACAGCTGGGCGGAAGCATCGGAGTATCAGCGTGCACATGAGTCGGAGCAACATGACTGGGTCGCCACGACGCGGCTCGTGCTTGCCGTGCCGAAGGTCATTCGGCTGCTCGGCTACGACCGAATCCCTCGCGAGCAAGTCAAGTTGAACCGCCGCAACATCTATGCGCGCGATGGAAACCAATGCCAGTACTGCGGCAAGCACTTCTCCACGCGCGAGCTCACGCTCGACCATGTGGTGCCGCGTGTGCAAGGTGGCGACAACTCCTGGTCGAACTTGGTGTGCGCCTGCGTGAAGTGCAATGCGCGCAAAGGTGGGCGTACCCCCGTGCAGGCTCGGATGCACCTCATCCGCCCAGCGGTACGCCCCAAGCGCAATCCTGCGATCGCGGTGCGGCTCGGCAGCCCGAAGTACCAGAGTTGGAAGGCCTTCCTCGACGAGGCCTACTGGACCATCGAACTCGAGTGAACGGCAACTGCGCGCCGCGCTCCCCCGCTTCTCGCCCATCGCCTCACGCGCTCATCGCGATATTCAGGCTGACGATCAGCGCATTGTTGACGCCATGCGCCACCATGCACGACAAGAGACTGCCGCGCATCTCGCGTGCCAGGCAGAACGCCACAGCGAGCGCACCGAGGACGGGGACGAAGACCACCCCTTGAGGATGAATCGCCGCGAAGATGAGGCTTGATGCGAGCGCCGACACACCGAAGGCGATCCAGCGACCCCAACGCTTCGACAGTTCGCGCAGATGCATGAAGAGAACGCCACGAAACACGATCTCTTCCACGACAGGCGCGAGGACGGCGGCAATGATGAACAGCATGACCCGCTCCTGAAACCCGCCCTCGAAGAGTTCCTTCTGGATGGGATGCGACGCCTGCTCGAGTTGGCCAGGCATCAGCAGCGCAAGCAGGAACGCGAGCACGCCACCAACCACGAGCATCGGGATCGCCGTGGCATATGCCACGAATCCGTAACCCACTTCGCGAAGCCACCCCGCTCCTGCGTGCAAGCCCATCTCACGGCGCGCAATGCTCCACGGTACCCCAGCCACCACGGGCACCACGCACGCCGTCAGAGGCAGCAGCATGATCAGCATTTGCAGCAGCAGCGCGGGCGTTGCAGAAGGTGATGTCACGGCACCGAGGATCACTGCGCCGATGACCGACAGAAGCGTGGTACCCGCGAACCACGCCGCGAAGGTCCAGGGCAGCGCAGCACCGCTCACCGTCCGGGAGGGAAGCGGTTCGTCAAGACTTCCAGAGAGAGCCCTGTACCCGACCACACCCAGCCAGATCACGCCGCCCAGCCCCGCCACGATCACGACGCAACCGAAGCTAGCCAGCGCAACACCAAGCACGAACGCACCGTTCACCAGCCCTGCCTCGAAGACATCGTTTCGGCTCCATGTCGACAACAACAACTGTCCGTACCAACCGAGCGATGCGCGAATGGTCTGCGCATCTTCAGGGGACACCGCCGCGGCTTCCACGCCCGCATCGGCTGCGGCCTTGGCCGCCGCGCGCATGTGGAGAAGTGCGATCACACGCTCGGCAGCCTCCGCAGCTGCCAAGGTGCCGGTCGGTCCATCCTCAGGATCCTGACGCAGTCGCGCCACCAACGCACGCGTCTGCTCGATCGCGCGCGAAAGGTCGCCATTCTCCTGCGCGGCCTGCGCCGAAGATGCACCCACTCGAGCGAGCAGGATCGCGGCGCAAAGGTTGGATGAAGCGCCCGCCGACTCGCGGCTCAGCGGCTCGATCTGCTGCTCCATGAGCGCCCCCAAACTGCCACCAAACTGCTGCACGAAAAGCACGAATCGACCGACCATCTCCTCCCGAGCGGAAACGAGCACTTGGTTTGGACCCTTGGCAGTGTCCGCGGCGCTCGGCTCTTCCTTGCCGAGCGCATGGAGCGCGATAAATCCAGCGATGCAGCAGGCGATAACTGCCCAGGCAACCACGATCGACTGCGTTCGGGAGAGCATCCGCCCAGTCTAGGTACCCAGTCAGCCTTGACACTTCCCTGCCGATCGGTACGATCTTCCTTCCCCATTTGGCGCGCCTTCGCGCTCCCAATCGGGTTCAAAGGAACGCCTGTCATGCCTCGCCAGACCACATTTCGTCAAGCCGGCCAGACCGCATCCCCGTGGCGCATCGTGGACGCCGAGGGCAAGGTGCTCGGTCGCCTCGCAACCGAGGTCGCAACCGCTCTGATGGGCAAGCATCGCCCGGATTACACGCCGAATGTGCTCTGCGGAGATTCCGTCATCATCACCAACGCCTCGAAGATCGTGCTGACGGGTCGGAAGGCGGAGCAGAAGACGCTGCGGAAGTGGAGCGGCTACCCAGGCGGACTGCGCGTGCGCAACTACGAAACCCTGCTGCGCGATGATCCCACGACGCTCGTCACCGAAGCGATCATCCGCATGCTTCCCCGCGGGCGGCTCGGTCGCCGCATCACCCGAAATCTCCGTGTGTTCGCTGGCGCCGAGCATGAACATCAGGCGCAGCAGCCCACCGTCCTCAAGACCACGACCAAGAGCAAGGCCTGATCCCCATGTCGAATCTGAACATCGGTTCCATCCCCGCCGCAACAGGTACTGCTCCCGCATCGGGTCCAGCAGGAACCACGCGCCTCTCGCTGAAGCGGACCGCTGATGCGAAGGGTTGGTTCTGGGGAACCGGTCGCCGAAAGACGGCGACTGCCCGCGTCCGTGTTCGCCCAGGCGCAGGAAAGTTCCTTGTGAACGAGCGCCCGATGGAGGAGTTCTTCGTTGAAGATCGCGATCAGCGTGCACTGCTTGGGCTGATCGAAAAGTGCTCGCTCAAGGGCAAGATGGATGTGGCCGTCACCGTTGCAGGTGGTGGATTCACTGGGCAGGCGGGTGCCGTGGTGATGGGGCTCGCTCGCTCGCTCTTTGCGTACGACCAGGCTCTTGAGCCCGTGCTTCGATCGGGCTCCTACCTGACGCGTGATTCACGCAAGGTGGAGCGCAAGAAGTACGGTCAAGCCGGCGCGCGTCGTCGCTTCCAGTTCTCGAAGCGCTGATTCCACTCGCTGCACCAGCGAGCGATCTGCTCAGGCTTTCCCTGCCTGCGCCGTGCGATCTCGTGCATCGTCCGTGGCATCGTTCCATCCCAGCCTGCGCGCTCCAACCAACACCCGCAGCAGCGCTGCGCCCGCTCATCGTCGATTGCCGTGCGGCGAAGCAGCGCGGCGGCGACTCGTGCTGTCGATGCACCGATCATCGCCCACGCGAGCGTGTGATCGATCGGCTCGCGCACGAGGGCATCGGAGCGGCGCGGTGTCCTTCCGCGCGGCGAATCCACATCCGCCGCAGCGAGACGGCGTTCCGTTGCGAGCGCCACTGCTGCCCCGACACGAATGCGACCATCCGCGACCTTCTGCAGATCCGACTGCAGCACCACCGACTCCAATGACTTCGCGCTCCACGCAAGCACTTCGGCGGCGACCGCATCGTTCGTCAGCTGCGCACCGAGCGAGGGCCTGAGGCGCTTCGCCAAATCCGGAATCGCCTCGGCCAGCAGCGTGCGAAGCAGCACTCGTGCCCAGCGCAGGTCCGTCTCGATGCGATCGAGCGACATCGCAGAGGGTCGGCGCGAATCCAGCCGACGAACACCCTCCCGCGCACGCCACAGGAGAAAGCGAACGGCGATCATCCGTGCAGACTCCTGCGCCGCTGTTTCGCGCTGCGCATCGGCAACGCGCGCTTCCCGCAGCATGCTGCACCAATGTGACATCTGCCGGAGGTGCGCAGCGGGAAGCAAGCCCCTCTGCACGCTCGCGACTCCAAGGATCACCTCGGATGCATCGTCCCGACGGAAGGTGGGCGGAATCGCGGATCGCGGCGGCAACCACTCGCTCGCGAGGCGCGAGAGGAGCGCAGCACGCTCACCGAGCAGCAGCCGATCCGCCGCGAGCCTGCTGCATCCAAGATCACGCGCAAGCCACGCCGCACCAACCCCGAGTCGAGCCGCGGCAAGAACGCGCCGCGTCTGCACACCACGCTTCTGCCGCTTCGGCCGCCGCACCCGCGCAACACGCGCATCGTCCGTTCGGCGCACTCTCGGGCTCGGCGTGAACGCCCCGCCGAGCACGCCCGCGCGAAACGCATCCCAGTCCGCACGGCGAAACGCGATCTCCGTTGTGGACGGAAGCGTCCTGCTCCGGCGCATCCAGCACGCGGGCAGCCCAAGTCTTCGCCAGCGATGAACCGTTCGCACACTCGCGCCGCTCTCGCGCAGGAACTGACGAAGGGTCATTGCAGAGCCGTTCGACTCCGGCGCACGCGCACTCAGACGCAGCGCGAGTTCACACAGGTCGCGGCGAAGCGCCATGCCGACCACCTGCAGCCCCCGCTCTTCACCCTCCACCTCGAAGCCCGTGATGCGCTGCACCACACTCGCCCACTCCACCAGCGCGCCGGGCGCCAACTGCGGAAGCAGCGTGCGCACCGCCATGATCTGCCGCCGTGCAGTCTCTGGGGGAACGAACGAGAGTTGCGCCGCAAGGCTGGCCGCACACGAGAGGGAAAATGAACCGTGCCGGCCCATGCCAGCAGACTAGGTCGCATCACGCGCTCATCGCACCATGCGACAAGCGCGCGGCGATTGGCTCTGCCACTGTGCGATCGACCGCGCTGCCTCCCACATGCACGCGCGGGATGCGCGGGCTGATTCGGCACAGAAGGTCGTACGGATGCGTACCAGAGGCCTCCGCCACGGCCGGCAGGAAGTTCGCCTCGGCAGGATCGCTTCCGTACACCTCCACCCGCATGCCGATGAATCCACTGCCATAGGCGATCACGGCGGGAACTTCCGTCAGGTCGATGACGATCTGATCCATGTTGACCGCACCGAGGACCGCGACCGATCGCACGATCGGACCCGCAGGCGTTTCCGCCAGCACGCGAACGCTCCGCGTCCGTCCATCGGGCGACATCGGATAACCATCGAAGTAGCCAACAGGCACGAGTCCCAGACGCGTCCGCCGTGGCGCCGTCCACCGAGAGCCGTATCCGACCGCAACGCCCGACTCGATTTCCTTGGTCAGCACGACGTGCGATTCCCACCGAACGATCGGCTCGAGCGGAATCGGGCATCCATCGCTTGCACGCGACTGCGCAAGCCCCGTCCACGCGAGTCCCACGCGAACCATGCCATGATGGAGCCTCGCATCCGACAGCATTGCGTGCGAGTTCGATGCATGCACCAGCGTGTCCGAGCGGAGTTCCGCCGCATGATCGCGCAGAAACTGCTCGAACTGCGCGTCCTGCCAAATCGAGAGCGCGTGATCACCTGCGCTGTCCGTGAAATGGGTGAAGACTCCCGCGAGGCGCAGGTGCCGAGCGTCGGAAATGCACGCGAGCGCGCGCGCAGCATCCTCGGCAGCGGCACCGCCGCGCGACATGCCCGTATCGATCTCCAGATGAACGGGAATCGTGACTCCACCGAGGCGTTCCGCCAATTCCGCCAGCTCACGGGCGTGGGACGAACCGTGCACCGTCAGGGCCAAGCGCCCTGCGAGCAGCATGCGATGTGCGTCGCTGCCCACTTCCAAGTCGCGCTCGGGCATCAGTACCAGTTGCGGCAGCGTCACCCCGGCCTGCGCGATCGTCTCCGCCTGCGAGATGGAATACACGGCCAACATGCCCGCCCCACTCTCCTCGAGTTGCCGCGCGACACGCGCCGCACCCAGCCCGTACGCATCCGCCTTCACGACCGCGCACAAGCAGCAGCCAGGGCCAATCGCGCGGCGGAGAGCACGCGTGTTTCGGTCGAGCGCGGCAAGATCAATGAAGAGTGAACTATTGGCCCGCATCCATGCGCTCCGTCCGTTTGTATCGGCCGCCTGATTCGGCTACCATGAAGGATCGTGAATGAGGACATGAAGGAGCCCAGTCGGGGCGCTGGGCGTTCCCAAGACATCTTTGCGCACGATCGCACCTTCGGGTCGCTGGGATTGTCGGCGGACATCTGCCAGGCGCTCGCCGACCGCGGGTTCGAGCATCCCACCCACATCCAGGCGCAACTCATCCCCGTGGTGCTCTCGGGCAAGGACTGCCTCGGGCAAGCCAAGACGGGCACAGGAAAAACCGCGGCATTCGGACTGCCGGCGCTGCAGATCATTCCCAAGGATGCGCCTCTCGCAGTGCTTGTCCTCGTTCCCACGCGCGAACTGGCAATCCAAGTCGCCAAGGAACTCCACGACTTCGCGCGACACAGCGGTCATCATGTCGCGGCCGTCTACGGTGGACAGGCGATCAGCAGCCAAGCGCAGAAGTTGCAACGCAAGCCCGCCATCATTGTGGGAACGCCCGGCCGTGTCATGGACATGCATCAGCGCGGACTGCTGCCCTACGACGGCATCCGCTACGCGGTGCTCGACGAGGTCGACCGCATGCTCGACATCGGTTTCCGCGAGGACATTCGCCGCATCCTCGGCGCGATGAAGCAGCACCCGCAGACCGTGTTCGTTTCCGCGACGATCTCGCCGGAGATCGAGCGGCTCGCAAGGCAGTATCTCCGCGACCCTGAGAAGATCGTCACGGTGGCCGCGAGCCTCACCGTCTCGCAGATCCGCCAGTCCTACTTTGCCGTGGAAAGGTGGGATAAACGGCGCCTCCTGCTGCACCTGCTGCGCAAGGAGGAGCCTGCACTCACACTCGTGTTCTGTCGCATGAAGCGCACGGTCGATGATGTCACCGCGTTCCTCGCCAAGAACGGGATCGACGCACAACAGATGCACGGGGACATGTACCAGACGAAGCGCGACAAAGTGATGACGAAGCTTCGCGAGGGTCAGCTGTCGGTACTCGTGGCCAGCGACCTCGCGTCACGCGGGCTCGATGTGGATGACATCTCCCATGTCGTGAACTACGACCTGCCGGAGGACCCCGAGGTGTATGTGCACCGCATCGGTCGGACGGCGCGCGCGGGACGAAATGGCGTGGCGTGGTCGTTCGTCTGCCCAGATCAGGGCGAACTGCTGACGGCGATCGAGAGTCTCGCCAACATCGAGATCCCCGTGGCGAGTTACGAAGATTTTGAAGCCGGCCCCGTGCCAAGCGACATCCGCGCGCAGCGTGAACTGGACTCACAGCGCAAGCAGGCGTCCATGGAAAGCAAGTCGCGTGATCCGCTTGCCAACCAACCGGATGCCAAGAACGCCGCCGCGTTCCCGGGTGGACTCGTGCCGACGCAGCCACCGCCGCGACGACTGGGCGGACGCCTGTCGACGCGGCGCCGCTAGCTCATGTTCGCGCAGAAGCAGAAGTTGGAGGTTTCTGGCGAAGTCGCCGACGCGATCGCGCGCGGACGCCCTGTGGTTGCACTCGAATCGACGGTTGTGACCCATGGGCTGCCGCGCGAGCCGCGGGAGATGTCCGCCAAGTTCCACGAGGCGATCCCCGAGTGGCAACGAGGCATCCCCGCGAATCTGGCGGCAGCGCGCGCGATGGAAAGCGTGGTGCGTACCGCGGGTGCGGTGCCAGCGACCATCGCGGTCATCGATGGCAGCATCTGCGTCGGACTTTCCGCGGAACAACTGGAACGACTCGCCTGCGAACCAAAGCCAACGAAGTTGTCGGCGCGCGATCTCGGCGTGGCGGTCGCGAAGCGGCAGACGGGAGGCACGACGGTCGCAGCCACAACGACCATCGCAAGTCGTGCGGGCATTCGCGTGTTCGCCACCGGCGGCATCGGTGGCGTGCACCGCGGCTGGAGCGGCTCGATGGATCTGTCTTCGGACATGTTCTCGCTCGCGCTCTCGCCTGTGTTGGTCGTGTGCGCGGGCGCGAAGATCTTGCTCGATTTGCCCGCGACACTGGAGGTGCTCGAAACGCTCGGCATTCCGACGATCGGATTCCAGACGGAGTTCCTGCCTCGTTTCACGGTCGCACCCGACCGGTCACTTCGCCTGCACCATTCTGCCGAGAGCGCCGCGGAAGTTGCCTGCATTGCAAGCGCGCACTGGCAGCTCCATCCGATGCACGGCATCCTTGTCATGCAGCCGTGCCCCGAAGCATTTGCAGTGGATGCGGAGTCGACCGAACGACACCTTGCACGCGCGCTCGAGCAGGCCAGTGCCGAGGGTGTACGCGGCGCCGCGCTGACGCCGTTCCTGCTGGCGCGGCTCTCGGAATGTGAAGAGGGATCGAAGATGGTCGAGGCGAATCTTGCCCTGCTGAAAGCCAATGCGAGACTCGCCGCACACATTGCCGCGAGCCTCGACAACACGCCATTCGGTTCCGATTCGCCTTGACACCCTGAATGACGCCTGCCATACTCCCCCCGTCGGACGGAATGGCGTGTTCTGCCCCGTCGACGAATGCATGACGACTGTTCGAGGGATCCTCGAGATGGCCCCAGGGCCCGAGGGTCGAATCAGACAATTCCAGGATGGCTTGATCGCTGGTCCCGACGATCCGATCGTCGAACCGAGTCTGGCAAGCCGACTCTCCCTGCGCACATGCTCGAGCGTGGTCGCGGAGGTGAGCGAGGTTGAAGTGCGCACGCGCCGCGGGCGCCGTCGCCGGCATCAGGTGGAACGCATCGTGGAGGTGGAGGGACTCGACCCAGAAGTCTTCGCCAAACGAACGCCGTTTTCGGAACTCACGGCGCTGGACCCGGCTCCGCGCATGACCCTCGAGTACCCCGGCTGCCCTCCCGCGTGCCGACTGATCGACCTGTTCTGCCCCATCGGGTTCGGCACGCGCGGGCTGATCGTGGCGCCGCCGAAGGCGGGCAAGACCATCCTGCTTCAGAATCTCGCTTACGGCATCAAGCGAAATCATCCGCATGTGGAACTCGTGGCCCTGCTCATCGACGAGCGCCCCGAGGAAGTCACCGACTTCAAGCGGAATGTGCCGGCTCAGGTGCTCGCATCCAGCAACGATCAGGACACGGAACGCCACACGGCGCTGGGCATTCTGGCGATTGAACGCGCGCGACGCATGGTCGAAGCGGGGCGCGATGTCGTGGTGCTGCTCGATTCCCTCACGCGGCTCGGGCGAGCTTTCAACAACTCCCGTCGCTACGGATCCAGCGGTCGGACGATGTCGGGTGGGCTGGACTCCAAGGCGCTCGAAGTCCCCAAGCAGCTTTTCGGTGCAGCGCGGCGCGCCGAGCAGGGTGGATCACTGACCATCATCGCCAGTTGCCTCGTCGATACAGGCAGTCGAGCCGACCAGATCATCTTCGAGGAGTTCAAGGGCCCAGGCAACATGGAATTGATACTGGACAGGACGATTGCGGAGCGGCGCCTGTTCCCCGCCATCAACCTTGCTGCGAGCGGAACGCGCAAGGAGCACCTGCTGATGAGCGAGCGTGAACTCAAGACGGTGACCGCGCTTCGGCGTCGGCTCATGACCATGCCACCACCCGTCCAGATCGAACAGTTGCTCGCCGCGTTGAAGCGGAGCCCGACAAACGAGGCGCTCGTCGGTACTTAAACGCAACAAAGTCCACAGCCTGCGCGGGTTCGCCACCCGCCATCCACGCGGGGACGTCCGCATCAGCTACCCTACTTTCCCTATGCAGGGCGCAGCCATCAAGAGCGGTTTCTTCATCCTCAGCGGAGTCGTGCTGTTCTTCTTCGTCTGGATCATCATTGCCAAGTTGGACCTCTTTGCATCCAACAGCCGGTACACGGTTCGCTTCTCCGTGACGGATGGGATCACAGGGCTCGCGAAGGGTTCCGATGTGCAGGTGGGCGGACTTTCGCGCGGCAAGGTCGACTCGATCATCCCAAAGCTTGGGGATGACGGCGAACTCGTTGAGCTCCACGTCGTCATCCACCTCGACAAGAGCCTGCAGGTCTATCAGGATGCGTCGGTGCTGCGCATCATGACGCTGCTTGGCTCCACCGCGACACTCAATTTCACATCGCTCGGAGGCGAGAAACCGCTCATCGAGCCTGGCAGCGATTTCCTGATCACTGCCATGCCGAGCAGCGGCGTGCTTGCAGCAATTCTTGGTCCGTACAACGCGACGAAGGCGGACACCCTCATCCAGGATCTTGTCGACTTCGGCGATCTCCTCGCGCGCCTGCCGAAGGACTATGACGCGAAGGTGGTACCGATGCTCGACAACGCGAGCACCATTGCCGCAGACCTGCGAACGGACTACAGCGAGTGGCGTGGGAAGATCGGCGGTGCGCTCACCTCTGCCCAAGGCGCGATGGGAAAGCTGGACACTTCCATGGGTGATGTGCAAGGGCTGCTGCAACGCAACGCACCGAAGCTCGACGCAACGATCGCGAATCTTGATTCTGCGAGCGCCACAGCGAATGACGCCCTGAAGCACATCAACGCTGAAACCGTTCCTCTCGTGGACAGCGCACTCCGAAAGGCGGAGTCCTCGGTGGATGGGTTCGGGAAGTCAATCGACATCGTTCATGACCTCTTGCTGCAGCGATCCCCTGACATTTCCGAGATGCTTTCCAACCTGCGTACGACCGCAGGACAGCTGAAACTTGCGTCGATGGAGATTCGGCGCAGCCCGTGGAAGATCCTCTACCAGCCCAACAGCGATCAGGTGGCTCATGAGAATCTCTACGAAGCCGCGCGCAGTTTCGTGCTCGCTGCAGGCGACCTTCGGGCAGCGGGTGAATCGCTCCGACTCGTCGTGGAACGCGATCCCGGTCGCTATGAGACCGATGCGAAGTTCCGCGAGTCCGTTCAGATGATGGTCACCGATGCGCTGGCGAAGTATGAGCAGGCACAGCAACAGCTCAACAGCGTGCTCATGTCACCTGCACCGGCTGGTGAGTCCAAGGCGAGGTAACAGGTGGCGCGTCCGTGGACACGGGTGCAGGAGGTGCGGCTCGGCGTAGCCGTCATCTCGGCGATTGCCGTGCTGTTCGCCCTCATCACCCAAGCGCCCCATTTGTTTGGGCCGAAGATGGTGATCGTGAAGGCGCGATTCCCCCTCTCCAGCGGCCTGCAAGGAATCACAAGCGGATCACCCATCGAGATGGCGGGGCTCGTGATCGGGAGCGTCGAGGATGTCACCCTCGAGGCAACCCGCAGCGCTTCGGGCGGCGTGGCGAAGGACCTTCTCATCACCTCGGCCATCGATGCGAGGACCTTCATCCCGCGAACGACCAAGGTCCGTGTGCGCACTGATCCTCTGGGAGGCCATGCCACTCTTGTGATTGACCTTCCGCCGAGATCGGGTGACATGCAGTTTGGTCCACATGACAGAAATGATGATCTCCCCCTTGCCCCCGAAAAGGGGTTGATTGCATCGATCTTCGGCGAGACTCGTGGCATCCAGATCGAAGGCTTTTTCCAACAGATGAGGGCTCTCGATCTAGGCGCGATGAAGGACGACTTCGCCAGTCGCTGGAGTCCCATCACGGCAGCCACCCAGAGCGTCTGGCGCGATGGACGGAGTGACTGGGAGGCCTGGTCGGCACAGGGCAACGCGCTGCTCGATGGATGGGATGCCGCGCGCGTGCGATGGAGCGAGATCGAGGGCACTTTCGCCAAGGGAAGTCCTTTGGACCTGGAGCGGATTGAACCCGCCATCCAACGCATCCGTGCGCAGCTCGACAGCAGTGGAACACAGCTGACCGCGCTTCGAAAGAAGTGGGAGGAGGAGGTCGAGCCCCCACTTTCCGACTTGATCGCTCGTCTCAAGCGCGAGTTTGCGATCATTGAAGCCGATGCAGCCGTGGTGATGGCGATCTGGAATGACTCCAAAGGCATGGCGGGGAACGCGAAGGCCGACCTGCAGATGACGGGCGATCAACTCACGCGAACTGTGCGCGAGATCACCTTCATGCCATGGACACTGCTCGGCGGCGCATTCGCGGAGAAGACTGAACGCGCGCGCTTCCTGAAGGCGGCGCACGAAGTGGTCCGCTCCACGGGCGAACTCTCCCTCTCCGTCAGTTTCGCACAGGAACTCCTGACGCAGGATCCCAAGGTCACGGAGCGGTATCCCGAACTGGTTGCGCTCATGCGGCGCTGGATGGAAGCCGCATCAGCCAAGCAGAAATCCGCTGGGCAGGAGCTGCTGAACGAGCTGCTCGGCAGGCCGGAGGACTGAGTGGCAACGCTGCTCGAGCAGCGCATCGATGATCGTGCCGATCCACGCATCGCCGCATTCCGGGATGTGCGCGACGCGGATTTGCGTGGGCGTGATGGGCTCTTCTGTGTCGAGAGCCCGCGCATCATCCACCGATTCCTGCATGCGCTGAACGCTGCCGCGCACGGCGTTCCCTGTGCGCCGCGCGTTCACGTCGAATCGCTGCTGCTGTCGCCCGATGCGGTCGCTGCCCTGCGGCCGCTGCTCGATGCGCTTCCATCCGCATGCGCTGTGCGAGATCCGTTGACCATCTTCGTCGCCGAGGAACGCCTGCTCAGTGAACTCGCGGGCTATCGCATGCATCAAGGTGCGCTCGCGCTCGGCGTTCGGCCCAAGCATGTGGGAATCACCACGCTGCTTCAGGCGCTGCCGGCTGATGCAGATCTCATCGCCACCTGTGGCGTCGTGCACACCGACAACGTTGGCGGACTCTTTCGCAGTGCTGGCTCCTTCGGTGGCGTCGGCATCTTGCTTGGCGGCGGCTCCTCCGACCCGCTGCACCGAAAGGCGATCCGCGTCTCGTCGGGGCGTGTCTTCAGCGTGCCGTGGGCTGAAACCCTGACGCTTGAATCAGACCTTCTGGCGCTTCGAAAGGTTGGATTCTCCCTGATCGCAGCGGAAGACACGCCGTCGGCCGTTCCGATCGACCAGGCCCTGCGGCATTCCACGATCGAGTCGGCATCGCGTCGCATCGTCGTGCTCGGCGCCGAAGGCAGCGGCGTTCCACAGGCAGTGCAGGACCTATGCGATGTCACCGCACGCATTCCGATGCGTGACAGTGGCGGACTGCTGCACCAAGGGGATCGGCCGAGTCTCAATGTCGCGACCGCGTCAGCCGTCTTCCTGCATGGACTGAATGGCACCCGCCGCCATGCCGGCACCGGCTTGCACGGGCGCGGGTGAATCACGGAAGCGCTCGATCCGCGCGCCGAGAGAACGCAGCGTCTCTTCCATCCGCTTGTAGCCACGGTCGAGGTGATAAACGCGGTTGATGACCGTCTCTCCCTCCGCGGCAAGTCCTGCGAGGACGAGACTCGCCGACGCGCGCAGGTCACTTGCCATCACTTCGGCGCCGATGAGTCGATGGCCGCCGGTGATCACCACCGTCGGCCCATGGCGCAGCAACTGCGCGCCCATGCGGGAGAGCTCGGGCACATGCAGGAAGCGTTCGGGGTAGATCTTCTCGGTGATCACGGAGTTTCCCGCTGCGAAGCACAGCAGTGCCATGAACTGTGCCTGAAGATCCGTTGGGAATCCGGGATGCGGCTGGGTTGTGATCACGGTGGGCCGCAACTGTCGCTCACTCGTCACGCGCACCGTGCAGCGGCGGTCATCCGCGTCGGGCTCGATCTTGTGAACATGGACGCCGATGAGCGACAGGCGATCGACCACCGCGAGCAGTGCGTCGTAGGGGAAGTCATCGATGATGATCTCGCCGTTGGTGATCGCCGAGGCGATCGCGTAGGTCCCTGCCACGATGCGATCGGGCATGACCGAATGCACCGCACCGCCGAGTTCCTCCACTCCATCGATGATGATGCGCGGGCCACCCGCCCCGCGGATCTTGGCGCCCATGGCGTTCAGCAGGTCCGCCAAATCCACGATCTCCGGCTCGCATGCAGCACTCTCAATGACCGTCCGTCCCTTCGCCAGCGTGGCCGCACTCATCACATTCGCCGTACCGAGCACGGTCGATCCATAGGGACCACCGAGGAAGACCGTGGCGCCTTGCAGTCGTTCGCAGGAGGCATGGATGTAGCCGCCTCGCATCTCGATGCGCGCACCGAGCTTTTCCATGCCGCGCAGGTGGAGATCGACGGGGCGATCGCCAAACGCACAACCGCCGGGCATCGAAATCACCGCACGCTTTCGCCGTGCAAGCATCGGGCCGAGCACACAGATCGATGCACGCATGGTGCGCACGAGTTCATAGGGCGCCTCGATCGCGTTCGGATCCTTCGTCTGCATGGAGATGGACGAGTCGCTGACACGAACGTCGACGCCGAGAGTCATCAGCAGCTTCTGCAGACTCAGGATGTCCGCCAAGCTCGCGATGTTGTTGAGCACGACTTCGCCGTCGGTCAACAACGCAGCGGCCATGAGTGGCAGCGCCGCGTTCTTCGCACCCTCGACTCGGATCCTGCCTGAAAGACGATGTCCGCCTTGGATTCGGAACTTGTCCATGCGATCCTCCTTGACCGCCGCGTGCGATGTCCAGCACCTCCACCATGGCACACGACAGGCCGCGATGGAGGACCACGGGCACAAACGCACCGTGGCGTACCGAAGAGTGTCGGCTGTCCTGCCACGCTCAGCGCACATTTTCTGCGCGGAGCGTTCCGCTCCCCTGTGCGCACGCGGCCACCCTCCCTAGGATGATGGAATGATGGTGCATCTCCACGATCCAGCACTCCCCGATGCGCGCATGCATCTCGTCGCTCCTGGCAGCCCCGTCATCGGACGAATCGTGTCGAGCGAATCATGCATCCGAGGCAAGTCCGCGAGTTTCGTTCGGCACATCTCCATCGATGTGTCTGGAACACCACTCGAGGGACAGTGCCTTGCCGGACAGTCATTTGGCGTGTGTGTTCCCGGCTCGGACAGCCAGGGGCGCCCGCACAAGGTGCGCCTCTACTCGCTGGCAAGCCCGAGTTACGGCGAGGATGGGCGTGGTCGGGTGATCTCCACCACATGCAAGCGGTCGATCGAAGAGCGCGCCGACGAGCACGACGCTGCGAAGGGCGACGGACACCTGCTGATTCTTGGGACATGCAGCAACTGGCTTTCGGATCAGGGGGTGGGCGCTGAAGTCCCTGTGTCTGGACCCAATGGAAAGCGCTTTCTCCTTCCCGTCGACCGGACCGCCCACGACTATCTCTTTGTCGCTACGGGAACGGGCATCGCCCCCTTCCGAGGCATGCTGCATGAACTGCTCGTCGGCCCTCCGGCAGGAACGCCCGCGCGCGAGCAGTGGACGGGTCCCTCTCAGAGTCGAATCCACTTGGTGATGGGTGCGCCATACCGCACCGATCTTCTGTATGACCGCTGGCTTTGCGAACTTGCCCAGCGCCACCCCAATTTCTCCTATCACCCCGTCATCAGCCGCGAGCCGCTGCCCGCACCAGGGCTTGGTCCTCATGTGCATCATTTCATCGACGCTCGCATCGAAACACTCCGTCCGCTTCTCGAGACAAGCCGCTGCCTGATCTATGCGTGCGGTCTGGCGGGAATGCAGGTGGGGATCTTTCGCACGCTTGCCATGTCAGGTCTCGGCAGCGGCTACCTCACAGTGCACGATGACATCGCTGCAATCGATCCCGCCGAATGGACGGAGGAGCAGATCAAGAGGCGCGTTCGTCCCACCCACCGCTGCATGTTGGAGGTGTACTGACCGTACAGCGCGCGGCGCGAATGACTCCTGAAGGTCATTTTTGCACTTTCAGTCGAGAAAGAACAGTGACGGGCTACACTCAAAGAAGTGGCTGAGGACGAAGACAACTTCCCGAGCGCCGAGCAGCGGGTGGAACGAGCCCGCGGACTCTTCCAAGCTGGAGAGTTGGAAGAGGCGGCTCGGGAACTTCGGCGCGCCATCGCCGCGGATCCAGAGCGAGGCGATTGGCATCACAACCTTGCCGTGACGCTCGATGCGCTCGGTCGACACGCCGATGCGCTGGCCTCCTACGAAAGAACGCTTGAACTGGTGCCCAATCATGTCGCCGCGCTCGTCGGTGCGGCCCAAGGATCGATTCGTGCCGGGCACTTTGAACGGGCGCTGAAGTTCTGCGAGCGAGCGACTCGCATCGATCGCAACATCGAGCCTGCCTACGCACTGCGTATCCATGCCCTTGGAATGCTTGGACGCGTCGAGGATGCGGAATCGGTGTACTACATCGCGCAGCACACGCTGAAGGAGATGCCCGTGTGCCTCGCCGAAATGGCGAATGTGCTCGCACGAGCGGGCAAGCTCGAACGCGCCATCTGGTGCTACAGGGAGGCCGTGGCACAGGCTCCCCGCCTCCCCGTCGTGAAGGCCCGCCTCGGCGCGGCGCTGTTGAAAAGCGGTCAGGCAGAGAATTCACTCCAAGTGCTGATGCAGGCCCTCCGCGAGCAGCCCGGCGATACGGCTGCGCTGCTCACGCTCGGTCGCGCACTGGAGTCGCTCGGGCGATCGAACGAGGCGGAGGAAAAGTACCGTCGCATACTCGAACTGGAGCCCGCCCACCACGGCGCCCATGTGGCCCTTGGCGACATCGCGCTTCGTGGCGGCAAACTTGAAAATGCTCGCGCGACATACACCCTCGTCCTCTCACTTGGTTCGCAGGACCAGTCGATCCGTCTCCGGCTGATCGAAGTGCTGGCGAAGCTCGGACGGCGCGAGGAAGCTGCGCGCCGGCTGCGCGAGCTCTTCGGGAAGGGCGCCCTGCCCGCCGATTCGTTCGTCGTTCAGGATGCGGTGATCGCACTCGGAGCATCCGGCACTGCCATTGAGTGCGGAGAACTTCGCACGGCGGCAATCATCCTGCGAGCCGCGGCCCGCGCGTTCCCACGGAATCTGCAGATCCGTCAGCGGCTCGTTCGAGCCCTGTTCGAATCTGGCGATCCGCGCAGCGCGCGGCGTGCAGCGCGGCAAGCGTTGCGAATCGACCGTACCGATGCGATCACGCTGCACAACATCGCGCTCGATGCGCTGCACCATGGGCAACTTCGGCTCGCACACGCTTCGCTCATGCGTGGTTTGCGCGCGCATCCGCTCGATCACGGACTCCGACGGCTGCGCACCAAGTGGATGTTGCAGACGGTGACCGCACTGCTTCGACGAACCGCAGACGAACCGCGCACTGCCGCTCGGCAGTGGACAGCAACCGTTCATGCGATGCGGTGGCTCTGGTCGAGCGTCAGTTCGCGGCGTTCGTGAAGGGCAGCAGCGCCATGAAGCGCGCGCGCTTGATGGCCTGGCCCAGCTGCGACTGATCCCCTGCCGACATGTTCATGCGCTTTCGCGAGAGCATCTTTCCGTTCTGGGTCATGGCGCGGCGGAGTTCCTCCACCTGCTTGTAATCGATGAAGGAGCGACCCTTCGCATCCTTTTGGCGACGAATGACTGGAGCGGGAGGTGCCTGAAACTGGCTCATGCTGGAATCCTTGCGCGACGAGGCACGAACCTCGGCGGCTTGCGTCACCCAGATGCAGGTCTCGCGCGTCGAGTGACGGACGCTCGGACCTCGGTCATGGACCCAACGGGTGTTGGGACTCACGGAACGCCCGTGAGCAACCGATCGAAAAGGATACCCCATCGGACTCCTCGATGCCATCCCCTCGCGTGGCGTCCGATATCGCGGCGTGCTACCGCTCGCACGATCCAATGGCCCTGCGCATCCACTGACCCGCGGCATGAAGTCGATCCGCGCGTGCGCGCAAGGCGAATCCTCGCGCCGCAAGCGCATCCACGAGCGTCTCCGCTGCGACATTTCCAGCAGATCCAGGCGCATACGGGCAGCCTCCGAGTCCCCCCGCGCTCGCATCGAAGGATCGAACGCCGAGCTCTGCCGCGCGAACCGCGCATTCGATTGCGCGTCCCGAAGTGTCGTGCAAGTGAAGTGTGGTCGCGCCCGCCGATACCACGCCGGCGAGGCCTTCGTAGAGCGCGTCGATCGCACTGCGATCCGCGGCGCCAATCGTGTCACCCAGATCGATCTCATCGACACCCATTTCCAGCAACCGCGCTGCGACACCGGCGACTTTGTCGGGATGCACCGGACCGTCGAATGGACAGCGCACCACACAACTGATGTAGCCGCGCACCAACCGGTGCGCCTCGCGAGCGCGACGAACAACGGGTTGAACGCGCAGCAGAACCTCTGCAATCGTGCCTGCGGTGTTCCGCTGACTGAACCCTTCGGTCGCAGAGACGAAGACGGAAATCTTGTCGGCGCGCGCCGCAAGCGCGGCATCGAGTCCTCGCTCGTTGGGCACCAGCGCCGAGTACACGACGCCAGGCGCACGGCGAATGCGGGCAAACACTTCACTCGCGTCGGCCAACTGTGGAATCCACTTGGCAGGCACGAAGGACGAGACCTCGATCTCATCCACACCGCAGTCACTCAACTGATCGATGAATGCCACCTTCACATCAGTCGGGACCAGCGCCTGCTCGTGCTGCAGTCCATCGCGCGGAGCCACTTCGGTGATGCGCACGCCATTCACAAGCGTCTCTCCTCCCGCGCTGCGCGGCGGAACAGCCAGACCGCGAAGATGCTGACGGCGATCGTCAGCACGGCGGCCGCAGCGAACAGCATCACATCCGGCGTGATCGCCCACTCATCGGGAACGACAGGTGATGCGCTGCTCCCCTCCGATTGGACGGTGGCGATCTGCGTCATGCGACGCTTCCTTCGCCCACCTCGGGCAGGGAGCGCAGGAATGATTGAACCGTTGCGTGCACCAACTGCCCATCACACAGCGCGCGCAAACTCGTACCGGGGGCCGTCTGTGCCTGCCGAATCGTCGCGAATCCGATTGCCACAGAGCCCAGCATCGGACTCACCGTACTGCTCGTGATGACACCCACCTCATCGCCAGCACCTCCATCGGCGCCCGCGGAGAAGAGCTGCGTTCCCTCGACCGGAAATCCCCCCTCTTCGAATCTGAGTGCACACACGACTTGCTTCGGCTTGCCGAGGCTCTGCATGCGCGCGACCACTTCCTGCCCGAGATAGCAGCCCTTCGTCATGGACACGCGAGATGCAATCACACCAGTCTCGTGCGGAAGTGCTGCGGAGCCAAAGTCAATCTCGAACATCGGTTCACCGGCCTCGATGCGGGCGATGTTCATCGCAAGCCACCCACACACACGGGCGCGTGGCACGCCTCCAGCCGCCACATCATGGAGGCTTGTCCATGCGTCCCACACACGCGGGACATCCGTCGCCGCCAGCGACACTTCGATACCGACCGTGCCAAGCGAGTCGCATCGCGTCAGTACCGCAGGAACGCCCGCGATCTTCGCCTCTGCGCATGCTGCATCGCGCGCGAGTGCGTCGAGTGCAGCGGACTCGACGGCACAGTCTGCAAGCAGCGCCAACGCCTGCGGTCCGTGAACGGCGACGCGATACAGGAAGGGACTGCAATCGACGATCTGGACATCTTCGCTGAAGACAAACGCGCCGAGCGAAGCCACCGTCGAAGCGGCGACGGCCCGTGGCAGGTCGATGATGATGCGATCGGCAACCGCCAACAGCAGCATGTCCGCTTCGATACGCCCCTTTCGGTTGAGCCAGAACGAACGCACGCTGCGTCCTGGCTGGAGTGCACGGACATCTTGCGTGATCATGCGCTGCAGGAAGTCGATGCGATCCGCTCCTCGCACTTCGACCGAGCCCCGCTGCGGCAGGTCAACGATCGCGGCACCACGGCGGATGGCGGCGTACTCAGTCTCCACACTATCGCACACCGCAAGCACCTCGGCCGATTGTCCCCACGGGATCCAGCCGACATGGGACTTCCGCCCCACTGCACCCTCGCCTCGCGCCGCGCTCACGGCAGCCGTTCGCCGCCCCGACTCTCGCGCAGCAACCGCATCGTGGCGACTTCGCAGCGGAGACTCGGCGAGAAAGGACTGCGCGTTCACGGAGAAATCATAGACTCGCCGCATGAAGATCGACCTGCTCAAGCGGCTGTGTGAGACTCCTGGCGTTCCTGGTCATGAGGAGCGTGTGCGCGCGCTTGTGCAACGGGAGATTCGCGGCCTCTTCGATGCGACGAAGGTCGATTCGATGGGCTCGCTCATCTGCACGCGCCGCCCCACGCGTCGGAAGCGCGGGACGACGCCGCAGCGCGTGCTCGTGGCGGCGCACATGGACGAAATCGGCTTCTATGTTCGGCATGTCGATGATCAGGGCAACATTTGGCTGAATCCAGCGGGCGGCTTCGATCCGCGCAACCTTTTCTCACGGCGCGTTCTCCTCGTGACCGAACGCGGCGACTTCCGCGGCGTGCTGAATCCTGGCGGAAAGCCGATCCATATTTCGAGCGATGCGGATCGCAGCAAGGTTCCTGGGACGGAGGAGTTCTTCATCGATCTCGGCATCGATGCCACCGAGGTGCGGAAGAACGTGCAAGTCGGCGATTGGGTGGTGATGGATGAGCCATTCATGGAAACGCCGAAGAAGGTGGTCTCGAAGGCACTCGACAATCGCATGGCCGTCTTCGTCGCGATCGAAGCGATCCGCCAGATCGCACGAGCGCGCGGCGGACACACCTGCGAGATCGTTGTGGCATTCACGACACAGGAGGAAGTCGGACTGCGCGGTGCTCAGGTCGCCGCAAACGCGGCAGGTGCGCAGGTGGGGATCGGTCTCGATGTGAACTTGGCGTGCGACACGCCAGGCGTTCCAGAGAATCAGCGTGTGACCAAGCAGGGACTGGGCGTCGCGCTCATGGTGCAGGACTCGTCGATGATCTCCGACTCGGAACTCGTCAAGCAGTGTTCGGCCCTGGCGCGACGACATCGCATTCCCCACCAGCGGGCCGTGCTTCCGCGAGGCGGCCAGGATGCGGGAGCGATCCAGCGCGCGGGCAGCGGAGCGCGTTGCATCGCGCTCGGACCTGGGACTCGATACATCCACACCGTCACCGAAATGATCGACAAGAGCGATCTTGAATCGACAATCGATCTGCTCGCCGTACTGTTGGGCGAACTCTGACCGCACCTTTCACTCGCGTGGCGGCGAACAGAGGGGTCCCCAGTCGTCCACATATCCGTGGTCGATGATCACCTGCAGGAGTGCCGGCAGCAGTTGCTGCAGCAGCCACGCGGATCGATCGACTGCGATCCGATTCTGTGCACCAGCGTAGGTCGCTGCGCCGAGGGCCAGTTGCTGTGCCGTGAGCCCACTGCGCCAGAGTGATCCCGCGAGGAACGAAGTGGGGTCGGTTGGAACTGCGGATTCCCCGCCTGATCCCCCGTACATGCCGGCAGCAGCGGCGAGATAGGGATCTGTCCACATGGGGCCAGCGCGATCGCGCAGCGCGGGCAACAGCGCACGCAACAGCCCGTCGCGGTCCCACTCGATCGCCTGCCGAGCGAAGGAATCCGTCGCCTCACGGATCGGCAGAGGCGCATGCAGAACGGCGCTCCAACGCGCGAACAACGAGCCCGCAGCCGCCCACCACTCCAAGAGTTGCGTGTCGCGCGCGTCCGGTCCTCGCGACTCCGCAGCTGCCATCCAAGACAGCGCACGGTGCACCCGAATGCGAATGTCCTCGTACAGGTGCGCCTGTGCGTAGAAGTCGCGCCGCAGCTTCCACAGTGCGCGGATCGCCTCCGCGCCCATCGGTGCCAGGGCCGTGGGCAGCGGAATCTCCTCCCGCTTTGGCACGGGGGCACTCATCGCACGGCCCCCTCGATCTCGTGTTCGAGTCGTTCCCGCAGCGGATAACGCCGGCGGACCAACCACCACCCACCCGCCGCTGCGACGCAGCCCACCACGACGTTGCACGCACCGAGGAGTGCAGCGTGCAGCAAACTCTCGCGTGCCATCTCTGCCATCTCGACGGCAAGACTACTCACGGTGGTCAGTCCTCCGCAGAATCCAAGCAGAATGAGGCGATCCAGATGTGCGCGCAGCGCGGGATGCGCGAGTGGCTTGCCGCTCTCCTCCTGTGCGATCAACGCCCGCGCCGCGGCTGCGGCAAGTCCACTGCCGAGGACATTGCATGTCGTCGTTGCGCTCCAAGCAGGGAAGGCCAGATGTTCAGCAGCGAGGACAACAGTTGCTCGCGCTGCACACCCCACCGAGCCGCCCCCAATGATGACCAGTGCGTCGAGCACCGCCATGCGCTGCCAGCCTCTGCGCGGTGCAATCGGAGGAAGCGCCGCCGTCGCTGCCGCCCCGGCCCCTGCAGCCGCCAATGGTGCGGCAACGGTCGTCGTGAGCCCGAGCAAGAGGGCAGACTTGCGTCGATTCGCGATCCAGAGCGCAACGATGTCGAGCGCCATGGCACTGAAGGAGGTGAATCCGCCGAACAGCCCGACAATCAACAGCGCCTGCCACCACTCGGCAACATGCGCCGCGGCCATCGCTCCAGCGCCAGCGCTCCCCAGCACATTGATGATGGCGATCCCCTGCCACTTCGAAATCCCCGCAGCAGCACACGCATCACGCATGATCACACGAAGCACGCATCCGAGGCTCCCGCCCATTGCTGCCAACCCGATGACGGTGAGCGCATCCATGCGCGCGCAGTATGGCAGGTTTCTCGGCCGAAAGTCAGGTCGAGAAGTACTTCGCCTGCGGGTGATGAACCAAGATCGCGCTCGTCGACTGCTCGGGATCGATCTGGAAGTTCTCCGTCAGCACGCAGCCGATCCGTTCCGGACGCAGAAGCCTGAAGAGTTTTTCCTGATCCGCCATGTCGGGACATGCCGGGTATCCGAACGAATAGCGGCTTCCGCGATAACGCTGTTGGAACAGCCGCTCCACGTGCGGATCATCCTCATGCGCAAAGCCGAGTTCGGCGCGCACACGCTTGTGCCACATCTCCGCAAGCGCTTCGGCGCACTCGACGCCCATCCCATGCAGATAGAGGTATTCCGTGTACTGATTGCGTTCGAAAAGCGCCCGCGCACGGTGGCTTGCTTCCGATCCCATCGTCACACACGAAAGTCCCAGCACATCCTTCTGACCGGACGACACCGGACGGAAGAAGTCGCTGATGCAGATCTTGCGTCCTGACTTCTGCCGCGGAAAGCTGAATCGCTCGACTTCGCGGTCCCGCTCTTCCGGGTCGTAGACGATGAGATCGTTGCCGTCGCTGTTGCAGGGGAAGTAACCCCACACCACGCCCGGTCGGAGGATCTTCTCGCGGCGGCACTCTTCCCGGAGACGCGCAAGAATCGGTTCGACATCCTCGGCGATATGCCGCTCATAGGCTCGGTCATCCATGTCGCCGCGGCGGAACCCCCACTGCCCACGGAAGAGCGCCGTCTTGTTGATGAACGGATAGATCAGGTCGAGATCGATCCCCTCGGCGAGCCGCGAGCCGAAGAATGGCGGATCGGGGATTGCATGATCCTGCCGCAGCGCTGCCTCACTGCCGCCTCCGCTGCCCGTCGTGTCCGGGAACGCCGCCGCACCATCCCCTGCCGATGTTCCGCTCTCCAAGGATCCGTCGTTTGCGGCCGTCGCTGCTGCGCGAAGTGCCGTTGCTTTCACGCGTGCCTCCACGCTTGCGCGCTTGGCGATTCGCCCATCGATCTCCTGCTCGATCGTGGCGATCGTTCCATTGGCCATGGCTTCGCACACGGCAAGCCCCTCGAACGCATCGCGCCCGTAATACACCGCTCCGCGATAGACCTTGCGCAGGTGTCCCTCCGCGTAGTGTCGCGTGAGCGCGGCACCACCGAGCAGCACCGGCACCTCGATCTCCATGCGATTCATCTCACGGAGGTTCTCCTCCATGACCGTGACGCTCTTCACGAGCAGTCCGCTCATGCCGAGGGCATCCGCACCCGTGGCGCGCCATGCGTCCACGATCTGCGTCAGGCTTTGCTTGATGCCGATGTTGTGCACCTTGAAGCCGTTGTTCGAAAGAATGATGTCGACGAGGTTCTTTCCGATGTCGTGCACATCCCCCGCGACCGTTGCCAGCACGATGGAACCCTTTGGCTTTGCGTCAGCACCGACTCGCTCCATGTGCGGCTGCAGGTGTGCGACCGCCTTCTTCATCACGGATGCACTTTGCAGCACGAACGGCAACTGCATGCGACCTGCACCGAAGAGTTCGCCGACCGTCTTCATCCCAACGAGCAGGTGATCATTGATGATGGCGAGCGGCGAGTGCACCTGCAGAGCGTCATCGAGCGTTCCTTCGAGATTCCGATCGTTCCCGTCGATGATGTGACGCTGCAGGCGATCCTCGAGCGAAAGCGTCTCGGGGGCCGCCACCTGCGGGGCCGCGGCACCATCGGGGAAGAGCGAGATGAAGTGCAACAGTGGATCGAAACTGTCCGGCTGCCCCTCGGGACGACGATCCCCTCGGCGATCGAAGATGAGCCACTGCGCAGCCTGCCAATGCTCGGGGTCGATCCGCGACTGGGGCATGATGCGGGAGATGTGCACGATGGCAGCCGTGAGTCCGCGCGAGCGCGCTTCATGCAAGAACACGCTGTTCAGGACTGCCCGCGCAGCTGGCTTCAGACCGAAGGAGATGTTGGAAAGCCCAAGAATGATCGAGCAGCGCGGGAATCGCTCGGCAATCAGGCGGATGCCCTCGAGCGTCTCGAGGCCGAGTCTGCGGTCATCATCATTCCCCGTTGCAATCGTGAATGTCAGGGGATCCCACATCAGGTCCCGCTCGTCGAGCCCCCACTTGCGCGTGAACAAATCGTGGATGCGCTCCGCGATCTGCAACTTGCGCTGGGCGGTCTTTGCCATTCCCGCTTGCGGATCCTCGTCGATCGTCAACGCCACGCAAGCAGCACCGTAACGCTTGAGAAGCGGGCAAATGCGGTTCATCCGCTCCTCGCCGTCCTCGAGGTTGATCGAGTTCACGATGCATCGCCCCGGCGAATGCTGGAGCCCCGCCTCAATGACATCCGCCTGCGTCGAGTCGATCATCAGCGGTGCGTTCACCTGCCGCGCAAAGCGAGCAACCACCTCGCTCATGTCCCGAACGCCATCACGCCCGACGAAGTCCACGCAGACATCCAGCACCTGCGCGCCATCCTGGAGTTCCTCCTTTCCCATGGCAACGAGTCCGTCCCAGTCCTCCGCATCCAGCAGTGTCTTGAACTTCCTCGAACCGTTCGCGTTCGTCCGCTCGGCAACGATGAGGAACGAGTTCTCCTGCCGGAACTCGACTTGCCCATACAGGCTCGAGCACGCCGCGGGCGCATCTGCTGGCGCGCGCGCAGGGCGCTGCGTCCCCCACGGGACCAACTCGCGCAGCGCCGCAATATGTGAGGGGGTCGTTCCACAACAGCCACCCACGATCCCTGCGCCGAGTTCCTCGGTGAATCGCCGAATGGCAGTCGCGAAGTCCGCCGCCTGCAGCGGATACTCCGTACGCCCCTCCACCAATACGGGAAGCCCCGCGTTTGGAATCACGGAAAACGGCCTGTTCCAGCCCTTGCTCAGCGCCGCCAGGTGCGGCGTCATCTCCACGGGGCCCGTTGCGCAGTTGAGTCCGAGCGATGCGATCGGAAGCGGTGCGAGCGCGTTCATGACCGCCTGGATGTCCGAGCCGAGCAGCATGGTGCCCGTGGTCTCCATCGTGACCGAGACGAGAATGGGGACGTCCCGCTCGCTCTTGCCCGATGCATGCAGCGCTTCGATGCACGCGGTGACTGCGCACTTGATCTGCAGCAAATCCTGGCACGTCTCGATCATGAGGCAGTCCACGCCGCCTTCGATGAGCCCCATCGCTTGCTCACGGTACGAATCAAGCATCAGCTCCCACTTCGTCTGCCCGAGCGTGATGAGCTTCGTGCCAGGACCGATCGACCCCGCGACGAAGCGTGGTCGCCCAGGCTCGTCGTAGCGCTCGCACGCGGCGCGAGCGATCCGCGCGGCACGCACATTGAGGTCTCGTGTCCACGCCACCATCTCCGAGTCAAACTCCGCGCCCACGAGCTTGTTGGACCCGAACGAATCCGTCTCCACCACATCCGCTCCCGCCGCGAGGAAAGACTCATGGATCCGCTGGATCAGATCTGGTCTCGATCGGACAAGGATGTCGGTGCAATTGTCACGACCGAGGTAGTCAGCAGGCGTGCAGTCTGCGCACGAGTGGATGGATGTACCCATCGCGCCGTCGAAGACGAGCGTTCGCGCATCGAGATTCGCGAGAAATGTGCGCGGCATGGCGGAGAGAATAGCAGCGAGCCGCGCTTCATTCAACCGTTCATCCGGATAGACGGATGAATCGGACACCGTGGAGGAGGAAAGGGATCCTGGTTGACCTACACTGACCCGCTCCTGACATGCGACGCGCTGCATTTCACTTGGTGTGTTCGGTGGCTGTGCTGCTCGTCTCGCACGCGCTCGGATGCGCATCGCAGTCGCAGATGCCAAGCCATGCCGCGAGGCAGCTGACGCATCCGCCCGCGGAAGAGTCGAGTGCGTTGCTGCAGGCAGACACATTCGATCAGGTGTGGACCATCATTCGGGATACGCATCCTGATCCATCCATCAATCAGGGGTCATGGAACGACGCCCGACTGGTCTTTCGGGAGCGCGCCATCGCTGCAACGACATTGGAGTCATTCCGCGCCACGCTGCAGGACATGATGCAGACGCTGGGCGACAGTCACTTCGCGATCCTTCCCAACGCCGTTGCCGGCAGCGAATCTGCCGTCGGGGGTTGGTCGGGCATGACCGTGCAGGTGCTCGATGGCGCTCCGATCGTGACGCGCGTGCTGCCGGGCAGCCCAGCGTTCAACGCCGGCATTCGTCCTGGCTGGCGCGTACTCCGCAGTGAAGGAGACTCGGTCGACGATCTCCTTGCAGAGATTTCGCCGCCGCGCACTGCACTGGAGCGCAGTACGCGGGACCGCATCGTCAACATGTTCCTTGGGGGGCGTCCAGGCATGAGTCCGAGCATCGATTTCGTGGACACCGCTGGTGTGGCACAGACGGCGCGCTTCACTTTCGATGCGCCGCCGGGGGAGGTCGTCGCGTTCGGGAACCTCCCACCGATGGCGGCTTCGTGCAATGCGCGGGTCTTGGATCCAGCGGAGATTGCCGCTTTGGGCGTCGACCCCGCACAGGTTGGACGCGTGGGACTTCTGACCTTCACCATTTGGATGCCGGCCCTCGCACCCCAGATCGATGCTGCACTGTTCGGCTTCCGCGATGTCGACGCGCTGGTCATCGACCTGCGCGGGAATCCAGGGGGCATCGCCCTGATGGTGAGTGGTGTGGCTGGACACCTGCTTGCGACGCCCACCTCGCTCGGCCAGATGCAGGGTCGCTCGATGCGCATGGACTTCCAGTCGAATCCGCGCTTGGTCAATGGCAGTGGCGAGCAGGTTGGAACGATCGACGCGCCCGTGGCAATCCTGATCGATGGTCTTTCGGGGAGTACGAGCGAAATGTTCGCTGGCGGACTCATGGACATCGGACGGGCCGAGGTCTTCGGTCACTGCACCGCCGGCGCCGCGCTTCCAGCGACGACGCATCCGCTCAAGAATGGCGACATCCTCCTGCACGCCATCGGGGATTTTCGCACCCCGAGCGGCGTTTCCATCGAGGGAACCGGCGTGTGTCAGCGCATGGGTCGCGCGCCAAGCGCCGGCGACTACGCTTCTCATGCAGAGGCGGAGCTCCGAGACGCGCTCCGTTGGATCGCCGCACAGCGCGCACACGCGCATCCATCCGACCCAAACACCGCCGCTCATTCGACCCCCAAGTGAAACGCATCCCCAGGACACACACCATCATGCAACACCACCCATCGCGCGCTCGTCAACGATTCTTCCTCGTGCTGAGTTGCGCGCTCCTCCTCAGCCCGCTGAGTGCGCTTGCGCAACAACAACCCAAGCCGGCTGCCCCTGCCACGGTGCCGACGCCATCCAACGCGCCTGCAGCGAAGCCGGCAACCGCAGCCGCGCCGCCAGCGGCGGAAATCTTCGCCAATGCGGTGCGGGCGGCAGGTGGTGCGGACCTCATCCGCTCCCAGAAGTCGCAGACGCTCAAGGGCACGCTCGAAATGCCGGGACAAGGGCTCAAGGGAACGATCGTGACCCGAAGCAACGACCCCGACCAACTCCTCATCGAGACGGACATCCCAGGTTTCGGCAAGATCCTTCAGGGAGTGCGAGGCACCGTCGGCTGGTCGGTCGATCCACTCCGTGGACCGAGCATCATGGACAAGGACGAGCTGGCCCGCACGGTTCGCGACCTTGCCATCGACAAGACGATCGATCCCGCCAAGGATTGCGATTCCGTTGTCGTGGATGGCGAAGCGACATTCGCAGGCACGAAGTGTTGGAAGGTCACGCTCACCTGCGATGGCATCCGGTCGACCCGCTACTACGCGCAGGACAAGCATCACATGGTGGGCCAATCCACGACGGTCAAGTCGGCCCTTGGTGAGTTTGAAGTCACCACGACCTTCAGCGACTTCGGCACATTCGATGGACGGACCATTCCCAAGAAGACCACCAACTCCATGATGGGGCAGGAACAAGTCATGACGATCACGGAGGCGAGCTTTGCGCCCATCGAACCGTCCGTGTTCGCGCTTCCTGCGGAAATCCAAGCATTGACTCAGGGCGGCGCGGGAACAAGCAAGGGCGCAGCACCGAAGGCAACACCGAAAGACGCTTCGAAGGACGCACCGAAGAGTGCACCGAAGGGCAGCACCCAAGGGACTCCATGACCGCAGCGCTCGAGATCCGTGGCGTGTGCAAGCGCTACGGCAACTTGGAGGCGGTCCGTCCGCTCGATCTCGTGGCGCCTCGCGGCGCCCTCGTCGGACTTCTTGGACCCAACGGTGCGGGCAAGAGCACCTTGATCCGCATGGTGATGTCGCTCATTCGTCCCGACGCGGGTGAACTGCGCGTCCTCGGTGGCGATGCGCTCGACATGAAGGATCGCATCGGCTATCTGCCCGAGGAGCGCGGCGTGTACCGCCGCATGCGTGTCGAGGAATTCCTCTTTTACATCGGGCGACTGAAGGGGCTGCCTTCCAACGGACTGCGCGCACGGATCGCAGGCTGGCTGGAGCGGATCGAACTGCCAGGGGTTGCGCAGAAACGCTGCCAAGAACTGAGCAAGGGCATGCAGCAGAAAGTGCAGTTCGTGGCTGCGCTGCTGCACGACCCTGAACTCATCGTGCTCGACGAACCCTTTTCAGGGCTCGACCCTGTGAACGCACGCGTGCTCATTCAGACCGTCCAGGCGCTCCACCGCGAGGGACGGACGATCTTTCTCTCCACGCATCAGATGTCACAAGCGGAACAGATGTGCCAGCGCGTGGTGCTCATCAACCGTGGTGAAAAGATCCTGGACGCGACAGTCCGTGAGGCGCTCGATCGCTTCTCTCCACGCGCGATTGAACTCGAACCCGCCTCCGATCCCCAGAAGGCTTGCGCCGCGCTCAGACACCTGCCTGGCGTTGCGAGTGCGGACTGGCGACTCGAGGCAGGCACCATTCATGTTGCACTTGATGCGCAGGCGGATGCGGTTTCGTCGCTCGCAGCCATCGCCGCCTCTGTCCCTGCGCGACGAATCGAAGTGGCACGCGTCTCCCTCGACGATGTCTTCGTGCGGCTCGTGGACGCTCATGGCGGGCACGCGCGCATGCCCATCCGAGGTGCCGCGTGACGAGCGAACACCGCTCGACATCCAGTCGAATGGGGCGCATGCGAACCATCGCCGCTCGTGAGTTCAAGCAAACAGTGCTCACCAAGAGTTTCATCTTCGGCGCGCTCGTGCTGCCCATCATCCTGATCGGCGTCGGTGCGCTGATACCGCTGCTCGTGGGAAGCACAACGCCTCCCGTGGTTGGAACGCTCGTGGTCGCGGACAAGGATGGATCGGTGGCAGACCAGATGCGCATGGCGTTCGATGTCATGCGCGCAGCAGGCGATGTGGCGACGCCTTCGGCCAACACGCTTCCACCTTCGCTGCCCTCGGTTGGTTTCGGCAGCATGCCGATGCCAGACGATCCGCCCGTCGACATCACCGTGATGCGCCTCGCGCTCGATGCGGATCTCACGCGCGAGCAGGCTCGCGTGCAATCGGGAGAGATCCTTGGGCTTGTGGAGATTCCTGCTGCGTTGCTGCAGTCTGCGCCACCTTCGGGTGTCGACATCAGCGTCCTCGTTCCCACGGCGTCGCCGGCAAAGACGACGGCGATGATCGGACGCGTTGCACGCGAGGCAACCGTCACCGCCCGTGTCGCGGCAGCGGGCGGCGATCTGGCCGCGGTTCGCGCGCTCCTCCATCCGCCCAGCGCAGCGACCGCTCGAGTGAGCAACGAAGGGCAACGCTCGACAGAACGCCTCGAGATTCGCATGCTCCTCCCCGGGGCATTCATGTTCCTCATGTGGATTGCGGCATTCTCCAGCGCGAATCAACTGCTGACTTCGACCATCGAAGAGAAGTCAAGCAAGGTGGTCGAAGTGCTGCTGTCCGCCACGAGTCCGCTCGAACTGCTCGCGGGAAAAATCCTCGGCCAGAGTCTGGTGAGTGTGGTGATGCTCGGCATGTACGGCGTCGCAGGATTGGTCGGGCTCACGCTCCTTGCCATGACAGACCTTGTCGATGTTCCCACGCTTCTCCTCTTCGTCGTTTGGTTCCTGCTCGGATACTTCATGTGCGCAGCCATGATGGCGGCCGTGGGCAGCGCCGTGAACGACCTCCGCGAAGCTCAGACGCTGGTCACGCCCGTCATGCTTCTCATGATGACGCCGATGATGCTGTGGCTTCCCATTTCGGAGAATCCGACGGGCATCCTTGCAACGGTCTTCAGTTTCATCCCACCCATCGGCCCCTTTGTGATGGTGCTGCGAACGACCGGCGCCGTGGAAGGGATCCCCGCGTGGCAGGTTGGTGCCGCACTGCTTGTCAACGCGATAGGGGCAGTCGGACTCGTGTGGCTCGGTGCGCGCATCTTCCGCATCGGCATCCTGATGCAAGGGAAACCGCCGACCCCCATCGAACTGCTTCGCTGGGCGCGAGCACGCTGACGACGCTTCTACACTCCCCCCCGATGGCGCATCATGACCTCTGGGCTCCGTGGCGCATGGCATACCTGCGCGATCTTGAGGCGCGTCAAAGCGACGCGAAAAGCTCGGGCGCGCCGCACCTCGGCAACTTCCTGCGGGCGGCGTGGGAGGACTCCGCGAATGACCACGCGCACTTCTTGGTGCATCGAAATGCGCACGGGCTGATCATGCTCAACCGCTACCCCTACTCCAACGGTCACATGTTGGTTGCGCTTGCCGAAGCACGCCCCACGCTGCAGGACTACTCGGCGCAGCAGCGGGCGCATCTGTGGGAACTCGTTGACTTCGCCGTGGAATTGGTTGAACGCGCGCTCCATACGCAGGGAGTGAATGTGGGCATCAATCAGGGGCGAGCCGCGGGTGCCGGACTGCCCGAGCATCTGCATGTCCATGTTGTGCCACGCTGGAGCGGCGATACCAATTTCATGGCGACCATCGGTGAAGTGCGCGTCGTCCCCGATTCGCTCGAGCGCAGTTGGCAAGCGCTGCGCGCCGCTCTTCGCGCGTGATGGAAATCAGCGATCGGTCCTGCCGACGGCCCGAGCGAACTCGCGCCCGCGCCGAAGCGGGGCTGGGCCGGCTCATGAGCCTCGAACCCAACTCGCAGGTGGGTTCGAAGTCCGACGATCCCGATCTTCCACTCGGCGCCATCGCCGGAGGCTTGATCTTCGTCGCAGATCTGCGATCCCGTGGGTTCGTGCAAGGTTCGAGCGCATGTCGAACCGGCCTCCGTCGACAGGACCGATCGCTGAAAGCGAAAACGATAGCCGCTCGGCGAACCCTCCGACAATCCGACACAACAATTCATGGTGAGCGAAGTCTGATTTCCTCCTACGCTTCCATGCGCGAACGCACTCCTTGCGTTGCGTTCGTATGACCGTGTTCTCTCCTCCCCTGCTCTTCCAGCGCCTCGGCGCATTTGTCGGCGATTTTCACCCGCGCGCGCTGCCGACCATGCTGCGCGCCAACTATGCGCACGAGCTGTACTCCGGCATGCTCATGCCTCTCATGCTTGGCGCGCTCGAAGGCGGCACCATGGCGATCGTGGTGAAGAAGATGTTCACCGGCGTCGAGGGCATCGATCCCACGACGGTCGACTACGCAGTCGCTGCCGTGAGCGCGGCACCGAATGTCGCCAATCTCAGTTCGTTCGTCTGGGCAGCACTTGCACATGGCAGGCCGAAAGTCGCGTTCATCAGCGGACTGCAACTGCTCACGTGCGCATGCGTCCTTCTGGCGGCGTTCGTGCCCGTCGACACCCTCGGGCTCTTGCTGTTGACCGCACTCGTGATGATCTCGCGCATCGCCTGGACGGGAGTCATCACCGTGCGCGCCGTCGTGTGGCGAAACAACTACCCGCGTGCAAGCCGAGCCATCATCGCTGGGCGCATGGCCACCGTGCAGTCACTTGTGCTGGCACTCGCCGGGCTGCTGATCGGTACGGCGCTCGACCTGCGCGCCGACAGCTTCCGCTACCTGTTCCCCGCGCTGGCGCTCACGGGCGTGATTGCCAACAGCATCTGGCGCAAGGTGCGGCTGCGCGGTCAGCGTGGGTTGCAACTGGCGGAGCAGGAGTCGGGTTCGGGCGCTGCGCGCATCGACCCGCGCCACTTGCTGCACCTGCTGCGAGATGATCGACTGTACGCACGCTTCATGTGGTGGATGTCGGTGTTCGGACTCGGCAGTCTCATGGTCGGACCACCGCAGGTCCTCATCCTGAACGATCAGTTCCATACCTCCTACCTCGAGGGAATCCTGGTCACCACCGTGATCCCGTTGGTGGTGATGCCGCTGGCGATTCCCATCTGGTCACGCCTGCTGTCCAAGCAGCATGTGGTCGCATTCCGTGCGGTGCACGGCTGGACTTTCGTGCTCGGATCAGGTGCCATCTGGCTCGCTGCGCTGTTGGATTCCATGACGCTGATGTACGCGTCGAGCGTGATGCTGGGCATCGGGTTCGCGGGTGGATCGCTCGCGTGGAACCTCGGGCACCATGATTTCGCACCCGCACACCGGGACAGTGAGTACATGGCGGTGCATGTCACCCTGAACGGCATCCGTGGAGCCATCGCGCCATTTCTCGCCGTGCTCATGTATGACCCCCTCGCGCGCCTCGGGGCAGGACCGTGGTTTTTCCTGCTGTGCATGTTGGTGAACCTCGCAGGGGTGCTGGGTTTTCGGGCCATGCGCAGGGATCTGCCCCCTCGAATCGCCGCGGAAATCTGATACATTACTCGGCTCGCTCTTGGGATCGTCCCGAGGGTTCCGCCTTGCGAGGATGGCAATGTGCCTCCCCGCGCATCGAAAGCTCGCACCCCATGGTTGACTACAACCTCATTCAAGACATCGGACTCGACCTCGATATCGCTGACCAGATGGTCCGCGACGCCCTTGGCACGAAAGCAACGGTCAACGACCTCGCTGCTGCCGCAGACAAAGCAAAGACAGGCGGAGGCGCTGACACGCTCCTCAAGGGCACCGTCGTGTCGATCAGCGGCGACTATGTGATCGTCGATGTCGGGCTGAAGAGTGAGGGGCAGATCTCCAAGGAAGAGTTCGAGGACTCGGGCGGCGTGTCCGTTGGCGACACCGTCGAAGTGGTCTTGGAAGAGCTGGAAGACGCCGAGGGCAACATCGTGCTCTCCAAGCGCAAGGCCGATCGCATCCGAGGTTGGGAAACCCTCGTGGCGACCAAGAAGGAGAACGATGTCGTCGAGGGCAAGTGCCTCCGCAAGATCAAGGGTGGTCTGCTCGTGGACATTGGCGTTCCCGTCTTCCTTCCTGCATCGCAGGTTGACATCCGACGCCCTGGAGATGTGGGCGACTTTGTCGGACGCACCATGCGTGCATTGGTGCTGAAGATCGATCTGGAGCGTCGCAACATCGTCATCAGCCGACGCCGCCTCATCGAGGTCGAGCGCGAAGAAGCGCGCAAGACACTGCTCACTCGCATCAAGGAAGGCGACATCGTGAAGGGCCATGTCACGAATATCGCTGATTTCGGCGCATTCATCGACCTCGGCGGCTTCGACGGCCTGCTGCATGTCACCGACATGTCGTGGGGCCGTGTGAACCATCCATCCGAGGTCGTGAAGATCGGCCAGGAAGTCGAAGTGAAGGTTCTGAACATCGACCGCGAGCGCGAGAAGATCGCGCTCGGACTGAAGCAGCGCGAGCCGAGCCCATGGGAAGAAATCGAGAAGAAGTACCCGGTTGGCGCGCGCGTACGCGGCTCGGTCGTCAGCCTCATGTCCTACGGTGCGTTCGTGCGGCTGGAAGACGGCATCGAAGGTCTCGTGCATGTCAGCGAGATGTCTTGGACTCGCCGCATCAACCATCCGAGCGAATTGGTGCAGGTCAATCAGGAGACGGATGTGGTCGTGCTTGACTTCAACAAGGACAAGCTCGAGATCTCCCTCGGCATGAAGCAGTGCGAGGTCAACCCGTGGGATCTCGTCGCCGAGCACTATCCGCTCGGTACCGTGATCACTGGCAAGGTGCGCAACCTTGCCAACTACGGCGCATTCATCGAAATCGAGTCCGGCATCGACGGATTGCTGCACATCTCCGACATGTCGTGGACGAAGAAGATCGCGCATCCGAACGAGCTCTTCAAGAAGGGCGACGAGGTGAAGTGCGTGGTGATCGAAGTCGACCAGGAAAAGCAGCGCGTGGGTCTCGGCATCAAGCAGTTGACCGAGGATCCGTGGGTCGAAGCGATCCCCGGCGCCTACCGCCCCGGCATGATCGTGAAGGGCAAGATCACGAAGATCACGAACTTCGGCGTGTTTGTGGAACTCGAGGACGGCCTCGAGGGTCTGCTGCACATCTCCGAGCTGAGCGATCAGAAGGTCGAGAACCCACTCGATGTGGTGAAGCCTGGTCAGGAAGTCGATGTCAAGATCCTGCGCGTCGACACCGACGACCGAAAGATCGGCCTCAGCCTCAAGCGCGCACAATGGGGCGCCGGCGATGCGGGCAGTGGGAAAAGCGATGGCGCAGGCACAGCGGACGATTCGTTCGTTGTTCCAAAGCGCCCGAAGCCAACCCGCGGCGGCATGGACGACCACGGAGCACTCGGTACCGACAAGATCAAACTCGACTGAGCTTGATCAAACTCGACTCGTCGCGCGAGTCGAGACAAGTTGAGTGCGGGTGGAGTGCAGAGATTTGGACTGCAAAAGCGACGACGGCCTGCGAAATATCGCAGGCCGTCGCGCTTTCCGGCACCCGCTACACCTTCGTGCGCGGGCGAGTCTCCCCATCCGCCCCGCCGCCCCTTGAAAGGGGGGTGCAGTGCCAAGAAATGGCGTTCGAATCAGAGGATTGCCAAGTAGGACAACATGGTGAGCAGCAGGACTGGCTGCTTCGAAACCTCACTTCTGAAAATACGGGAAAGTGACATTGGCATTCTCAAACCCGAACGAGCAGATCGAACCAAACCACTTGGGACCGATCTACAATCCGCACTATGCACCGAGTTCGCTTGATGTCCACAAGTGCAGCGTTTATTTGCAAACTCATTCTGTACACATCCCAAGTGGCAGCCGACTCGCCAGCCGATGATTATGCAATCGCGGCATGGAAATCCTGCCGATCCGCGCTCGACGCTGGAATCAGCAAAAAAAACGTGGTTGCCGACCTTCCAGATGACTCGCACTCTGCGTCGATCCTGCTTCGCATCGACGGACAGGTCATCGGCGTGGGCAGCGCGAGATCACCCGGCGCCGTTGCCACGGCTCTGAATACGGCGATGGACGATGCCCTGCGTCGCTGGAGCAGCACACCGAGCAGAGCGGGTACGACCATTCCGTTGGAACGCGTGACGCTTGAACTGGAGGTTGGGGGTGAGTTTGAACCGCTGCTCGGCACGAACTTCGCGCAAGCTGCGCGAGAGGTTCAACCTGCGCTCGATGGCATGGCTTTGCGCCGCGGCAGTGAGTGGGCGCTCGCTCATCCTGGGGTGCTGCAGGCCCTGAACGCTGCCAGTGCGCCCGATCAAACGCTTCTGTCGTTGGCCCTTCAAGTCGGACTGCCTGCGCGCGATCTCGATCAACTGCCGCCCGATGAACGAGTGGCGATCTACCGCTTTGCCGCAACGCGTGTTGTGCAGCCAACGGCTGGCAGCGCTCCTGTCGTCGTGCACCGTGGCATGCGGCTCGTGCCTTCCGAGCGTGGAGCGCAACTGATCCGCGACATGGATGCATGCTCCGAGGGAATCGTGGCATGGTTTGAGCGCTCGCTGATCGCTCCCGTCTCGGGAGGAAGAGATGAACCATCACAACAGCAAGGGGTCCTTCGTGCGCTTGGACTTCGAGGCGACTATCTGCCGGCGGAACGCGCGGACGCGACGCTGTATGCAGGACCAGCAGAACAAGCGCTCGCAGCGGCCGCACTCGCGAAGTTTTCCCGCTCATCGAACACTCCCGTGGCGCAGCGAGCGGCGACCATTTCAGCGGAGATCCTCCGTGCACTCGGCCGCGTGGATGAAGTGGAATCCGACCCGCGGCAGGACCCGAAGGCCGTTGCATGGATCGTGATGGCGTGCGCGGAGCTCCCGAAGGAAGTGTCCGAGTGCCCAGAACTCTCCGCGCTTCGGCTCGACTACCGGAACTTGCTTCTTGCACGCTGCTCTCCATCGCCGAATCCTGATGCGCCGAGGACGAACGATGACGCAGTCGCCCCCCCACTCACCGTCGAGGGGGACCCGCTCGAGCAGGCGGTCCTTCTTGCTGCGCTTGCCTCCTGTGAACGCAGCGGCGATCCCTTGGTCACCCGCGAGCGAGTCGCTGCTGCACTGGACAACTGCTGGAAGAACACGCCGCGCGGCGTTCTCGTAGGAGTCTTCGGCTGGCTGCTCGAAGCAGACCTTGCCCTGGGTGGCGTTCCTTCTCATCACCGAGCGCTGGTGGATGCGGCGCGTCATGCTCTCTTTTCGGTGCAACTTGGATCGACTGGACTTGCCGCCGCGCAGTTGGATCCTCCGCCGCCCGATGTGCACGGCGCATTTGCACTGACGGGTCAGAGCAGCCGCGGTGCAAACGCGCAGAGCGCACGTCCTGGTCACGGACTTGCGCTGATGCTCGGCAGTACTGAATTGACGAGCGATCGCGATGTCGAACGCGCCTGCAGTTCACAAGCCCTGCTTGTTCGCTTTCTGCTGCAGCTGGCCTTTGATGACGAGGCGTGCTATCTCGTGGCAGACCGCAGCCGTGCTCTCGGTGCGCTGCGGACTGCCCCGTGGGACAGCCGCATCGCCGTTGCTGCAAACGCCATGTCGCTGATTTGCCTTGAAGAGAGCAAAAAGGCGCTGCTCTTGCGCTGCTCGTCCGTAGAATGATGACGGCGCGGTCGCCCAGATCCCCTCCCAAGGCATTCACCATGGCTCTCTCTTCGGATCCAAGCATCGTGAGTCGAATGCTGTGGACTGCCGGTGCTGCGGTCCTTTGCGCTTGCTCGGTCGCTGCCCAGACGAATCCGCCCGCGCCGCGGAAGTCTCCCACAGCGCCCCCGGCGGAGAAGAAGGTGGATGCGGCCAAGGTGAAGACCGCGACAAGTGGAATCACAGTCCACGCGGTTGCCCCAACCGTCACGGCGCAGAGCCAAGGTGCACCATCAGAGCCCATCGCATTGGCAAGCGAGCCACAGGATGTGCTCTTCGCGCTGATGAACACGCGACTACCAGTGACCTTCGATGAGACTCCTGCACGTGATGCGCTGAAGTTCATTGCAGAGGCGACCAACGTCGCCATGATTGCACGCTGGCGAAGCGACAAGAACCCAGACGGCATGGATCCGGACGAGCCCATCACGATGCAGTTGCCGAGCCTCACAGCGCTCGACGCACTGGAGTATGTGCTCGCCCAACTGCCTGCGGAGTCATCGTGTACCTGGCAACTTCGACCCGGCTTTCTCGAGGTTGGCACGCGTGAAAATCTCTCCCGCCGCGGCTCTCTTGTGACCAAGCTTTATCCGATCAAGGACCTGCTGTACACCGTCCCGTACTTTGACAACGCACCAAACTTCAACCTCGATTTCGCGCTCAACCAAGGCGCGGGGTTTGGTGGCGGCGGCGGTGGTGGTGGGGGTGGTGGTGGAATGGGCGGCGGTGGTGGCGGGATGGGTGGCGGCGGTGGTGGT
>SXGR01398528.1_pt1 | contig 112743 bp, 91 predicted proteins | sample 3174711 | NCBI WGS metagenome assembly SXGR01 (sample SAMN11356860, study PRJNA531348) | freshwater metagenome | isolation source: freshwater sample F1-60 | place: China: Fuxian Lake, Yuxi | collected 2017-12-25 | reverse complement strand
TTAACCAACAGAGCGTGGGTGCCAAATTTCCACCTGCTACTGGCTGAAAACTGAATCCCAGCATATTTACCCCCACCTTCAAGATTCACAGGATACCAAGAATTGCCACCAGGCACCCACATTATGGGTTGATCTAATGCGCGATAATACGCCGTAACCTCTGTTGAAATAGACCCCCGCTTGGCAAAAATTCGCCGCATATCTAAACCCCCTTCTGCACCCCATCCCCTTTCAGGTTTAAGTTCACTCGGAATAGTTCCGGTAATCCAAAATAAATCATTCAAATTTGGCCTACGAAAACTGTTGTGGGCATTGGCTTTAATACGAATCCATTTCGAAGTGTTATAACAAATTGACAATCCTGCGGTGGGCACCTTTTCATGCCATTCGTAACGGGCATTAAAAACGGCAGATAATTTATGTTTTACCCAATTCAGTCCCAATAATGAGGCAGGTAGTGTTCTATTCACCCAACTCAAATAGTATTCTGAGTTTGCCTTTTGGTATTGTATATCTGTTCCCAAAAAACCATTCCAATTGCCCCATTCTTTAAATATCTCACTCTGAAAATGCAATGTTTTTGCAAGGCTTTTACTTCCAACTTCAAGTTTGGGAGTTTCGAAATATTCAATTCTATCTTTTATATATGCTATGCGATGAGTGGCAGACCAAGATTTATTGGCTCGGTATATGTATTCTAGTACAGACCGAAAATTCGCGTCTTCTTGTTTTCCCAATGGCTGATATGAACCCAAGGAAAGACCCAATTGCCTTTGCATGCTCACCCATTCACTGACTCCTTTTAAATAGTGTTTGCCTTTGCGATAACCCAAAATATTCCGCAACAGTCCTTGCTCGCTCAGTGCATTTTCCATTCGGCGCACGGGAATTTCAAGACCCTTGTCAGCGAAGGTAAATGCGTTGGAACAATCAAAACGAGCCGCTGTGAACGCCATAAACCAATGTTTGTTTGAAACCCCAAAGTCTGCTCCAAAATTGCGTTCCCCAAAACTACCCCTAGACAAAAGTATTTTACCACGAGATGTAAATTTGTTTTGTGCGCCAAATTGAGCGGTATTTCGCATAAAAATTGTTCCCCCCATGCTTCCACTTCCGACGGTTGGGGAATTTCCCCCATCAACCAAAAAAATATCGGAATTGCCCCAAGTAAATATGGTATTGAAATCCGTCATCCCCAACATCACATTGTTAACAGGTATACCATTCCAATTGACTTGGGTCTGATTGGCATCGGCTCCACGACGAGAAATTGTACTCGAGCCAGTAATTCCATATTGTTTAAAAAATATCCCTTGGTCGTCGAGGGCATCTGTGAGTGATTTATTGTCATCATCAATCTGAATCGTCCGAACAACCCGACCGAGCGTGGCAAAATTCAATCTTTGTCCATAGATATGAACCGTATCCAGGGGATTAACAGAAGCAGGGAAATGCTTTTTATTGGGGTTACACATTGAATACCCGGCGACTGGCGAAATCCAGATTTGATCCGAATCCCCTATTGTTTGAATAAAAAGTGGGCTTGGCTGCGCCACCACAATTTCTGAATGCAGTACTTCCAAATCACTGGTTATCGATTGCTGGGGCAATAAAAAAGTATCCTTTTGGGGTTCTATCCCCCCAAAACCAGAAATTAGCGATATGACGCACAAGGCAAACATAGTTTTGCATTGGCAAACAAACGCGAATGAAACGGTTGAAGGAAACTGGACGATGGCCTGTCCTTTTCCTCGCCGCGCCTCTATTCCCGAAAGCGTGCACTGGGTGTTATTGGGCAGGTCTTCTGACTTCTCCACCTTAGGCGCCTTCCCATTTCTTGAGAAATAGTGGCTTAGATGCCTAAAATATAAACCAACACTGGGGTTGATTTGGAGTTACAGCTGCGGGTACAGTCTCGGTTTTACACCGAAGTTCCCTTTTCATCGAAGTGAATTTCCTTTCCACATTCGAACCTAACAACTGAGCGAAAGTAGGTATTTTTTAAAGATTCTGCAAAAAAAATATGCTGTGCAAACATTGGCGATTTGTTAAAGAAAGTCGAACGAGTGTTATTGATTACCCGTATTTCTGATTCGACAAAAAAAACGATAACTTTCAGTTGAATACAATAATCTTATTTCTTCTTTTTAAGCTTATCACCGTCATTGATTGTCTTCGCAATCGACATGCTTGGCCCAGAAACAACCTCGTCACCAGCTTTAAGGCCACCAAGTACTTCATAAAAATCCAAATCTTGCACACCTGTTTTTACCTCTACTGCTTTGGCCTTGCCCGCATTGTAAACGAAGACCCAGGTTTGAACCTCCCGTTTTGTTGTTGAAGTTGTAGTTGTAGCTTCATCTTTTTTTTCTGTAAAAAATGGATTGCGGGTGGTTATTGCTGCAATTGGCAGGGAAATAACTTTTGTGCGTGTGATGGTTTTAACATCAACGCTGGCCGTCATACCGGGCAAAAAAGCTTGTTTTTTATCCTTTTCCAAATCACTGTAACTCGAGGGAAGTAGGCGGATTTTTACGACAAAATTGCTAACCTGGTCAGTCATATTTTGGGCTGCATTAAACACCGCAGAATTGGCGATTTCCATAACAATACCCTTGAAAATTCTTTTGTCGTAAGCGTCCACCTTGATATCTGCACTGTCACCTTTGTGTATGCGCACAATGTCATTTTCATTGATATTAACTTGGACTTCCATAACATTCAAATTTGAAATACGCATGATTTCTGTACCTGCCATTTGGGCGGTTCCTACAACACGTTCTCCTTTTTCACTCGTGAGATGTGTGATTGTTCCGGATGCGGGCGCGTATATACTGGTTCTACCCAAATTACGCCTACCTTCCTCCAATCTGGCAGCAAAACTCTGCACGGTATATTGAGATGCCAATACCAATTTTTTTGCGGCCTCAAAATCTGCCCTTCCAATCTCGAATTGAGATTCAGCATTTTCCCATTCTTGTTCTGAAATGACTTTTTGGTCGTGCAGCAATTTCTGTCGACGATAGTTAAGTGCCATTTGTTCACTGGATGCTTTGGCTTTAATGAGTTGCGCTTCACTGCCTTCCAAAGAAGCTTTTGAATTGTCTAAATTGGCCTTTAATTGCGACATGGCTGTTTCATATAACTCTGGATTGATGCGTAAAAGCAATTGGCCTTTTGTTACACTATCACCTTCTAAAACAAACATGTCTATGATTTCACCACTCACATCTGCACTAATTTTAACCTCACTTTCGGGCTGTATCTTTCCAGTAACACTTACAATTTCTGTAATGGTTCGGATGGCTATTTTGCTTGTTTCTACTTCTAACTCTTTGGTTCCACCTTTAATAATTGTAGCCAGCACAATCAAAATAATCAGACCTAAAAATGAAATTAATAGTATGCGTTTCTTTTTCATTGTTATTTATGGGTTTTAATCGAGTTGTAATCTGCTATCGGGGGCATAAGATAAAAATCCAGTACTAGGCGTCTGAAACTGCGCTCGTATTTGGCAGAAATAAAATTTTGATACGCATTTACATAATTTGTATTTGCAACTTGGTATTCAAAATAGGAAGCCGCTCCGGCATTCAGTCGCTGCAAAACAGACTGTTCATTTTGTTGTTGCAAATCAACATTTTCTTTATTTGCTAAATATCTTTTATCGGCATTTAAATAATTATTATATGCCGACAGAACCTCGTTTTCGATGGCTTGTTTGGTTCTTTCTAGATTTAATTCAGCTCGATTCCATGCGAGATTGGCATTTTTTAACTGTGTATTTCTTTGCAATCCACTGTAAATTGGAATGGTCATATTTAAACCCAAGGACTGTCCAAAATTGTCACCCAATTGATTGCGAAATGCCTTGGTTTGCATCGAATACGTATATTCTGGTATCTCTACAATCTCATTGCTACCCTGTACCCTTCCAATTGGCGTGAACCCGGAAATAGAGTAACCATCGATAAATTTGGCATTGCTGGAGTATACACTTCCCAAACTACCTCCGAGACTCAGTATTGGGAAAAGAGCCCCTTTTGCTGAACGACAAGCATACTTAGCAGCAAAGCAGCGGTATTGTGCCGCATGATAATCTGGGCGTCTTTCAAGGATAGTATCAATTAATTCTTGGGCATTCAGGGGAAATTCAGTCGACGACCAAGCAAAATTTTCCATGGCAGGCTCGAAAGTCTGTGTAGCGGGTAAACGAATCAATTGTTTAAGATTTTGTGAAGCACTGATTTTGTTGTTTTGCGCATTGGTCATATTGGCTAAATCGGAAGCGTATTGTGCCTTTAACGACAATAAAGCACCCTGATTACTTCCACCTACATCATAAATTTTTTGTCCACGTTCCAATTGTAACTTACTCCCATTCAAAACACTTGCAGCTGCTATTTCTAATTCATTGGATTGAAGCCACAAAACAAAAGCTGACGCCACTTGAAGGGTTACAGAAAGCCTGATCGATTCTAAGTCGGCTCCAGATGCCATCCAATTCTGTTTGGCTTGTTTTCGCGCATTTTGGTTTTGCAAACCATTAAACAAAAGCAAAGAACCCTGTAATTGAAAATTATTGCTACCGATTGTTGATTGAACAAATTGATTGGAAAAACGATCGATACTTCTCCCAGACTGGTAAAATTGGCCAACAGAACCACCCAACTCTGGGCCAAAATTGCGGGTAGCCTGTTCAAATGCCAATGCCGCTTGTTCCTCTGATAACATTGACAATTGAATGTCTATGTTTTGACTCAATGCCTGCTGAATACAACGCTCCAGTGTCCAATCGGAAATTCCATCAGCGAATGCAACAGGTTCTAAATTGTTGTTATTCCTTGCGGTTGACTGACCCATAGAAATTAGAGAACCCGAAAACGACAGAACGGCTAAAATTCGAAAAATCCAATTTTGCATATTTACAAAAGTAATACCTTTTCGTCAATGCTATTGCTGAACTCGATGAACTTAAACAGCAATCCGACAACTGCTATCCTTGGCTATTTAAAAAGTGCCAAACACCGCATGTATAAAAAATGGGTTGGAGAGCGAATATGGTCATTAGGTCAGCATTGATATTGCATAGTAAAACCCAATAAAATGAATTCATCATAAATAAATATTGATGAATACATCGAAAAAAAAACGCATTTTTTTATATAAAATGTGCATAACTCTTCTGTCCTGAATTAGGCAAATACCCAGTCCGAATCTTACTTTGAAATCAGGTTTTTTACAATGCAGTCTTACGAAGTTGAAGCACAAATAAAAGCCCTTTCTGATGAACTTAAAGGACTCAATTACCATTATTATGTTTTGGCTGAGTCTGTAATTTCTGACCTTGAATTCGATCTAAAAATTAAACAATTACAGGCCCTTGAATCGGAGTTTCCACAATTCGCTTTAGCAGACAGCCCAACCCAATTGGTGGGGGGGCTTGTTATCGACGAGTTTAAAAGTGTTCCTCACAAAAGAAGAATGCTTTCTTTAGGAAATACCTATTGTGAAGAAGATCTCAATGAGTTTGATGAAAGGGTTAAAAAATCACTGGGTATTGATGAAGTAGAGTATATCTGCGAGCTCAAAATTGATGGACTTGCAATCTCTTTGTTTTATGAAAATGGCATATTGACTCAGGCCCTAACAAGGGGTGACGGATTTCGAGGGGATGATGTAACAGAGAATGTAAAAACCATTCGCAGCATAACAAAAACTTTGCACGGAAATTATCCATCTTCCTTTGAAATACGGGGTGAAATTTTTATGCATCGAAAGGGATTTGAAAAACTGAACTCAAAGCGCCGTGAACTGGGCGAAGACGAGTATGCCAATCCCCGCAATGTGGCAGTTGGTTCACTAAAGATGAAGGAAACTGCAGGGGTTGCAAGACGCCCGCTGGATATTGTACTCTACCATTTCCTAAGCGATAAAAATCTTTTTGAATCACACCAAGAATCATTGCAAGCAGCCCATTCCTGGGGTCTAAAAACAGCAGACCACAGCAAAATTTGCCAAGGGATGAATGGGGTATTTGATTATTTGCATACTTGGGAAACTAAAAGAAAAATGCTGGGATTCGACATCGATGGAATTGTTGTTAAAGTGAATGGGATTCGATTTCAAGAAGAACTGGGTTTTACTGCAAAAGTGCCTCGATGGGCGATATCCTATAAATTTCAGACTGAAACAGCCACATCAACCCTGTTGGCTATTGTTTTTCAGGTAGGAAGAACCGGTGCCATTACCCCTGTAGCTGAAATTGCCCCCATTGTTCTTTTGGGAACCACTGTAAAACGGGCAAGCCTGTACAACGCAAATGAAATTGAACGCCTCGATATCCGACTGGGAGATACCGTTTTTGTTGAAAAAGGAGGTGAAATCATCCCCAAAATTGTAGGCATCGATTTCACGAAACGAAGCGTCAACTCAAGAGCCTTTGTATACATCGATCGCTGTCCAGAATGCAATACCCCCCTTAGCCGTGATGAGGGTGAGGTAAATCATTATTGTAGAAATCATGATAATTGTCGGCCCCAGGCGATTGGGAAAATTGAGCATTTTTCTTCCCGCAAGGCAATGGATATTCAAAGTATCGGAACTGAAATGGCCGAAACCCTGTATACCAGTGGATTGGTAAAAGACCTCCCAGACCTATACGACTTACAATTTGAGCAATTGACAGCACTCGACCGCGTTGGAGACAAAACCGCACACAATCTTTTAGAAGGTATTCACCAGAGCAAATCACAAGTCTTTGAGAGAGTGCTTTTTGGCTTGGGAATTCGTTACGTTGGAGAAACCGTTGCGAAAAAACTGGCCATGGCTATGGGAAATATAGACAATCTCCAAAAGGCAGATTTGGCCGAATTGGTTACCATAGATGAGATTGGAGAACGAATTGCTGAATCTGTAATCCAATACTTCAAAGACCCCAATCACATCAAAGGAATTGAACGCATGAAATTGTCAGGGCTACAATTTAGCACTGTTCCAAAAAATAGTCTTGGTAAATCCCTTTCTGGAAAAACAATGGTTGTTTCAGGAGTTTTTGCAATATACTCCCGGGACGATATTACGCAAATAATCGAGTCCTATGGGGGCAAGGTAGGCAGCAGTATTAGTAGTAAAACCGATTATTTAATCGCAGGGGAAGGCGTCGGTCCGTCAAAATTGGCAAAAGCACAGCAATTGAGCATCCCTATAATAGACGAATCAACTTTATTAACCTTGATCAAATGATAAAAAATGCTTCCACTCTGTTCAATCGACTGATTGCGGCATTTAAGCCCAATAGAATCAGACAATTTGGCAAACTGCATTTTTCTCCCAATTTCAAACAATCTCGGATATTTGTATTGGCTTGGGACAGCAAATTAACTTTATCCGATAAAAAACATATTGCACAGTATATAGAATACCTCAAAAATGAAGGAAAAAAAGTCGTGCGTATTGTATATTTCGATGTCAAAACCAAAGATGATACCCCCCTGGTACCCGAGGTCAATACCTTTCATATTGGCAGATGGGATTTCGACCGCAGTGGATACCCAAAAGGCGTTGAATTAAAAAACATTTTACGCCAAGAAATAGACTTTTTCATTTCTCTCGACCTAGTAGGTGAACCTCATTTTATCGGAATGGCCACACTCTGCAAAGCTGCTTGCAAAGTGGCTTATCTTGAGCAAAATACCCTGCAAATTTTTGATGTGCTGCTCAAACAAAATGAGAAGCAAGGAATGAAGCAGTACCTTTGTGATCTAAAAGAGTATCTCAATAAACTAGGATGAAAGAATTAATTGGAACTGGAACCGCCTTGATCACACCTTTCAATGTTGACTTAAGCATAGATTTTATTGCCTTGGAACGAATCATTGAACAGCAAATTGCAGGTGGAACAAACTATTTTGTTATTTTGGGAACGACCGGAGAAAGTTCAAGCCTAACACAAGAGGAGAAATCTGCGATTATTGTCCATATCAAAAAAATCAATAACGGCAGATTGCCTTTGATTTTGGGTGTTGGAGGAAACAATACGGTGCAAGTTGTCGAAGAATTGAAAACGCGCTCCACCGAAGGAATTTCTGGCATACTAAGTGTTTCCCCTTACTATAATAAACCCAACCAAGCGGGTATAATTCACCACTATACAGCACTTGCAAATGCTTCTAATTTGCCGGTCATTTTATACAATGTACCCAGCAGGACTGGCAGCAATATGACTGCAGAAACGCAATTGAAATTAGCCCAACATCCCAATATTGTAGCAACCAAAGAAGCGAGTGGGAATATGGAACAAGTCATGGCCATCTTGGCTAATAAACCCAATGACTTTCTGGTTATTAGTGGCGATGATGCCCTTACTTTTCCGATACTTGCCTGTGGCGGATTGGGTGTTATTTCTGTAATCAACCATGTTTACCCAAAGACCTTTTCTGGTATGGTTCAATCAGCACTGAAGGGAGATTGGGAAAGTGCAAAAAAAGCCCATTATAAGGTTTTGGAAGCTGCCATCGCAATTTTTGAGGATGGAAGCCCCGGGGGGATTAAAACCATGCTCAACGAATTGGGCTTGTGTGAAACCACCCTGCGATTGCCATTGTATCCAGTCAATGATTCTGTGAACCAAAACCTGCGACGCTTGGCAAAATTGGCCTACTAATCTCCTGTAAATAACCATATGAACCCAAATTTAGATCCCCATGCCGACAACCTTGATAATTCTGAAAAAGAAATTGAAAAGGTATTACGCCCTGCGGATTTTAAGGATTTTACGGGGCAAGAGAAAATTATTGAAAACCTGAAAGTATTTGTACAAGCGGCCAAATTGCGTGGTGAAGCCCTTGACCACATATTGCTTCACGGCCCTCCTGGCCTAGGCAAAACAACCCTTAGCCATATTGTTGCAAACGAAATGGGAAGCAGCATGAAAATTACCAGTGGGCCTGTATTAGAGAAACCAGGTGATTTGGCTGGATTGCTTACAAATTTACAAGCAGGCGATGTTCTGTTTATAGATGAAATTCACCGTTTAAGTCCAGTCATTGAAGAGTATTTATATTCTGCTATGGAAGACTATCGTATTGATATTATGATTGATACCGGCCCAAATGCACGCAGTGTGCAAATTGCTTTACAGCCCTTCACTTTGGTGGGCGCTACTACCCGAAGTGGGCTGCTAACATCTCCTTTACGTGCGCGTTTTGGTATCAATTGCAGACTCGAATATTACGATGCACAAATCCTGACAAACATTGTAAACAGAAGTGCCAAGATACTCAATACCCCAATCGATGGTGAGGCTGCGTTTGAAATTGCGCGCAGAAGTCGAGGAACACCCCGAATAGCCAACGCGTTGCTGCGTCGTACCCGTGACTTTGCCCAAATAAAAGGAGAAGGAATTGTCACAATCGACATAGCCAAATTTGCTCTTAAGGCACTCAACGTCGATGCCAATGGATTAGATGAAATGGACAATAAAATTTTACGAACTATCATTGAGAAATTCAAAGGAGGCCCTGTTGGATTAAATACAATTGCAACCGCTGTAGGTGAGGATGCAGGCACAATTGAAGAAGTATATGAGCCTTTTTTGATTCAGGAGGGTTATTTACAAAGAACCGCCAGAGGAAGAGAGGCAACCTCATTGTCTTACAAACATTTGGGCAAACTTGACCACCGATATCCCGGTGGAGGTACATTGCTTTAATGCCTATACTAGCATGCTCAAAAAACGGCTTTACAATGTTTATCAGCTTATGATTTTTATACCAAATACGGCGAAATTAACGGTAAACAAGGATACCCAGTATTTACGTGGACGAAGGAGTCGATGGATGTAAGAACAAAAAATTAACTATATGCTATTTATATCGGGTATACACAATGGGTATTTTAAACTGTGATGAATAGCGATAGAATCAAACAAATGTCTTACAAACACGGGTTTTTGGCTTGTGGAATTGCAAAAGCAGAAAATCTAGACTTTGAATCGCATCAATTAAAAAATTGGCTCGATATGGGATATCATGGGGAGATGGCTTACCTAGAAAAGCATTTTGAAAAAAGAACCAATCCAACAAAATTGGTTGAAGGTGCGAAATCAATACTGTGTTTGGCCTTTAATTATTTTCCTGAACCCCGGAATAAAACAGATTTTAAAATTGCGCGCTATGCCTATGGCGACGACTACCACACTGTAATCAAAGAAAAATTGTTTGCCTTGATGGCAGATATACAAAATGTAATACCCAACTTTGCGGGAAGAGCCTTTGTAGACAGCGCGCCCGTAATGGAAAGACAATGGGCCGAAAGAGCCGGCTTAGGTTGGATTGGGAAAAATAGTTTGATTATACGCAAAGGTGTTGGAAGTTATTTCTTTTTGGCCGAAATCATTTCCAATTTAGAACTGCAAGCCGATACCCCCGAAACCGATCATTGTGGAACCTGTACTGCCTGTATTGATGCCTGTCCCACCCAAGCCATTGTTCAATCTCAGGTGATCGATTCTAGACTTTGTATTTCATACCAAACTATAGAAAAAAAAGAACCCAGTACACTGTCTGTTGAGGATAGTCAACGTTGGATTTATGGTTGTGATATCTGCCAAGAAGTTTGTCCATGGAACCGCTTTGCTGAGGCAAACAAAGAACCGAAGTTTGCTCCCCGTGATATTGTTGATTGGTCATCAGAAGAATGGCGAATTGCATCGAAAGATTTATCGCTTATCCAAAAACAAATTAAAAGAAGTGCTATGGAACGCGCGGGTGTAAAAAAGATTGCAAGTCAAAGCAATGCTCAACTTGATTCGACCCTACCCCAGCAAGGATAAAATAATGGCTGGGTTGTGAAACCACTGTAACTTAAAATTTTGAAAAATCTCCTTGACTTTTGCTACCCAATACGTTTCCTTCATTCAATAAAATTGAATTTGGGCGATGTGCTTTTGCTGAAAAGCTATGAAGTTGAAAAATCGAAGGTTTGGAAATTCTGAAGCCTAAAAAATACGTTTTAAATCTTACCCATTTAATTCCATTAATGGAAGATTAATGGTAAATGTAGACCCCTTATCTAAAATCGTTTGGTACGAAATTTCACCCCCCAACTGTTCTATAATTTTCTTGGATATACCCAATCCCAGACCCATTCCACTATTTTTTGTACTGAAATTTGGGCTGAAAATTTTATCTCGAAATGTTTCAGGAATCCCTATGCCATTGTCGGATATACGAATGTCTACCCGCTTCATTTTTACCGATATCGTCACAGAAATTACCCCGATTTCTTTCTCCGGGATAGACTGAACGGCATTCTTCAAAATATTGGTAAATACCCTTACCAATTGCAATGGGTCGGCTTTAACCAACACCGGACTTCCGGGAGCAACCCATTGTATTCTTAGACTACTTTCTTTTTCAATCAAGGCCACTGCGTCTTGGATGACCAATTCGAGCTTCACTTTCTCCAATTTGGGATCGGGCATTTTGGCAAAAGAGCTAAATTCTTCAGCCATCTGGCTTAAAGAGTCAATTTGGCGGATTAACAATTCACTGGTTTTTTGAATTTTGTCTTTTAAGTTTTTATCATCGTTGGTTAAGGAAGTCTGTAAATGTTGAAGCGATAATCGCATCGGTGTTAAGGGGTTTTTAATTTCATGGGCTACTTGTTTTGCCATCTCCCGCCAAGCACCCTGTCTTTCACTCTCACCCAGCCGATCTAAACTATTATCCAATTCAATAATCATCTTGTTATACTCTTTTACCAGCAAACCAATTTCATCATTTTTATCCCAATCGAGTGGCTGGTTTCGTTCACCAATTTTGAGTGAAGCCAGCTGATTACGAATCAAATTCAAGGGCAAGGCGATACGTTGAGCCAGTAAATAGGCAATGACTAACATAATGGCAAAAACCAAGGCGAACAAATTGATAATTGTAACTGCGTATTCGGAAATCTCACGATAAAGATCCTTTCTATTCGTAAAATATGGTAAATTCAAATATCCCCGCACCTCCAGATCTTTATTTAACAAAGCCGTGTATGAAGATATGTAATCCAAATCACCCAGTTTCTCGTTCAAAAGGAAAGTTGACATCCCATAATTATGCATTTTTTCGAATACAATGGGATTCATCAAACGACCCCGAACACTTTCTTCAATCAGGCGGTCGTTCGTCGTAACCAGGAGTGTTCCGTCTGTTCGATACAAGCTAATATCGGTATTGTAGTATTCAGCCAAATCGTATATCAAACCTGTTTGGTATTTGTCAAACACCGCATCAATATTTATTTTACTGCTGATTTTAGATGCGATTTCACTGCCTTTTTCCCGTAAATCATCTTTTTGCGTTGTGGTGTAATTACGAATAAAATAGTTTACTGTCACAAACAGCACCACCAAGAATGTTGCAAATACTATCCATGTTGCGTATAGCTGTAGACGACTACTAATGAATAACTCCGCCCGATTCCCCAGAGGCATACGACTGCGAATGTTTTTGAGTACTCGCAATTTGGTACCCGTCAACTCGCCCATGGAAATGAATCGCTGCTGAATCCAAAGAATAAGATAATACAATAAAATCAAAACAATACCTCCCAATACCAAAAAGGTAAATCCTGTGAGTGATGTAATAAAATCTCCCTTGGTTCTAGAAAGTATAACCGTATTGTTGTTCTTGTCTTTTAACACAAAATGACTTGTACCACTTGTATCAAAAAAACCCTCAACATGAGAAAAATTGTTCTTTAATGCGTAATCGAAAAAACCATACGAAAAGTTAAGGCGATTGTTATTGTAAATCCCGAAGCTATATTTATTATCTGCAAAGACTGGCTCTAAAACCCTGGGGGTAAAAACACCAGACAATCTCCCTTCCATGGCGTTAAAGCGCGGCGTTAAAATCACAAATAGCACTCCAAAATATCCTTCCTGACTCGAAACATCGAATCTGCCTATATAACTCCCTTTGAGCTTCAAATTACTGACTTTTACAAAATTGGAAGTAATTGGGATACAACTTTCGCCCTTGAACAATTGTTGAAGGGACCAATAATCATAGGCATTCTCAAGTCGGTAACTTCGTCCGAATGCGTTGTAATCCAAAAAATTTAACTCAAAATTATTGCTGTACGAACCAAAATACAATTCCCTAAGCCGTTTTTCAAACTCAGCCTTTGTTTCATCAGTACAGGTGAAATAATCCATAATTCCCTTGTCTTTCAAGAGCATATCTTGGGTTTTTTTGAGTAATTCCACTGTTTCAAAATCGGCTCCTTCCAGAATTTTTTGTGCAAAAATTCTACGGGTTTGTCTTTCTTTAATCCCTGTTTCAATTCCAAAAATACTGCTAATAAATACCCCCGCTAAAACTACCCGCAACACTACTCGAAGCCAGTCTTGGCGAAGAGATAGCCACCACTCAAGAATCAACCAAGTCACAACAAAAGTTAGCCAATAATACAAAACCTGGTTTGCTGATTCCTGTGTATATAAATAAATAAACGGGGGCACAGCCTGTGCAAAAGAATAGAGTCTTCCGACCCAAACTTTTTCTCGGTGAAATGCTTTCCAAGCTGCTCCGTAGATGCGATAAAATACCAACCATTGGAGGCCTAAAGCAACTACAGCAATAAAAGAATAGATGTCCAAGCGATGAAACTGCTGGAAATCCAAATTGATTTTACCTGCATACACCAAGTCCACACCATTGTGCAAAATCAATATCAATACCCATAGACTCAATTGCATCATCACATTGGCAAGAATAAATTTACCCCTCAGATTTGAAGACTGCTGCACCTTGTATTCTATCCAACGCAAGACGCTTCCGACAACAAACAAGGCCAAAATTGTGTAAAAAAGAAATTCACCAAGACTAGCCAATCCAAATTTTGAATAAAACACTTCGGGCGAAAAAATAGATGCAGTTTTTAATGCGCTCAAAGTCTGTTGACTTTCAAAAAATGCGTGAAGGATTAACCAAGCAATCGCCAATGCAAACACAGCAATAAGATGCGAATTTTCGAGTTTGAAAAAAGAGAAAATAGCCATGCTCATCAGCAAAAACCCCAATAAGAAAAGAACATCAAACCAAATGATTGCCTGGTAATTATTTACTACCAAGTAAAGCAATTCGATACCAGTTAAAACCAAGGGCGTACTGTTTTCTAATGGGTTTCGGGAGATTGTATATTCCGTTATTTTATTATCTGGATTCGACTGTGATTGTCTGTATGAGATCTTTCTCGCCTCTAAAATAGGCAACGCATAAACAAAGGATCGATCTTTATGCTGTTTGTAATAGAAAATGACATACCAATTGCCTTGTTTTCGCAATTCAACTGTATTGTTTGCATTGGGAGAAACTTGAAAATTTTGGGTTGTCCAAAAAATGGGATTGCGCATTTCAAATACAAAAAAGTCTATCCCGTGCTTTTTTAATTGACTCGTTTTGTTCGCATAAACCTCCCAAGACAAATCTGAAAATTCTTTTTTTACAGCGCTATTTTTTTGATTATCGGTAGTCTCAATAGAAGAAATAATCGAATCTACTGAAGCAATTACCTTGTTTGCATTCAGAACCAATTGTTGGATACGGTTTGCTTTGTTAATAATGGCTTTTTCTGCACCCAAATTCTGCTCGCGAACCATTAATATCTGGCCACTCACAAGGAAAATTGTTCCAAGAAATAGTAGAATCGTATTGCGGTTATACCTGTTCATAGCCTATAAATACGAAGTAGTTACGAGGTAATTTAATACATAATCTTGCACAGCATTGTCTAGAGTGTAAAAATGTGCCGTATATCCTGCCTCTCGTAACCGACGAATGTCAGCCTTGGTATGGTATTGATATTTTTCGCGAATATCTTCTGGCATTGGGATAAAATCGATGATTGGATCAATACCAAGAGCCTTGAAGACAGCATGAGATAAGTCTAAAAAAGTATTTGCCTCCCCAGTTCCTAAATTATAGAGCCCAGGATTCTTGCGATTTTCCATAAAATGTATCAAAACCAACAACACATCTTTTACATAAACAAAATCACGCTCTTGTGCGCCATCTAAATACGATGGATTTAAGCTTGTAAACAAACAGACACGACCATTTTTTTTAATTTGATTGTAGGCATGATAAACCACTGAAGCCATCCGATTTTTATGGTATTCATTGGGACCAAAAACGTTGAAAAATTTAAACCCCGCCCAAAAGGGTGGGGTTTTTTCTTGCCCCAATACCCATAAATCAAAGGCCTGTTTGCTGCGACCATAGGGATTTAACGGTTTCAATCGTTGGATTCTATTGGGCTGATCGGAAAAACCTTGCTTTCCATCTCCGTATGTAGCAGCCGAAGATGCATACAATAAAGGAATACTATATTCAACGCAGGCATTCCACACTTTTTTGGAATATCCAAAATTTAACAATTCGAGAATATCTTCATCTAATTCTGTTGTCTTTGTTCTGGCTCCAATGTGAAAAATACACTGGACTTGATCTGCATTTAATTGCAACCATTCAAAAAAAAATAATCTCTCCACCCTTGCAAAGATTGATTTTGAATCGAGATTATGGCGTTTATCACTGTCTCCAAAATCATCTACTGCTACCAATTCTCCAAAACCCAATCTTTCCAATTCTCCCAGCAAAGCTGAGCCAACAAATCCAGCTGCTCCGGTAACTACAATCATTACAACAAACCTACAAATATTTTTAACTTTTTGAAACAGAATCAATACAGATTAGAAAACAATACACCAATTTAAGTTGTGGTTCGGATGATTGCACCAATTCATCCTACAAATCGGAGTTTCTCCACAATTGGGCAAAATAAATAGGGTATTATTTTGGGTCATTTTCAACAATTCGAATTCCATGATTAACCCGTTTTCCCCTATAATTGCAGTAAGCATGCGCAATAAAAATCATACCCTTACACTATGGATTATCGCTTCGATGATTGTAGGAATAATTGTAGGCGAATGTATTCATTCATTCTACCCAAAAGATGCTGTATTAATTGGCTCCTATTTCAAAATACTCACCAGTATCTTCCTTCGCTTGGTTCAAATGATAATTGCTCCATTGGTCATCACAACCTTAATCGTCGGTATTGCTAAAATGGGTAACTTACAATCGGTTGGAAGGGTGGGTGGTCGGTCTTTATTGTGGTTTTTCAGTGCCTCATTGGCTTCGCTTTTGTTGGGTCTTTTGTTGGTGAATTATTTTCAACCCGGTGCTGCGCTCAAATTGGACATGCAGACGATCGACACTCAATCAGCATCGGAATTAGTCGGGAAAACCCAAAGTTTTTCGATACAAAATTTTATTGAACATCTGTTTCCAAAAAGTGTTTTTGAAGCACTTGCAAGCAATGAAATTCTTCAAATTGTAATCTTTTCAATATTTTTCGGCGTGGCATTGACCCAATTCGGTGAAAAAGGAATTGGGATTGTAACCATGCTCGACAATGTGAGTAAAGTTATTTTGATTTTGGTGGGCTATGTAATGTGGTTTGCTCCATTGGGTGTTTTTGGGGGCATAACTGCCATCATCGCTGCAAAAGGACTGGGAATTTTGGGCGTATATGGATACTATATCGCCACGTTTTATGTTGGAATAGGCATTCTTTGGATATTGCTTTTATCGGTTGGTTATTTGATTTTAAGAAACCGCCTATTCTTGCTTCTTGGACACCTCAAAAACCCACTGATCATCGCTTTCAGCACCACGAGCAGCGAGGCAGTTTTCCCAAAACTTAGCGACGTATTGGAAAAATTTGGTTGCCGAAGGAAAATTGTGAGTTTTACCTTGCCATTGGGCTATAGCTTTAACCTCGATGGGAGTATGATGTACATGACTTTTGCTAGTATTTTTATTGCCCAGGCTTACCAAATTCATTTAGACTTGGGAACCCAGATAACAATGCTTTTGGTATTGATGCTCACATCAAAAGGAATTGCGGGTGTTCCGAGGGCTTCTTTGGTTGTCGTTGCCGCTACGTGTTCCATGTTTAATATTCCGGTGGAGGGGATTGCATTGATTTTACCAATCGATCATTTTTGTGATATGGGAAGGGCCATGACAAATGTTTTGGGCAATGGTTTGGCCACTAGCGCAATTGATCAGTGGGAGAAAGAATAATCTTTAAATATTGATCCCCATGAACAACTACCCTATTCAATAATTTGATGGACGAGGTTTCACTCTGGACAAATGAACTTCCCCGCAAGGAAACACCTGAAATGATTCAGGCTGTGATGGTTCAAATTGAAAAAGATTTTTTTTTGGCTCAATTTTTCTTTTCTCTGGGTTTGCACAAGTCTCTCGAGTCCTTGCTTCCTGAAATTGTATCGTGTATCGAAAACCTTAGATTCAACAAACCAGCACTGTGGATGAAGATAGTAAATCGGGTGGATCTGAGTGAAAAACAATACCTTTTTGTGCAAAAAATGGGCGGCCCGAGTTCTGAAAATATGGCCAAAGCTGTTGTTTTGAGGGAATTTCAAAAAGTTTATAGCCGATCTCAATCCACTTAGTTTGGTTATTCAAATTCATTAAATGAAATTTGTAGGACTATGGAATTAAAAGACATTATATCCGTTACAGGTATGCCCGGACTGCATAAAATATTGGCTAAAAATAAAAATGGATTTGTTTTGGAATCCTTAATTGATGGAAAACGTTTTGGAAGTACTTCCAGACAACGCTTGAGTAATTTAAGTGAAATTGCCATGTTTACCGATGATGAAGAAGTGAAAATGGGCAAAATACTACTCTCAATCAAGGCATTGGATGATACCAATCAAGTTATCCCAACCGCAAAATCCAATGATCTTGAAGTAAAAGCATTTATGGCGTTGGTTTTACCCAAATACGACAGAGACCGTGTGTACACCAGCGATATGCGAAAATTGTTTGCTTGGTATACACTCCTAAAAGCCAGTGAATTAGACTTCGCTAGCTTAGATAAAGCTGATTCGGGTACAGAAACTCTTGAAACCGAATCTGCCAAATCTGTGGACACAAAGAATAAAAAACCCTTGTCAATGTCAAAAAATACAGCCGTACGAAAAACTTCGGTCGGTGTAAAAACAAAAACAACCACACCCCGTAAAATGGGAAGCTGATTGGGTTTATTTTGTTTGTCCAAAAATACCACGGATGGACCAAGAAAATAGATTTACATGAGACCTTGCAAACAGTCTACACACGCCTATTTGCAAGCTAAACTATTTGGTTCTGCTATAGATTGTAATTATATTTTTTTCTGTAACCCAATACCATAACTTAATGAAAAGCACTTTCATACCCGATCCTTTTATTGTTCTTTCCAAAGACAATGTATTGCCTCTGTATCGAGAATTACTGAACCGCAAGATCAAATCTTTAACTGAATTTCGCCAATTCCTACTCGATGTTAGTGATTTAGACAGCGCCCTCTCTGAGGATTTGGCTTGGCGCTATATTAAAATGACCTGTGACACACAAAATAAAGCACACGAATCATCTTATCTCAATTTCATTCAAGAAATACAACCCCATCTTTCGCCCCTCGACGATCAACTCAATCGCAAAATTGTTGAATCTCCCTATGGCTTGGTATTGAAAGAAAGCAATCAGGCTGATGCGATTTATATCCGTGGTCTCCAGGGTTCAGTTGATATTTTTAAGGAAGAAAATATTCCATTGCAAAGTGAACTGCAAACCTGGGCGCAAGAATACGCTGCCATTCAAGGCAAGATGTCAATAGAATGGGAAGAAAACACAATTACCCTGCAACAAGCAAACAATATTTTAATCCAGACCGATCGCAATAAACGCAAATCGGTTTGGCAATTAATCCAAATTCGAAGGTCGCAAGACACCAATAAATTGAATGTATTGTTTAACAAAATGGTTTTGCATAGACATCAAATTGCACTCAATGCAGGGTTTGCCAATTTTCGTGACTATATGTTTAAGGCCATGGGGAGGTATGATTACACCCCTGAAGCATGTAAAGCATTCAATAATAGCGTTAAAACAATCGTTGTGCCCATGCTTAAAATTCTGATGCAGCAACGAAAGGCTTTCATGAAACTCGATGTATTAAAGCCATGGGATACCCAAGTTGACCCAATGGGTAGGCCTCCCTTAAAACCTTTTGAAGGAGGTTCTGAATTATTGTCCAAAAGTATACAATGTCTAGACCGGGTTGATCCATTCTTTGGAGATTGTATTCGCAGTATGCAAAAGCACAACCTATTGGATCTTGACAGTAGGTTGGGTAAGGCACCCGGTGGGTATAATTATCCCCTGGCCAAAACAAATATGCCTTTCATTTTCATGAATGCCAGTGGTAATTTGAGAGATGTTGAAACATTGGTTCATGAGGCCGGACACGCCATCCACAGTTTTCAAATGGCCGCATTGCCATTGAATACATACAAAAACACCCCTTCTGAGGTGGCAGAATTGGCAAGTATGGGTATGGAATTGCTCACAATGAATACCTGGGATGCGTATTTCGATGATAAACCCTCATTAAAACGGGCCAAAGCCGAACAACTTGAGGGTATTCTTGCCACACTTCCTTGGATTGCCCAAGTCGATTCTTTCCAACATTGGATCTACGAGAATCCAACACATAGCACCAATGAACGAACCGCAAAATGGCTAGATTTATGCGCTGAATTTGGCAGTGGCGAAGTAGATTATAATGGTTTAGAAGACGCATTGGCCCATTCGTGGCACAAGCAATTGCATATTTTTGAAGTTCCATTTTATTATATTGAATATGGATTTGCACAATTGGGAGCCATTGGTATCTGGAGAAATTTTATCAATAAGAAACCATCAGCCCTTGCGGACTATAAGGCATTTATGAAACTTGGACATACACGCAGTATTCCAGAAATTTATGCCACCGCGGGCATAAAATTCGAATTTTCAGAACCCTATATCCGCGAACTTATGGATTTTGTGAAGGCAGAATTAGAATCGATACACACTGCATATATTTAAATTTTCTCTAACCAAACCTTTAATGAACCTGTATATGAAAAACCTACTCTTTGTCTCACTATTGATTGCGCTAGGTGGATGTAGGATGCTTGCGCAACCCACAAAAAATAGGTATCGAATAGACCTCGACAAGGTTAGTATTGTCCACCAATATCGAAATTTACCCGAAATCCCCTTAGATAGTTCATGGCGAACTTATACCCTTCGAATGGAAATCCCGAGTACAATTTATTCTGCGGTATCGCAAGCATCAATTGAAGAGAGAGTAAACCTCGAGGGCTGGAGAAAAATCATTGGCTCTTCCTACAATACCCCTCAAAAAGCTCACCTTCAAGTCAGTATTATTTTCGACGATTTAATGTTTGACAACCAAAGAATCGAGCAGAGAAAAGAAGATACACGAAATAAAGAAGGTATCATTACTTCATCCCGAACGTTTTTTTGGTCTTTGGTACATTATAGCCTTTCCGCAGTATATTCTATTGTAGATTTCCAAGGAAATCGTTTGTATTATCGAAATAATTTGGGAGGCTCTTCATCAATATTGGAATGGAAAAGTCCTGTTTTTTCTACTTATTCTGAAGCCAACCAATACTTCAATAACAACCGCATAGCCATCTCCAATAAATTGGTGAAAGAAAGATTGAATCAAATTCTGCCAGATGTAAACAAGGAAATTAACCAAAAGTATGGTTTTCCTGAAGCCAACGAACAACTAATTTTGTGGACCTCTGATTCAAAAAAACACCCTGAGAACAATCGTTTTATTGAAAACATGTCCACAATAAAAAAGGCCATTGCAAAGATAAGTGCCCAGGGAATTGATCCTATCACCCATTCAGAGTTAAAAACTGCCATTTCTTATTTCACAGATTTACAAGAAAAATATGCCAGCGATGAAAAAGGCAATCGAAAACTCCGGTATGCGTGTTGTTATAATACTGCTGTGTTATTTATGATTTTGGATCTCCCCAGCGAGGCGATTGCCGCATGTAATTCTTTAATTGAAAACGACTTCGATATCGTCGATGGCGAAAAAATGATTGAAAAAATTAGAGCTTTTCAAGAATTGATGGCAAAAAACAGGGTTTTCTCAAGACACTACCGCATCGATACCAATAAATTTAATATACCCCAATAATTCATTGTGAATCACCTTCGGGTTTTTTAACCCTTTACAAATTACCGCGGTTGGCTTGTTCGCGTTCAATGCTCTCAAACAAGGCTTTAAAATTGCCTTTCCCAAAACTTTTTGCCCCTTTGCGCTGAATAATTTCGAAAAATAATGTGGGTCTATCTTCGACTGGCTTTGTAAAAATCTGCAAAAGGTATCCAGACTCGTCGCGGTCTACCAAAATATTCATTTGTTTGAGGGATTCCATATCTTCATCGATATTGCCTACCCTATCCAATACATCGTCATAATAGGTATCTGGCACATACAAAAACTCAATTCCCCGGCGACGAAGTTCTGCAACTGTCTTGAGAATATCGTATGTCTCTAAAGCAATGTGCTGAACACCTGCAGAACCATAAAAATCTAAATATTCTTCAATTTGAGACTTTTTTTTGCCTTCCGCTGGCTCATTAATTGGAAACTTTACATACCCATTGCCATTGCTGACAACTTTGCTCATCAAGGCGCTGTATTCAGTGCTAATATCTTTGTCATCAAAGGTTAATAACAACTTAAAACCCATTACATTTTCATAAAAATTAACCCAATCATTCATCTTCCCCAATTCTACATTTCCTACACAATGATCAACATATTTAAGCCCCACAGAAACAACCTTTAACGGAGAAACAATCGATTTGTAGCCAGGTAAAAACTGTCCTGTATAATTGCTGCGTTCTATAAATTTGTGAACTGTATCGCCGTATGTATGAATTGCACTAATAACGACGTATCCGAACTCGTCTTCAAAACGAGTTGGTTCCATAAAAGGCTTAGCACCCCGTTTCACTGTCTCGTTAAAACTAGCACGCGCATCATCGACCCAAAGACTCAAAAACTTAACCCCATCGCCATGTTTTTTGTGGTGATCTGAAATATCCGAGTCGGGTAGCAAAGAAGTGGTCAATACCAATCGGATTTTGTCTTGTTGAAGCACATAGCTGGCGCGGTCTCGAACACCGGTTTCAGGACCTGCATAGGCTAACAGGGTGTAACCCCATGCGGTTTGATAATAATATGCACTTTGCTTGGCATTTCCGACATAAAATTCGAGGTGATCTGTACCATTTAACGGAAGAAAATCAACCTGTGTTGTTGTTGTTTCGAGAATATCTGTTTCCATGTTCGCTAATTCGTAGGTCAAATTTACAAAAAGGGTTTATGAATCAATGATTTTTTAATGCTGATTAAGAATCAATCTCTTAAAGGAGCCCCCATTCAATCGGTTAAAATTGAATTTTCATCCATTGTTTCGATAAGCAAAATCTTTATCCGTGGTTTTCTGTCCTTGTTCATACTCTGCTTTCGTATAAACTTCCCATCGATAAAACCCGCCATTACCCATTCGATTAAGCACCCGAAATGAAATAAAATTGAATGGGTTCGGTTTCAACCCTATCGATCAAAAGAGCCATTGTGGGTTAGGATGGATCAACGACAATATCCACTCGAACTGAGCGCCAGATATTCTGTAAAAGTAGTTGATCTTTGGTTATTTGAATCAAGTTTTTGGTTGCCAACAAGGCATTTGAATCTCGGGGTATTTTAACCATTATTTGTTGAACAAATCGATTTTTTATGCGGGCTACTGAAGGCACTATTGGACCCAAAACCTGGTTGCCAAGTTTTTTTTTCAATTGTTCTGCGAGCCAACGAGAAGCATCACTTGCCACCTGAACTTCCAAATGTTTAACATCTATTTTAAGCAATTTGGTGAAAGGTGGATAACCGAACGCCTCTCTTTGATTCATCTCTTCGCACATCAACGCGTTGTAATCGTCATTTTTTAGTGCCTCGAATACCGGATGATTGGGCTGATAGGTTTGGAGTATCATAACTCCCTTTTCCGCTCTTCGGCCTATCCGACCTGCCAATTGTTGAAACTGTTGGAACGCCCTTTCATGGCTCTTAAAGTCTGGAATATGAAGCATCATATCGGCATCGGCAACCACCACCAATCCAATATTCTCTATATCTATACCTTTAGATAGCAATTGTGTTCCAACCAAAATATCGATTTCCCCTCGCTGAAATGCCGTTAGCGTTTTTTGAAAATCATCGCGTTTACGCATACTCTGTTGGTCGAAACGAGCCACACTTGCCTTGGGATAAAGCTGGCCCAATTCTTCAGCCAATTTTTCTGTTCCTGTTCCTTTGAGTTTTAATTCGTTTGATCCACATGCTGCACATCGCGAGGGTACCTGCTGCTGGTAATTACAATAACTACATCGCTGGTTATCACTACTTTTATAATACGTTAAGGCAATATCACAATTTTTACATTGGGTGGCCAATCCGCATTGTTCACATTCAATATAGGGAACATATCCTTTGCGGTTGTGGTAAACAACCACCCGCTGACGGTTTTCCAATGCCTTGCCAATGGCCATTTTGGCGGGATCCGAAAATAAGGACGCCATTTTACCCGCACGTTTTAAATCGGCAACATTCAAATAAATCATGGATGGTGATACACCCCCGCCGTATTTCCTATCAAGTTTTGCCAAAACTATCTTCTGTTGGCTTACTGCAAACTGCATTTCATAACTTGGAGTTGCCGACCCCAAAAGAATATTTGCACCATGAATATTTGCTAGCTGAAAAGAGGCATCACGGCCATTGAAATAGGGTTTTTTTTCGAATTGCTTATAACTAGATTCATGTTCCTCATCAATGACAATCAAGCCGAGATTGTGAAAAGGCGCAAAAACAGACCCCTTGGTACCAACAATAAATTGAATTTGATTTTTTACAATACGGTCATATAATTCTGTGCGTTCATGAGAACTATAATAATGATGCCAAACACCAATTTCGATGGGCAAATACGCTGCCATACGAGCCACCATGTGTTCGGTAAGGGCAACTTCTGGAAGCAAATACAATACCTGCTTCCCTTCTGAAATTACCTGTTTTACCAATTCCATATACACATGGGTTTTGCCAGAGCCGGTTACGCCAAACAATAAAGCAGGTTTGCCATTGTCGAAAGCCTCCTGAATCGTATCTAATGCTCGTAATTGTTCATCATTTAAACTATATTCTTGGGATACCCCAAGGGTGACCTCCAAATGATTTCTTCGCAATTTAATCAACGACAAAAACCCTTTTTTTTCGAGTTGTTTGAGTGTCTCCCGTTGGATAAGCTTCTGCTTTGTAAGCATTTCAATCGGTACTTCTTTTTTACCCAAGCCCAACAAAGCCATCATTGCCTCATATTGTTTTGGGGCACGTTTTTCTAATCCAATAAGCGTTTCATTCAACACTGAGGAATCCTCACAAATAAAAGTCAAGGCTATAACTTCCTCGAATTTGGGTCGATAATTATCCTTTAACTCCTCCTGTATCACAATCAAGCCCTTGAGATAGAGTAATTTTATGAGTTTTAATACATTTTTTACACCCAACTTTAAGTGAATTTCATCCAATGAAAGATTGTCTTTATTATCCAATAATTTCAGTATCTGCCATTGAAGGTCTTCCAATTCTTCTGGCATTACAATAGACAAATCAGCATCAGGATGCAAGGCTATTCTGGTTTCACTTTGCAAGCGATAACCCGCCGGGAGGGCAGTAGCCATAACTTCTCCCAAAAAGCACATGTAGTATTTGGCCACCCACCGCCAAAATCGCAGTTGCTTAAATCCAACAATAGGCGATTCGTCTAGAATATCCAGAATATAGGATGCCTGGTAAGCCAAGGGTGGTTGATCAACAATATCGATAACAATACCTGCATAAATTTTCTTTGGGCCAAATTGAACTGCAACCCGTAAACCTTCATGAACCAGATCATTCCAATCGTTGGGAATACGATAAGTATAAGTCTTTGGCACTGGAACTGGCACCAAAACTTGGGCAAAAAGTGTTTGCAATTCTGTCACAATTGCAAGGTACAAATTATTCGTGGAAGCACTTTAATTACACTAAAAAGTGGGGATATTCACCTTGACAATAATGCTTAACAGGTGCAGAACTATTCCAAATTTTAACACTATGTCAAGTTTATTTGCACTTTGAATTTTGTTGAATAAAAACAAAGCCCATGAAACCATAAAACACACTCCCAGGGTTATACCCGAAATAAAATAATAATAATCGGGATGCCAATGGGGCAATATCGGTTGAGATTTTTGCAATATGTACAGTCCCAAAAAAGGGAAAAAAATACCTGTATTAAACAGTGCTAGCCCCCAACGAGATCTATTAAATCCATGGGCGACCAAAAGGGTTTGATACCCAAAAATAAGGTTCCCTTTGTGCCCTGTAATATCTTTAATAATTTCACGGGTAAACAATAAAATCAACAAACTACCCATATAATAAAACATTCCCCAATGCCAATGGCCAAAATGAAACCATATAGCCAAGAGTGGTATCATGGCTATCAAGGTTGCCGATACTTCTCTGATCAAGGGCAATTTTTGCAACTTGTGTGAGTATAACCAGCAAAAAACTGAGTATATCCCAAAAAATACCATGCATTTTATCGAGACCAAAAAGGCAAATAACAATGCTATACTATTGAGAAAAACATATGTATTTAGCAAATTTTGCTCCCCCAAATACCTTCCAATAATAACAGACTTTGGTTTGTTAACCAGGTCTTTATTTACATCATAAAATGCATTTATAATAAAAGCCGCGCTCACAGAAAACAAAGAAGCAAAAACAATATAGTGTAATTTCTCGTCAAAGAGAAGACCACGAATACCACTGTCAGAAAATGTAAGCCACCACAATAAATATTGCGAAGCAACAATGAGTAAAAGATTATACCAACGAACAATACCCAAAAAAAACACTACGCTGAGAAAGAAGTTTTTGCGCCAATTAGACATCTTGGGTGTGATTACAACTTGTAAATCACTTGCAATTTATGGTCTTTTAACAAAGATTGCGTTGCCGCCAAATCTTTTGTGAAACCCAAAATAAATCCACCACCTCCACTGCCACACAATTTTAAGTAATACGCATCTGTCCGCAACCCCTGTACCCAAATGTCTTCAAAGTGATCGGGTATCATTTGGCGAAAATTGTCGAATACCAATTGTGACAACCCCTTCATATTGAGTAACAATTGGTTACTGTCACCTGTTAAAAATGATTGCACACAAGCTTCATTTCTCTTGTTCAATCGGGTTTTCACCATATTTCTAAAACCCTGTTCTTTCAAACGATTTAGGAAAATAGACACCATATTTTGTGTTTTGCCAGGAGTACCAGAATTCAATAGAAAAATGGCTCCTTTGCCCGCACTGTTTTCGGATGGGATACCTACAGTGCCTAAATTGTCTTTCCCTTTGATAAGAATAGGTAAATTAAGATAGCAAATTAAGGGGTCTAATCCAGAACTTTTACCGTGAAAAAAGGATTCTAATTTGGATAAAATTTGTTTAAGGTCAGACAGATTATTGCCTTTCATTACTGTTTCTTGGGTAATGGGATTTTCAGCGTACTGACCGTAAATACCTGCCACCAAAGCACCAGAGCTACCCACACCAAAACCTTGAGGAATACTGCTATCAAAGAACAAACCTTGGTTAATGTCTCGCCTTAGTTTTTCCAACTGCATATTACAGGGCAAATCGGACTGGTCTTTTAAGGTTATAAGATAATTGTAAAATGTGCTAATGTCATGGTTGGACTTTATTTGGATTGCGTCGGGATTTTCATAAAATGCAAATGCACCTTTAAAAAAATGGTAGGGAATACTCAATCCCATCGAATCTTCAATGATTCCATATTCTCCAAAAAGGAGTATTTTGGCATAGTAAAGTGAATTTTTAAACATAAACTTGGTGGGGTGCAACTCCCAATGCAGAACAAAGATACTGCCCTTTCTTACAATAGCATAACAAGGTATTATGCACAAAGTTCATGACCGTCTTATCTATTTTTCGATCAAACAGCAAATGTACATTGGCTCCAGCATCTAGTGTAAAGCACAAAGGCAAATGGGTTTCTTCGCGGAACTGCCATATTTTCTCGATAATAGACAATGTATTGGGGCGAATGAGAATATAATAAGGGATGCTTGTCATCATCATACTGTGCAATTGCAATGCTTCCGATTCGACGATTTCAATAAATTTAGCAACATCGCCCTCTTTGAGCGCATGAACTATGGAAGAAAGATTGGCTTGTGCTTGCTGAAATCTAACGGCTGCGAAAGGATGATTTTTTAACAAGGCATGCCCGGCAGAACTGCTAACGGCCTTCTCAGTTTCGTCTACAATTAACACAACATCACCCCAATCTTGTAAATCCTTGTGAATTGGAGAGAGTAATGGAACGGCAAATAAATCAGAACTGCCCGATACTGCAATTGTTTCACCCCATACTGCAGGGAGCGAAAACATTGATCTAGCCGCACTACCAGAACCTTTTCGAGCCAAATAACTGCTGCGCTGTATAAATTCTTCGCTTTCAGTCGTGGCCTTTTTAGGTAATTTTCGGTTCGATTGAACAAAAGATCTCGATTCAGAGTTAGGGGTAAAATTCGCATCCCCTTCACCAGCCAACAGAAGTTGCTCAGCCTTCGCAATACAAAGCCCTAGCGCACCAAAACCTGCTGCGGAACTGGCTATCCCCGTTCCATGCGGAAAATTATTGCACGAGTCAATATGCAAGGTATACTCAGACAACCAAGAACAATCTTCGGATATTGCTTGTAAAAAATGGGCGATTTTCAAATCGAAAGTGGGCTGGGGCTTTCCCTCAAAAGTGAAGATGAAAGGGAGTCCCACATTTTCATTGACAATGCGATTTGATAAAACCAAGGTGGTGGTTGCGAATAAATCACCCAGTGTCAAACTTAGACTCGGATTTGCAGGCAATTGAATACCTGACTCTTTTTTGCCCCAATATTTAACCAGCGCAATATTCGCAGGGCACTGAAAACTAACCGATAGGTTCATTGTATATAGTCTTACTTTTCCAAAGGTAAATTATTCATTGATAACCCATTCATTCCAAGAAACCACTGTGTATTTTTCTAAAAAAAAAGCATTTTTACGAGCAAAATTTTGATTCACCAATAACATATCACCACCCCACGCGCCCAACCACTTGCACAAACCACCCCTGATCGGGAGAATATCAAACTGTTGATAGGGAGTTTTTAGCCCCAATGCCATGGAAAGCAAAGCCTGCCACATTTCTAAACCTGCTTCAAGCATGGGTATTTCTTGCGCCATTTTAACCGCATCGGATACTTGTTTAAGTTGTTGCTTGAGAAAATTATCAGATTGTATTTTTTGTAAACAATCCTTCACCTCCAGCAGCGATGATCGACTGTTTTGCTTCTTACCCAAAAAAACCAAATGCCAATTTGATGTAAGATTTTCGTCGAGCTTCCAAGGAGCCCAATTGGCCTGTTCTTTTTCTAACCAAAAAATCAGGGGTTTTCCGACTTCCGCAAGGGCAATATCGTATCCACTTCCACCAAATACTGATTGTTGTAAACGCTGGGCATCCAAACCCGTCCAGTGCGCAAAATTGGAAATCAGGGTACTTGAACTACCCAATCCGCTACTTCGTTCAAACTCCAGTTGGGTTTCGATGCGATATGAACTTTGGGCAGCCCAAAAACTGGACGGAACCTGCTTCAACATTGATAAAAGCACCCCCCTCTCCCCTATACATTCTTCATTTGATTCATGCAAAGGCAATTGAAATATTTCATTGAGCCAAGGATTTCCTTTGCAATCTATGGCATTCCAAACCAAACGATTTTCTGAAATAGAATCAAACTCCCATACATGCATCCATTGTCCTTTTCTAACGGGCAATGCCAAAGCCTCAGTGCCAATAGTCACTAAATATTCACCGCATAACAATATTTTTCCGTGGGAGTAATACGATTTCAATTTGAAGATTTTACTTGATTTACCTCGGAGGGTTTCCCGAGTCCGCGAAGCGATATGAACGCTTCAACAGCGGCACTATGGCTCACAATTTTATCTCTAAAAAAATGGACGATGGCTTCTTTTTCAGAATCGGTCGCTTCCAATTGATTCAAAATATTCAATAGATGCATTTTCATATGTCCTTTTTGAATCCCAGAAGTAATCAAAGACCTAACTGCACTGAAGTTTTGTGCCAATCCAGCAACTGCTGCAATTTCCATTAACTGGCTAGCCGAGGGATAACCCAATAATTCATGTGAAAATCGAACCATAGGATGCAAATGTGTAATACCTCCAACCGTTCCCAAACTCAGCGGCAATTCTATCCAGAAATGAAATTCATTCCCAATAATTTCAGCATGGGTAAGACTGGTATAGCATCCATTTCTTGCAGCGTAGGCGTGAGCACAGGCCTCCGTAGCACGAAAATCATTGCCACTCGCAATTACAAGGCCGTCAATGCCATTCATAATACCTTTATTTTGCGTAACGGCTCGATATGGTTCTATCTGGGCGATACGAACGGCCCGACAAAATTTTTCAGCAAATTCAGAATTCTCAATTCCGCTGCCTTCTTGAATATCATCAATTTTACAACTCACTTCTGCTCGAACCAGACACTCAGGGGTAAAATTGCTCAAAATACTCATTACAACCTGAACAGATGCATCTCCCAGACTGTGAACAGCACCCTCAACTATGGTTGTCAAGACTTTTGCGAACGCTTCCAAACAAGTATTAATAAAATTGGCACCCATACTATCACAGGTTTCAAACTTGGCCTCCAATTGATAATAATTGGGCTCAGAATCGGTTTTGTCTATCAAGGCTATTGAAATAATACCTCCCCCACGCGCACGCATGTTCTGGGTGATTAGATCCGTCGATTCGAGAAATATGTTCATATTTTCATCAATTAACCTTCGCAATGCCACAACATTGTCTCCCTTCCAAATAAAATGAACGTGACCAATTTTAACGGTGCCGATTACACTTGTCTTAAATCCACCCCTATCGAGCCAGAAATTGGCTGCTTTCGCGGCGGCGGCTACAACACTACTTTCCTCTATTGCCAATGGAAGTGCGTACAAACGATTATTGATAAGAAAATTGGGTGCTACACCAAAAGGCATGTAATAATTACTCAACGTATTCTCGATGAATTCATCGTGTAATTTTTGCACTTCTGGACGATTGTGCCAGTAACCCTCGAGCATTTCAAATGACTTATCCCTATTGCTCGCATAATTGCTCAAAAGCCACTCAATTTTGGCTTGTTTGCTCAGTTTACTAAACCCTTTTATCGCTTGTGTCACGTTTAATCTTTCAATGTTAAAAAAGCGTATGCCAATTGTAAGCCTTTGACTTGTGCAGAAACAAATTGGTGTAATGCATTTTCTCCCTCAAGTGCATATTTCAAAAAAGGCGAGGCTTGGGCATACAAAGAAGGAATGTTCAAACGCAATAAATGATAGTATCCATCCAAGAAATTGCCGATTCCACCCGAGACAATTACACGTTTACACAAGCAGGAATCACCCAATTCAACCGATAATGAATTAACCCATTGGGTCATTTCAATCGCTGTATGACCGATATATTGAACAGGTTCCAGTAAATCGCGGTCAGACAAATCTCTTCTGAGAACTTCAAGTTTGCTGAAATTGGTTCCTCCAAAAGCCCCATATTCGATAGCTTCTAAAGGCAATTGTAATAAAGATTTAAGGCTGCGTGGACCAAACCCCTGTCCTACTTCCTTAACAATGATTGGAAATTGAACCCCATCCAATACGCGGCAGATGGTATCCAAAGGTGAAGTTTTAAAACGATCTCCTTCGGGCTGCATCCATTCTTGAAGGGGATTAATATGGACAATCAACCCATTCGCCTCCAGTCGATTTACCATGTCTACCAATGCTGAAAACCTGCCTTTATGAATGAGTTCCTCTATTTGTGCAATGCCAATATTTGCAAACAAAGGCTGATTTCCGATATATTTTCGAATGTGAAAATCAGAGATATATCTCGAATTTTCCAAAACTGGCCTACAAGATCCCAAACCCATTCCCAAACCAAATTCTTTACAGACTTCAGCCAGCAATTGGTTTATTTTACCCGCTAAAACTGATCCACCCGTCATACTACTAATCCAAATGGGTGCTTGCATGGGTATATTTGCTATGACAACAATCGGTATAACGCCTTCAACGGGATGAGGCGAGAGCATGGGTTCATAATAAAAACGATCATCTACATCTTTCGATTGAGATTCAAAAGCCAATTGAATATGGTCTTGCTTACGAGAACTAATACTTGAATTTGACAAAACAATGCAAAGTTAATGATTAAATACAAGCGTTGTTTGTCTGTTCCCGTCCCTTTTCAGACAAATAAACCGAAAACATTTAAGCCAACTTAGGATTGTCTTTGTGTCGTGAAGCGTCTCGGTGGTTTTTTTTCGCTATATTTCGTTGAAATGCTGTTGTTAAATCGATACCGGTTTGGTTCGCCAAACAAATTAATACAAATAAAACATCTGCCATTTCATCACCCATATTTTCATCATTTTCTCCGGTCTTAAACGATTGATCTCCATATTTTCGAGCCATCAATCGAGCCAATTCACCTACTTCCTCCATCAATACAGCCGTATTGGTAAGTTCAGAAAAATACCGAACCCCAATGGTTTTAATCCAGCGATCTACTTCTTCTTGGGCTTCCAGTAAAGTAATATTTGCCATCCTCTTTTTCTTTATTTATCCTATTTGCTCGTCAACCCAAGACTTTCCCCATTCAGCCAATTCATGATCATTCCATAATTCAGGGAAAGACACTATTTTTTGAAATTTGGGTGGCAAAAATTTCTGCCAATTGGTTCCACCAGTGCCGCGAACATCTGAGTTATTGTTGCCATTGGAAAGATATCGAACCGCAGATCGATAATGAGAAAGTCGCCAATTTACATTGAGACATGTATCCAACAATCGAAGTTCCGATTTCAATTTTTCGCTTAATGTTCCATTTGCAATCATTTTTTGGACGATCTGATACAGATTGCAGGTTTGACAAGCCTTAGCCCATGCAAGTAACTCCTTTTGGTAATGTTTCTCAAACTGAGTCAATGTGAGCGTTTTTTTGTCATTGGCCATATCCATTGCTCCCTGTTTCCAATAAATTACATTGTATTGCTCTTCCAATGAAGCATTGACAATACCCTCACGTTTTGTCTGAACTACAAGATTTTTCATATCTGTAAATGCCATCTCTATCATTCTAAACTGGACACTCTGAAATCCACTTGCTGGTAAAAGCGCCATTCTAAATTTGAGAAATTGCTCTTTTTCCATCCCATCAATCATGATATCAAAGCTTGCTATCAGGTTGTTGAGGTATCTCCTAATTCGTATAATTTTATCAACAAAACAATCAGTATCCATAGCGTCATCCCTTATTTGATTGAGTTCGTGAAGAATAAGTTTGAAATATAATTCCGTAATTTGGTGGTAGGTAATAAATACCATCTCATCCGGAATATCTGTTTTGGGTTGCTGCAATCCCAACAACGCATCTAGGGCAATGTATCTCCAATAAGGTTCATAGTTGGCATGTAAAACCCCTTCAAGGTAATCATTCACATTCTGTCCATCGATTGCAAATTTGGCTGTGAGTTGTTCTATAAGGAATTTTGTTTTCTCTTGGTCTGACATACGTTGGTTGATGGGGTATTTTTAAAATTAATGAAATGGACTAACAAAATCGGAAAAATCGGGTAACTGTGAATCTTTATAGGACAAAATGGGATTTTCGAGTTGCCAGGGTATCGCCAATGATGGGCTATTCCACAACACTCCACCCTCGCTCAAAGGGTTGTAATATTGAGAGCATTTGTATGTAAAAATTGTATCGTTTTGTAAAGTCGCGAAGCCATGCGCAAAACCCGGAGGAACATACAAGGTAAGCTTATTTTCCGCACTCAATTCAATCGCCACAAACTGGCCGTAAGTTGAAGAGTCTCTTCGGATATCCAAAGCCACATCCAATACAGCTCCGGTAATAACGCGAACTAGTTTTCCTTGGGCATGCGGATTTCTCTGAAAATGCAAACCCCTTAAAATTCCGCGGTGGGATAAACTTTGGTTGTCTTGAATAAAAACATCATTTACCCCAAACTCTGAAAGAACGTCTTCTCGAAAATTTTCGAAAAAATGTCCACGGTGATCCTCGAAAATCGTGGGCTTAATAAGCAATAAATTCGGCAATAACTCGTTAATCTGCATAATTGGATACAAATCACCACTCTAAAATTCGTTTTGGCAAGAAATTTGTATTTTAATTGTGTAAGTTTATTTTTTATAACTAAAAAAATATGGAAAACGAATCCAAATCTAGCAAAAAAAGTCTCTTATACACTATCGTGGCCATGTTGGTTTTGATTGTATTGGTGTTACTTTATTTATTAAACAATGTTAGCAACAAACAAGATCTTACTGAAAAAGCCAAGACTGAGGCAGAGGTTGCATTAAAAGGCAAAGAAGAAGCATTGTCAAAAGCAGAAGTTCTACTGGAGCAATACAAACAAGACAGTCTGGCACTTGCGGGAGACAATTTAATTCTTTCTGAGGACTTAATAGGAAGAAAAAAAGAAATAGCCAAATTGGTATCTGAGTTAAAAACAAACAAGGCCACCAGCCAATCATCCATCAATGCTTTAACATCACAACTGGAAGAATTTACTTCTCGCTTGGCAAAATTGGAGGCTGAAAATAAAGAACTCGCAGCAAAGAACACCATTCTAGAAAACCAAAATGCAAACCTCAATACCAACAATACCCAATTGTCTGCAGAGAAAACAAAACTCATTGCCTTGGCTTCTCGTTTACAAGCCAGTGCCGTTAAAATCGAAACTCTTAAGAAAAAATGGCTCACTGGAAAAGAAACTGGAACCCTGAAAGCGACGTCTGTAGAAGCTTTTAGAATTAGTTTCAGCATCAATGAAAACCCCGTGGCTTTGGCGGGTGATAAAACCATGTATATCAAAATTACTGGACCTGAGGGAATAACTTTGGCAAATAGTGGCCAAGGAGGAACGTTTGATATTGACGGAAAATCGAGTAAATACACCTATAAAATCAGCTCGGTTTTTGAAAATACAACCACAAGCGTCCAACCCACTGTTTGGAAGCCCACTGCACAACTCAAAACCGGAAAATATACCGTAGAAATATATTCAGATGGTTATAAAATGGGTTCATCCTTATTGGATCTTAAATAAGAGCAAACCGGTTTATCCGATATACAGAGCAGAGAATCTACTGCACAATTGTCATTTAAAACTAAATGAAAGTCGCCATACAAGTTCATTGAACGAGAATGCGATTTACTACCTTTGAAATCTTGACTATACCTCAGGAAATAGAAATGTTTGGTGAAGAAGTATACCTTGGTGGCCGAATCGAAATATATTATTCAGCCTTTGGAACAGGCAATTGTTCGGATGCCAATTGTTCAGCCGCCAACTGATCAAGTTTAACTTTGGCTTGCTTGGTCAATTCTGGTATATCAAAATTTTCAATAACCCCATTCCATGTGGCTTTGGCATTAAAAAAATCTGTCTCTTTTTTAAACGCGTCTCCCAATAATATCAAAGCCTTCCCCACCCATAAATCGTAACCATTAAAACCATCAAGAATACCATAGCAGGCATTTTTACAAGCCTCAATACTGTCTTTAGAATATAGAAGTTCGGCTTCAACATATTTGGCTTCTGCGGCAAACCGATTGTTATCTCCACTGTAGATATTTTTCAAATCATTCATGGAATTGTCTGTCCTGCCCAATTTGATATCGGCTTTTACCAAAACCAATTTGGCTTCCGTTCGCAGTTCTTGTGGTGAAGATGCGTCGGCCAAGACCTTGGTTGAAATTGATTCTAATAAGGTCGTGTTGTCGTTTTTGGCATAACAATACATAAGGGTCTTCCAACAATTTTGTTGGGTTTCTCGAGAATGGGTTATCGGCTCAAGCACCTCTACAAAAGGCGTTATTTGTTCACAAGAAGAACCGTCTCCGAGCAATTTTAATACTGCCATTGCCGCATCTTCCTTCAGCTCACCGCTATTGGATAAAGCAACCAGTGAATAGTATTTGATCGCTTCTGCTGTATTATTGAGTTTTTCATTGCTTTGCGCCAAATAATAATTTGCTGAAAAATAAAATGCTCCTTTTGGAAAATCATTGAGATACGTATCAAATCCTTTTTTTGCCATAGGGTAGTCCGATTTCTCATACGCACTGTATGCGGCATCGTATAGCAAACTATCTTGATCATTGTCAGAAATTCCACCACGATTTTTTTTCCAACGCACATATTCTTTGGCATTTCCTTGCTCAGAATAAATTTTTCTAACCATTTCATTGGCTGCTTGTGCTTCGGCTGTTCCTGGATAAGAATCGTATAATTTGGTATAGGTCTGGATGGCTTCATTCGGCTTGTTATTGTTGTAGTAAATCCGACCCAATGGAGAATATGCCTTGCTTGCCATAGGATTATTTGGAAACTTTTGCAATATTTCACTGTAATATTTCTCTGCATCGACACTTCTGTCTGAAACCATATACTCCTCTGCAATCGCGAAATAAGCATCCACAATCAACCGCGAATTAGGAAAATTCTCGATGAGTCGTTTTAGCACACCCAACTTTTCATCTGATTTTTCTAAAAGTCCGTATATCAACCCACTCTGATAAAGAGCATAATCTGCATCATTTCCCTTTTTAACACTCACATAGGCGAAGGCTTTTAAGGCTTCGTCTAATTGCTTGATCATAAAATTACAATCTCCCAAGCGCAAATACCCATCGTGAACCATGCGCTCTTCATAGCGCCCATTTGCGGCCTTAAGGGTAAACTTATTGAAATCCAAAGCAGCTTCTTCATATTGTTTCAATCCGTATTTGATATACCCCATTCCGTAATAAGCATAAGGCTGAACTTCAGTTGTAGCTGCAGATGGACGATCTAAAAATATTTGGTAAGCCGACATCGCCAGAGCAACATTGCCTTGCTGCATATAGGATTCTGCCTTCCAAAATACCGCCTGTGCTCCCATATCGGCATTTGCCCGTTTCGAAGCACATTTGTCAAATAACTCGATGGCGCCATTGAAATTTCGGCTTTTAAACAACTCCATTCCCCTTGCTAGGGTTACTCTTTGGTATATTTCCTCGGTTTGTGCATCTAATTCATCCAAAGCGTCGAGAAGCGCAACCGCTTCTCTATAACTATCCGTATTGATTAACAATCTGGCTTTTAGCTTAATCGCTTCCTTTACATTGCTGTTGTTCGGAAACAACTTTACATATTTATCTAGCAGGGCAATGGAACTATAATCTCCCAATTGTATAGCCAACTTGGCTTGATTAAACAAAGCAATCTCAGCAATGTCTGCATTGAATCCTGAACGAAAAGCCTCCGCAAAAGCATTCATCGCCTCGCGGTTATTTTTCTGTTTCATCAATGCATTTCCCAATTGAAAACTGGCAATTTGAGAAAGACTATCTCTCCCTGCTGCAACACTTCGAAGCCATATCTCACTGCCTTTATAATCTCCTGTTCTGTATAATGAATAGCCAATTTCATATCTTTCCTCAACAGCAAGGGTGTCTGGCGATAACTGGGCCAAACGGAATGACTCAGCGGCTTTTTCAAAATTATTTTTTCGGAAATAACTCTTACCTTTTAACCATTCCACCTGATTGCGCGGAATATTTTTACCCACTTTCTCGAGTTCTGACAATGCATAGTCATAATTGCTCATTTGGTAATGCACTTGGGCAAGATACAGGCGAACATTTTCATAGCCCTTGTCTCTAATTCTTTCTAATGCTTGTATAGATTGTGGAAAATCCTCCAGCATTAAACAAGCAAAACCAAAATAATAACTTGCTAGATCGCGGTATTCGCCCGGGCTATTTGCAACACTTTTTAACGTTTCAGCAGCTTCTTTATATTTTTTTTGTGATACAGCACAATATCCCTTTCGGTAATTAAATTGTGCGCGTAAATCCTTGTCAATTGCTTTGGCATCGACGTTTTTATAAAAGCGCATTGCATTTCCATAGCGCATCTTGAGATAATAATAATCTCCCAAAGCCAAATTGGCTTCGGTTATTTTGAGTGATCCTGGATTTTTTTCTAGAAATTGCTGCAGGGAAGCTACCCCATCAGTATGCCCAGCCTTAAGCTTGGAAATAGAGTAATAGTAACCTGCTTCAATGCTGTGGGTACTCGTCACTGGAACATTAATATAATTTTTAAACTGGGCTGCAGCGGCATTAAATCTGCCTTCCCTGTACAATTCAATTCCCCTTACAAAATATGTTTCGGGAAACTGATTCTGCATACCTTCTTGGCCCAATAAGGAACTTGTTGCTGCCATCAATACGACAAACCATAAGGATCTCATATTTTCAAAGATACGCAATGGATGCGAGGCGATTTTCTACCTTATTAACCAAAAAGCCAACTGCCTTTTGAATTGTACAGTCACCAACAAAATGCGCGTGCAATTCACAAAGTACACACTGGAAAATCAGATGAAACCCAGTTTTCATTAAATCTTTGCGAGCACAAAAGCGCAGTGATTTTGTCAAGTTGTAACCCTTATTGAATCAAGCGATTGTCTGCAGAATTTCAATTCATCGATTTATTCTATTCACCACCACGATTTATGCTTTAAGAACTTTTTCAACCAGTATGGCTGCGTCATGAAGGGCAATCGCACTGTAAACCTTTAAACCGCTTTCGTCAATAATTTGTTTGGCTTCTTGCGCATTGGTTCCTTGCAAACGAACAATGATGGGTATGTGAACATTTCCGATTTTTCGATATGCCTCCACGACCCCATTGGCGACTCTATCACAGCGAACAATACCCCCAAAAATATTGATAAGTATTGCTTTTACATTTGGGTCGCTCATAATAATACGAAACCCTGCCTCAACGGTTTCTGCATTTGCCGCACCGCCCACGTCTAGGAAATTTGCAGGCTCACCCCCACTGAGTTTAATGATGTCCATGGTTGCCATCGCTAGACCCGCACCATTAACCATGCAGCCAACATTCCCGTCTAATTTTACATAATTCAAGTTGTATTTGCCTGCTTCAACTTCGGTAGGATCTTCTTCAGCAAGGTCCCGGAGTACTAAAAATTCGGGGTGGCGGTATAAAGCATTGTCATCTAAATTCACTTTTGCATCCACCGCAATAATTCGATCATCCGAAGTTTTAAGCACTGGGTTTATTTCAAACATTGCACTATCAGTTTCATCGTATGCCCTATATAAAGCAACTACAAATGCCACCATCTCCTTGAATGATTTGCCTGTGAGTCCAAGATTAAATGCAATTTTTCTTGCTTGGAAAGGTTGCAAACCAATCGAAGGATTTACCCATTCCCTGTGAATTTTTTCGGGGTGTTCCTCTGCAACTTCCTCAATATTCATTCCACCCTCCGTTGTGTAAATAATAACGTTTTGTTTTTTGGTTCGATCCAAAAGAACACTCATGTAAAATTCTTTGGGATCAGTGTTGCCAGGATAAAAAACATCTTGTGCAACCAATACTTTCCCAACAACTTTTCCCACTTCTCCGGTTTGAATGGTAACAAGGGTTCCTCCCAACATATTTTTTGCGATTTCAGCAGCCTGCTCGGGGCTTTTGGCCAATTGGACTCCACGTTGTTCGCTTCCTTGTATCTTTCCTTTTCCCCGACCCCCCGCATGAATCTGTGCTTTCAAAACACACCAGTCACTGTGAAAATGATCTCTTATCTTCTGGGCAGCTTCCATCGCTTGTTCCGGAGATTCTACAATAAATCCCTCTTGAACGGCTACTCCGTATTGTTTCAGAATTTCTTTGGCTTGATACTCGTGGATATTCATACTCTGAGAAAAATGCTACATTATTCGTTCGCGAAAATAACTAACTTTGATCCAATTAAAGGTATTTTCTTAGGTTTTCATTATGGTTTTCTGTAAAAATTTACACAAGTATTATGGCCATCTTCATGTTGTGAAAGGTATCAACTTAGAGATTTCCTCTGGAGAAATTTTGGCAATCACCGGAGAAAGTGGGGCAGGAAAAAGCACCTTGCTTCAGCTATTGGGTACACTTGACAAACCAAGCCAGGGAGAAATTTCCATACACAATACATCAATACTAGAATTGTCTGCAAACAAAATTGCAGCGTTTCGAAACAAGGAATTGGGTTTTGTTTTTCAATTTCACCAATTATTGCCTGAATTCACAGCCCTTGAAAATGCAATGATGCCCGGACTTATCGCCAAAATGGGTAAACAAAAAGCAGCCCTCAGAGCCCAGGAGTTATTGGATTATTTGGGACTTTCTGACAGAATACACCACAAACCCAAGCAACTTTCTGGCGGTGAACAGCAACGTGTTGCTATCGCTAGGGCGCAATTTAACAAACCCAGGGTAATCTTTGCCGATGAGCCCACCGGAAATTTAGATACCCAAAATGCCGAATTAATTCAGGAGTATTTTCTGAAAATGCGCGATGATTTTGGGCAAACTTTTGTGATTGTTACGCACAATATGTCATTGGCAAACATCGCCGATCGCAAATTACAGATGTGCGATGGGAACTTGGTCCTCAGCGCGTCTTAATTATAATTCCTCGCCCTGGACTGGAATTGCTATTTTTTTTACTGTTTTTATTGTATACTTTTACCAAAAATCAATTCAATGGACACCCATATTCAAAAGCAATTTATTGCGTTATTGAAAAATGTAACTCCCTCACATTTGAGCCTTGCAGAAGAATTGAGTGAACTACTTGAAACCAGTTTAGACTCTATTTACAGACGACTTCGTTGCCAAACAGAACTCACATTGTCTGAAACCTTTTCCATTTGCAAGCATTTCGATCTCCCCTTAGAATCTCTGTCGGAAATAAATTCTGAAATTGTTGCTTTTAAAACCAATAAACTCTCATCTGATACAGAAAGCTTTGGCCATTACCTTCAGGTATTGCATAACGATTTGGGTTGGATTATGAAATACCCCAATTACCATTTGATATACGCCTGTGAAGATTTGCCCGTTTTTTACAATTTTTTTTTCCCACGGCTAGGTTTATTTAAAATGATTTATTGGAATAAAAGCATTCTTAATTCAGATGCATTTCAAGACAAAAAAATTGATGAGATTAAATTACCAGCTGCATGGATGACCGAAGTACCCAAAATACAAGAGAAATTTTTACGTATTCCAAGCACCGAAATTTGGAATGACGACACATTGAAAAGTACCCTACAACAAATCAAATTCTACTGGGAATCCGGCTTTTTCGAAGAAAAGAATTCTGTACTCTGTATCATAGATGATTTGGATAGTATTGTCTCTATGGCAGCAAAACAATGTTCTACAGGGAAAAAATACAACCCCATTAAAGACGAATTTTTGGATATTAAATTCACCCTATACAACAGCGAGTTAATGATTGGCAACAATACTGTTCAACTGCGTTCCGATATAAATCAAGCGAGCTATATTGGATACAATTCATTCAATTTTATGCGCAGCAATAACAAATATTTCAATGAGAGCATTTATTCATGGCTTAACAACATGATATCAAAAAGCACCATGCTCAGTGTGGTAGCTGAAAAATCCCGAAATCAGTTTTTTCAACATTTGCATAACAGTATCGACATCTTCAGACATCAAGTTTTGACCGATTGATCCAAAAAAATGGCCCTAACACACAAGGAAATCCTCAATAAATATTGGGGATTTGACGATTTTCGCCCTGAACAATTGGCCATCATACAGTCTTTAATGTCGGGCAAAGACACAATGGCTTTGTTGCCAACAGGGGGTGGAAAAAGTATTTGTTTCCAATTGCCTGCCCTGATTCACGATGGACTCACTTTGGTTATTTCTCCACTCATTGCATTGATGAAAGACCAGGTTGACGCCTTACAAAAGAAAAATATCCCAGCAGAGGCCTTGCACAGCGGCCATACCCACACAGAATCAAAGACAATCTTGGAAAATGCATTGAAAGGGCATTATCGCTTGCTTTACTTATCACCGGAAAGATTGGCAACCCAAAATTTCCGTGGATACATAGCCAATCTTTCAATCAAAATGTTGGTCATTGATGAAGCCCATTGTATCTCGATGTGGGGTCAAGACTTTAGGCCATCCTATCAAAAATTGGTTGCGGTGCGAAAATTGTTGCCAGGCATCCCCATCGCAGCATTCACGGCGAGTGCACCACAATGGATTCAAGACGACATTATTTCGGGTCTGCAATTAATAAATCCTTCCATTTACTCGGGGGATTTTACAAGAAAAAATCTGGTTTTCTATGGCATAAAAACCGAAAATAAAGCGGGGAGTTTGACCCGTTTAATTGAAAAATCAAGGGGGAGTACCTTGGTATTCGCTCATACCCGAAAGGAGGTTGAAGAAACGACCAAAATGTTGGTAAATTTGGGATATTCTGCCACATTTTACCATGCCGGATTGAGCCATAATCAGCGGGCAGATCGGCAAACTGCTTGGATTAAAAACCAATTCAGAATTATGGTTTGTACCAATGCTTTTGGAATGGGAGTTGATAAATCTGATGTGCGCTTGGTTGTTCACACCCACCCACCCAAGAATCCAGAAGATTATTACCAGGAATCTGGAAGGGCCGGAAGGGATGGGAAAAAAAGTTATTGTATTTTGCTTCATCGGCCGCAAGATTGGGTGCAAATGCAGGAAGATCTGGTCAAACAACACCCCGGAGAAAAAGCGCTAAAATTCATTTACCATGCTACAATGAACCATATACAACTGTCTGGTGGAGAAGGAGAGTTTCAACTATTTCCCCTTGATTTATATGCTATTTCTGAACAAAATAGTATCCCAATGCGCGATTTAGTGTATGGTATTAAAGCTTTAGAGGTCATTGGACAGTGGCATTTTTTGGAAGAAAATTGGATGCCTTCAAAGGTAAAAATACTTCGCAGAATAGAAGATTTTGGCAATTCAAGATTCCCAAACAAAAATCTAGAACCACTCTTAGAAAATCTTTTGAGATCTCACGGTGGTATTTTTGACCATCCCGCTATCATTTACGAGGAAGGCTTGGCAAAACGTCTGCGAATCACCAAAGAACAGATAATAGAAAACCTCTATCAACTGGATGCAATGGGGATCTTGAAATATTCACCGCAAACCAATTTGCCTTCAATCGCTTTGCCTGAATCCCGATCACTTTACCCAACCATAGATACAGAAGCATTAAAAATATTGTTTGAAAGAAGACTCCTTTCTTTACAAAAAATGAAAGAATATGCCTCTGGAAAGTCCTGTCGCTCAATTTTTTGGCTAGATTATTTTAAAAATACAAGCACAATGTCAGCTACCCTGACTGCATGTGGATTGTGCGATGTATGCATGCGTTCACCCGAGATAAAACGCACGCCCATTCGACAATGGTGGCAAAATACCCTCATACACAAGCCCCAAAAGCCCAATGAGGTTTTAAATACGCTTTCCCTAAGCAAAAAAGCATTGTACACCCAAATCCTTCGTGAATTACTCGATGAAGGTTGTATTATTGAAAACGCAAACGGCGATTGGGAATGGGTAGAAGAATAATATTCACTGTAAGCAATGATTTGAGTTTTGATCAGCGAATGCATCGCATTTGTAACTCCATGGCCAAAGCAGGATACGACACAGTATTAATTGGGCGCCAACTCAAACAATCTAAGCCGCTCGAAGCAAAGCTTTTTATTCAAACTCGCCTTCAATACCTTGTTTTCTCAAAAGGGAAATTGTTTTATCTCGAATATTCTATTCGCTTATTTTTCTACTTGCTTTTTCAACGCTTCGATGCAATCTGCAGCATAGATCTCGACACCTCTGTGCCAGGAATTCTTGTATGTAAATTAAAATCCAAGCCCCATATATTCGACGCCCATGAATTATTTAGCCATACACCCGAGGTACAGCGTCGCCCCGTTATACAAAAAATATGGCTTACAATTCAACGGTTTACGTTCAATAACAGTACTGCCAACTATACTGTTGGATCGGCCATTGCCCATTGGTTTGAAGAAAAATACCAAAAGCCTGTCTTTGTTTTGCGAAATATGCCCATAGGGTATATTCACCAGAGTACTAAGTTCGTGAAAGACAATGTTGGGATAGATGCCAATGTTGGGATAGATGCCCAACATCCCCTCGCTGCCAATGCCAAACAAAACGAAGCGTCCGAAATCCATTTCCCATCCAACATTGTTATTCAAACACTACCCCATTCTACTGTAGAAATTCTAAAAAATCAACGATTTATTCTATACCAAGGGGCCCTAAATGAAGGACGGGGACTTGAAATTTTGATTCGTGCAATGCACCAAATTCCTTGTAATTTGATTTTGGTAGGGGAAGGCAATCTCAGCCAATCGCTCAAGGGACTCGTATTAAGCGAAAATCTGCAACAAAAAATTTTCTTTTTGGGTATGCTCGATCCAAGCCAATTACCTGCCTTGGCTTCAATGGCCTACCTTGGATATAATGTAAGCGAAAATGCAGGTTTGAGTTATTACCTTTCGCTCAATAATAAATTTTTCGACTACGTTCAAGCGCATTTACCGAGCCTTGTTAACCCATTTCCGGAATATGAAAAATTAATGGAAGAATTTCAGGTGGGTTTAATCACAGAACCTACTATTGAAAGTATTATTGGTCAAGCCAATGAAATGCTCACCAACCAAAAATTGTATCACACAATACAATCCAATTGCAAAGATGCCGCCCGCAACTGGATTTGGAAAAACGAAGAACCACAACTGATTGAAATATACAAAACCCTTTTCTCTAAACCCAGATAGACGAGTTGACCAAAAAACGCATCCATATTGTCGCCTTTGACCTCCCCTATCCTCCAGATTACGGGGGTGCAACTGATATTTACCACAAAATACGAAGCTTTCACGAATTGGGTATTGAGATAATTTTGCATGTATTTTTATACAAAAGGAAACTCCCGTCGCCAGAACTTGAAGCACTCACTTATAAAACATATTATTATTACCGTCGGTCTTGGGTGAATCCTTTTTGGGGCAGAAACCCCTATGTGGTAAGTACCCGAAACAGCCAAGTTCTATTGCGCAATTTGCTCATGGATAACAACCCAATTCTATTCGAGGGTTTACATTCAACATCCCACCTAAACAGGCCTGAATTACGCAATAGAAATACGGTTGTTAGAGCGCACAATGTAGAACACAATTACTATCAATCTTTGGGTGATGCAGAAAGACTTTGGATAAAAAGAGCGTTTTATTATCTCGAAGCAAAGCGACTCAAACACTATGAAACTATCTTAGAAAAGACCAGCGCCATCGCGGGAATATCCCCTATGGAAACAAAATATTTTGATCGGACCTATGGAAAGGCCAGCTATATTCCGGCATTCCACTCAAATACCGATGTCGTTTCGCTTTCCGAAACAGGAGATTACATTCTCTATCATGGAAACCTTTCGATACCCGAAAATGATCGGGCGGCAATGTATTTGGTTGAACAGGTTTTTCCATTGTTGAAAGAATCCTGCATTATTGCTGGCAATAACCCCTCAAATGCCCTGCGAAAATCTATCTCTAAACACCCGCACATAAGCCTAAAAGCAAACTTAACTGCTGAAAACATCTTTGAGTTAGTGCGCAATGCACAAGTAAATGCAATGATTACCTTCCAGTCGACTGGCATAAAATTAAAATTGCTGAATTCTTTATTTCGGGGCCGACATGTTGTGGCGAACACAGAAATGGTCAAAGAAACCCAATTAGAATCACTGTGCAATATTGCGGATAATCCAAAAGACTTGGCCAATAAAATTAGGCTTTGTTATTCACTTGCCTTTACCCAGGAAGACATAAGCAATCGAAAAAAAATACTCCTGCGCACTTTCAATAATAAAGAAAATGCACTTGCACTCATTGCCCTCTTGCACGCATCGAATTAAAACGAGTGAATATAACCCAAACCGCATAACCAAGAGTTTTGCCATGCATTGGCACCTGATTTAACCAAATCTTTGTCATATATTCCAATTAGGGTATAATTTAGGTTAATGTGTTTCGTTATTTTGGTAATCAATGAAAAATCAAGGCGGCTGTCTAAACTTGCTTCATCGCTAACATAGGGTGCAAATCCCAGGTAATTGATCTTCACACTCACTTGCTTCGTTATTCCAAAATCGTGTTGAGATCCAAGTTGAAATTGAACCCCCAATTGGTTGTCTAGATATTGTTCTTTCTTTACCCTGGCAATAATTTGCTCATTTCTGATTGAATAGAGCAACTGATTGATCATATAGGTCTGTTTTAGTGTGAGACAACCCAATCTACAATAAAATGAAGGAAGCGGTTTGTATTCTATACCCAATGCAAATTGGGTTTGACCCTGACTTAGAAACCCTGAATTTAATACGGCAACCTCCCTACCTACGGAATTACGGGAATAGGTATATCCATCCAATAATTGGGTTTGAAAATTCAACCCTCCAAAAATAGACATTCCAGGTTCTGCGTTTATCGTATGACCAAACTTACAGTCTAAGAATACATTGTCGAGGGTTTTTTTATTGACTCTATATTTGACATTAAAATTATCGACTTGACGGGATGACAACCACCCAATATTGACTTTAAGTATGTTGTCAAAACTTGTATTGGGCCTCTTGATCTGGGCAAATGCAATTATAAATCCATTTGCATTGATATTGTTTGATCCACCACTCGACCAATTGGGCGATGCTCCTGAAAATAACAGTGATGCCCCAAAATCCGCTCCAACGCGAATGGTTCTGTATTCATTACTATCTATATGCTTTACGACAGGATATGGTTCGGCAAAAAAAGAACCCAAGGCTATCGTTAATGAAGCGAACGTCATTTAGGATACAAATATCGAATTAAGCAATGGATACTTGCTCCTTAAAGTCGTATTGTTCAAGAAAATGAACACTTTGAAAAAAAATATTTTTTAAAACTATGCTTCCACAACCATTTTGGGGGATGCACGTTTGCGTTCGTTCTCATCAAGGTATATTTTTCGCAAACGAATATTTTCGGGAGTTACCTCAACAAATTCGTCTTCTTGGATATACTCCATCGCTTCTTCCAGGTCAAAAATTCTTGGCGGTGCCAACATTGTATTGTCGTCCTTCCCTGCTGCCCTGAAATTTGTCATTTGTTTTGCAATACAAAGATTGATAACCAAATCACCAGGTTTTATATGTTCTCCAATAATTTGGCCGGTATACACTTCAGATCCTGAATGAATGAAGAAATTACCACGTTCTTTTAATTTGTCCATGCTGTAAGGAGTTGCTGGACCTTTTTCTTTGCTAATCAAAACACCATTAAAACGCATAGGCATTGTTCCTTTCCAAGGCTCGTAACTCTTAAGCCTGTGTGCCATAATAGCTTCTCCTTGGGTTGCAGTCAGCAAATTGTTACGCAAACCAATCAGACCTCGCGAGGGGATATCAAATTCCAATCGTACCATGTCTCCCTTTGGCAACATGCTTGTCATTTCACCTTTGCGCTGACTTGCATATTCAATTACTTTGCCAGTGTGATGGTCGGGGACATCTACAGTAAGTACTTCGATTGGCTCACAGGTTTTTCCATTGATTGTCTTTATAATAACACGGGGTTGCCCAAGTTGTAATTCATAGCCTTCTCTACGCATGGTTTCAACCAATACACCCAAATGGAGAATTCCCCTTCCAAACACCAAAAATTGCTCCGCACTGTTGGTTTCTTCGACCCGCAAAGCCAAATTCTTTTCGGTTTCTTTCATCAGACGCTCCCGTATTTTTTGACTGGTTACATGTTTGCCTTCCTTGCCAAAGAACGGGCTATTGTTGATGGTAAAAAGCATACTCATCGTTGGCTCGTCAATGTTAAGACTGGGCATAGCCTCGGGGTTTTCAAAATCAGCGATTGTGTCTCCAATCTCAAAATTTTCAATGCCTGTAATTGCGCAAATATCTCCGCAAGTAACTTCAGTTACTTTTCGTTTACCCAGACCATCAAAGATGAATAATTCTTTTATACGAGATTTTTCTACTTTTTCATTGCGCTTGACCAATGAAACGGGCATATTCACTTTTAACATCCCGCGGTGCAGGCGACCCACAGCAATTCGACCGGTATAACTACTGTAATCTAAACTGGTAATCTGCAATTGAGGAGTTCCATGGCGTTGAACTGGGGCAGGTATAACCTTCAAAATTGTATCCATTAAAAATGCAAGATCGGGGGTTTGAGATCTCCAATCTGGGCCAAACCAACCCTGTTTACCGGATCCGAAAACTGTTGTAAAATCTAACTGCTCCTCATTCGCGCCAAGATTGTAAAACAAATCGAATATTTCATCATGTGTTTTGTCAGGATCACAATTGGGTTTATCAACTTTATTAACAACAACAATGGCTTTTTTACCCAAATTCAATGCCTTCTGCAATACAAAACGGGTTTGTGGCATAGGGCCTTCAAAGGCGTCAACCAGAAGCAATACTCCGTCTGCCATATTTAAAACCCTTTCTACCTCACCCCCAAAATCGGCGTGTCCTGGCGTGTCAATGATATTGATTTTAACACCCTGCCATTGAACACTCACGTTTTTGGCCAAAATAGTGATGCCACGCTCACGCTCCAAATCGTTATTGTCTAGGATCAACTCCCCAATTTCTTGGTTATCACGGAACAAGCGGGCTTGGTGTAACATTTTGTCGACCAGTGTGGTTTTACCATGGTCAACGTGTGCGATAATGGCTATATTTCTGATTAAAACTGTCATGTAGCTGTTAAAAAGTTCGCAAATTTCGTCATAATAATTCATAACTCACTGTCATTGTCTATTTTGTTTTTGTAAACTCTTCATCAAAAGAGCTTTATTCATCGCAATACAGGAATGGAATTCGCAAATTAAGCAGCGTCTGTATAGTATCAGATTATATACCAATTCACTAAATTTGCGACCCAATTTATGGCATACGAATCGGAAATTGCAAAAAGAAAAACGTTTGCTATCATCGCTCACCCCGATGCAGGTAAAACTACTTTAACAGAAAAATTCTTATTGTTTGGTGGCCAAATTCAAACTGCGGGTGCCGTTAAAAGCAACAAAATCACCAAGGCAACCACCTCAGATTTTATGGAAATCGAAAAGCAAAGAGGTATTTCTGTTGCGACCTCAGTAATGACTTTTCCCTACAAAGAAAAGTGGATCAATATTTTGGATACACCAGGTCATAAAGACTTTGCTGAAGACACCTATCGCACCCTAACAGCTGTGGACAGTGTGATCTTGGTTATCGATTGTGTAAAGGGGGTTGAAGAACAAACTGAAAAACTCATGGAGGTTTGCAGAATGCGCAATCACCCCGTGATTGTGTTTGTTAATAAAATGGATCGTGATGGAAAAGACCCTTTTGATTTGCTTGAAGAACTCGAAATAAAACTCAATATTGCCGTTCACCCAATGACATGGCCCATTAATGGAGGGCGAGATTTCAAAGGGGTTTACCTCATGAGCAACCACTCGCTGAACTTATTTGAGAGTAGCAAAACCAAGGTTACAGATGATGTGGTAAAGATCAAGGGTTTAGAAGACCCAAAGATAGATAGCCTTCTGAACAAGAAAGATGCTGCCAAATTACGAGAGGATATTGAGCTCATAGATGGTGTTTATGGCAAACTGTCTGACGAAGACTACCTCAATGCAAAAACAGCACCCATATTTTTTGGTTCAGCATTGAATAGCTTCGGAATACAAGAATTACTTGACACATTTATCGAAATTGCACCAAACCCATTGGCCAGAGCTACCACAAAACGAAATGTTGAACCCAACGAACCAAAATTTTCAGGATTTGTGTTTAAAATTCACGCCAACCTCGATCCAAAACACCGAGATCGAATTGCTTTTTTACGGGTATGCAGTGGAAAATTTGAACGGAACAAAAATTTTACCCATGTGCGACTTAATAAACAGATGAAATTTGCCAATCCTTACCTTTTCCTGGCACAATCAAAGGAAGTGATGAATGATGCATATCCTGGGGATGTCGTTGGATTATATGATACCGGCAACTTCAAAATCGGAGATACACTCAGCGAAGGAGAACATTTTATGTTCAAGGGCATACCCAGTTTTTCTCCTGAAATTTTTAAAGAATTAATCAATATAGACCCAATGAAAAGCAAACAGCTAGAAAAAGGGATACAGCAATTAACAGATGAGGGCTTGGCCAGTTTATTTGTCCAAGAACTCGGAAACAGAAAATTTGTAGGCACGGTGGGTGAGCTACAATTTGAAGTATTACAATATCGCTTAGAGCATGAATACGGGGCTAAATGCCGATTCGAGTCCCGCAGTATTTACAAAGCTTGCTGGATTGAAGGCCTCGAACAAAATCTGAAAGATTTCATGAAATACCGGCAAAATAACATCGCATACGACAAAGATGAACGACCTGTTTTTTTGGCAGAAACTGGGTTCATTCTCAGAATGGCTGAAGAGAAATACCCCGACATTTCTTTCTATACAAGCAACGAGTTTTCTGTCTGATTCAAATGAATTTATTATCTTTGCGTCATTATTTAACACACTACAATCTATGAAATTTGATATTGCAATTATTGGAAGCGGTCCGGGTGGATACGTTGCTGCTATCCGTGCTGCCCAATTGGGAAAAAGCGTAGCCATTATCGAAAAAGCAGAGCTTGGCGGTGTTTGTTTAAATTGGGGATGTATCCCAACAAAAGCCTTGTTAAAAAGTGCTCAAGTATTCGATTACATAAACCATGCGACTGACTTCGGCATCACAGTTTCAAACCCCAAAGTAGATTTCGATGGGATGGTAAAACGCTCTCGCGGAATCGCTGATGGCATGAGTAAAGGCATTGCATATCTAATGAAAAAAAATGCCATTGAAGTAGTTAAAGGCACAGCTAAACTGGCTGGTAAAGGCAAGATTTCCATCAACGATTCTGAGGGGAAAAACTTTATTCTCGAAGCCGAACACATTATTCTCTCTACTGGATCTCGGAGCCGAGAATTGCCCAATATCAAAATGGATGGAACGCATATTGTTGGATACCGAGAAGCGATGGTTTTGCCAAAACAACCCAAGGAAATGATAATTATTGGCTCCGGTGCAATCGGAATGGAGTTTGCCTATTTTTATGCAAGTATTGGAACAACAGTAACCATCGTGGAATTTATGCCCCGAATTCTTCCCATAGAAGATGAGGATGTAAGCAAAGCAATGTCGAGTGTATACAAAAAACGCGGTATTACTGTAATGACCGACAGTAGTGTAGAAAAGGTTGTGGTTCAAAAAAATCGCTGTTTTGTTACAGTAAAAACCAAAACCGGCGAAATTTCATTGGAATCTGATATCGTATTAAGTGCCGCGGGTGTTCAAACAAACCTTGAGAATTTGGGATTAGAAGAAATGGGAATTAAAATCGACAAGGGAAAAGTAATTGTAGATGATTTCTACCGCACTTCTGCTCCAGGCATCTATGCCATCGGAGATATCGTTCCGGGGCCTGCATTGGCTCACGTAGCCAGCGCCGAGGGAATCATATGTGTGGAGGCCATTAGTGGTCACCATCCTTCACCCTTGAATTACGGAAATATTCCAGGCTGTACCTATACCCACCCCGAAGTGGCCAGCGTAGGTTACACCGAAGCACAAGCCAAAGAAAAAGGCTATGATATTATCGTTGGGAAGTTTCCCTTCAGCGCGAGTGGAAAGGCTTCTGCTGGCGGTCATAAAGAAGGTTTTGTGAAAGTGATTTTTGACAAAAAATATGGTGAATGGCTGGGTTGTCACATGGTGGGTGAGGGTGTTACAGACATTATCATTGAAGCCGTTGTAGCCCGGAATTTGGAAACCACAGGTTTAGAAATTTTGAAGAGTGTCCACCCCCATCCAACCATGAGCGAAGCGGTGATGGAAGCCGTTGCGCAGGCCTATGGTGAGTGCATCCACTTATAATCCATTCTCACTTTGAATCTTCACCCCTTGGCGAAAATCACATCGCAACAAAAAAGTGGGTTTGTGTCCGCCGTTTTTGTTACAAGCTTACCTTTGCAACATGAAATTGAAAAGGTTTACGTTCAACCCCTTGCAAGAAAACACCTATCTCATCTGGTGTGAAGAAACTCTGGCCTGCGCCATTGTGGATGCTGGTATGTACGATTCCTGCGAGCAACAGCAAGTGCAAGATTTTATTGATACGCACTTACTAAAACCGACTTTACTCTTGGGCACACACGCCCACATCGACCATATATTTGGCAATTGGTGGCTAAAACAGATGTATAATTTACCATATTATTTACACCCTGCAGACATCGTTATGATTGATCGCTCCGAGAATATGGCGACGTTGTGGAATTTACAATATACTCCCTCACCTTTTCCAAGTAACTCTCTGGCGCATGACGAAGTGGTGCGCATTGGCAATGGCGAATTACAGGTGCGGTTTGTCCCCGGACATGCCCCCGGACATGTTATTTTCGTAGATATAGCAGGTGAACAGGCATTGGTGGGTGATACGATTTTCAAAGGCAGCATCGGTAGAACCGATTTACCCGGCGGAAACCACGATCAACTATTGCAAAATATTGATTCACAAATCTTTACTTTGCCAGAACACTTCACATTGCACAGCGGACACGGCCCGTCGACCACCGTTGCCTTTGAAAAAGCCTGTAATCCCTTTTTCAAATAATGAAACATCCTTTTCACATACCAAACCCAAGCGTATCGGGCATCAAAATCCAGTTGGATTTTTTTGCCTGTGTTTTGGCTGAGGCAGGCATAAGCACTTGGTTTGTGAGTCCTGGATCACGCAACGCGCCACTGGTAGCCTCTATGATCAAGCACGGGGGATTTGTATTGCACAGTTTTCCCGATGAGCGGGCGGCAGCGTTCGCGGCCCTGGGCGCAGCCCAGGGATCGCGTTACCCCGCAGGGGTAATCTGTACCTCCGGTACAGCCGCCGCCAACCTGTATCCCGCAGTATGCGAAGCCTACTATCAACGCCTGCCCCTGCTGGTCATCACCGCCGACCGTCCACCCGAACTTATAGACCAATGGGATGGTCAAACCATACACCAGACCAACCTCTTTCAACCCCATACCCAAGGCAATTTCAACCTGCCACCCATTCAGGCTGAATGGGTGTTCGATCCAGAAAATCCAAGCAAAAAAGGTTTTGGTGCGCCTAGAGAAGAAACAACCACATCCAAAATCAACCGAACCTTAAACCAGCTGCAAAATACACTGCAAAAAGCCATCGCCCAAACCCTTTACCCCGTCCCGGGCCCAGTTCACATCAACCTGCCCCTTCGCGATCCCATCTACTCCGATATCGAATCGCCATTCCAACAAATTACACCCACTAAACCTTTCGTTTTTCATCGCCCATCGCCCCTTCCGGTAAACGAATCTCATATGGCTGATTTTCTCCAACACACCACTCCCACACAGCCTAAAATTCTGGTGGTGGTGGGAATGCACCATTCCAACAAGGAACTCACCCTGGCGCTTCAATCCATCGCACAAAAGTTACCCGTACTGGCCGATGTGAATTCGAAACAACAACATACCGGCATCGAACAATGGGACCTCGCCATGCTCAATGCCAAAGACCTGAGCAAAGCGCACCAGCCCCATATTCTGATCACCATAGGTATGGGTTTGGTATCCAAACCACTCAAATTGTGGCTAACCAACCATAAACCCCGAAAACACTATCATATTTCTCCACTGCAAGCGCCCATCGGCGATCCATTTTCTTCACAACCCATCCATTTATATCACCACGAAGTAGACTGGCTATTTGCACTGGATAAAACTTTGCGTCAAATCAATAACGATTTCCAACAACAGTGGATTGAATGGGTGCAGCGTTCTACGAGCATTCAGTCTATTGAAAACCCAAGCGTGTCAAACCCACCTTTGCCCGAGGCTCATCAAACGATGATGCAAGCAGCTCGGCAGAGCGTATTTTCCCAATTCGGAACGATCAACCCCTTTCCCAATTGCCTGAGTACCTTTCAACAAGAATTTGAGACTGTCAATGCACTCTTAAAGCATTGCGATGGACGATTTGTTTTTCAGATTGGCAATTCGATGAGTATCCGTTATGCTTCCTGGTCTGGCCATACGACCGCAACCATTTTTGCCAATCGGGGTACTTCGGGCATCGACGGTTCTTTGAGTACCGCCATGGGCTTTGCGATGGCCAATCCGAAGCTACATTGTGTGGCGCTATTGGGCGATGTTTCTGCCATTTTCGATGCGCATGGATTGTGGACCAACACATTGCCCCAAAACCTGAGTTTGGTGGTCTTGAACAATGGGGGCGGACAAATTTTCAAATGGATTGCCGGACCAACGCAGGTGCCTTCCCTAATGCCACTAATTGAAACCCCGCATGGCTATGATTTCAAACACCTGTGTAATTTCTATCAAATCAAGCATTGCATTCTCGCAATACCTGATGCAAATGCCCCGAATAATTCAAACAAAAATCTCGATACAAACCCCTGGCCGCAGCGATTTCTAGATCAATCGCGGTGCACCCTCTGGGAAATAAAATACAATTGATGCCTAATTGCTTGGATTTTGATTCAAACCCGAATCGTTTGTTTCCGTTTTAGCACCCCTTGGGCCAATATCCTATTCACTCAATTAGAAAAATCAACTACATTTTATTGCGTTGTAACTCGCGGGCTATATCCCTTTCTTTGATATCATCCCGCTTGTCAAAGGTCTTTTTTCCCTGACCCAAACCGATTTCCAACTTCAATATTCCACGTTCATTTTCGAATAAACGAATCGGAAAAATGGCATATCCTTTTGTCTTTGTTTTTGCCTCAATTCTTTTCAACTGCTGTTTCTTCAACAGTAGCTTGCGATTTCGCATGGGATCATAAGCGTTATAGCTAGATTGCCTAAATTCTGAAATATGCAAGTTTTTAACCCACAAAACCCCTTCTTCAAATACACAATAGGCATCCCCCATATTGACACTGTTGTTTCGAATTGATTTTACCTCACCCCCTAACAAAACCATGCCTGCTTCATACCGCTCTTCAATATGAAAATTAAAGCCAGCCTTGCGATTGACAATTTGAATATTTTTTTGGGTTTCCTTGGATGACATGCGTGAATTATACAAAGTTATGCAAAATCCTTCCCCCTACTGACTCGGACTACACAGAGGGCATTTACAAAAATGCAACTTTCAGGGAAAACAACAATTAAAACAAGAATTTATGGGAGCATGGTTATCCATGACCATGCAACTGATGAATCAATCGCTGGATTTTTTCTTTTTTCAGTATTTTTTGACCTTGACTACCCTCAGCAATTAAACGCTCACCAACAAAAACACAGTAAGCGCAATGAACATCATTTCCGTGTAATTTCATAAGCGTAGCCCGAATTTCAATTGATTCTCCTTGAAAAGCAGGAGATTTATGAACAATATTCAAAAATGTACCAATCCCTTCTTCGTCCTCGTCTTTCATCTCTAAAACAAACTGGCGACAGGCCCATTCCACATCTCGACCCATCGCAAACGTTGCATAAAATGGATGGATGTTGTCCTTGTTAAATGTAGCCAAGTCATCCGCCGATACAAGCTTGCTAAATATTCGTATATCACCCACTTTACAAATAGTATTCATTATAAATGTATTGTCTTTAGGAATCGTACAACTAAATTATCTATTGGTCACGCTGTAAGTTGTTTATTACTTCAGCAAGGTCTTGGGCATTGATTTGATTGTGTGAGGCATCGTAAATCGCCTCTCCATTGTGCAAGACAATTATCTGAGGAGATTCATGTATAACGTCAAAGGTATCGGCAATAGCAGCAGATATATCTCGGTGGGATAGCAAATCAAGATAATAAAAATCGGCTGCCGAATACACATCAGATTTTAGAGACAACAAACGATTGAGAACCATCGTACTAATGGAGCAACGAGTGCTGTGTTTAAACATAATCTGGGGTCGTTCAGCAGATTTTAATACAATATCAGGAAGCGTATTTAACGCTATTAACTGAAACCAATAAGGCGACATTGCGGTTTTTTAAATGTATAAATCTTAAAACCCTTGTTTAGTGCCGAACAGAAATAGATTTTGCACCTACCTCAGGGCAACGATCTTTTTTGTGAATACCACATTGGGTGAAGGTTAGCCCGAAAAAAAGGCTTACAATAATAATGATGGTTGATTTTTTCATTTAGAGGATTATTACACAAATTAACTCAATAAAACAGAAAATTGAAAAAAAAGTTACACATTGGATGTGTTTACTTGCCGTTGGTCTTCGAAAGACAGACTTCTAATGCACCCAACATACTGGTAATTCCGGGAGCCGGAGCAACAATATCGAGAACCAAATTGTGCTCAGCAATGGCAATGTGTGTACTAGATCCAAATCCAGCAATCCGTGTCTTATTTTGAACAAAATTGGGGAAATTATCGAACAAACTTTTAATATCGGCAGGAGAAAAGAAAACCAGTACATCATAAAAAACATCCGACAAATCACTTAAATCACTACTCACAGTATTGTAGATAACACATTCTGTAAAACTATAACCCAAATTGGCAAAATGATTGGGTATAGTCGCCTTGCGAATATCCGAACAAGGAAAAAGGAATTTTTCAGCACTATGCTTTTTATTAAACAATGTCAAGAAATCGGCTTCCGTAGATTTGCCAAAAAACATTTTCCGCTTGCGAGGTACGATATACTTTTGAACATAATTTGAAACCCCTTCGTTGATTGAAAAATACTTCGTTTCAATCGACATTTCAAGTTTCATTTCGGAAACCAAAGCAAAAAAATAGTCTACCGCGTTCCTTGAGTTGAATATAATGGCAGAATATTCATTAAAATTGATTTTTTGCCTCCGAATATCACGCGGAGCCATTGGTTCAATGTGAATAAACGGACGAAAATCTATTTTGAGTTTGTATTTCTTGGCAAATTCCTCGTAAATATTTTTACCTATCTCTGGCTGAGGCTGGGTAATCAAAATACTTCTGATGATTGGATCTGTATCAAAGGAGGCCATATAAATCAGATTCGTGATATAATTATGAAGAAAATAGCATAAGGCAAGATTTCGAAAGTACAAAAATACAAAAATGTGAGGGGATTTAACTCCCGATCTTGAAACATGCCTATGAAAACAATGGCAGAACGCAAAACCATCCAGAATACAAGTACAAATGACACAAGTTCGGATAGGGCAACATACTGAAGTTTATAGCCAGAATAATACGCCAACAAAAAAAGAGGAAAACATACCAAAGCCAGAATAAAATTGATATTCAATTGTCTTTGCAATTGTCGGCGCAATAAAACCTCAAATCCCAGACTCGCCGTAAATAAATATTGTATACACTGGAGTCCTATAACCAATAGTAGCATCAGCAGATACAACACTACAAAGACCCCAAAATTGTTTAAATATAAAAAATCATTAAAAATAAAATAAAGCATTACGCCCATTGCGAATACTGCTTGTGATAAAATCAGAACAACCACTGAGCCAGGGTTGAAAATTGTTACGCTATTGTCTGCGATCAATTCATTAAAAAAATATGAATTGTACACACTTTTCCATCTGAGTAGAAATTGCTTTGAATAAACATTTCGGTAAAAAATAAAAACCACAAACACAATAAGACACATCCCGAAGAACCAAAATTTGCCCTGATCTTTTCGATAAAAAACTTTATTGTTAAACGGATTGAAAGGATCATTAAAATTGTATACCACAGTATCACTAAAATAAGGTCCAGCAATCGACTGTGTTTTATGATCCAGAAGTCCAGCCTTTAAGGAATCATAAAAATTGAGCCCCCTCAAAAAAAGTGCATGTTGAAATGAATCCGGCTTTATTTTCAATGAATCAATAGAAAAAATCTTGCCATTGATGTATCGCTTTGAAGACTTTCTTTCAATATTTTCTTTGTTATTGATTGAATTGCGTGTTAACGTATCTCTTTCTAGCCGATTTGATTGTGCATTGACAGTCTGAAAGAAAATAAAAAACACAAACATCCCTACCAAAAAATGGACGCCAATATGAGATCTACTATTTGATATATGAAAATGCAATGCTTTGCAAAAATAAGAAGATATCCCGGCAACTCATAAATCAATGGTTTGAAAGGTAAAAAGACTGAACTTTGAATCCATGGCTGGATTGTATATTCATATCCCTTTCTGCAGAAAAGCCTGCAATTATTGCAATTTTCATTTCAGCACACAGCTAAAATATATAGAACCTATGGTGGATGCGATTTGTCAAGATATAAAACAGAATCATCCCTATTTATCTTCTCAGCCTTTAAATACCCTTTATTTTGGAGGTGGCAGTCCATCCTTGCTTCCTCAAAATCTCCTTGGGCGCATTGTTGATTCAATTAACAGGTATTTTAATACGGATAGTATTACAGAAACGACCCTTGAAGCGAATCCCGAAGACATTCACAAGGAGAATTTATTTGCATGGAAATCTATGGGCATCCAACGATTGAGTATCGGTGTTCAAAGCCTTCAAGATTCCGAATTGCTTTGGATGAACCGATCGCATTCTGTATCGCAATCCAAAAATGCAGTATTATTAGCCCAATCCCTCGGATTTTTTCAATTGAGCCTTGATCTGATTTACGGATCTGAAAAAAAAACTATGCCCCAATGGCAATCTGAACTTCAGTGGATTCTTGACACTCAAATTAGCCACCTTAGCTGTTATGCTCTAACAATCGAAGAAAAAACAGTTTTTGGAAACTGGGTAAATCAAAAAAAAATGCAGCCCATCGCTGATGACCATGCAGCCCAACAATTTAACTATTTGCGTAATTGGGCCATCCACAATAACTGGGATCATTATGAAATCAGCAATCTGTGTAAAGATGGTAAACGAGCCATCCACAATAGCAATTATTGGCAAGGGAAAATGTACTTGGGAATTGGGCCAGCTGCCCATTCATTTAATGGTAATAGTAGGCGATGGAATGTTTCAAACAATATCGCTTACATAAAACAAATCAACCAAAAATTGCCTGCGTGGGAAGAAGAAATTCTCAGTGGCAAAGATATATTCAATGAGTATTTGCTTACTCAATTGAGATTAAGTGATGGGGCCGATTTGAATGAATTGGAAAAACTTCACCCTGGCTATCTTTTAAGTAAACAAAATACCATTGACAGACTCATTCAAAAACAAAGTCTTTCCATTCACAACAACCGTTTGGTGATCAACCCGGCAGCCCGTTTTTTAAGTGATGCAATTACCATTGAAATGATGATTGATTGATTGATTGATTTTGAGTGAAAAATCCCCACAATACGCATTCATCCGACACAGTTGGGATTGCCTATGACTATTAATTTTGTATCACCCTGCCGCGTATTCAAAAACTTTGCGAAAGACAATATGTAATGCTATTAGCAAGGGCAAATAAATTGTTAGGATTCCATCATCACTTTGACCACCTTGCCTGGGGTATAGAAACCGATTAAAAATCCCAAATTACACCAATAGACGGTTGTAAAAACCCACTATTATTGGGTAAAAACTCACTCTTATAGGAAGGAACTGCGGCCGAAGAATCTGTTATCAATTTACCAGCCCCATCTTGCGCTGCAATTAAGGTCTGTGGTCCACTGTAAACCGAATTTAAGGCATTTTGGATATCCAAATAGAGATTTAAGGACGATGATTTAAAATACCATACTTTGTCTACACGAATATCCAATTGGGTGAAGGTCTTCAAACGTTGGGTATTTAGCAAAGAATAATTGGGCAATGCGGTTCCCCTGATGTCCCAATTGGTTTGCACCAAACTACGCTGTATATCGTCGGGTGTATAGGGACGTCCACTGGCAATTCTGTATTTGGCACCTATTTCCCAATTGCGCTTCATTTTAAGTCCACCCACCAAACTCAGGGTATGTCTGCTATCCCAAGCACTTTGTACTGACTTTCCATTTTTATCATTGAATTCACTCCAACTCAAGGTATACGCTACGATGCCATAAAGACCAGAACGACTTCTGCGCTGCACCAAAAACTCAATTCCATAAGCTTTCCCGTCACTAACAGAGGCCACAGGCTCATTTCCCAATACGGCAAAATCAGTCCCCAGATTCCCCAAACAAATGCTGTCGCGTAGGGCAAATGGATAATTGGCATATTGCTTATAAAATCCCTCCAAGGTTATCCTTGTATCTTTTATTTGGTTGGATTGCAAACCAAGGGCAATCGTTCGATTTCGGATGTATTTCACACGGTCTTTATTTTCTAAATCACCAGGCACCCAAGCTGGATCAGGAGGGAAAAAATTAGAAGGCCCTTTGCGATATCCTAGTATAGTATAGGATGGCAACTGAAAAAACTGTCCAAGAGAACCATTAACAAAAATGCCTTTTACGGGAGTTGGCAAACTCACGCCGACAGAAATGGTAGGCTGATTTAAAGGATTTCTGATGTTTTTATTATAATTGGATGCATCTAATCTGGTTGAAATATTGAATGTTCCATTGCCCATCAAGGAGCGGTATGCTCGAAAAAACCCACTGTATTTAAACAGTTCCAAATTGCTTTTAAATACAATATCCTTGCTACTACCGGGAGATCCTGGTGCACCCGGAACAAGCACTTTTGCATTGTTATCAACCCAGTATTGAACAAACTCTAAACCCCCGCCTATCAGTAATTTCCAAGATCCTTTGGTGCGAAAATTTTCGATGCGAAACCTATTCTCTTCTTCCGTGCTAGAATAGGAAAAAATGCGATTGCCCTCAACACGCTCATCGTTATTTCGGTATTTATAGAATGAGTTGCTGAGCATATTGCGGCTTGCGAACAATTGGGTCTTTGATTGTAGACCATAATGTGTATATACCGACCCTACCGTGTAGTTCCATTGACGATACACTGGTAAATAACCCAAAATAAACTGATTGGTTTTCAGTTTGATACTATCTGTAATCTTGTCGTTAACTCCCAAATTTAATTTGAAAAAATCGACTGCCCCTATCATTAAAAAAGTAATGTCATCTTTCTCGTTGAGTTTCCATTTTACCTTGGCCTGATAATCAATAAAATTGGGTAAAAAAGGCAAGCCCAACACAGAAAATAATCCCTGTAAATAACTCTGTCTGGCAGAAAAAATATAAGAGACCTTTTTTCCTAACGGTCCATCCGCGGTAAATCCCAAATCGCTACTTCCAAGAGAAAATCTGAATTTCGACTTCTTGGAATTACCATCGATTTGACGAAAATCCAAAACACTACTCAACCCATTGGCAAAGTTTACTGGAAATGCTCCAGTATAAAAATTGACCTCTTTAATGAAATTTACATTGAGCATACCAACAGGTCCGCCGGTACTACCTTGGGTCTGAAAATGATTGATAATGGGGATTTCTATACCATCCAAATAAAATTTGTTTTCTGAAGGAGCCCCACCGCGGATGACCACATCATTTCGGAACCCTGGAATGCAAACCACCCCGGGTAAACTTTGAATAATTTTAGAAATATCGCGGTTTCCACCAGGATTGCGTTCTATTTCACGAATGCTTAACTTTTGCGATGAAACCGGACTTTCTGCCTCTCTCGTTTGCAATGTAGATTTGAGTATACGAACCTCACCTATCTCGGAAGCAAGCGACTCCATTTCAATTTCTACAAATGGAGATTTGTCAAAAGTAAATAATTGCTCGGGCGATGAAGAAGATTTAAAACCATCGAACAACGCATACAATATATGGAACCCTGGTTCAGCCTTGCCAATTTCAAAATCTCCATTGGTATTGCTTCTTACCGAATCAGATAAGCCATCCAGAAAAACAAGAACACCTTTGAGGGGTTTTCGAGTATTTTGGTCAATCACGCGTCCCTTGATCAATATCTGAGAATACCCAAAATTGAAAATCAGGAATGAATTTACAATGAATAAAAATCGCAACATATAAGCTATAACAAACTTTATTAGAAAGTGTTTACTGTTGTGTGGACAATGTAAAAAGGAGTATTTACACTGCTTACCACCAAGAATATTGAACACGTGCCGTGAGGCTTTAGCATATGAATTCGGTCATTTCGTCACATTAATTGCGTGGCAAGATTTTAGCAAAGACAAATTAAGCTTATTTTCGCAACAAATAATATGATTGCCAAGATTCTAAAAACATTTTCCAAATTGCTGGGTGGATCTCAAGCCGAAAAAGCACTCAAGGAGATAGAACCCATCATTTCTGAAATAAACGTCTTTTTCAACTCTTATTCCTCGTTGAGCAACGATGATTTAAGGTCTAAAACAGGTGAGTTTATCGGTAGAATTAACCAGCATTTGCAATCAACCGACAACGACATATCCGATTTTAAAAAACAATTGGACGAAACAGACGAATCGAATATTGAACTTCGTGACAGCATTTTTCAAAACCTTGACGAATTAGAAAAAAAACGAGATGTCGATTTAGAAGAAATATTAAATATGCTTTTGCCTGAAGCGTTTGCTGTGGTAAAAGAAACTTCTCGTCGATTTTCTGAAAATTCCGAATTACAGGCCACTGCCAATGATCTCGATCAATTGTTGTCCGAAACTTGTCCGCATATCAGCATTGAAAATGGCAAAGTGACATACAAAAATGAATGGACTGCTGCGGGTGGGCTCATCCGATGGAATATGGTACATTATGATGTTCAATTGATTGGCGGTGTTGTATTGCATAGAGGGAAAATTTCGGAAATGGGTACTGGAGAAGGAAAAACCCTGGTGAGTACACTCCCGGCATACCTAAATGCATTGGGAAAAAGAGGGGTGCATATGGTTACAGTTAACGATTATTTGTCTCGCCGGGATAGTGAATGGAATGCCCCACTCTACAATTTTCTTGGACTGAGTGTGGATTGCTTGGAAAATCACCACCCCAATAGCAAAGAAAGGCGAAATGCTTACTTGGCCGACATAACATACGGAACCAATAACGAATTTGGATTTGATTATTTGCGTGATAATATGGCCCATACTCCGCAAGAACAAGTTCAACGCAAACACCATTTTGCTATGATTGATGAAGCAGACAGTGTATTGATTGACGATGCCCGTACACCATTGATCATTAGCGGACCCACCCCAAAAGGGGATATACAACAATTTGAGTCCTTGAAGCCCAGAATAGAAAAGTTGGTCGACTCACAAAAAAAATTCGTAAATACCGCTTTGGTTGAAGCAAAAAAATTATTGGCTGAAGGAAAAAACGGACACAAAGAAGGTGAAGGTGGTTTAGCACTTTTGCGGGCATTCCGTGGATTACCCAAATACAAAGCGCTGATTAAATTTCTGGGTGAAACAGGTATAAGGAGTATTCTTACAAAAACTGAGAATTACTATCTTCAAGACCAACAAAAGGAAATGCCTTTGGCAGATATTCCCCTGTATTTTACGATTGAAGAAAAAACAAACAATGTTGAGCTTACCGAAAAAGGCCTCGAATTAATAACCCAAGGAGAATCAGATCCAAATTTCTTTGTGCTTCCAGATGTGGGATTTGAAATGGCAGAAATCGAACGCCTTGGCGTGAATGATACCGACAAATTCGAATTAAAAGACCGTTTAATGCAAGACTTTTCTGAAAAAAGTGAGCGCATTCATTCGGTTCAACAATTGCTTAAAGCCTATACACTTTTCGAAAGAGACGTCGAATATATTTTGGTCGATGGAAAGGTAAAAATTGTGGATGAACAAACAGGTCGTGTAATGGAAGGCAGACGATATTCCGATGGACTCCACCAAGCCATTGAGGCCAAAGAAAATGTTCGGGTTGAAGCTGCTACACAAACCTATGCCACCATAACCTTGCAAAATTACTTTCGGATGTACCACAAATTGGCAGGAATGACCGGAACAGCTGAAACCGAATCCCAAGAATTATGGGATATTTACAAATTGGGGGTCATGGTTATTCCGACCAATCGACCGATTGCAAGACTTGACCAAGAAGACTTGGTATACAAATCAAAGAGGGCCAAATACAATGCCGTTATCGAAGAAATTGTTACCTTAACTGCCGCTGGAAGACCAATTTTGGTTGGAACAACTTCGGTTGAAGTGAGTGAATTGCTCAGCAGAATGTTAAAACTTCGTGGTATCAAACACAATGTTTTAAATGCAAAACAACACCAACGAGAAGCTGAAATTGTTGCAGAAGCTGGTTATAAATCGGCAGTAACGATTGCTACAAACATGGCTGGTCGGGGAACTGATATCAAAATTGATGATGGGGTAAAAGCCCTTGGTGGATTGGCAATTATTGGTACAGAACGACACGATAGCAGAAGGGTTGACAGGCAATTAAGAGGCCGCGCAGGTCGTCAAGGCGATCCCGGAACCTCGCGTTTTTACGTGAGTTTGGAAGACGATTTAATGCGCATTTTTGGTTCGGAAAGAGTAAGCAAATTAATGGATCGGTTTGGATATGGTGAGGATGACGTTATCGAAAATAAAATGATGACCCAAACTATCGAGCGCAACCAAAAGCGCATGGAGCAAAACAACTTCGGAATTCGCAAACGTTTACTGGAATACGATGATGTCATGAACAAACAGCGCACAAATATTTACCGCATGCGCAGCAGTGCTCTATTTGGCGAGCGATTGAGCATTGATCTGAGAAATATGCTGTACAACTGGTGTAATGAACTCGTTGAACAAAATAAAGAAAATGGAACATACCAAGATCTTGAGATGGAACTTATTCGATCACTTGCCCAATCCTTACCCTTTGATGAAACAGAATTCAATTCTTCTAATTCAGAAATTCTCGTCGATACACTTTTTGATCATCTCACCCTAAATTACCAAAAGAAATCTGAAAACTTAGGTAAAAAAGCCTATCCCGTATTTAAAAATATCAGAGAAAAACAGGGAGACCGAATCGAGAATGTAATCGTTCCAATGACCGATGGATTGCAAAATTATCAGCTCACCGTAAACCTAGACAATGCACTCAATACTGAATGCCGTTGTATGATCCAAGAACTTGAAAAATCAACTACTTTGGAAGTTTTAGATGACGAATGGAAAGAACATTTACGCGAATTGGATGAATTAAAACAAAGTTCATACAATGCGCAATATGAGCAAAAAGACCCCCTGTTAATATACAAAATTGAAAGTTTTGCTTTGTTTGGCAAAATGTTACAACGCATCAACCAACAAGTATTGGGAATGTTGTTTAGGGCACGAATTCAGCAAGACAACGAAATGGAAGAAGCTAGGCCTCAACAAAAACGCATAGAACCCAAAACACAAACCAGCCGCCAAGAAATAGCCCAACCTCTAGAATCAATATCAGTAGACCCTTCAGAAATTCAAGCGCCACGCGTAATTCAAGCGCCAATCGTTCATGAAGCAAAAATTGGCCGAAATGAACCCTGTCCGTGTGGCAGTGGCAAAAAATTTAAAGCCTGCCATGGAAAAGATTAATACGAATCATTCAAACCCTTGGACAAAATCTTTATAGGGTTACTATGTCTTGCGTTCTTCTTTACAGAATACAAGAACCCAAATTGGCTCTGGGTGTAATCGCTCAGTTACAGTATGCGTCACTCACACAAAAATAAGCCCGCGCCGAAATCTGATTTCTACACAGAAAATGGTTTTACGGTTTTTACAGCCGACTTCCACAAAAAACGCGGATACTGCTGCGGTAGTGGCTGCAGACATTGTCCATTCACTCCCAAATACATTGCCTATGGTAAACAATTGGATGCAGACATCAGCCCCCCCTTGCCTGAGATATAACAATTAAAATTTCCGAAACGATTGGATTGACCCTTGTTCGAAATACCCTCATGCCGTTCATCTAAATTGGGGACCGTTTGGTCGGGACTCAAAATCATGGTACCTGATTCAGCTTTACCCTAGAAAATCGTTGCCATTGTCTCGCCTTTTGTTTGTGAGTATAGTTTTGTGAAAAACTTATGGCAAACTTATTCAACTTTCCCCTTTTGAGTCGCATTCTGTGTTGTAATTTTCGCCTGTGATTTCAAGTATTCAATCAGCCCTAATTTCGGTTTTTTACAAGGATGGGCTCGAAGCAATTGTTTTGGCTCTTCACCAGAAAAATGTTGCCATTTACTCCACTGGCGGAACTCGTAAATTCATTGAGGACATGGGGATTCCCTGTATTGCAATTGAAGATATTACCGGATATCCCAGTATTTTAGGGGGTAGGGTAAAAACTTTGCACCCCAAAATATTCGGAGGAATTCTGGCGCGAAGAGAGTTGTTAATGGATAGGGAAGAAATTGCCCAGTATGCTATCCCTTTATTTGATTTACTGCTTGTTGACCTATATCCTTTTGCAGAGACAATCCATGGGGGTGGAACTGCCCAAGATATTATCGAGAAAATTGATATTGGGGGTGTATCATTGATTCGCGCAGCGGCAAAGAATCATTTGCACACAACCATTGTCGGTCATAAAAATCAATATGCTGCTTTTTTGGATGCATTTAACTCAGGCGATGGATCAATTACCTTGGCGCAACGCAGACAATTTGCGGCTGAGGCTTTCGCCATCACTGCAAAATACGATACATTGATTGCTGATTGGTTTAGTGAAAAAAAAACCTATACCCTCCGTTACGGAGAAAATCCCCACCAAGAAGGTTATTTCACTGGAAACTTGGAAGCCATTTTTACCAAACATCAAGGCAAAGAATTAAGTTATAATAATTTACTGGATGTCGATAGCACACTTGCGTTGCTTAATGAATTTAAGACAAGTACAGGGTGTACATTTGTCATCGTAAAACACAATAATGCCTGCGGTGTTGCAACAAGAAATACAGTTCTAGAAGCATGGACAGATGCTCTATCCTGTGACCCAGTAAGTGCTTTTGGCGGCGTTCTGGCTTGCAACCACCCCATTGATTTGGCTGCGGCAAAAGAAATCAACGAACTTTTTTTTGAGGTTCTGATTGCCCCAAAATACGAGACTGCTGCATTGGAATTATTAAAAATAAAAACCCATCGCATTGTATTGGAGATGGTTGATGATACTGGATTTGTTACACCGATGGTTCGCACCGCTCTCAATGGCACTTTGATTCAAGACAGAGATACCATAACTGAATTGAAAACAAACATGGTTTCAGTGACCAAACTTCAACCGACAGAATCGCAATTTAACGATTTAGAATTTGCGTTAAAATTGGTCAAACAGACCAAAAGCAATACCATCGTTTTGGTAAAAAACAACCAACTACTGGCCAGTGGAACTGGACAAACCTCTCGGGTGGATGCCCTGCAACAGGCAATTGAAAAAGCCAATCGTTTTGGATTTGATCTCGAGGGTGCTGTAATGGCAAGTGATGCCTTCTTCCCCTTCCCTGATTGTGTTGAAATTGCCGATAAATCCGGCATAAAAGCTGTGATTCAGCCCGGTGGAAGTATCAAAGACCAAGCTTCTATTGATTACTGCAATGCCAATGATTTAACAATGGTTTTTACAGGCATACGCCATTTTAAACACTAAGCAATATTACTTTCTGTCCAATATAATTCAACAAGGCATCGCCACTTATACCGAAGCTAAACAAATATGTATAGATTGCTAAAATTCCTCTTTTTTTTGTTGCCTCCTGAATTGGTTCATGTATTTGCATTGCGAAGTTTATACATTATACTGAAAATCCCTTTTCTTGGTTATTGGATAAAAAAAGGGTTCCTCCCAACCGAGCCAAAGACTGTAGTTTTTGCTGGGATTGAATTTCCCAACACCCTGGGATTGGCAGCGGGATTTGACAAAAATGCCAAATGGCTGTCGCTATTAAAAGATTTAGGATTTGGACACGTTGAAATTGGTACTGTTACACCTGAGCCACAACCCGGAAATCCAAAACCCAGATTGTTTCGCTTGCCCAAAGACAATGCTCTTATAAACAGAATGGGTTTTAACAATGATGGTGTAGAAGCCTTGGTAGAAAGATTAAAACGCAGGCCTAGTGGATTGGTTGTAGGAGGAAATATTGGTAAAAATAAGAATACCCCCAACGAGAATGCCCAAAACGATTATACCATTGCCTTTTCAGCTATTTACGATTATGTAGACTACTTGGTTGTAAATATTTCTTCCCCCAATACCCCTGGTTTGAGAGACCTACAGGAAGACAAATTCATCACAGAACTTTTTGCAATATTACAGCAAATAAGAAGCCGAAAAAATGTTTGGAAACCGATTTTATTGAAAATTGCACCCGATTTGAGCCCATTGCAAATTCATTCACTGGTAGTTAGCATCAAAAAGGCAAAAGTAGACGGCGTCATCGCCACCAATACCACTATCGGGCGTACCAATTTAAAAACAAATCCCAAAAAAATAGCCAAAATGGGCGCTGGTGGTCTGAGTGGACGACCTATTTTCGAGTCGAGCAATACTATTTTGGAATTATTGTCTACAGAATTGGCTGGAACTATTCCTTTGATTGGTGTGGGCGGGGTATTCAACAAAAAAGATTATAACGAAAAGATTTCACGTGGCGCTAGTTTGGTTCAACTGTATACAGGATTTATTTATGTAGGTCCACTCATCGTGCGAAAAATACTATCTTAGAGCATTGATTTCAAAAGAACCTTGCGCCTGTGTTTGGAAACCATGTTCCATCCAAATCAAATGAACCACCCAAAAACCCAATCAGCCAATTCATATAATCCCAACATCTGACCAAGCAGAATGAACAAAAAACCAATCGCCGCGAAGTTTTTTATAGCCTCTATCTTCTGTTTGGGATTTTTTCTTATCTCTGCCCAAAGAAATCAATTCCCACATCCTTGGTCATGGCCCTCAGTAGCCGAAAAAGAAAGGGTTATACAACACACCGCCTTTAGTTTAGTGTATAGCCACAAACACATGCAATCCAAATGGGTAGCCTACGAATTATCTCTATTCAATATAAACGGCAGTGCTGAAAGAAGCCGAAAATTCTTAGTAGACCCATCCATATTCCCATCTACTGCCCTCACTTCAGACTTTACGAAAACAGGTTACGACCGCGGACATCTTGCACCTGCAGGAGATATGAAATTCTCAGAAAAAGCCATGTTAGAATCTTTTTATATGAGTAATATTTCACCCCAATTGCCCGGATTCAATCGGGGTATATGGAAAAAGTTAGAAGAACAATGCCGTTCATGGGCACCTAGCTCTCATCCTCTTTTTTTGGTTACAGGCCCAATTCTCACCGACAACCTCAATACCCACATCGGAAAAACATGCAGTATCTCTGTGCCAAAACGTTTTTTTAAAGTAATTCTAGATACTGCTGCGCCCATGCGTGCCATCGGTTTTGTGCTAGAAAATGTGTCTTCCACGCTCCCACTCAAGCACTTTGCCCTCAGTATTGATGAGGTGGAAAAAATTACTGGCCTAGATTTTTTCCCGAGGCTTAGCGATTCTCAGGAAACAAAGATCGAAAAACAGGTATCACTCCAAAACTGGAATTTATATTGACTGGGACAGTACTCAACCACTTGGGGCTGATTGCTGCCTCAATTCTAAAACTTTGTAAAACCTACAACTCCCCTTCTTAAAATCTTTGGATGCAAATCTTTGGATGCAAATCTTTGGATGCAAAATCCAGAATCCTTGTTTCTGCAACTACCCAACTAAATCGTATGGTTCAATTAAAAAAATCATACATAGAGCCCGGACAACCCCTGCACTTATCGAATCATGACCACAGCGTTTCTGGTCTGCTTGCCAAAAATTGTTCCCGCTAGTTTGGTCTGCTTGCCCAGGCAATCTCATTAACCCAATAACCTTTTTCATCAATCCACCACAGATAAAATGAGAATATAAACTGAAGCTTCTTAAATTTGGCTTTGTATTCGTATTTTGAAATCCCATCACCAGCAACACTCAAAATGGTTCGGGGTTCAGGCATAATTTGCACCTGCTTAAAATTTATTTTGGTTTTTTTTAATTCTTTTTTCATTTTCAAAACCGACTTTTTAAACTTGAATTGATGGGTAAGCCAATATCCATCGATCAATTGTATGGCCGTTAAACTGTCATGCTTATGCCATTGCTCCTCGAATAATGGCTTGGGAAGATGTCCGAAATTCATTTTTGGTGACCGTTGTAACACCCAACTTATGAGGGTATCTAAGGCCTGTTCTTTCGAATCAAAATACAAATTAATACTATCGCTCAAAACAACATTTTGAGATTTTAAGGGAATTAGCCCCACCGATATGAGGAGAATCAATAAACACTTACGACATTTGAGCAAGCTTTTTATCATGGCAAACAAAGGTACAAATCCCGTGTTATTAAATATCTTAAATAGCCATAGAATCCCTTTCATTTCGATTAATTACAAAGCCTATAACCCTTCGCTATTATCCAAAAAAGGAAAACTTCTCCCACAATGAAAAATTTGGAACAAAACAGCAACAGAATGAACAATCTGATCCACAGCAATAGCCCTTATCTGTTGCAGCATGCCAACAATCCCGTTGAATGGCAGCAATGGGAAGCCAAAACTTGGCAAATGGCCACTGATGAAAATTTACTTGTTTTGGTAAGCATTGGTTATAGTACCTGTCATTGGTGTCATGTAATGGAACACGAATCTTTTGAAGACCTTGAAACAGCAAATATCATGAACTCAAACCTCATTAGTATTAAGGTTGATCGGGAAGAACGTCCAGATATTGATATGGTTTATATGGATGCATGCCAATTAATAACTGGCCGAGGTGGATGGCCATTGAATGTAATTTGCCTGCCCGATGGGCGACCAATTTATGCCGGTACCTATTTCCCAAAACTCCAGTGGCAAGAAATTGTCATTCAGCTGGCTGCTGTGCACTCTGAAAATCCCAGTTCAACCCAAGAATATGCCACCCGTGTATTTGAACAACTCGAAAAACGAAATGCGACAAGTATCGTTTCACAGACGACAGAAAATATCAGCCGCATTCAACTCTTGGAAATGTATCAAACCCTGTCTAGTCAATTTGATTGGGTTGAAGGTGGTAGCAATCGATGCCCTAAGTTTCCCCTTCCAGGGCACTATGAATTTGTACTCGACCACCACCTTTTGAGTGGTGATGAAAGCGCAAAAGACTTTTTGCATTTGAGTTTATTAAAAATGAGTAATGGGGGAATTTATGATGCACTCCGCGGGGGATTTTGCCGGTATAGCACCGATAGCCGATGGTTTGCCCCGCATTTCGAAAAAATGCTATATGACAATGCACAATTAATATCGCTCTACGCACGAGCATTTGCATGGTCAAAAGCGCCAGTTTATGAAACGATTGCAAGAGATACCATTGATTTTTGCTTGCGGGAACTTCAATTGCCTTTGGGTGGTTTTGGTTCGGCATTGGATGCAGACAGCGAGGGAATTGAAGGAAAATTCTATGTCTTTACTTATGATACATTGTTAACTTGCCTGAGTGAAGATGAATTGGCATTGGCTACGATTCAATTTGGAATCACAAAAGAAGGAAATTGGGAGCATGGTTACAACATTTTGCACCAAGCAATGGCTCCCCTTCAAGTATTGGCGTCGAGCGGTTTAGATGTCTCAACTTATCATTCCAGATTGTCTGAAATCAAACAAAAATTGCGGTCTATCCAAGATGCACGCATACGGCCCATCTTTGACAATAAGGCGATCTGTGCATGGAACGGACTGATGTTAAAAGCCCTTGCAAATGCGGCCTTTTATCTCGAAGATATACATTTTACCAACAAAGCCGAAGAACTGGGTCACTGGATATGGGATACCTTTTGGAAAGAAGATCAACTGTATAGAATTCATTGCCTAGGACATACTAAAATTGGAGGATTCTTAGAAGATTATGCCTGCTTATGCGAAGGATATTTGGCCCTGTATGTTCGAGTTAAAAGTGAGTATTGTTTGATTCGAGCCGAGCAACTTATTGCAAAAGCCATCGTCCTTTTCTATAATTCTGAAACACAACAACTTGCTTTTACCCCAATCAATGGAGAAACTTTAATCATTCGGAAAAGTGATTACACCGACGATGTAATTCCTTCTCCCAATGGAATTTTGGCTCATTGTTTATTTCAATTGGGAACCATTAGAAACAACATTGAATACCTGCATTTGGCAAAAGTATTGGCAAAACAAGTTCAACAAAACATGATTGAAAATCCGGGTTGGTATTTTAATTGGGCTCGATTGGCTCAAGCACATACTTTGGGCGGGATACACATTCGAATCGAAGGAGAAGGAATTCCCCCCAATGATATTTGTGAAATGGCATCTAAACTTCCTTCATGGACAGTAGTTCAATTCGCAGAGAATACAGAATTATGCCATATAATACCTTGCGTGGCAAATACCTGTTATCGCGGGGTTTCCACAACAAAAGAAGCCCTGGAAATTGTATTGGATGTTTGCAGTTTATCGGGTGATTGATTAATGCTGAACCACCAAGCGATTGCTTGAAATACCCACATTGGTATATGCCTGAACAATATACCAACCGGAGACAAGTGTCGATACATCTAAATTCATTTCATGCAGGTTTTCACCCTGCGGATGTAAAATAAGCCTTCCCATTGCATCCATGACCCTGATATGCAGAATAGGCGCTTTGGCAACAACTTGAACAGCGTTTTTGCTTGGATTGGGAAAAAGATATAATCCTTGTTTTTGGGAAATATACCGAGTATTGGCACTTACATCCCAAACTTTTTTCTGCGTAGCATTTAAAACCATTGAGGTAAAAATGCCCCTATTTCTGGTTTCGGACAATCCCAACATGACATCATCTGATACATAAGCCACAATCCCAAAGTCAGCAGGCTTGTAACGAACATATCCAGCCCCTTTCGGACCATAATCGGCAGACAAGGGAATGGTATTGGATACAATGGTATCGGGAACGGTTACTGAAAAATTCCATGTTGTTGTTTGACCAGGTTCCATCACCGACGGCAGGGTGAAAGGTTTATGGCCAAAGGTACCCCCATCTGCAGTCCAAAAAACGTTATGGTGGTGGTAACCGGTTAGAACTTTACTCTTGCCAAAATAAATAGATTGGCTGTCTTTTGTTAATGCAACATCTACAAACTGGTCCCAACCGGTTCCAATTCCCCGCACATCGACTTCTGTTAACATGGCGCCCACTCGCAGTTGTTCTTTGGCCAAATACTCTTTGGCCGTTATCAAGACCTGGCCAGTAATGGTGCGTCTTTTTTCGTTAAAAATGATATTGTTAATTTGAATATCAACCCGTTTGGGAAAAGATTTGAGACTAGCGTTAATTCGGGAATCAAAATTCTTTGGGGTGATAAAAGAATCCTTAGAAGCAAAATTTCGGTTGATTGAAGCTATCGGAAGGCTATCTGGAACACTGGGTAACCATTGATTCGCCATGTTGTCATTTTGGTGTTGTGCAAGTGCAATGACATTTTTGTATTCAGACTTTTTCAACAACGAATCAATCAATTCATGGGCACGCGGACAGGCATGACACCATGTTGCGGTGTAATATTCAAACAAAGGGTTGGCCATTTCTGCAGTAGACTGATTTTGAACAATAATATCCTGTGGCGTTTCTAAAGTATCATTGCTTGGGTCTCCGTCAGGCAATCCACTGCGTTGTTTAATCCATGCTTTGATTGTCAATCTTTCTCCGGCCAAAAAATTGTGTTTTACCTTAAATGCCAACGCCGATCTACGGTAATCGGTGTTCGTCAATCCGCTGGGGATAGTATCCTTTTGGGGTAATTGGTTATTTACCTGAATATAAACATCAAATAAATGGGCATTCAGAAGGCTCCCGTGTCTGGTAAAATCGGCCTGAAAATAAAAATCTGTACCTGCTTTGTGGTAATACAATCCATTGGGAGCAGCAACCGATTGGGATTTTAAGGAAGCATCTATCGGGAAATAATCGCCGGGTGCAAATGTGCAGTATTCATTGTCCGAACAAGCCTTGGACTTGGATTGATCATAATCGTATTGACCCCCAATGTCTGCCAACGAGTAATATTCAAATGACCCCAAGTGTATGCCTGCACAGTGTATGATTTTTGGCAAGGGGCTGTTGCTAGTATTACTCTCGCTGCCACTGGCCATCTGCACTATGTGTATTTGGTTTGATTGCTCTTCCAATACAATGGAAGTATACGAATACATGCCCAAAGTCTGGTTGGTATCTGCAGAAACAGAAAATGATTGAAATTTGATATAATATTGCCTATTGGGGGCTATCCCAAACACCTTCACCAATATCCTATCATTGTCAGATTTTGCCTGTATTCCACCAACTATGATAGACTTTTCGGGGAGGCGAGGATCATCTACATTAACGATTGAATAATTAACGCCTGGCAAAGTACCCTTTGTAAAAGTAATCATCCCATTTTTTGAGGCCCGAAAAACCTTTTCCGTATTCCCACTCAATTTAAAATCAAATGGTAGGGTATCTGTAAGGCTATAGCCCTTGTTTAATGTGTCCCAAAGCAATCTTTTCCAGCCGTTTGACTCATTGGCATCATCGGGCTGTAGATTCAGAGCCCGTGGATTCCCATTCAAATTCAATACCCTATTGCGAACGTCTTGAATATGATATGCCTGTGCTTCTAGCAAAAATGCACTGCACAAGGTAAACAAAACAAAACAAACTGAATTTTTTAGTTGTCGCACAGTGTGTATAAAAATAGTTTAGAGTGATTTTACCTCATTTAACAGTTTCTGAATACTGGCTTTTGCATCACCAAATAGCATTCCACATTTTGGGAAAAAAAAGAGCTCGTTTTCAATGCCTGCATATCCAGCTTTCATGCTCCGTTTCAATACAATAATTTGTTTTGCTTGCTCTACTTCGAGAATTGGCATGCCGAATATTGGACTGCTTGGATCAGTTTTGGCTGCAGGATTTACGACGTCGTTTGCGCCTACAACCAAAACCACATCGGTACTGGCGAACTCAGAATTAATGTGTTCCATTTCGATGAGTTTATCATATTCTACATTGCTTTCTGCCAACAAAACATTCATGTGTCCGGGCATTCGGCCTGCAACAGGGTGAATGGCATACTTTACATCAACACCTTCGGATTCGAGGAGAATCTCCAGTTCGTGGCACGCATGTTGGGCTTGGGCCACTGCCAATCCATATCCTGGAACCACGATTACTTTGCCAGCGTATTTGAGCATAACAGCAACATCTGAAGCTTGAACTTCACGCACACTGCCACCCGAAGCACTGGTAGCACTGCCACCACCATTACCACCAGCCATGCCTATCAAAACATTCATCAATGAACGATTCATTGCTTTGCACATGATTACGGTTAATATAGTTCCAGCAGACCCCACCAAAACACCACCCATCAACATTACCTTATTGTGGTATAAAAACCCCCCACACGCCGCAGCAACACCCGTAAAAGAATTTAACAATGAAATAACCACAGGCATATCCGCACCACCAATGGGGAAAACAAACAATAAGCCATAAATGACAGCCAATGCAATGGTTATATAGAAATAAAATGAAGAATGTGAAGCATTAAATTCTGTGTAGTTTAAGGCGGCGGTAACAAGGATTGCGACCAACACAATGGCGTTGATAACCTGCTGAGAGGGAAATCTAAAATCTCCAATTTTGCCATTCAACTTTCCCCAAGCCACAATCGAACCCACAAAAGAAATGGTTCCTATAATCAAACCCGCAATAACAGGAATATACAAGGCCATTTCCATCGATGCCCCACCGGGAGGATCAATCGACACATGATGGCGCCATTCAATCAAGGATATTAAAGCCGCACTCAAACCACCCATACCATTAAATAAGCTTACCATTTCAGGCATGGCTGTCATTTGAACCCTTTTGGCAATAATTGTTCCCACAAGCGTACCCAAAAAAATGGCCAATACAATAAATTCAATATTGTTAATTACATGGTATCCCTTTTCATCAAATAGCAAAGCTGCTATAACCGCCATCCCCATACCAAATGCAGCTACCAAATTTCCCTTTCGCGCCGAGTCGGGCTGACCCATCATTTTTAAACCCAGCACAAAACTTACCGATCCGATAAGATATCCTATTTCTTGAAAGGGTATCATGACGGGTTGCCTCCTTTGGGTTTTTTCTTAAACATCTCCAACATTCGGTCAGTCACTACAAACCCCCCAATTACGTTCAGCGTTCCAACAAAAACAGCCAAGGTTCCAAACACCAAAGAGACTGTATCCTCTGGTTTGGCATTTCCCATGACAATAATGGCTCCAATTAATACAACCCCATGAATGGCATTGGCGCCACTCATTAATGGTGTATGCAATACACTTGGAACATGAGAAATCAACTCAATCCCCACGAAAATCATCAAGATTACGAGATATATGAGGTTTAAGGTATTTTGTGTGTCGGGCTGCGCGATCAAGTCGCTGCTAATCTGTAAAATAGGTTCCATTCTAATATCTATTATGCCTTGTGGTAAATTTCGCCATTTGAACAAATCAAACAGCCCTGAATAATTTCATCATTTCGATCTAACATTAGTTCCCCTTTTGGAGCAATGAGTTTTAGCAATTCCCATACATTGCGTGCAAATAATTCACTTGCATTGGCGCTCAACTCTGAAGGCATATTTACCGCACCTACAATTTTAACACCCCCTTTTACACTAACCTTTCCAGGTTCTGTTTGTATACAATTACCGCCTTGCTCTGCCGCCATATCAATCAATACTGACCCTGATTTCATGAGAGCCAACTGTTCATCATCGATTAAAATGGGTGCTTTTCGTCCTGGAACCAACGCAGTGGTTATGACCAAATCGGCTTGAGACAAACTTTTATTGACCGCTTCACGCTGTGCCGAACGATATTCTTCGCTAGCTTCATTGGCATATCCCCCTTGTGAACCTACTTCTACTCCTTTAACTTCTATGAATTTGCCACCCAAACTCTGAACTTGCTCCTTGGTCTCTGGACGAACATCGGTAGCTTCCACCACTGCCCCCAATCGCTTGGCTGTGGCAATAGCCTGTAATCCTGCAACCCCCACACCAAAAATAAGCACTTTCGCTGGGGTTACAGTTCCAGCAGCAGTCATTAGCAAGGGAAAAATTTTATCTAAATGATAGGCCCCCTCTATTACGGCTCGGTATCCGGCCAAATTGGCTTGTGAACTGAGAACATCCATACTTTGAGCACGGGAAATACGGGGTATAGCATCCAAACTCAAAACTGAAATACCCGCTTTGTTAAAACCCTCAATGGACTCAGGATTGCTGCGATGGTATATTTGACTCACCCAAACACTGCCCTTGGGCAATTGTTTGTATTGGTCGGGTTCTGGCATATTTATCTGAACATACATTTCAGCAGTCACAAGTGCGTTGCGAGTCAATACTTCCGCCCCTGCTTCAACGTATAATTCATTCGAAAAATGCGATCCTACTCCAGCATGTTCTTCAACCGAAACCAAATGCCCCATTTGGACTAAGCTTCTAACAACCTGGGGTGTAATTGCCACCCTTTTTTCTCCGGGTCGGGTTTCTTTAAGTACAGCTATTTTCACAATGTATTATGTAGGTATTTATACGCAAATATACATACCAATTTCTCATCAAGCCCTATTTTAATTGACTTTTTTGTTTTCACGCACTACAGTTTGATAAACTTCAGCGCTCCAAAATTTGTGTGAATAAAATACATGCCAGAAATCAAAGACCCTGCATCATATCGATTTAATCCAATGGATTTGAGGTAAAAATGTTGCCCCCTGCAATCTGTAATGTCCAGGCATTCACGCGAATCAAACCCCATTAAAGAGAATTGATTTGCTACGGGATTGGGAAATAGATTGGGGACTTGGTTTGGTAAAACAGTATTGACCGCCAAACGAGCAATATAGCCATCCCTATACCGAATTTGTGTAGCAGTAAATTTACCTGTTGTGCCACTTTGTGTGCCTTGTATCTCCATGACAGGAATCCGTTCTTCTGTGGACAGCCACTTGTAAGAAACTACTCTACGTGGTATGGCAAATTTGCCCAATTGGGTAACAATGGTATCCACTTCATCAATAAAAACTTTTAATCGGAGCACATTTTTATATTCTTTATAAGGGGTTTTGATTGTACCCCAAGCCTCTGCATTGTTGTATCGTTTGCCATTTTGAATCAAGGAAAAAAGATCGCCAGGAATCGAAAATTTAAAATTGAATGAACTGGTGTCTTTGTCACCATAATTTAAGGGAAACTGATAAATTTCATCGTCATCTTTATACATGGAAGCCAAGGGAAATCCAGAATATTGATACCCTATTCCCTCTGCCTTAAACACCTTGCTTGAATTGGTATAGAATGAGTATACATTGGTCAGGGTAATAGGGCCTGCGCCTAATGTATCTGCTGTTTTCTGGCCAATCTGACCAAAGAAATAAAAAGAATAAGGTGTTTTGGCTGCACTATAATATTTGCCAAGGGTTTGGGACAATGCTTTTAGCGCTGAGAAATCCCAGGTAATGCCAGCTCCACCCACCTCCCATCCCATGGGTAAATTGAGAGGACTTGCAGAAGAAAAGCGCAACGTGTCGTTTGCCTTGGGCATTTGACTTGATGTAATGGTTGGCTGAGCCATACAAATGTTGGTGAGAAATCCTAATAAAAGAGATACAACCCATTTCATAACAAACAAATATACAAATTTGCTGCATATTTTATCAGAAAAATTTGATTGTTACTCTAGGCATTATTCTCGATTTTTGCCAATACTATGAAATACCAATGGCAGGCAAAGAAATTGCCCAATCAACATTTAATTGAACCGTTGTCTGCCGAACTTAATATAAGCCCTCCCATCGCTTCAATCTTGGTTCAACGCGGTATAGACACATACGAAAAAGCCGAAAAGTTTTTTCGACCCAAATTACGCGACTTACACAATCCCTTTTTAATGCAAGACATGGATGTTGCAATCCATAGAATTCAACAAGCCATCGACACCCAAGAAAGCGTATTGATTTATGGGGATTATGACGTGGATGGGACTACGGCAGTGAGTATCGTGTATTCGTATTTCAAACCCTTTTTGGAACGAATCGCGTATTATATTCCCAACCGCTACACTGAAGGATATGGAATTAGTAAAGCAGGCTTAGAATATGCCGCCGAGAATGGGTTTGTTCTGATTGTAGTGCTGGATTGTGGTATTCGCTCAAATGACCTAATCGATTATGGCAATGAGTTGGGTTTGGACATCATTATCTGTGACCACCATTTGCCAGGCAAAATATTGCCCAATGCATCAGCCATTTTAAACCCTAAACGCAAGGATTGCAACTACCCATACAAAGAATTGTCGGGAGCTGGAATTGGATTCAAACTCATACAAGCCTATAATTTGAAGCAAGAACTACCTGAGCATTTGGTTTACGAATACTTGGACGTTGTTGCCGTGAGCATTGCCAGTGATGTAGTTGATATGTGCGGAGAAAACCGAATCCTTACCTATTATGGCCTTAAAAAACTCCATGAAAATCCCAGTGTTGGTTTACAAGCGCTCCTAAACGAATCGTCCAAAAAAGAATACTACACAGTTGCAGACATACTCTTTGGAATTGCACCTCGAATCAATGCAGCAGGTAGAATCTCCGATGCAAAATCTGCTGTAAAATTGCTGATTGAAAAAGATTTCAATGCAGCCAAGAAATATGCGCAGGTTCTTGCAGAGCGAAACAGTGTTCGAAAAGAACTCGACATAGACATAACCCGTCAAGCCATCGCAATGGTTGAAAACACTGATCATAGTGGCAAAAAATATAGTACAGTGTTGCGTGGTGAATCTTGGTCAAGAGGCGTAATCGGAATTGTCGCCAGTAGATTGGTTGAACAATTTTATAAGCCCACCATAATTTTCTCATTCAATGATGGTCTTTTAATTGGCTCGGCCAGAAGCATTAAAACATTCGATATTCATGAGGCAATCGGTGCCTGTGGAGAATTGGTACTTCAATATGGCGGCCATAAATACGCGGCAGGATTGAGTATAAAAGCCGATGATTTCGACGCTTTTTCTGAACGATTTGAAGCCATCGTTCAAGAAACCCTTACACAAGAAGAATTAATCCCAGTGATTGAGTATGATATAGAAATTGATTTGGCCACCATCACTCCAGCCATGTTTAAAATCCTCAAACAGTTGTCGCCTTTTGGTCCTGGCAACTCCATGCCAATATTTAGAAGCAATAATCTAAGCGCAAAGCAATCGGCGAGAGTATTAAAAGACCGGCATCTCAAATTACACATAAATTCCCCAAAAGGTGGTATAGATTCCATAGGATTTGGCATGGCCGAATACCTGATGTCGGTGAGTGACCACCAGAAATTCAATGCTTGTTATTGCATCGAAGAGAATACTTTCAATGGCAAAACAAGTTTGCAATTGCGCATACACGACATCAAATCCCCAGATATAAAAGGATAAGGCCAGTGTTGTATTTAATTCAATGCGCCATCATTGCGCCATAGACATTTATAGTTTCATTAGTTAGAATGGCTTGTTTTTTATAAATACGCGCACATCATCGCAACTGTCCTTGATATTCCCCTCAAAAGAAGCCAATTCTTTATACATGGTAAGACTACGCATTGTCTGTAAAGATTTATTGCCATCTCTACGTGCATGAAAATTATCCCAAAGAACAATCGTACCCTCGGGAAACCAATCGTTTTTACCACCTTCCTGACTATCCAAAGACCACAAATACAATGCCCGAGACTCTCTAGGCCACTGGGATACAGGCAAAGGGCTTTTCCAATTTCCAAACTTGTGTATGGGATGTAATTGTGCATCTGCCGCCCACGGGTCGAAATTGCAAAATACATTTACCATAGGCAATTGATGGGCAAGCAAATTGCCTTTATAGGGGGATTGCACAATAAAATTTAAAGCCTGTTCAATGGGATTTTGCGACAATTTGTTTTCTTTAGAATAGACAAACGCTCCTCGGATAGGTGTTTTATCGGAGTGATTCATTTTCCAAGGATAAGGCATATCTGCACCCGGGAAAACCAAAAAAAACATCCCTAAAACAACAAAATACTTTACAAATAGATTCAACCAACGAATTTCAAATCGCATCAATGTATCCAATACCTGATGGGCGAGCAATGCCATTATCGGAGAAACAACCACGAAAACACGCAACAATCCATGTGAGCCCATCGCACCTTTCCACCACAAGACACTGTGGGCTAAAAAGAAAAAAAAGAATAGCGGCCACCACAACCACAATACCGTTTGATTTACATTGGAAGGAGTTTTTTTTTGGATACGTTTAAAAACATATTTTCCCAGTAAAATCATTGAAAAAAATAGCATCGCAGACACAATAATTCCCGCAATATGCTTTTGGTGCAACGCATAATACCAGAAGTTTCCATGCCCTGCATCAAACCCCACCCCAATTTCCTGCTGGATGTAGGGGTTCTTGGTAACAATCCAATTCCAATGTCCATCAATCAAAGCCCCAACAATGGCGTACAGAAAACTGCCAATAAAAGCAAACGGTATTATTTTCCAACGATTTCTTACAGCGAGCATCAAAAGAACTGCTGCCAATAAAACGAATCCTTCGCTGCGAACCAAAGGTAAAAAAGAAGCCACTATTGTAGCAGAAACCCAGCGTAAACTGGCAAATAAGTAACATATTACAATCAATATGAGTGCATTGCTTGGTTCGGTTAATGCAGAATGTGCATTTGCCAAAACAATCGGTTGCCAAGCAAATAAAAATATAACCATCCAAGGGTTCCTAAAACCCATTCTTCGGGCACATAGGTATGTAATCCAAGCTGTTCCCAAAATACACAAATGGTTCATGAGCAAAACCCCATTGATCCCAAAACGGGCAAAAGGCAATGCGATCAGTGTAAAAAAGGGTTTTCCCCACTGATCCAACAGTAAATACGGGTGAAAAGGGGCCCAACGTGCGTATAAGTAATGGTTCCAAGAATCCTGTCCTCCAGCAGGAACTTGGGCAAAATATGCCACCATTCCATGGACCAACAATATTAAAAATAGAGAAGCAATGGCAGCATTGCTATTGCGACCCCATTTGAACCAAACATTCATTGGTTACGAAGTTAAATAAAAAAAGAATGCAAGTACTGCAGGAAACTTTAATCTAAATCCAATCTACAAAATGGATCAGCACTGGGAGACTTGAGTATTAATAGGTACTTTGAACCAACATTATATCTTTAATTCGCTTTTGGGCATGCAAAATAGCAGCCTGCTGACTGTTCAGATTGTCGCGTTCTGATTTTTTGTAAATTTCAAGTACGGTATTGTAAATGTTTTCGGTTTGGGCCATCGCATTTTCACGAACATACCCATTGTATTCTGAGTAGACATTGATTAACCCCCCGGCGTTGATCACAAAGTCAGGAGCGTATAGGATACCACTTGTTTTCAATGCATCTCCATGAACTATTTCGTCCTCTAACTGATTGTTTGCTGCACCTGCAATAATCTGGCATTTCAATTTGGGTAATGTTTCGTCATTGATAATCCCACCCAAGGCACAGGGCGCCAAAATATCAACATCTAATCCTATGATGTCTTCTGCTCCTACTATAATGGCACGGTATTTATTGGCCGCTATTTGCAAAGCAGCATCGCTAATATCTGCCACATAAAGCTTTGCATTTTCCTTGTGCAAATAATCTAAAAGGTGCATACCTACCTTACCAATTCCGACAACAGCTATGCTTTTACCAGATAGACTATCATTGCCCCAAGCTTTTTTTGCCGAGGCTTTGATACCCATGTAAGTCCCATAAGCAGTAACTGGAGAAGGATCTCCACCACCACCCATACTTTCAGGTAAACCCACTACATGATCGGTTTCCATTTGAACGTATTCCATGTCTTTGGTTGTGGTTCCAACATCCTCAGCGGTGATATATTTTCCGTTTAGATTGTCAACAAAACGACCAAATTTGCGCATCAAGGCTTCCGATTTCATCGTTTTTGGATCCCCGATGATGACCGCTTTTGCACCCCCCAAATTCAACCCTGCAATAGCTGCTTTATAAGTCATTCCTCTAGACAAGCGCATAGCATCCCTGAGGGCATCTTTTTCATGGGCATATTGCCACATTCGTGTGCCGCCCAATCCAGGGCCCAATACAGTATTGTGAATCGCAATAATTGCCTTAAGTCCGGTTGCTTGATCTTGACAAAAAACGATTTGCTCGTGATTTGTTTCCTCTAAATCTGCAAATAAATCAAAAGAAGTTGCAGACAGATTCTTGGTTTTAATGTCGCCCATAAATTAATGTCGCAAAGATATGCATAATTGGTAAAAAAAATTGTATTTACTAGTGTGCAAATGACACTTATGTCAATGTAGGCATAGGTCTTGGAGAATATCTTGCTGCCATTAAGGCGATTGCACGGATATGGTCTGGAGTAGTTCCACAACAACCCCCAACAATATTTACCCATCCTTGCTTACACCATTCCTCTAAAACGAGGGCCATACCCTCGGGTGTATCATCGTATTCTCCAAATTCGTTGGGTAATCCAGCATTCGGATAACAACTAATTGGAACCCAAGCAACACGTGACAATTCTTCAATATATGGCCGCATTTGGGGTGCCCCAAGCGCACAATTCAAACCAACACTCAAAAGATTGCCATGCGAAATAGAAATCCAAAATGCCTCAGGTGTTTGCCCACTTAGGGTTCTCCCACTATTATCAGTAATAGTTCCACTGACCATTACTGGAATATTCAAACCACGCTCATCCTTGATTTCATTGATAGCAAATAAGGCTGCTTTGCAATTAAGGGTGTCAAAAACAGTTTCTACTAGTAACAAATGAACTCCTGCCTCAATCAAAGCAATACTTTGTTCACGATAGCAAACCACCAAATCATCAAAAGAAACAGCACGATAACCCGGATTATTTACATCTGGTGATAAACTAGCGGTTTTATTGGTCGGCCCAATAGCACCCGCAACAAAACGAGGTTTTTCGGGTGTTTTACGGGTGAATTCCGCAGCGGCCTCTAGAGCCAATCTTGCAGCCTCGGTATTTAATTCCTTCACATAATCGACCATGTGGTAATCGAGCATGGAAATCGAATTTGCGTTGAATGTATTGGTTTCCAAAATATCTGCACCTGCATCCAAAAAAGCACGGTGGATGTTAGAAATAATTTCAGGTTGGGTAAGTACCAGCAAGTCATTGTTGCCTTGTAAGGCATGCGGAAAATCCGCAAATCGGGTTCCCTTATAATCTGATTCTGAGAACTTGTATTTTTGGATCATGGTACCCATGGCACCATCAATAATCAAAATACGTTCTTGTATGAGTGTTTGAATTTTCATTGATTATAGTAAATTATATATTGATTTAAGGCTCTAGCCAATAATGAAAGCGCTTCTTCAGGGGTGATTTCGTTCTTTGTATTCAGGCTGGCTTCAACATCTACGGTCAATCCCGCTTTTGAGGCCAACATCAGCGGCGAGGGATTGATAATTCCCATATTCTCGGGGTAACGAAAAACAACGTATGCCTTTTCCCCTTTCTTGACTTTTGGAAAATACGCCGATTGGGATAATCCATATTGGGGTTTTGTACTGTAAAAAACCATGTCTGGATCGTCTTCATAAAGAAATTTAACCCTTGAATTTTGCATGATGGTATTCGATTTATGGCTGAATATTAAACCCAATACCTTCTCAATAGAGGTCTTATTTACGAGCGTATCATTGGGAATGTAAACCAAGAGTGCTTTAGACTTAAAAGCGATATATATATTTTTATCTTTGCATTTGGCATAGTAATAATTGCCCTTATCTGCTGGTAATTCGAGCAGACCATCCCGGAAGGCTTGTTGACAAAATAGTGTAAACTTTGATTCTCTACTTAGTGATAGACAGAAAAAATTGCCCTCCTTCATTCCGAATACAAGCACATCAGAATACAAACCAATGCCCGTAGTTTTGGGGTCTTTGATTTTGTTGAATACCGCCAAATGAGAAATAGTTTCTACCAGCGTATCAATTGATGCTGGGGGTTTGGGGGACTCGGAAAAATCTGATCGAAGCTGATTGGTTTGAACATGCAAAAACCAGTTCGATTGGTCTGGAATGAGTTGCAAAAGTTTTGTTTCTGCATTAAAATTATAACTCAACCAAACACTTACCAGCAATACTGTCAACCCCACAAATATCATTAAGGTAAACACAATTCTCCTGAATCCTTTATCCATTGACACTGCAAAGTAACAACACAGAAACCAAAGTTTTAGAATTTCAGAAGCAATCGGGGTTGAGCGTATATCGCGCTTTGGTATAATGTCATTCACCACAAATAACCCATATTGTTCTAAACTTTATGATTCTGTATACAGTAGGTTTATCGAATGAAAATTATCAAAAATCCTATGTTAAAATTGATTTGAATCCATATTCAATGCTGATAACGATCAAAAAAAAAGCGCCCATAGGGCGCTTTTTTTAATAGAGTTTTTAACAATAACTATACTTTTTTACAGCAAGGCTTCTGACAATTTGGAGTTGTACAAGATTTCTTTACTTTAGATACACTTGAATTTGCCTCACTGCCCTCCCCACATTTTGATTTGGATGAACCAGCAGCAGAACCTTTCATCGAGGAACACTCTTTCGATTTGGCAGTAGATCCGGTTTTACAACATGAAGTTGCGGATACTTCATTTTTTTTGCAACAGGATTTGGTGGGAGTAACCGCTGATGAAGCCGTTTCAACGGAAACAGGATTTTGTGTATTAGAAACCTGTTGTGCATGAGAAGACAACGCAAAACCTACGACGAACAATCCTAAAAGACATATTTTTTTCATGATATTATTTTTTATAACACAAATATATCAAATTATTTCCATTTTGCAATAACCGTTTGTCCTCCAATTGTCTTTTGGCCAATTTCCACTGTAATATCTGCATTTAATGGCAAATACACATCCATTCGCGATCCAAATTTAATGAATCCGTATTCATCTCCTTTCGACAATTCGTCACCCGGTTTGACATAGCATACGATTCTTCTTGCCACAGCACCAGCAATTTGTCTGAATAATACTTCTTTCCCATTCTCTTCCATTACTACGGAAGTTCTTTCATTTTCGGTACTACTTTTTGGATGCCATGCTACCAGATATTTTCCTTTGAAATACTTGTGATAAACCACCTTCCCTGAGATAGGAACACGGTTAACGTGAACATTAAACGGCGACATGAAAATGCTTATTTGTCGACGTTTATCCTTAAAATACTCCAACTCTTCGACCTCTTCAATCACAACAACTTGGCCATCTGCTGGCGCAATAATACTCCCAGCTTCTTGGGGGGTAATGCGCAGAGGGTTTCTAAAAAACTGAATTACCAGACCATAGAAAATAAGGGAAAGAATCAAAAATATTAAAGCAAAAAGGCTGTCTTCTCCTGCCAAAAAACGAATCCCCGCATTGAATCCGATAAGCATAAACGCAGTGACGATGAGTATGGTAAAACCCTCTTTGTGTATACGCATAGATTAAAATGATCCCCTTAGTTTTAAGGTACTCGCAACTTTGTCCAAAGCAACAATATAGGCTGCAATTCTCATGTCCACATTGTATTTCTCGCTGGTGGCATATACATTGTCAAACGCTTGTTTCATCGCCCGGTCGGCCCTGCGGTTGACACGTTCCTCTGTCCAATAATATCCCAATCGATTCTGAACCCATTCGAAGTATGAAACTGTAACCCCGCCTGCATTTGCCAGTATATCGGGCACTACCAAAATTTTATTTTCATTGAGAATATGGTCTGCCTCGGCTGTTGTGGGGCCATTGGCTCCTTCAACAATTAATTTCGCTTTTATGCGAGAAGCATTTTCGGGGGTGATTTGGTCTTCCATGGCTGCGGGAACCAAAATATCGCAGGGTAATTCTAGTAATTCCTCATTGCTCACTTTTACCCCACCATCAAAACCTTCCAAGGTTTTATTTTCACTTTTTTCAACATACGCAATAGCCTTTTCAACATCAATTCCATCCACATTAAAATAGCCACTGGTTACATCAGAAATTGCAACAATTTTTACCCCAATTTGGGCTATTAATTTAGCAGAAATACTGCCAACATTTCCAAATCCCTGAACCACACAAGTAGTTTTGGTTGGATTCATTCCCAATTTTGCCATCGCACTGCGGGTACTCACCATAACCCCCCTACCGGTCGCTTCAACACGACCCAAACTCCCCCCCAAAATAAGGGGTTTACCCGTAACAACTGCATAGGAATTATGGCCAGAGATTTTGCTAAATTCGTCAACAATCCAAGCCATCTCTTGGGCACTTGTACCCATATCAGGAGCGGGTATATCTTTGTCAGGACCAAAAACATGCCTCATTGAAAGTGTGTAAGCACGGGTTATTCGTTCCAACTCTCCTTTACTCAAACTTCTCGGATCGCACTTAATGCCTCCCTTAGCTCCACCAAAAGGAACATTGACCACCGCACACTTCCAAGTCATCCAAGCCGCAAGTGCTTTTACCTCATCAACATTGACATCCAAACTATAACGAATTCCTCCTTTGGATGGTCCTAAGTGTACACTATGGACAACCCGATAGGCTTCAAATACCCGTATGGTTCCGTCATCCATTGTTACAGGAATATTGGCGGCAACCACTTTGTCAGGAACCCTTAAAACATTGGCGAATTGTTCATCCAATCCCAAAATATCCTTTGCTTCATCGAAGCGCCTTTGCATACTCTCTAATGGATTATACTGTGGTATTCCACTTTGATTTACGATTGTCATTGTGAATGATTTTTATTTAAATACGCTGCAAAAATACATATTCCACAACGGGTTCATTCCACAAACTCAAGATTGTGTTAAAAAGTATACAACTAAGGCAATGCGCTTTTTACGATACTTCTTGTGTATCTGAGTATAAATTTCCACCGGAATCCTTTTCTAAATCGAGGCTTTACAGCAAACCAATTCATGGCCAGTAAGGCAAAAAAAGCAGTGTTAACAGCAATCATCAAACCGTGATAATTGTCGATACAAATTCCCAAAACAACCATAGATCTGGGAGTACTGTTGAGCGTCAATCGTCCATATTCGTATCCCTGAGGATCTAGTGCAAACCCTAGCACTAAAAAAATTAGAACCGCTACAGCATTCGAAGCTATCAAAGTTTTAAACCTATTGGCCGCATGCAGGTAATGCCCCAGAGGCGCAGACAAAGCCAAACAGAGTATTGCTGGCGCAATAAGGATAAAATTTTCTTTGAGTCCCGAAAAATCATTGCCAAAAATCCAAACGAATATAAAATTTGGAACCAGAATAATTCCCAAAATCATCAGTAAAGTGCCCACAGCCGAAAGCAACATATACCGGGCCACCAAATTCATGCGAAAAAGGTAATTCTCCCTGCCTAAAATACGGCTGTGTAAAATAGTTCCGAAAGAATTGGCAAAAACCCAAAGGGTGTCTGCCATCAAAAAAGCATTCGCAAATACTCCCGCTTGGGCACTTCCACATCGGCTGAAGACAAACCATAAGGGCAAACGATATAAAAGAAATAACAATACGTGACCAAGTTGCGATCCCAATCCCATCCGAAACATTTCCATTGGAGGCAATGTAAATCTATTGACTCCTTTTAAATACCCCCGGGTTTTCCAAACCGAAATAAGCCAAATTAAACCCGAGGAAAAGGCCAATATTAACAAAATTCCGTATACATTAGGGTCGTCTATCGCTGGGTCAATGTTTGAGGATAACAAGCCGGCCATGGTTGTTGATCGTTTTCCATCAATGCTTGTGCCGATAATAAATACCATCCCCAACAGACACAACTTGATAATCTCTAATCCCCACTGTAGCGGGTTTCGCCTGTAAATCCATTCATTTGCTTGATAAATATTGTATTGAATATTCAAACCGCCCAAAAACATACCCTGTAAGAACAGTATCTGCAGAAAATCGTGGGAGATATTAAAATACATACCCAATCTATAGCCAAAAAATAAAACCAATAGCAATGAAATCCATGCAGTGGGCAAAATACGTTTTTGAGAATACCGAATTAATAAATTTGCCAATGCAGATCCCGCCACCAACTCACTTAACATAAGTATCAGCTGCAAATCCAGAAGCAAAATTGACAATTCACCCCGGCCCGCTGATCCCAACAATCTAGAATATAAAACCACCACCAATGCGGCTGTGAGGGCCTTTAGCAATTGCCAAGCAAACGTGTTAACAGGACTATTTTTCATTCGGCAACCCCTTTCCAATAAGCGCTTCTAAAAAACATCCCATCGAAGCCCAACGAAACAATGTCTGGGTATCTTTGGCTTGTTTCAATACTTTTTTTCTGAGGCTTATCGCCACAAAATCATCCAATTGTGTAGACAATATATACGGCTTCCAATCTTCCAAACAGCGCAACGTAAGACTATGTGCTGGCACTGTAAACCCTTTTTTATCAGTTCTCAAAATCAAGGCTTTGGGCAACAAAGAATTCTTCCAATTGTCAGATTCTAAATCCTGGTCTCCTTTTAATGCAGCTCGCAATACCCCTTTGGAATATCCATTGTTTAAGCGATCTGATAAGGAACTTTTTTTATTGTTATTAAACTCCAATGGTTCATTGTTGAGCCATGTCTCAGCCAACATATGGTCATCGGCAAATGGATTTCTACTTTCAATGCCACATGACATTGAATTTCGATCTTCGTAGCGCAACAATTGACCCAAACAATCACCGTAATAATCGTCATGCATCAACACCTGCAAATCGGTTTGAAAAATCCGACCCAAAAACGATCCTACGGTTTTTTTAATCCATTGTTTCGCTGCGGAAGAAAAAGAAATGGGCCATTTGTGGCGGTGTTTCCAGAGAGACTTTCGCTCTTTCCAAAATGAGGCTGTATAATAATGGGGATAACCTGCAAACAGTTCATCGGCACCCTGACCATTAAACAATACTTTAATACCTGTTTTTTGAACGGCCTCGCAAAGAACAAAATGAGCCAAGTTATTCCAAGCTACAGCGGGTCGATGGGTTTTCATTGTATATTTTAAAAGCAAATCGGATGTTTCCATTGAAATATCGATTGGATGCCAAATACCTCCCAGTGAATTAACAACCATCTTTTGCCACATACTTTCATCGCCCTCGCTGCCCGGTGCATTGATCGAAAATACATGAAATTCTGTTCCTTTGGGTAATATGAGTTTGGCAAAGGCAAGCAATGCTGCACTATCGATTCCCCCGCTTACTGCAAAGCCAATTGGGACATCGCTGCGCAAACGCCGGGTGATGCTATCCAACAATTGGGTTCGAAGTATACTTGGATCTGGTTTTACAAATTTTTCTATGGTAGTTTCTTTTTCACCTGCAAGTGGAGCCTGTTGCTGTTTTTGGGTTGTGTGATCTCGGAGAGGATTATACCAAACAACAAGCGATGATTCGACAGGGATTTTCCAATTGTGAGATGTAAAACACAGATACGACCCCTTTGGTAGTTCTTGAATTCCGTGGAATAAAGAAATTTTATCCGATTTCCCGAATTCCAAATGCAACTGAACAGCGAGGGCATCAACCCCATATTCTTTCAATCCATGTTGTTGCATTGTATAGGACAAGGCATAGTCTTCACTGGCAAACCAAAAGGCATCCTTGTTGCACGCATAATACAGGGGTTTTACGCCCAATCGATCGCGAACAAGATACAATTGCTTACATTCATCATCCCAGAGAGAAAACGCAAAAAACCCATCCAGACGTGAGAGACAATCGGGTCCTTTCAATTTCCATAATTCCAACAAAATTTCAGTATCAGTTTGGGATGAATTGCCCAATTTAAACTCGTCGGCAAGTTCTTTATAATTGTAAATTTCACCATTAAGGCTAATCCAATATCGCCCACAATTACTGCGCATGGGTTGGTGTCCTCGCGCAGATAGTCCCAAGATTGATAACCTCCGATGCAACATCAAACCATGCGATTCAGCAATGAAAGTTTCGATTGATCGTGTGGGATTTTGATCGCAACAGTGTGCGTCTGTATGCGGTCCATGCAGCGTTATAGCGGGCCCATCTACAAAACAAATATATCCCTCATCGTCTGGACCACGGTGTGCCAATTGCTGTGAAAAAGTGCTTCCAATATGCCGAATTTCTTGGGCGTTGTATTTAGAAAACGAGATTACACCTGCTATTCCACACATATTCAGTTCAAGATTTTTTGGTACGATTTGGTTAAGGTCTCGGCTACTGAGTCGTACCCATAGATATTGTGAGCGTCTTGCGCGATTTCATTGTATGGCGATGCAGGAAATATACGCATACATTCTGAAAAGGCTTTGGACAACGCGTCTTCATCTGACACAGCTACTAGCAATCCATTGCGTTTGGGAAATATCATTTCAGGAATACCTGCCACTTCGGTAGCGATTACGGGCAATCCGCAACAAAGGGCTTCTGAAATCACACAGGGCGCATTTTCCATTGTTGAAAAAAGTACAAACGCATCTGCTGCACGCATGGCATCTGCAACCCCACAAATCGGCAAATTTCCCGTAAAAAAAACCTTGTCTTGAATATTCAAACGCTGAGACAACAGTATCATCGATTGGTTATTTTCTCCCACCACTGTTAGTATTGCATTGTTTTTATTGTCGTTTTGGAATTGCGCGAATGCGCGTATAATACCGTCGCCATTTTTTCGGATATCCAAAGATGATACATGAATAAAGCGATAAGGCACTTTTTGTTTTATGGTTTCGATTGCTGGGTATGTTTCTGCGTTGCCCTCTGTGTTAACCGATGCGTTGCTTTCAGAAAAAGAATTTGCTGAGATAGGCAGTTTGGGATTGGGTTTCCTGTTTGAGATTGAAGTGTTGATTAAACCCACTTCCTGTAAAACAGAGATCCCCGAGATCGGATAAAACACCCTGGTATCCACCACATTGCGAAATAAAACAAAAGGCATTAAAAAACCATTGGAAACGGGTTGGTCAGACGAAATCGAAGGCAAAACATCGCCCAAATAGTATTGCAAATCATTCTGAGAAGACTGACTAACCGGAGCAGAAATTGTGAGAATTTTCCACAATCGTTTGTACATTCTCTGAAATGAAATTGATCTCTTGGAAAAACCATCCTCCACTATTTCATTGAAAATTGCCCAGTGCTCTGTGAGCCAAAGTGGAACACCCAGCTTTTTTATCAGCCATGGAACAATTCTACCAATTTTGTCGGCAGCATGGACGTGGACAAGAACAGGATTGCCATGATTGCGCAAATACAGCTGCAAAAATCTGCGGAAATATACCATATACAGTAAATGATTAATGGTTTTAACTATTTCGTTTACTACTCGAGCGAAAGGAGATGGCCGATCACCATATTGACCATTGACCGCATGTCCTATGAATCCGAATTGAGGAACACAACACCATAATAATAAATACCCCAAGGCGGAAGAATTAAGGGGTTTAACTTTTTTACCCAAAAACCGATATGGGGCACAATGCAAGACATGCAAATCATATCCACAGGGCATTTTAGCATTGTATTCGGCAAAAGCATCGGCATGTCTGGCGATGAAATTACCCGATGCTCCATTCGAAATCGATGGAAACCAACCCGCCAACCACAATACCTGTTTCGCTGTTTGCACACGACAAAAGTAAGCCGCTCACTGCGGCTCTTCAAATTATTGATCATTTATAAAATCATTCCTGGGCAAAATAAAAATCATTCAAAAAAAATCTATCTTTGCAGCCCATAAAATGGCGGTTATAGCTCAGGTGGTTAGAGCACTAGCTTGTGGCGCTAGGGGTCGCCGGTTCAAGTCCGGTTAATCGCCCTCTAAAAGCAAAAAAGCAGCGAAAACGCTGCTTTTTTGATTTTAATATTTTTAACACGCTGAGCCAACACTATCCACTGATATACTTCAATAGTTCAGAACGAACAGAAGAATCCAAGAATTTTCCATGGAAACTACTGGTCACTGTCGAACTAGCGGTATCTTTAACGCCTCGGCTTGCAACACACATGTGTTTGGCATCAATAATTACGGCAACATCTTGGGTATCCAACACCTGCTTCAGTTCTTCAGCAATTTGAACAGTCAAACGCTCCTGTACTTGGGGTCTTTTTGCAAAGTAATCAACAATCCGATTGATTTTACTTAATCCAATCACTTTGCCACTGCTGATGTAGGCCACATGCGCATGGCCATAAATTGGCACAAAATGGTGTTCACAGGTGCTGTAAAATTGTATATTTTTTTCTACCAACATCTCTGCATACCGGTAGTTGTTTTGAAACAGTGTTGGATCGGGCTTATTTTTAGGGTCCAGTCCTTTAAATTGCTCATTAACAAACATTTTTGCGACACGAACCGGACTTCCTTTTAAACTTTCGTCCTCTAGGTCCAAACCCAGTACGTGCATAATTTCTTTAAAATGTTTGGCTATTAATTCAATTTTAAGTGCATCATCGATTGCAAATGCATCTTCACGCAAGGGCGTTTCTGGTTTGATTGAAATGTGTGAGTCACCCATTTCATCCCATTGTTTGAGCATTTGATTTGCTAAATTCTTATCCATTAAACTCTACAAAATTACGTTGCGTTTCATACAATCTTACACCTAAATTAAATTTGGGATCCAAACGTAGGCGTAATTTTTGCCAAATCACCCAAACAATATTCTCAGCAGTAGGATTTAAATCTTTAAAATCTGGGGTATCTAAATTCAAATTCTTATGGTCAAACTTTTCAATGATTTCCTCTTCTATATATTGCTTTAGAACTTTTAAATCAATCAAATAACCGGTAGTCTCATCCAACTCACCTTCAACGCGGACATGTAAATCGTAATTGTGTCCGTGGTAGTGGTCATTGTTGCACAAACCAAAGATTTCTCGGTTTTTCTCATCGGTCCATGAAGGCACATTTAAGCGATGGGCGGCATTAAAATGTGCAGTTCGATACACTGCGACTCTTCGTTTCATGAATTGTTTAATTAGGATTTAATTACAAGTTAACGAAATCAATAAAAAAAAGTTTGAATGATTGCAAAAATAATCCATTAAGACGCCAATATTGTATATGCAATCCCCTTAAACCCCTAACTTTGTTTTTATGAAATTTTTCATCGACACTGCGAATTTAGCACAAATCAAAGAAGCCAATGACCTCGGAATTTTGGATGGCGTAACCACAAACCCAAGCCTAATGGCAAAAGAGGGTGTCTTTTCTGCAGAAGCTGTCAAAGCTCATTACCAAGCCATTTGTGAATTGGTTGATGGGGATGTGAGCGCAGAAGTAATTAGCACCGATTTTGATGGTATGGTTGCAGAAGGAGAAATACTCGCGGCATTGCATCCCAATATTGTGGTAAAAATACCGATGATTAAAGACGGTGTAAAAGCCATTAAATATTTTCACAGCAAGGGCATTAGAACCAATTGTACCCTAATTTTTAGTGCAGGCCAAGCTATTTTGGCTGCCAAAGCAGGTGCTACCTACCTATCTCCATTCATTGGCCGGATAGACGATATGAATTGGGATGGTGTAGATTTAATCGGACAAATTGCAGAAATTTATGCCATACAGGGTTACGAAACCGAAATCCTTGCCGCCAGTATTCGGAGCCCATTGCATATTGTAAAATGCGCAGAAGCAGGTGCCCATGTAGTTACATGCCCACTCAGTGCTATACTCGGACTGCTCAAACACCCCTTGACAGATCTTGGATTGGCGCAATTCTTAGCCGACCACGCCAAAGGAAAAGCATAATCTGTATTTTGCTGATTGAATGGTGCACAATGAATCAATTCACCAAAATGCACACTAAGGTTGTAAATACAGAGTGTTTATTGCCTTGTTTATTGCAATAGATCTGATTGACCAGAGGAAAATTTTACATCTGCAGAGATCTTCGTTCCATCATCACAATATCACGCCATGTTCCGTCTGGCATTTTCCCAATTTTATCCCGAAATCCGACCCTTCGAAATCCATGATTTTCATGCAGGCGAATGCTTGGTATATTTTCAGGAAATATTCCTGATTGAAGTGTCCAAATGCCTTTTGATTCGGAAACAAGAATGGCTTCACACATCAGTGCATTGCCTATCCCTTTTCCTTGAAAATCGTTGTGAATATAAACACTTAACTCTGCTACACCTTCAAAAACAGATCGTTCAGAAACCGAACTCAAGGCAACCCAACCCACAATCTGATTTCCAAATTTAGCTACAAAACGCGTATGAGACAGGTGCATACGATCCCAAGATTCCCAGGGGGTAGATACTGCATCGAAGGTTGCATTGCCTCCCATTATCCCCTGATTAAAAATCGATGCTACTTGAGAATAATGCTCTTCCGTGAGGGTTTCAATTATGATTGAGATCGACATTTGTTTTAAATTTTAGTTACATCTCAACCAAAATACCCAGATTATAAATCAATACTGTTCTTTTTTATTGGGGAAATTACTGGCTTTCACGTCTGCGATGTAATTCTGAACAGCCCCTTGAATGGTGTCAAACAAATTGGCGTATCGGCGTAAAAACCGAGGGCTAAATTCATTGGTGATGCCCAACATATCGTGCACAACCAGAACCTGGCCATCTACTCCCGCACCTGCGCCAATGCCAATGACTGGAATATGCAAGTTTTCGGCCACTCTTTGTGCCAATTTTGCTGGGATTTTTTCTAATACGATGGCAAAACAACCCGCTTCTTCTAACAATTTGCTGTCTGCCAACAATTTCTCAGCTTCCTGATTTTTCGTAGCTCGAACCGCATAAGTGCCAAATTTATAGATACTTTGGGGGGTAAGCCCCAAATGCCCCATCACGGGAACACCCGCTGTTAAAATTCGTTTTATACTTTCCAGAACTTCTTCCCCACCCTCTAATTTTATGGCATGTGCACCGCTTTCCTTCATAATACGAATGGCCGATACCAGAGCCTCTTTGCTATTCCCTTGGTAACTGCCGAAAGGCAAATCAACAACAACCAAAGCCCTGGAAACTCCCCTCACCACACTGCTAGCATGGTAAATCATTTGGTCTAAGGTGATGGGCAAAGTAGTTTGATGACCCGCCATTACATTTGATGCGCTATCACCTACCAAAATGACATCAATGCCTGCCTTATCAATCACCCGGGCTATAGAATAATCGTAAGCAGTAAGCATGGAAATTTTTTCTGCACGCCCCTTCATCTCAAACAAAACGTGTGTGGTAATTTTTTTTTCTTGCTTCTTGTGTAGACTCATGTTAAAATATGGTTGCAGTGAATGTGTTGCAATCAAATTACCCCAATATTAAAACCAAATCAGGGTAAAATGTCGATATTTGCAAGGTATTCATGGACAAAAATAAGATTATTTATAAATGAAACACCAATTGTTCAATCTTTGGTCAAAAGGCCTTCTCTTGATTGTAGGTTTGGTGCTTTTATTGTCATCCTGCGAAAACGAAATATTGATTAACGCCAAATACAAAGAAACAATTATTGTCTTCGCTTTGCTTGACCCCAATGATACGATTCAATACATCAAAGTAAACAAAGCCTATCTCGATGAAAGTAGAGGGGCATTAGAAACAGCCAAAATTTCTGATAGTTTATACCTCGATTCCACCCATGTCGAATTAAAACGTATTTCTACAGGCGAACAAATTGTGTTTAGCGCAGACAACACAATGAAAAAAGACAGTGGAATATTTGCCAACAACAAAAATATTCTGTGGGTTACACGGGCAAGGATTTATCCCAATGAAGAATATGAAATCACGGTTAGCAATCCTGTGAGCAAAACAAAAGCAGTCTCTTATACCCGTACTGTCGGACTAGCAAAAATTAGGGCGCCATTCCAAGACCAAACAAATATTTTCAGTGTCGGCCCAGAGTACATAACCGTTTCGTTCAATGCCGGAAGCAATAGCTATGCTTATGATATTCGGTTTCATGTTTTTTACGAAGAAATAAATACTTTGGATACAAATAAAAAAACCGAGAAAATGGCCAGCTGGAAAATGGTCAACAATCTTTTGGTTGGCAACAACGCTTCTCCATTAAGGCAAATTCCCCGACTCAGCTTTTTGCAATTTTTACAAACAAGTATTTCAGCCTCACCGACCCTTAAACACAGAATAAAATGGGTCGGTGTAACTTTTTATGGAGGCAATCAAACCCTTTCAGATTATATTTCCGTCAATGAACCAAGCATCGGAATCGTACAGAAACAAGCTGAATTTACAAATATCAATGGGGGTTATGGATTGTTTGCATCACGGTGTACACAAAAAGTTTGGAATGTACCTATCGATGGGGCCTCTATCGCTTTTTTACAGAAAAATGAATGGACCAAGTCGCTTAATTTTATCTTTTAATCTGAAAAAAAGACAGTTCTCCCCGATGAGAACCGCCTTTTTTGCAAAATTTGTCATTAACTCTGCCAATTAGACAGCCACCCATTGCAGATTGGTGAGTGGTACGGCGATTGCTCAATTGTCAAAAAACAAATACACTATTATGAGTAAAATTATTGGAATTGATTTGGGCACAACAAACAGCTGCGTAGCCGTTTTAGAAGGCAATGAACCCGTTGTAATCGCAAACAGCGAAGGACGCAGAACTACACCCTCTATCGTAGCATTTATGGACAATGGAAATGGAGAACGAAAAGTTGGAGATTCGGCAAAACGTCAATCCATCACCAACCCCCAACATACCATTCAGTCTATCAAACGATTCATGGGTGAAAAGTATTCAAGCATGAAAACTGAAATTGGTCGCATGACCTATGAAGTTGTGAAAGGTGATAATGATACGGCACGCGTAAAAATTGGAGACCGAAACTATACCCCGCAAGAAATTAGCGCAATGGTGCTTCAGAAAATGAAGAAAACTGCGGAAGAATATTTGGGTCAAGAAGTGACCCGTGCCGTTATTACAGTACCTGCATATTTTAACGATGCGCAACGCCAAGCGACCAAAGAAGCTGGCGAAATTGCGGGACTGAAGGTTGAACGAATCATCAATGAACCCACCGCGGCCGCATTGGCATACGGATTAGACAAAACCGATCGCGACATTAAAATAGCGGTTTATGATTTGGGAGGAGGAACCTTCGATATCTCCGTATTGGAATTGGGTGATGGTATTTTTGAGGTTAAAAGCACCAATGGTGATACCCATCTGGGTGGAGACGATTTCGACCAAGTTATCATTGATTATCTGGCAGAAGAATTCAAATCCCAAGAAAATATGGATTTGCGAAAAGATCCTATGGCCCTGCAGCGTCTGAAAGAAGCCGCTGAAAAAGCCAAAATAGAACTTTCAAGCAGCACTGAAACCGATATTAATTTACCCTATATCACCGCCATGGATGGTGTGCCAAAACACTTGGTCCTGAAAATGAGTCGGAGTAAGTTCGAGCAATTGGCATCAAGTTTAGTTCAACGAACATTACAGCCTTGTAAACAAGCGCTCAAAGATGCCCACATGAAACCCAGCGATATCAATGAAATTATTCTTGTTGGAGGCTCTACCCGTATTCCGGCCATTCAAAAACTGGTTGAGGATTTCTTCGGAAAAGCACCCAGCAAAGGGGTAAATGCCGACGAAGCTGTTGCAGTTGGTGCAGCAATTCAAGGGGGTGTTCTAACTGGAGAAGTGAAAGACGTTGTATTGTTGGATGTAACACCTTTGAGTATGGGCATTGAAACGATGGGCGGAATCATGACCCGCATGATCGAATCAAACACAACAATTCCCACCAAAAAAACCGAAACATTTTCAACTGCAGCAGACAATCAGCCCTCCGTTGAAATCCACATTTTGCAAGGAGAACGTTCTATGGCCAGTGACAACAAAACAATTGGAAAATTTATTTTGGATAGCATCCCCCCTGCACCCAGAGGAACTCCTCAGATTGAGGTTAGTTTCGATATCGATGCGAACGGAATTTTGAACGTCCATGCCAAAGATACTGCCACAGGCAAAGAGCAAAAAATTCGTATTGAGGCCAGCAGTGGGTTGAGCAAGGAAGATATTGAGAAGATGAAAAAAGATGCTGAACTAAATGCCGATGCAGACAAGAAGCGTAAAGAGGAAGTGGATGGCATTAATACTGCTGACGCACTGGTGTTCAACACTGAAAAGCAGATGAAAGAATATGGCGATAAAATTCCAGCCGACAAGAAAGAAGCCATTGAAACTGCTTTGGGTAACCTCAAAAAAGTATTGATTGAAAAAGACCTACCTGGCATCGAAACCGCAACGGCATCATTAAACGAAGCATGGCAAGCGGCAAGCCAAGATATGTATAATGCCACAAATGGAAAATCAGAGGCAGGTTCAGAAGGCGAAACATCAAATGCAGAAACACCCCCTTCAGGAACGGCTGGAGACCAAGTTCAGGATGTAGATTTTGAAGAGGTAAAGTAATCCCCTCTCCCCCGCTCAAACCAACAACAAGGGTGCTCTGATAAAGCACCCTTTGTGTTATGTTTGAAGTGTTTTAGAAAACCAATGAAGTTTCCCCTGATAAATGCAAAATGAAAAATTATAAGAAATCGGCATTGCTGTGCAAGGTGATTTTAATGTCTGTATGCTATTGTTTCATTGCTTGCTCAAACCATGTCGGTGAAGATACTACCGTTAAAAATAAAGTAGCAAAAATAGCTCAAGCAACTCCTGTATTACCAGGAACAGAAACACCTGACGGCATCGCTCCGATCCACTATGCAGATACCATGGGCAAAGATTTATACGGAAAAGACAGCGTTAAAATGAGTATTTTATTTCAATTGGCAGCGAACGATTTAGGCAAATCGTATCTTAATAAAGATGCAAAAACGTATGCTAAATTCACCCTCCCCTCCATTGTAAAAGCCAATGGCGGTCGCACAAATTACATCCAAAAATTGCAGTCGGAGTTTTCTTCTGATCCAGAGCGGATTGTCAAAATTTTAAGTGGCCCTATACACAGAACAAAGGCTTTATTAGATGAAAAAGGCTTCGGTAACGGATGGTATTGCTTAATGCCTGTAAACATATTTCGAAAAGAAGGTACAAATATTAAACAAGAAATGGGCTGGATGGGAGGTCAGAGCCTCGACGAGGGTAAGACCATTTATTTTATTGACATTAGCAATATGCCGAAGGAGAAAATCATGCAAATTATGCCCGATTTACGCTGTGTTTTGGTACAATAAAATGAAGTGGGTATTCGGGGGCAATTCCTCAAAGAACTTTCAAACCTCGGGGGCAATTATTTGGTCGTTAAACGAACTTTGCGTCGGGTTGTTTTTTCAAGCTTCCCTTCGTCAACCGCTGCAATGCCTGTTACCGCTTGGTCAACCAAAATTCGTCCACAATTCTCACAGTCTATGATGCGAAAATGCGCACGAATATCGCTGTGGCGTTGAGGAGGAATTTTGCTAAAGCAACCGCCACAAGAACCTCTCATGATAGAAGCAACCGCAATACCATTGCGCACATTTCCACGAATTCTATGGTATGCACGGTGCAAACGTGGGTCTAATTTTGATTCAAAACCCGAGCGATCAAGCAGTATTTTTTCAATTTCATCGGCGTTTTCTTTTTCTATTTCGACCAATTCTGATTTTTTGAATGCCAAATCATCTTGACGGGTTGATACTGCATTTTGGGTATTAACCAATAACTCTTGCTTCAATTCAATTTGACGTTCAAATTCACGAATGCGCTTTTCAGCTGATAAAATTTCTAGACCCGCAATTTCTTTTTCCTTAATAATGGCGTTATACTCACGACTGTTTTTGATATTATTGAGCTGCTCGTCGTATTTGTCAATGAGGCGTTGGAAATCCTTAATACTATTTTTCTTTCCACTGGTTTCATGATTTAATTCATCTATTTCGACAGTAATATGAGATACACGGGTTTCAAAACCCGCAATGTCATCCTCCAAGTCAGAAACTTCCATGGGTAATTCGCCCAATACAGCACGAAGATTGTCGAGCCGTGAATCAATCTGCTGTAATTTCCAGAGATCTTTTAGTTTTTTGTCGATCGTTACGTCCATCTTATATTAAATAATCTATTGGGTTGGTGTTTGTATCTGTGAAAATGGTTGCAAAATTAGGCAATTTTTCCGATAAAATTGTAGAAAACAATTCAATCGTGTATTTCTCACTTTCGTAATGACCAACGTCACACAACAACATCGTTTGTTCTGCATCAAAAAATGCATGGTATTTAATATCAGAAGTGAGAAATGCATCGGCCCCAGCTTGCAATGCATCGGAGATTAAAAAGCTTCCCGCACCGCCACAAATAGCGACTGTATTGATTTTTTTGGATGTAATGGGGGTATATTTAAGGACTTTTAGTTCTAAAGAATCTTTTATAAAGTGTAAAAAATCGTTACTATCCATAGGTTGGGACAAAGTTCCAAAAATACCACTGCCAAATTCAAAATGCGTATTTTGTAGGCGCTGCCAATCATGGGCAATTTCTTCAAAAGGATGGACTTTTTGTATGGCAGAAAAAACTTGGGACTTTAACCAAACGGGCACCACAACTTCAATCCTTACTTCTTGAATTAATTCCCGCCTTCCCGCAACTCCCACAGATGGATTGGATGCTTCATTGGGTCTAAAACTCCCATTGCCTGAAAAAGAAAATGCACACTCATCGTAATTGCCGATATGGCCAGCACCTGCAGAAAAAAGGGCGTTTTTAACAGATTCGGCTTGTTCTGTGGGGACATAAACAACCAACTTTTCGATTGTTCCAGGCATAGGCCGCAATACCTTTGTGGGTATAATCCCCAATTTTTGGGCTATTTTTTGATTTACACCCCCCCTGAACACATTGTCGAGATTGGTGTGGCAAGCATAAATGGCAATGTCGTTGCGAATGGCCTTCATCACCGCCCTTTGAACATAATTACGTCCAGTAAATTGTTTCAATCCATCAAATACGATAGGGTGATGCGCAATGATTAAGCGGCAATCTTTGGCAATGGCTTCGTCAATTACCGCCTCTGTGCTGTCGATACAGAGCAATGCTTTGCCAACCAATTGTTCAGGATCACCCACAATCAATCCACTATTGTCATAAGACTCTTGCAAATACAAAGGAGCAACTTGTTCTAAAACAGAAATGATTTCACGAATGCGAAACATAATAATTCAAATTTCGAGTAATTAAAGCAACTTTGCACACCCAAGTGAAAAAAGCCACCTTAAAACCTGGAAAAGAAGTTAGTATACTCAGAAAACACCCCTGGGTTTTTTCTGGTGCAATCAAAGAGATGGCCGATACAACTGTGGGCGATTGGGTAAAGGTTTACGACAGCCAAAAAAAATTACTGGGTGTTGGCCATGTTGGTGACGGAAGTATCGCCATACGCATGCTGGCATTTGAAGCCATTGTCCCATCGATTCAGTTTTGGAAAATGCGTTTGGAAAATTGTCTGAAGGTAAGAGAATTATTGGGTTATTTACAAGGGAAAGACAACAATGCATTTCGCTTGGTTCATGGAGAGGGCGATGGCTTGCCCGGTTTAATTATTGATATTTACAATGATTGTGCAGTACTTCAAGCCCACAGTCATGGCATGTTAAATTGTTTGGATGAAATCGCCCAGGCCATACAATTGATTGAGACATTGAGACTGTCAACCATATACAATAAAAGTACTGCTGCCATGCATGGACAATCTACCCAAGATGGGTTTCTTCTGGGAAATTCTCCCGAAACGATTGCCTTGGAAAATGGGTTACAATTCAAGGTGAATTGGATTACAGGGCAAAAAACGGGTTTTTTTTTAGACCAGCGCGACAACAGAAATTTACTCAGGCAATTTGCAAAAGGACGGAGTGTCTTGAATACTTTCTGCTATACAGGTGGATTTTCAGTGGCTGCATTGAAAGGAGGTGCAAGTGAAGTCTTCAGTGTTGATATAAGTGGAATTGCTGTCGCAATGGCGAATGAAAATGTGGGTCTCTTGAAACTCAATGCAAACCAAAAGCATACATCGCGGGTCGCGGATGTGATCCAATACCTCCGTGAAGAAGAAAAACAATTTGATATCGTTGTGATCGATCCCCCCGCCTTTGCCAAAAGCCTTGCCAAAAAACACAATGCAGTAATGGGGTATAAACGTTTAAACACTTTGGGTATTTTACGGGTACAATCGGGTGGTCTTTTGTTTACTTTTTCATGCAGTCAGGTTATCAATGATTCTTTATTTGCGAATACAATTACCGCCGCGGGTATAGCAGCAGGGAGAAACTGCAGAATTTTATACCGTTTGGGACAGGGTGCCGACCATCCCGTAAATTTATATCACCCAGAAGGTCATTACCTCAAAGGTTTGGTATTGCTGGTAGATTAATATTTTATCTGGTAAACAATCAAGTTTGGCTCGACCAATACTCCAAACAATAGCTGATTATCACCTCTCGATAGGTATTTCTATTTCTGAGCAACACGATAAAACACATATGCAATGGGGGCAAATAATAGATTGGGCAACCATACTGCCAAATACGGAATGATTCCCCCTGTTTGCCCGATTGAAATAAAATATTTACTAAAAAATAAGAAAAATAAAATCACAAAAATTCCTATACCCAGTGAAAATCCCAATCCACCGCGGGTTTTACGTCCCGCAACACTGACTGCAATCAGAACAAGAATGAAAGTCGAAAAAGGAGATGCATATCTGCGGTATAATTCGGTTTCAAGCAGATTTACATTTGTAGAACCCCGCAATTTTTCTTTGGCAATCATCGCGCGCAATTCTGTTTGATTTAAACTTTGTACGTCTTCCAGACGAAAGAAAAAATCATCAGGATTAAATTGTATTAGGGTATCTAACTGACTGTGATATTGTATTTTCTGGTTCCCATTGGGTAAAAAATCTCGCTGCCAAACCATTTCTAATCGCCATTTTTTGGTCTCGGGAGACCACCGAATAAACCGCCCAAACAGAGAGCTTTTTAATTCTTTTTCCTTGTATTCTTCCAAACTTACCCCCACACCAGAACTATCGTTATTGTTAAAATATTCCATGTATAAAATTACCCCTGGCTTGATTTGTCTGAAAATGGTTGACTTTGCCTTCGAGTAATAATCACGCATATATGTATTTTCAAACCGCACCCGATTTTTATCGGTTACTGGAATCACCCAGGCATTTAATACATAACTTCCAAAGGCCAACAATGCAGAGGTAAGCATAAATGGAAAGAGTATCCTCCTAAACGAAACGCCACCGGCCAACATGGCAATTATTTCTGTGCGAGAAGCCAGCCTTGAAGTGAAATACAAGACGGAAATAAAAATAAAAATGGGAGAATAGGTATTCAATAAACTGGGAATAATATTGACATAATACACCGAGAAAATTTCTTTCAAAGGCGCACTTTTTTCCAAAAAATCATCGAGTTTCTCGGCCACATCGAACACCATGATGATAACCACGAATAGCATTACCGTGACGAAGAATGTTTGCAAAAACTTCTTGATAATATACCAATCGAGTTTGTTCATCTTCATCGATTTTTTTTGATTATTGGCAATAGGTCCGACTGAAACAACATTGTTTTACAAAGACAAAGTCCTTTACAAATATATGAATCGATAGGGCTTTACGAGCGTTTTTGATTCACTGTCTTGAGTATACTCTGCTTCCAAATATGGAAATCACCAACCAAAATTCGCTGCCTTGCCTGACGAACCAACCACAAATAAAAACGCAAATTTTGTATACTCCCTAAAATTGGACCCAACATTTCACCCGATTGAAATAAATGTCTCACATAGGCTTTACTATACTCAGGACAAAGCAAAGAATCAAGGGGAGAAAAGTCATCGGCCCATTGCTTATTTTTAATATTGATAATTCCTTCATGGGTAAAAATGGTGCCATTCCGACCATTTCGCGTCGGCATCACGCAATCGAACATATCAATACCCAAAGAGATGGAATGCAATATATTTTCGGGTGTGCCGACACCCATTAAATATCTCGGCTTTTCGGGTGGCAGAATCTCGCAGAGTAATTCAGTAATCCGATACATGTCTTCATGGGATTCGCCAACACTCAAACCACCAATGGCGTAGCCTTGTGCATCATGGTTTAGAACATATTCAGCACTTTGTTTGCGTAAATCATCGTATACGCTTCCCTGAATAATCGGCATCAAAGCTTGGTCGTGTCCGTACAAAGGTTCAGTTTCATAAAAGCGTTTACAACATCGATCGAGCCATCGATGCGTCAAGTCCATCGATTTTTGTGCATCAGAAAATGTACAAGGATAGGGCGTACATTCATCAAATGCCATGATGATGTCGGCGCCGATGATACGTTGAATATCGATTACTTTTTCGGGGGTAAACAAGTGAGGAGACCCATCGATGTGGCTGGCAAATTTTACCCCTTCATCGCTTAGTTTTCTTGTGCCCGATAGAGAGTATACCTGATAACCCCCACTGTCTGTGAGCACCGGCCGATTCCAATTGCTAAACCCATGAATTCCCCCCGCCTTCTTTAAAACATCAAGACCCGGACGCAAATACAAATGGTAAGTATTGCCCAAAATAATATCTGCATTGATATCATCCTGATGAATCAAAAAATTGCGGTGAACTCCCTTTACTGTGCCCGCAGTTCCGACCGGCATGAAAATGGGTGTCTGAATTTGACCATGGGCCGTATCAATTAAACCAACCCGAGCCTTCGAAAAAGGGTCTTTATGTTGTAAAATAAAATTCAATTTTGGGCCATCAAAGAAATACTAAACAATCGAGGGAAAATGGAGCCGATACTGCCAGAATAGTAACTGTTTGGAACACGAACCAAAGCATTATTTAACCCATTTGACATCTTTAATTCCAAAGAAACATCAACAAAATCCAAACGAAATTCCATTCCCCCACCAAACTCGTAATAATAGGTGTCTTTTTTGAGCGCCACCATGGGTTTCGTATCTCCAATTACAATGTCTTCATTGCTTTGAAAATCATGAGACCAACGAATACCCCCCAAAACATACATTCTGGTATTGTTGGGCATACTACTTCGGTATTTAATCGTAATTGGAATGTCAAAAGAAATGGTTTCGATTTTGATATTGGGTCCGGGAGAACGTTGCCAAGTATATTGTAAATTCCTTTGGTGAAGGTGGAGCATAGTGAGGGTTTTAAGTTCCCAATATTTCCCAAAACGATAGGCTACAGAACCTCCAAATCCTCCCCCAGACTGCCCTCCAGGACGAATGCTTTGAATGGAATCCGTGCGTTGCCAGAAAACAGGGTCCAATTCCATCTTCATTTTGGCATAGGTTCCTGCGAAAGCAATGCCCCAGAAAAAATGCTTCCGATAATCCCGGTTGTAATCGCGGGGTTGGGCGCAAATTTTACCCAAGAAAGCCAACGTCAATATGAATGGAATTATTTTTCGCATGTATACATTGTACAAATACCAAAAGTAAGGGGTTTAATCGAAACATTCCTAAAACCGACCGATTTCACAAGACTTGAAAATTCTTCTCCTTCGGGAAATGCCGCCACACTTTGGGGTAAATAGGAATATGCATTGGAACTTCGACTCAATATCTTCCCAAAAACAGGCAAAATATTCTTAAAATAAAACCAATACAGTTTGCTAAACATTGGGTGGGATGGTTTAGAAAATTCCAATACCACCATCGCCATGCCGGGCTTTAGAACGCGAAACATTTCTGAGAGTCCAAACGACAAATTCTCAAAGTTACGCACACCGAAACTGACGGTTACGGCCTCAAATGTGGCATTGTCGAAAGGCAATTTTTCTGAGTCAGCCTGAATCAATACGATGCGATCAATACATTTTTTTCGCTGTAATTTACGTTGACCAAAATCCAACATCCCTTGGCTAATATCAATACCAACAATGCTTGAACCTTTTATCTTTGATAACTCAATGGCCAAATCTGCGGTTCCGGTTGCCACATCAAGTATGTATTTGGCACCCAAACCATGTACATTTTTTCTTACTTCGGATCGCCACGAATAATCAAACCCCAGAGACAAAAAATGATTTAAAAAATCATATCGGGGAGAAATGTTATCGAACATCTCCTCAACTTGTTGTTTTTTTGAATCTCCGGAGGTCGGATTGGGTTTTACTTGAATCGCCACAGTGAAAATACAAATATACGCTCTTTTCTAAACCCCCAAAAAACTGAAATGGACATCAAGACAGCAGATTATATTGGTAGTTGGCAAAAAAATGCCGACATGCCCCATACAGAACTCCCTGAATTTGGTTTCATCGGTCGAAGCAATGTCGGAAAAAGTAGTCTTATAAACATGCTTACTGATCGAAAAGGATTGGCAAAAACTAGTTCAACCCCAGGTAAAACTCAGAGTATCAATTTATTTTTGTTAAATAAACAAATTCAGTTTGTGGATTTACCGGGCTATGGATATGCCAAAGTGTCCAAAGACAAAAGGGAAATTTTTGGAAAGATGATCAAACATTATTTACACGATAGGGTGAATTTGTATTGTTTGTTTGTGTTGATCGACTTGCGCATCAAACCACAACAAATAGACTTAGACTTTATCAACGAATGCGGGGAGAACGACATTCCCATTGCCTTGATTGGCACCAAGGCAGACAAGCTAAAACCGGCCGAATTGGAGGCGAACAAAGCAGCCATTGACGCGGCACTGATGAAGGTATGGAACGAATTGCCTCCTTTTTTCATTAGCAGCGCAGAAACCAAGGTAGGCCGCAATGAGATTTGGAACTGCATCAAAGATACTTTGCCTAAATAAGTAAATGTGCCACCAAATACGATGGCACATTTCTCTTTCGCTTGTCGGTTTAGAGATTAAAAATTAATTTTAAACTTATGTTTCTGCCCATATTATAAACTCCGTTTCTGCCTGTCAATGGGTTTATTGGGTTCATATTGTTCATTTAAATCAATATCTAAATCATTTCCATCTTCTTCATAAAATTTGAAAAGGGAGAGAAACATACCCTAACTTTTGATAATTAAACCAAGTCTCTTCCGTCAGCCATTTTCATGCTGCCCGAGGCTATCTTAATAAGATCAATTAATGTCCATAGACCACAACCACCCGCTGTGAGAAGCATTAACCACCAATTAGAATAACCCATCATTAATCGATGAATTCCAAGACCACCTAAAAATAAACTAACCAAAATCATTGTAATTTTGGATTGTACTGGTTTTTGTTCTGTCATTTTGTTTATATTCTAAATATTGCCTACTCTATTCAGTTTTCGGCTTCCCTGTTTTTTATTATTTCGTGTATGTACTCAAGTTCATTTAGACAAGTACGAAACAAAACTACGAGATTTATATTTATTTCGCAAAAGATGATAACGAGACGCTGAAGTACGACACTTATAAAGATTCCCTTTTATAATTTTTTAATCCCTTTCATATCGGTTTTTCTAGCTTCTTTAATACTAATGGCATATCCTCCACCAACAGCAACAAATTGAGAAAGTTTAGATTTATTGGTAATCCCAACTTTTGTAATTTGATAGGCTTTTGGATTGGTTTTATAATGAGCCGTAGGAGCATCGGCATATATTGTTGCAATGTATTTTTTTTGTGGTTCTAAAAAATTAAAATTTATTGTTGAGGTTCGAGTGCTATTTCCCCCTATACTTCCTACAAACCAATTGGCACTTCCTTTGGCTTTACGAGCAACTGTAATATATTTTCCAGGTTCGGCTTCAAGGTATTTACTATCATCCCAATCTACAGCTACCTCTTTTATAAATTGGAAAGCATCTAAAAATTGGGAATAATGTTCGGGCAAATCGGCTGCCATTTGCAACGGGCTGTAAAGAGTTACATATAATGCCAGTTGGTTGGCTAAAGTGGTATTTACATGTGAATTATTATTAGGACTAAACTTTTGAATATCCATTTCAAAAATACCTGGTGTATAATCCATTGGACCGCCTATCAATCGTGTGAAAGGCAACAATGTGGTATGATTTGGTTTTGATCCACCAAAGGCCTGAAATTCGTTACCTCTAGCCGATTCATTCCCTATTAAGTTAGGATATGTTCTAGCAATACCTGTTGGTCTTACGGCTTCATGAGCATTGACCATTATTTTATATTCCGCTGCTTTTTCTATGGCAAATTGATAGTGATTAATCATCCATTGGCTGTAATGATGTTCACCTGAAGGTAAAATATTTCCTACATAACCACTTTTTACGGCATCATAATTATTATCTTTCATGAATTGGTAGGCTTTTTCCATATAGCGTTCATAGTTTAGAACCGAAGAAGCCGTTTCGTGGTGCATTATCATTTTGATATTTTTGCTTTTAGCATAATCTCTAATTTCTGTAAGATTAAAATCGGGATAGGGTGTTAAAAAATCAAAAACATACTCTTTAGATTGTCCAAACCAATCTTCCCAACCTTCATTCCATCCTTCAACCAAAACGCCATTAAAGCCATTTTGAGAAGCAAAGTCAATATATTTCTTTACATTAGCAGTATTGGCAGCGTGCTTTCCATTTGGTTTAGTTTTAGAGTAATCGGTAATTCCAAGTTGAACCGAAGGTAAATCATCGGTATATGCCCAAGAACTTTTTCCTGTAATCATTTCCCACCAAATGCCCATATATTTGGTTGGTTTTATCCAAGAAGTGTCTTGTAATTTACAAGGTTCATTAAGATTATAGGTCATTTTTGAAGCTACAATATCACTAGCTTTATCGCTCACAATTATGGTTCGCCAAGGCGAAGTACAGGGTGCCTGCATCAATCCTTTATTCCCTTTTCCATCGGGTGTTAACCATGATTCGAAAATCATATTATTATCATCTAAATTCAAGTGCATACAGGAATAATTAATCAACGCAGCTTCGTGCAAATTAATATACAAACCCTCGTTGGTTTTCATCATCAATGAAGTTTGAACCCCTGTTTCAGAAAATTGTTGTTGTGAAGCATTTGCGGTTACTGCCGATTTGAATAATTTTCTAATTTCAGACAATTTACTTTCGGTAAAATCATATTCTTGAGTGTCGTAATCGCCAGGTATCCAAAAGGCGGTGTGATCGCCTGTCATGGCAAATTGAGTTTTCTCTTCTTTAATTACAAAATAATTCAAATTTTTTTGCTGTGGGAACTCATATCTAAAACCCAAGCCGTCATTAAATAATCTAAAACGAATAATAATATTTCTATCGGTTTCTTTTTGATTTAACGTAACAGAAAGTTCGTTATAATTATTTCTAATTTCTTTGACTTCACCCCAAATAGGCATCCATGTTTCATTAAAATTATTAGATTCAGAATCAATAATTACAAAATCATTTACCAATGATTTTTCGTCATTTTTTAATTCTAAACCTAATTTACTAGTTTTAACAACCGCATTTCCCTTAAAATTTAATTGATACGTTGGCATTCCATTTTCATTTACTACAAATACCATCACAAAATTTCCATCTGGAGATTTTAATCGTTGGGCGTTTATCCCAAAAAGGTTAAAACAAAGAATTAAAAGTAAAAATAGTTTTCTCAATTTTAAAAAATTTAATAAGAATCTATAAAGATACGCAAATACCAATTTAATTTTGTGAGGTCTGTCAAAAAATAGCAAGTAACGTTTTTCGGCCTGGCGTTGGTGGGCTTTTGAAACCGTAAACTATCCGCCCACTGACGCAAAACCCGGGTTATGGAGCATTTTTTATTTTTTTGTATGTCCGCTTTATCTCTCCGAACCACACTATTGTCAGGACAGGAAAAAGTATATATGATATTTTATTAAAATTCGAGGCTTCTACAAAGTCTAAATGAATGAGATGTTGTATTGCCCTTGTCATTCCACAACCGTAACACTTTGTGTCTAAGAGCAACACAGATAAACAAAATGATTGTCCGCTGTCAAAAAAGTCAGCGGGTAAAATTATTAAAACAAAAGGAAGTAAAAACAACCCGCTGACATATAAATAGTAAAATACTTTTCTCAATTTTTATTACAGAGTTTCCGAATAATTACCATTTCTTGGTTTTAAGTCTCCAGAAATTATACGAATTAAGTCTATGAGTGCTAAGATTCCACAAACACCACCAGTTAATAGCATTAAAACTCCTATTCCTGTATAGCCAAGATAAAATCTGTGTATACCAAGAACTCCAATGAAAACGCACAGAAGTAATGCTACTAATTGACTTTTGCCTCCACCGTAAGCAGAACTATTTTTCTCTGCCTTCTTTTTTACCTTGCTTATTTTTTTAGAGATTACAACAGTTTTTTTCTCCAAAGTTTGATTTGTTTGAGAAGTAACACTGTTTTCCTTTTTGCTAAAGTAAGTTGTCTTGCCAGATGGAATAATAACAGAATTATCTAACGAGGCAGTAAAATTGTCGTAAGTTATTGCCGGTGAATTGTCAGCCGTGTTGATTTCGTTTTCTGTTTGTCCAATTGTCACGATTTTATTTTGTTGTTTCTGCTTTCTATTGTAGTTGTTCGCTAATTCTTTTTTATCGTGATTGTGTTTTGTCTTATTCCATTCAATATGGTAGCCAGACATATAAACCCGTTTTTCCATTGAGCAAGAAGTCAGGACTAGTGTTATTACCAGTCCGATGAACGAAAGTTGTTTAATTGATTTCATTTTGTTATTTTTTAAATTTTTTGTTCCTACTATTATGGATTTTCGTAATACTCCCTGTTTTTAGGTGGTTTACTTGTCTCCACTATTTTTGTTTTCAATAATACATTTTGTTTGTCAATAATACAAAATATTATTTATAAACTATCAAAGTTGTCTTTTGGTGGGTTCTCTTGTCTGTCGTTGTCCGCTATGTCTTCTTTTAAAATGCCCCATAACGGTTGGCGGCTTGGCGTAGTGGCGGATTTTCACCACAAATGTTTATACGAAGCACACACTTCAAATATAGCACAAATGTTTCTACGAAGCACGTCACCCGCCATTACGCCAAACCGCTGTTATGGGCTGGTTTTATTGTTTAATTACTTTAAATATTTGTTTCGAGCTATTTCCGACAATCAACATATAAATACCTCCAGGTAAATTTTCCATTTCTATTAATGTATTCTCATTATTTATTGTTCCCGAAAAAACGGCTGTACCTAAATTACTATAGAGAGTACATGCCGTTCCAATAAGTTTATAATCTGCTTTTAAATTAATTTGATTTGTGGTCGGATTCGGAAAAATAGAAATGGCAGTTTTAACATCAAAATCAGAAATGCCTATGGATAAATTCAAATTAGAAAGTGCAAAACGAAACACCCCTTGAGTATTTGTAGCTGCAATTATGTAGTTATCGTTAAGTTCTAAATCAAAAATTGTCAAGTCAGTTAAGCCAGTATTTATTGTGGTCCAATTGCCCCCATTATCAGTCGAATAAAAAACGCCTGACCCAAATGAACCGGCAACAATTAACTGTGAGTTGCTGGCAAAACCTCTGTAAGAGCCTGAAGCAAGTCCGCCTCCTAACAAAGTCCAATTTGCTCCAAAATCTAACGAGCGAAAAACGCCAGTTCCTGTCGGACCTCCAGCAAACAATGTGTTTCCTTTGCTTTCCATAGCTCTAAAATTCAATGCTCCGCTTAATCCATTATTGATGGCAATCCAGTTTGCACCAAAATCAACACTTTTGTAAATACCAGCACCATTTGTGCCAACAAATAATGTATCATTAATAGCAGCAATAGATCTTACATCAGTTGCTGATAATCCGGCAGCGCTCCAATTGTCTCCTTGGTCTGTTGACATAAAAACACCAGTTGGTCCTACATAAAACAATCTTGTTCCAACATTAAGAATTCCGCCTCCTAGCAAATTGGTTAATCCAACACTTTTTGAAACCCAAGTTACTCCATTGTTAGCGCTTCTAAAAGCACCTTGGCTAGTGCTAGTATAAATATAATTGTTATCCTTTGTATAACCTCTCGTTGGACCAACAGCATCATTTCCAGTATTGGATAATGTATAATTGGCGGCACTATCGGTAGATAGATACGAGCCAGTTTTACCACCTGCAAAATTATAGATGCCATTTGTTAATAATGCCTGCATATTTAAGCCAGCCGTTCCTGTGCATTGTTGCCATTGTGCATAAGCTGAAATGCTAAAGCAACTGAATAAAAGAATTTGTAATGCTATTTTTATCATTTTTAATATTTTACTTTATAAAACTGCTTTGAAAGCATAAGGTTTAATTCGACTTGTGATTTATTTTAAACTTGCCCATAACGTTTTGCGTGTAGGCGATGTTGCCTTGTGTTGCGCCTGCGGCAAGGCAATATTGCTTACACGCTGTTATGGGCTG
>SXGR01025318.1_pt1 | contig 115630 bp, 107 predicted proteins | sample 3174711 | NCBI WGS metagenome assembly SXGR01 (sample SAMN11356860, study PRJNA531348) | freshwater metagenome | isolation source: freshwater sample F1-60 | place: China: Fuxian Lake, Yuxi | collected 2017-12-25 | reverse complement strand
ATCACGTAATGTCAGAGCTGCATGAACACACGAGTAGTCGAACTCAATGCCCTGACCAATACGGTTTGGGCCTGACCCCAGGATAATTACCTTCGCGCGGTCACTTGGAATCGCTTCATTTTCATCATCATAGGTTGAATAGTGATACGGGGTCTGTGCCTCAAATTCGGCCGCACAGGTGTCCACAGTCTTGAATACCGGCCGGACGCCTAGTAGCTGACGGATTTCACGGACTTCGTCCTCACTGCAGCCGCGTAGTTGGCCGATTTGCCTATCTGAAAAACCACTTCGCTTGACGCGGCGCAGCAGCTGCTCGTCAAGAACCAGTGCGGCGCGAATCTCATCCGCGGCTTCGTTCAATTGACAGATCTGGTCCAAGAACCATGGGTCGATGCCAGTTGACACGTGCACCTGATCTATTGACGCACCCGCCCAGAGCGCCAGCTGGACCAAGGAGAGGCGACCGTCATGGGGACGGTTCATCAGGTCAAGGAGAACCGCCACGTCCACGGCCGTGGGATCAACTGGCCAGTTGAAAATTGCTTCCGGCTTCTCCAGCGAACGAAGTGCCTTTTGTAAGGCTTCACCGAAATTTCGGCCGATTGACATCGCCTCACCGACACTTTTCATCGTGGTGGTGAGCACCGGATCCGCATTGGGGAACTTTTCGAAGGCAAACCTTGGGACTTTCACCACAATATAGTCGAGGCTCGGCTCAAAGGATGCTGGAGTTTTCTTGGTAATGTCGTTCGGGATCTCATCTAATGTGTAGCCAATAGCCAACCGGGCTGCAATTTTGGCTATCGGAAACCCGGTGGCCTTTGATGCAAGAGCCGATGAGCGTGACACCCGTGGGTTCATCTCAATGACAATCATGCGACCATCTGCCGGATTGATGGCGAACTGAATATTGCACCCACCCGTATCAACGCCGACAGCTCGAATTATCTCGATACCAACATCGCGCATGTGCTGATACTCGCGATCCGTGAGAGTCAGGGCAGGTGCGACCGTAATTGAATCGCCGGTATGCACGCCCATCGGATCAAGGTTTTCGATCGAGCAAATAACGACGACATTGTCATTTCGGTCACGCATCAGCTCGAGTTCGTATTCCTTCCAACCGATTACTGACTCTTCCAAGAGCACCTCGGTGGTTGGGCTTGCTTGCAGGCCGGCTCCGGCAATGCGCAACAGGTCAGCCTCGTTGTAAGCGATCCCGGACCCGGCTCCCCCCATGGTGAAGGATGGGCGGATAACAACCGGGAACCCCAGTTGCTCGGCAGCGCTTTGGCAATCCGCCATGGAATGACAAACCACCGATAGCGCGCTCTCGGCACCTATAGCAGCGACGATCCCGCGAAACATTTCGCGGTTCTCCCCACGCTCGATGGCTTCAACGTCGGCACCGATCATTTCAACGCCGTATTTCTCAAGCACACCATTCTTGTGCAGTGCGATCGCAATATTCAATGCCGTTTGACCGCCCAAGGTAGGCAGAACTGCGTCAGGGCGCTCCTTGGCGATGATGCGCTCAACAAACTCTGGGGTAATCGGCTCGATATACGTCGCATCGGAAAACTCTGGGTCGGTCATGATCGTGGCCGGATTCGAATTCACCAGCACGACGCGCAGGCCTTCGTCCTTAAGTACCCGGCAGGCCTGAGTACCCGAGTAGTCGAACTCGCAGCCTTGGCCGATGACAATCGGACCGGACCCGATTACCAAGATGGACTTGATATCCGCGCGCCTTGGCATTACCGACCCGCTTTCATCAGTTCGACGAACTCGTCGAATAGCCCGGCGGCATCATGGGGGCCGGCGGCCGCCTCCGGGTGGTACTGAACGCTAAAAGCCGGCACCTCAAGGCAGCGCAAGCCCTCGACAACATCGTCATTGAGGCAGATATGGCTTACCTCGGCGGACCCGAACGGAGTCTGGAATGGCCCACCGCGCGGGGCTGCCACGGCGAACCCATGGTTGTGCGCGGTTACGCTCACTCGACCGGTGCGCAAATCCTGAACTGGCGAGTTAATACCGCGATGGCCGAAGCGTAATTTGTAGGTTTCCAGCCCGAGGGCCCGACCTAAGATTTGATTGCCGAAACAGATACCAAAAACTGGTATCCGCGCTGTCAGCACCGCCGTCATCATCGCAACTGCACTATCGGCCGCTGCCGGGTCGCCCGGGCCGTTCGAGAAGAAGACCCCGTCGGGGTTTAGGGCGAGGACCTCCGTCGCGGTAATGGTCGATGGGACCACCCGCACCTCAATACCGCGCTCGGCGAGCCGGTGCGGGGTCATTGTCTTGATACCAAGATCAACGGCAACCACCGTTAATTCGCGGCTGCCGATGGCCGGCACCTGGTAGGCCTCGCTCGTGCTCACCTCGCCGGTCAGGTTCGCGCCGGCCATTACCGGGCTGACCTGCACCTGGGCTAGCAGCTGCGTCGTCGACAGGTGCGCCTCGGCACCGGTGAAGATCCCGGCGCGCATGGCACCGCGTTCGCGCAGGTGCCGGGTGAGCGCTCGGGTGTCCACCCCGCAAATCCCAACTATGCCCTGATCGCGCAGTTCATCCTCAAGTCCGCGCTGAGCTCGCCAATTAGAGGAAACCCGCGAAGGATCACGGATTACATAACCGGCCACCCAGATACGCGCGGACTCGCCATCTTCATCATTGACCCCGGTGTTGCCAATATGCGGCGCGGTCATTACTACTATCTGGCGGCGGTACGACGGATCGGTCAATGTCTCCTGGTACCCGGTCATGCCGGTGTTGAAGACGGCCTCACCAAAAGTCGTACCCACTGCGCCATAGCTTTGCCCGCGGGCCACCTGACCATCTTCTAGGACTAGGACCGCGGGCTCACGTGAGATCGGCCCGCCAACTGCGCTTTTCAACAAGTTAGGTCACCACCGAGGACGCTCGCCTTACCCGCCTTGAAAACGTGCACGACCCGGCCCGGCAAAGTCATACCCGCATACGGGCTGTTTCGACTTTTCGAGGCGAAAGTCGCTGGCTCGACGACCCAAGAGGCAGATGGGTCCACCACCGCGATATTCGCCGGCGCACCCACCACCAAATCCTGGCCGTGGCCATTCGCCTGACCGATGCGGGCCGGAAGCACGGACAGGCGATCAGCAAGGGTGTGCCAATCCAATAGCCCGGAATTAACCATGGTCAACATCGCGATGCTGAATGCGGTCTGCAATCCGAGCATGCCGAATGCGGCCGCAGCCCATTCGCAGTCCTTGTCCTCGTGCGGGTGTGGTGCGTGATCGGTGGCGATAGCGTCGATCGTGCCGTCTGCCAGTGCGGCTCGTAACGCTGCAATATCGGCACTGGTTCTAAGCGGTGGATTCACTTTGTAAACGGGATCATAGGTGGCGACTAAGTCTTCGGTCAGCAATAGGTGATGCGGGGTGACTTCGGCCGTGACCTTTATGCCACGGGATTTCGCCCACCTAATTACCTCGACTGAGCCAGCGGTGGAGACATGACACACATGCAGTCGCGAATCGACGTGCTCGGCAAGCAGCACATCGCGCGCCACAATTGACTCCTCGGCAACCCCGGGCCAGCCGGTTAGGCCGAGTTGCCCCGACAGTAAGCCTTCATTCATCTGCGCATCCACCGTCAGCCTTGGCTCTTGGGCGTGCTGCGCGATGACTCCATCGAACGCCTTCACGTACTCAAGTGCCCTACGCATGATCGCGGCATCATGAACGCACTTACCGTCGTCACTAAATACCCGAACCTGCGCCGGCGAAGTCGCCATTGCACCAAGTTCAGCCAATTGCTCGCCACCTAGACCTACCGTTACCGCCCCGACCGGGTACACATCAACCAAGCCGGTGGCCTGTCCCAGATGCCAAACCTGTTCGACTACCCCGGCGGTATCGGCAACCGGCGAGGTATTTGCCATGGCGAAGACCGCAGTGAAACCACCCAGTGCCGCCGCCCGGGATCCGGTATCAATCGTTTCGGCATCCTCGCGCCCGGGTTCGCGTAGGTGGGTGTGCAGGTCAACGAACCCGGGCAGCGCGATTAGGTCGTCGGCTTCGACTACCCGACCGCTGCCAGTGCCAGCCTTCACGATTTCGGCGATGACGCCGGCTCGGACGATGATGTCAACCGGGTCCGCACCGTATGGGCGGACCCCGCGAATTACCATGCTCTGAGCCGTCATAACTGATCCCTTCGATCCTCGTCCGTCATGCCGCCCAGCAGTAGATAAAGCACGGCCATGCGGATACTCACACCATTGGCAACCTGCTCAACCATCACGGCCCGGGTACTGTCCGCAACATCAGCCGAAATTTCCATCCCCCGATTCATCGGGCCCGGGTGCAAGACAATCGCGGTTGGTGGCAGCAGGTTGAGTCTGCGCACGTCCAGCCCAAACCGGCGGCTGTACTCGTTAACCGATGGGAAATAGGCCGCCTGCATGCGTTCGCTTTGCACGCGCAGCATCATCACTGCATCAACATGCGGAAGTACATCGTCTAGGTCGTAGCTCACCGCGCAGGGCCAATCATTGACACCGAATGGAAGCAGGGTCGGCGGCGCAATGACCGTTACCTGCGCCCCGAGGGTGCCAAGCAGCAGGACATTGGACCTGGCAACCCGACTGTGCAAGATATCCCCGACAATTGCGACCCGCAGCCCCGCTAAATCGCCAGTGCCAGCGCGTAGGTGGTGTCGAAGGGTGAATGCATCAAGAAGGGCCTGTGTTGGATGCTCATGGGTGCCGTCACCGGCATTGACAACACTGCCTTGGATCCAGCCGGCTGTCGCAAGGCGATGCGGCGCTCCTGAAGCGCTATGCCTGATCACCACCGCATCGGCACCCATCGCCTCCAAGGTGAGCGCGGTGTCTTTAAGACTTTCGCCCTTGGAAACACTCGATCCCTTTGCGGCGAAGTTGATGACATCCGCGGAGAGCCTCTTGGCCGCTATTTCAAATGAGATCCGGGTGCGGGTTGAATCCTCGAAGAACAAATTGACCACGGTGCGGCCCCGCAGCGTGGGCAGTTTCTTGACTGAGCGGTCGGTTACCGATGCGAGTTGCGCCGCGGTGTCCAAGATCAAGCAAGCTTCTGCTAAATCCAGGTCGCCGGCAGATAGTAAGTGCCGCATCTAGCCCGCCCCGCCTTCGATGGTGACCTCATCGATGTCGTCAATTTCTCTCAGGCGCACCCGCACCTGTTCGGCGAGGGCGGTCGGTATGTTCTTGCCGACAAAATCGGCGCGGATTGGAAGTTGCCGGTGCCCTCTGTCGATCAGGGCAGCAAGCTGAACACCACGTGGGCGTCCGATGTCACTTAATGCGTCCAGGGCCGCCCGCACCGTGCGTCCAGAAAAGAGCACATCATCGACCAGAACTACGACTTTGTCGTCGATGCCTCCTGTTGGAATGGCGGTCGATTCAAGGGGCCGGGCTGGCCGCAGGCGCAGATCATCGCGGTACAGGGTGATATCAAGGGCGCCGACCGCTACCCCATCGCCGTCAATTTGCTCAATAGCCGAAGCAATGCGATCAGCCAGTGAAACGCCTCGGGTCGGTATCCCTAATAAAATGAGACCGGCAGCACCCTTGTTGCGCTCAACAATCTCATGGGCAATACGCCTAATGGCCCGCCCAATATCGCCGGCATCAAGTACCACCGAGCCCGTTAACCCTGAATCCATAAAAATGGACCCCCTTCCCCGTCTCACCGGACGGGCTTAAAGGACGTCTAACATGAGCACCCTATCGCAGGAGTCACTGGGATGGTTCAGCCGCGTGGGCCAGAGCCAATCTTGTGCACCCGCATGCCGTTTGTGGTGCCCGGGACGCCTGGGGGAACTCCGGCAACAATCACGACTCGGTCCCCATCGGACGCGCGGCCGATGTCAAGCAGTGCCCGATCCACCTGAACCACCATGTCATCGGTATGCATCACCCCGGCCACGAGGAAGGTCTCGACCCCCCAGACCAAGGACAACTGACTGCGCACCCGGGGGTTCGGCGTGAATGCCAGAAGCGGGGTCTGGTTGCGCCAGCGAGCGATTAGGCGTGCCGAAAGCCCGGTCTCGGTGAAGGCGATCAACTGGGTGGCCTCGATCTCGTCGGCGACACCCACCGCCGCATGGGTCAGTGCGCGCGCCGGGGAACCTTGTCGATCATCAACAAGAGGTGGCAGCGAGTCCAGTGCTTCGGCTTCCACGTGCTCAATAATTTTAGACATCGTTTCAACGACCAACCCGGGGTGCGCGCCGACACTGGTCTCCCCGGACAGCATCAAGGCGTCGGCACCATCAAGTACCGCATTTGCCACATCGCTGACCTCCGCGCGGGTGGGCCGGGTCGCCATAATCATCGAATCCAGCATCTGAGTCGCAACGATTACCGGCTTTGATACCTCACGGCACAACTGAATGGCACGCTTTTGGACCAGCGGCACCTTTTCCAGGGGTAATTCAACGCCAAGATCACCACGTGCCACCATCACCCCGTCGAATGCTTCGACAATATCCTCGAGATTGTCAACGGCCTGAGGTTTTTCAACCTTGGCCAGGACCGGCAGGTGCACACCCTCCTCGTCCATGATGCGATGCACATCCTTGATGTCGGCAGCCGAACGCACAAATGACAGGGCGATCATGTCGGCTCCGATGCGAAGAGCCCACCGTAGGTCGTCAATGTCTTTTTCGGACATCGTCGGCACGCTCACGGCGACACCGGGCAAATTAAAGCCCTTATTATCCGATACTCGACCCCCTTCGACTACCCGCGTGACCACCCGCGGCCCATCAACGTCGGTAACTTCCAAGGTAATTCGGCCGTCATCTACTAATACTCGATGACCTGGGTGCACGTCGCCGGGCAGGAACGCATAGGTCGTCGACACTATCGACTCATCGCCCAGGACGTCCTCGGTGGTTACCACAAACTCGGCCCCGACCTCAAGTAGCACCGCGCCGGCGGCAAAACGACCGAATCGAATTTTCGGTCCCTGGAGGTCGACCAGAATCCCAACACCCCGACCGGCCTCATCGGCCCCCTGCCGCACCGAGGCATACGCCTTCGCATGATCCTCATGTGTGCCATGAGACAGGTTCAACCGCGCTACATCCATGCCGGCCGCAATTAGGCCTCGAATACTGTCGAAAGACGAGGTGGCCGGCCCCAAGGTGGCAACAATTTTCGCACGCCTCATGGCCTGGAGCCTATCCCAACTATTTTTAAGCCCTGTCAGACCACGAGCGGCCGCGCCGTGGCCAAAATCGGCGCCGGCAAGTTGGTGCTACCCATTAAGTATTTATCCACCGACGCAGCCGCCGCCCGGCCTTCGGCGATCGCCCAGACAATTAGTGACTGTCCCCGACCAGCATCACCACAGACATAAACACCCGGTGCGTCTGTTCGGTAATCCGCAGACCGCTCGACCAGCCCACGGTCATCTAGTCCTAGCCCCAACTGCGCCACAACCGAGCCGGACTCCGGGCCGGTGAAGCCAAGGGCCAGCAGTGCCACCTGCGCCGGCAGCTGCCGACTGGAGCCGGCGAGCGGACGAAACCCGCCATTATGCGGCTCCACTTCAACGATGCGAAGTGCGGCTAAGTTGCCATTACCGTCATCAACAAATGCTTCGGTCGATACCGCGAAAATCCGCTCACCACCCTCCTCATGGGCACTGGTGGTGCGGTAGGTCATCGGGTACATCGGCCACGGTTGGGTACCCGGGCGCTGGGCCGGCGGCAGCGGCAGAATTTCCAGCTGCGTAACCGACGCCGCACCTTGCCGGTGCGCGGTACCTAGGCAATCGGCGCCGGTATCGCCACCGCCAATGATCACCACCTGCTTTCCGCTCACATCAAGGGGTGAACGCCCTAGATCACCAACTTGCACTCGATTGGCCAGCGGCAACACTTCCATTGCCTGATAAACCCCGCGCAATTCCCGTCCGGGAATCGGAAGGTCACGCCACTTGGTAGCACCAATAGCCAAGACCACCGCGTCGTAGCGCCGGCGTAGATCCTCGCCGGTGATATCAGTCCCGACTTCAACCCCAGCACGGAACTTGACCCCTTCAGCAACAAGTTGATCCAACCGTCGATCCAGGTGGTGCTTTTCCATCTTGAACTCCGGGATGCCATAGCGAAGTAGCCCGCCGATGCGGTCTGCCCGCTCGTAGACCGCAACCGTGTGCCCAGCCCGGGCTAACTGTTGCGCCGCAGCTAGGCCAGCCGGCCCGGATCCGATGACCGCTACCGTCTTGCCGGAGAGCCGCCCGGGTGGCTGCGGGGTCACCCAACCCTGCTCCCAAGCCTTGTCGATAATCGAAACTTCTACCTGCTTTATGGTCACCGGTTCGGCGTTGATTCCTAGCACACATGCACTCTCACACGGGGCGGGACAAAGGCGCCCGGTGAATTCCGGGAAGTTATTAGTCGCGTGCAACTGCTCACTGGCCTCCTGCCAATCCCCGCGCCACACCAGGTCATTCCACTCGGGAATCAAATTACCGAGGGGGCAACCGTTATGACAGAACGGGATACCGCAGTCCATGCAGCGCCCAGCTTGCTTCTCCAGCCGGTCCGCACCGAACTCTAGGTACACCTCACGCCAATCCTGCAACCGAATATCAACCGGTCGGCGCACCGGGAGTTCGCGTTCAGTTTTAAGGAAGCCCTTTGGATCAGCCACGACTTGCTCCCAGGACCAGCAGTTCGGGGTGCCGGCCCGCGGTCAGTGTTTGCTCAGCCACGGCCAGTACCCGTTTTAGGTCCTTGGGCATGATCTTGGTAAATCGTTCACCGCTTGCCGGCCAAGTCGCCAGCAACCCCTGCGCCACCTGCGACTGTGTTTGGTCAAAATGGTCGCGGATTACCGATTGCAACTCGGCCAGTTCCGCCGTTGAGAGCGGATCAAGGTCCACCATCTCTGGGTTCACCAGCCCCGGGAGCAGATCAAAGACATAAGCAACACCACCAGACATCCCGGCCCCGAAGTTACGCCCGGTGCTGCCCAACACCACAACCCGCCCACCGGTCATGTACTCACATGCATGGTCTCCCACGCCTTCGACCACCGCCGTTGCCCCGGAGTTGCGAACACAAAAGCGTTCTCCCACCCGGCCCCGCAAGTACATCTGACCGCTGGTTGCGCCGTAACCTATGACATTTCCGGCGATGATGTTGGCCTCGGCAGCAAAAGTGGCCTCAGGCGCCGGATGCACAACTATCTGGCCACCCGATAAACCCTTGCCGACATAGTCATTCGCATCGCCGATTAGCCGCAGGGTGATACCGCGCGGCAAGAAGGCGCCGAAAGACTGACCAGCGGACCCGACGAACGTTAGGTCAATTGTTCCGTCGGGTAACCCAGCACCACCATGGCGACGTGTTACCTCCGACCCAAGCATCGTGCCTACCGTGCGATTGATATTTCGAATGCCCAGCCGGGCCCGCACCGGCTCGGCATGCTCCAAGGCAGCGGCACTTAGTGCAATTAGCTCTACATCCAAGGCCCGGTCTAACCCGTGGTCCTGCGAGATCTCATGGTGACGCGGCGCATCAGGTGCCCCGGATGGCACATGCAAGATCGCCCTGAGGTCTAGGCCGGCACTCTTCCAATGCCTGACAGCGCCTTCGACATCGAGGAACTCGGCGTGCCCCACGGCTTCAGCCAGAGTACGAAAACCAAGATCGGCCAGAAACTCGCGTACCTCCTCGGCTAGGTACTCAAAGAATGTCTGGACGAACTCCGGCTCACCCGTGAAGCGCTCCCGAAGCACCGGATTTTGGGTAGCCACCCCAACTGGACAAGTGTCGAGGTGGCAAACCCGCATCATCACGCAACCCATGACCACAAGCGGCGCCGTCGCGAAGCCGAACTCCTCAGCACCAAGGAGTGCGGCAATAACTACATCGCGCCCCGTTTTTAATTGGCCATCTGCCTGCAGAACAATGCGATCCCGGAGCCCGTTTAGCATCAGAGTTTGCTGCGCCTCGGCCAGGCCCAACTCCCAGGGCGCCCCGGCATGCTTCAGGGAAGTAAGTGGTGCGGCTCCGGTACCACCGTCGTGCCCGGAGATGAGAACAACATCAGCGTGGGCCTTGGCTACCCCGGCCGCCACTGTGCCAACACCTACCTCGGCCACTAATTTGACATGAATGCGGGCCCGCGGATTTGCGTTCTTCAAGTCATGGATCAATTGTGCGAGATCCTCAATCGAATAGATGTCATGGTGCGGCGGCGGCGAAATCAACCCAACCCCGGGGGTGGAATACCGAGTCTTTGCTATCCATGGATACACCTTGTCCCCGGGTAACTGTCCGCCTTCACCAGGCTTGGCCCCCTGGGCCATTTTAATTTGAATGTCATCGCTGTTAACTAGGTAATCACTTGTCACCCCAAAACGACCAGATGCCACCTGCTTGATCGCCGAGCGCTTCGAGTCACCGTTTGGCATGGGCGCATAGCGTTCGGGATCTTCCCCGCCCTCGCCCGTATTGGACTTGGCCCCTAGGCGATTCATCGCAATGGCCAAGGTCTCATGCGCCTCCGCGGAGATAGATCCGTACGACATGGCTCCGGTGGAAAAGCGCTTAATTATTGAACTCGCCGGCTCCACTTCATCAATTGGAACCGGCGGCCTGATTCCGATCCGCATCGAAAACAGCCCGCGCAGGGTCATTAACCGTTCCGCCTGCTCATTAACGCCGGCGGTGTACTCCTTGAAGATATCGAAACGCTTATTGCGCGTTGCGTGTTGTAGTCGAAAGACGGTCTCAGGGTCGAATAAGTGCGGCTCACCTTCGCGGCGCCATTGATACTCACCACCGACATTTAGGGTTCGGTGAGCTGGCGAAATACCGGACGTCGGATAAGCAACCGCATGACGTGCCGCGACCTCAGCGGCGAGCACATCAAGGCCTACTCCACCCAGCCGAGATGAAGTGCCGGTGAAGTACGCATCCACCACCTGCTGCGATAAACCAATCGCCTCAAAAATCTGCGCACCGCGATAGGACGCAACCGTCGAGACTCCCATTTTGCTCATCACCTTCAGCACGCCTTTACCGAGCGCCTTAACGAGGTTTCGCATTGCTCGTTCCGGGCTGATCCCAACAAGTGCTCCACGCCGCGATATATCCTCAACAGACTCAAGGGCTAGATAAGGATTTACGGCAGCGGCTCCATAACCGATGAGTAGCGCGACCTGATGTACTTCGCGAACGTCACCGGCTTCAAGGAGCATGGTCACCATGGTCCGAGCCTTAGTACGCACCAGGTGATGGTGAACAGCGGCGCAGAGCAGTAGCGATGGGATGGGAGCCTTAACCGCATCACTGTCGCGGTCCGAGAGCACTATGAAGCGCTTGCCCTGCCGAATCACCGCATCCACCTCGTTGAAGATCTCACTCAGGCGCCGGCTTAGTGCCTCACCGCCACCGGCAACCGGATAAAGCCCCACGATGCGGACTCCCGCAAACCGCGGCATCGTCCCATCGGCGTTTATGTGCAAGACCTTCGCCAGCTCATCGCTATCAATCACCGGGAATGGAAGCACCACCTGCTGGCAGTGAGCGGCCGTAGCCTCCAGTAGATTCCCTTCCGGACCGATATGACTCGAAAGTGAGGTGACAATCTCCTCTCGGATCGCATCAAGTGGCGGATTTGTTACCTGCGCGAATAGTTGCTGGAAATAGTCGAATAGCAGTCTGGGACGATTGGAAAGCACGGCTATTGGAGTATCCGTCCCCATCGAGCCAATTGGTTCGGCGCCATTACGGGCCATCGGTTCGAGAATAAGCCTCAGTTCTTCATCCGAATACCCAAATATCTGCTGACGCCTGGCAACCGAATCGTGGGTGTGCACAATGTGCTCTCGCTCGGGGAGCTCTTCAAGGTGCACTAAACCCGAATTCAGCCAGTTGGCATACGGCGCGGCCGCGGCCAACTCGGCCTTGATCTCCGCATCATCGACAATGCGCCCGGCCAAGGTGTCTACGAGGAACATTCGGCCCGGCTGCAGGCGACCCTTCTGCACGATCGTTGCGGGGTCGAAGTCGAGCACTCCAGCTTCGGAAGCCAGTACCACTAACCCATCATCGGTAACCCAGTACCGGCCCGGACGCAAACCATTGCGGTCTAGAACCGCGCCAATGACGGTACCGTCGGTGAAACACACATTGGCCGGACCATCCCAAGGCTCCATTAAAGTGGAATGGAATTCGTAGAACGCCCGGCGTGCCGGATCAATGTCTGGATGATTCTCCCAAGCTTCAGGGATCATCATCAAGACCGCATGCGGTAGTGAACGTCCACCTAGATGCAATAGCTCAAGTACTTCATCAAATGAGGCAGAATCGCTGCCACCGCCGGTGCAAATCGGGAATAGCCGAGTCATATCACCGGGAATAATTGAAGAAGTGAGCATCGACTCACGGGCCTGCATCCAGTTGCGATTGCCTTGGACGGTATTTATTTCACCATTGTGTGAGATGAACCGATAAGGATGGGCCAACGGCCACGAAGGAAATGTGTTGGTCGAAAAGCGCGAATGCACCAGGGCTAGCGCAGAGGTAACCCGGTCATCTAATAGATCCGGATAGAACGGTTCGAGTTGCCCAGTTGTCAACATGCCCTTGTAAACAATCGTCCGCGATGACAGCGACGGGAAGTAGACATCCGCGTCGCGCTCGGCCCGCTTGCGGACCGCGAATACCTGCCGGTCGAGATCTAATCCGCTCTTGTCCTGCGGCGAACTAAGGAACAACTGCTCGAAGGTGGGCATCACGCCTGTGGCCGTTGTTCCGACCGAGGTTGGATCTGTGGGCACCGGACGCCAGCCAAGAACGGTTAGTCCTTCTTCACCGGCGATGGACTCCAGCTGGCTTTTGCTCGCAGCCACTGCCGATTCGGATCGGGGTAAGAACGCCAAGCCGGCGGCGTAGTGCCCGGCGGCTGGCAGCTCAAAGGGCACGCTTGCCCGGAAGAAGGCATCGGGCACCTGCAGCAAGATCCCGGCCCCGTCGCCGCTATCGGGTTCGCTGCCGGACGCACCCCGATGATCAAGGTTGCGCAGTGCGGTCAGGGCCTTAGCGACAACTCCGTGGGAACCCACTCCGGTTAACGTGGCCACGAAAGCCACCCCGCAGGCATCATGTTCACGCGCCGGGTGATAAAGGCCTTGGGCAGCAGGTAGGCCGGAGGAGGAAAACATAGAAACCCTTTCGTCGTCGCGCCACTGCCCGGGCCCAGCCCGAGGAGGGAATTGACAGGACGACGTTGGCCTATCGCCTCACATACTACCCGATGCCTTCTCCACCCCCGCCGTCGACTCCAGATCTTCGCGGCCGGGGCGAAGTCGGGCCGAGACAACCAGGTAGATCAAGGCCCCGATCCCTACGAGCAGGGCGGTCCAGATATTCAAGCGCAGGCCCAGAACCGTATTTGCTGCATCAATACGCAAGGCTTCAATCCACGGCCGCCCAGCGCAATACAAAGCCACATAGAGCGCGAAAACTCGGCCGTGCCCTAGGTGGAACCGCTTATCGGCCCAACTGAGCACAAGCACGACACCGGTCATCCAAAGGGCCTCGTACAAGAACGTCGGGTGGAAGGTGGCGAAGGCCTGGTACCCGGCTGGGCGATTGGCAACGTCGATCTCCAAGGCCAAGGGCAAAGTTGTGGGCGACCCGAAAAGCTCTTGGTTGAACCAATTACCAAGGCGGCCGATTACCTGCGCCAAGGCGATACCCGGTGCAATCGCATCGGCCACCGGTGGCAGCGCCACGCCAGCGCGCCGGGCGCCGATCCACGCACCGAGCGCACCGAGGGCGACCGCACCCCAGATCCCAAGCCCGCCGTCCCAGATTCGTAATGCCGAACCTAGGCCGCCGCCAGTTGGCCCAAAATACAACTGTGCATCTGAAATCACGTGGTACAGCCGGCCACCGATGATGCCAAATGGCACCGCCCAGATGGCAATATCGGTGATCACTCCCGGTTTGCCACCGCGGGCCAAGTAGCGCCTGTTTCCGAGCCAGCCCGCAATGACAACGCCAAGGACGATCAATAAGGCGTAGGCCCGGATCGGGAGGGTCCAATAAACCAAACATCGACTTCCGGGCTTGGAATAAATGCAGGCACCCAACTAGCACCCTCGGGAGCGAGGGACCCGATACCTATTTAGCCGCCTCGGCAGCGACCGCGGCCGCCAACGCCACCGGATCACCCAGAACGCCCTCACCCAGTGGGTTACCGTTCAAAAAGCCGGCTGGTGTCCCGGGGACATTCTTTTTCAGGAACGTATCGTAACTGTTGGCGGCCCAGCCAACATAGGTCCGCGCGGTCACGCATTGGGTGAAAGTGTCAAGGGCCGGGCCGGCGATACCAGCAGCGGTTGCGAAAGTCAACAATTGCTCATCGGAGTAACCATCACCTTCCAGCGGCTGATTCTTGAACACCACGTTGTGGTATTCAAAGGTTTTGCCGGCATCAACCGCGCAGCCCCAGGCCGCAACAGCACGGGTTGAGGCATCATTGCCCAGCCGCGCATCCAGGAAGGTGGTTGGTCGCCAGACCAGTTGAACTTTACCCTCGTCAGCGAGTTTTATGATGCCGGCACCATTCGTCTCTTCCAGGTTTGCACATGATGGGCACTGAAAGTCTTCCCAGATAGTAAGTACCGGCACCCCGGTTGCCGCAGCGTTGTAAGGCACGCCATATTCGTTGACGTCACCGGTTGGGAAGACCCCGGTCGGGATCGCAGCAGCCGGATCGGCGGTGGCGGTAACCGGCTGGCCAGTGGTGTCAGTGCTCTTGGCAACTACGGCGATGCCGATGATTCCGGCAACGACAACTAGGACCGTGACCGCACCAACAATGCGAATCGTGCGCTCGCGACGCTTCTGCCCAGATTGCGACGCCGCCCGAGCCGCCGCCGCTGCCTCTCGACGATTCTTGCCACTCTCGCTCATCCGCAGTACTCCCTCAAGTCCAGAAATCGGCTCATTTGAAAACCCGCTAAGGCGCAGGTTACGCGACCTAGGCGCGCTACCGACGAACCCCCTCGGCGAGTTCACCGGCAAGCCCGCGCACGGCTGCAATGGCGGCCGACAGATCCGGTGCTGCGCGAATGCAGCGAACAAATGCCGAGCCCACGATCACCCCGTCGGCGTAGCCGGCCACCTCGCGGGCTTGGGCGCCAGTCGAAACTCCAAGACCTACCGCGATGGGTAAATCGGTGAGCCGACGGGCCCGGGTCACCAAGGGCTCCGCGCCAGCACCAACCTGACGGCGCGCGCCCGTCACCCCCATCGTGGACGCGGCGTAAACAAACCCCGAGGCTTTAGCTACCACCGCCTTGATGCGCTCATCGGTCGAAGACGGAGCGACGAGAAAAATGGTGTCGACTTCATGGGCCAAGGTCGCGGCGGACCACGGGCCCGCCTCCTCCGGCGTTAAGTCTGGGGTGATTACCCCGCTGCCCCCTGCCGCGGCTAACCGCGCCGCGAATCTCGCAACGCCATACCGCTCGATCGGGTTCCAATAGGACATCACCAACAGGGCCGCTCGCTCACCATCAAGGCGGCTCACCACATCTAAAACCACGTCGGTGGTGGTACCCCCGGCTAGCGCCGCAGCCACCGCGAATTGGATATCAGCACCATCCATCAATGGGTCCGAGTAGGGCAGGCCTACCTCGATTGCGTCAACCCCGGCATCGACCATCGTGTTCATCAGCTCCACCGAGGCGGCAGCGGTTGGGTACCCCGCAGGCAGGTATCCGATCAGGGCCGCCCGATTGTTCGATTTCGCCCGGGAAAAAATCTCAGCCAGTCGCCGGCTCATCGACCTTCGGCCATTTCGATCCCGGCTGGTGCACCGATCCCAAACCAGCGGGCCGCGGTCGCTACGTCTTTGTCGCCGCGCCCCGATAGGTTGACGATGATCACGGCGGTTGGCCCCAACTCACGCCCGACCCGCATTGCGCCGGCTAATGCATGGGCGGTCTCGATCGCCGGGATGATGCCTTCGGTACGACTCAGTAGCGCCAGCGCGGCCATCGCCTCATCGTCATTAATCGGCTCGTATTTCGCCCGCCCGGTGTCGTGGAGCCACGAGTGCTCCGGCCCAACTCCCGGATAATCCAGCCCGGCGCTGATCGAATGGGAGGCAATTGTTTGACCCCACTCATCCTGCATCACATATGTGCGCGCACCATGTAGCACCCCCGGTGACCCGGCTGCGAAACGGGCTGCGTGTCGACCGGTTTCAACTCCATCACCACCAGCCTCATACCCGCGCAGTTGCACATCGGCGTCGTCCATGAATCCACTAAACAGCCCAATCGCATTTGACCCACCCCCAACGCAGGCCACTACCGCGTCCGGTAGTCGACCTTCAGCGAGTTTGATCTGCTCGCGGGCCTCCCGCCCAACCACGGCCTGGAAATAGCGAACGATTTCCGGGAACGGTGCTGGGCCTGTGACTGTGCCAAGGACGTAGTGGGTCCGATCAACCGAGGCGACCCAGTCGCGCATTGCCTCATTTATCGCATCCTTGAGAGTGCGACTACCGGCGGTTACCGAAATAACTTCGGCGCCAAGTAACTGCATCCGCACCACATTCAATGCCTGCCGGAGGGTATCTTCCTCGCCCATGAATACCGTGCATTCGAGCCCGAGCAGTGCCGCAGCGGTTGCGGTGGCTACTCCATGTTGGCCGGCACCGGTCTCGGCGATCATTCGGGACTTGCCCATCCGCTGGGTCAGCAATGCCTGACCGATTGCATTGTTGATCTTGTGAGAGCCGGTGTGATTGAGATCCTCGCGCTTTAAGTAGATGCGCGCTCCCCCGCAATGCTCAGCGAACCGTTCGGCCCTGGTCAGCGGGCTTGGCCTACCGGTATACGAGCGTTCCAAGGCCGCCAGCCGGGTCATGAAACTCGGGTCCATGATTGCCGAGCGGAAGGCCGAATCCAACTCATCAAGCGCGGCTGTTAGCGCCTCCGGGACAAAACGCCCTCCGTACGGCCCGAAGTGCCCAGCGGTCACCGTGCTGCCTGCGGTAGTCAACTTCTGCTCACCCTCTACTATTTCGCAGCGCTGGGTGCGCACCAGCGGTAACCAGATCATGTACCGCCGCACGTGGGTCCTTGTCGAGAACCAAGCTCTCACCCACGAGGACCGCATCAGCGCCGGCTTCGGCGTACGCGATGAGGTCATGGGGGTCACGCACCCCTGACTCGGCGACCCGCACACAGGTATCAGGTAGCATCGGAGCCAGCCGAGCAAATACGGTTCGGTCAATCTCCAGTGTCTTCAGATCGCGGGCATTTACGCCGATAATGAGCGCGCCAGCATCCAACGCACGCCGCACCTCATCTTCATCGTGGACCTCAACCAGCGCGCTCAGCCCCATGCTCTTGGCCCGTTCGACCAGGCTGACCAAGGCTGGTTGGTCAAGTGCCGCCACTATCAGCAGGGCCATATCCGCGCCAAAGACTTTGGCTTCCCAAAGTTGATAGCTAGCTACGATGAAATCCTTGCGCAGCACCGGTATATCAACCGCGGCTCGCACCGCCGCAAGGTCCGCGAGGCTGCCACCAAATCGACGCTCCTCGGTCAACACGCTGATGCAGTGGGCGCCACCTGCTTCATATGAGCAGGCCAATACAGCAGGATCGCCGATCTCGGCCAATACTCCGCGACTGGGGCTGGCTCGCTTGACCTCGGCGATGACTGCAACGTCTTCGCCTTTGAGTACTTTGACGACATCCATGGCCGGACGCACTTTCTGGGCGCGATCCTTCAACTCATCAAGTGGCACCGCTTCAATTCGTTGCGCGAGGTCTTCGCGCACACCCACCAAGATGTCATCCAGTACGGTCACGAGCCAAGGGTAACCACGGCAGGAAAGTGCCCCGCTCAGGCCCCCGAGGATAGAAATGGCACGAAATTCCGAATGACGCCGAAAGTGAGCACCACCCCCAAACTGACATAAGTGAGAATGTTCCGGCGGTTGAACTCTGCACGCGTTACCGCAGCCCGTAAACCGCGCCAGCTCCGCCGCAGCCAGAGTATCCATAGTGCAATTGCCGCAGGGACCAGTACTAATAGCAGCGCATTGTTGTCGACCGCGCCAGCGACATCCCCATGCAATAAGTCGTGGGTACCGCGCAGCAGCCCACACCCTGGACAGTCAATACCGAAGAGCGCGCGGGTTGGGCACAGTGGATAGTGGCCAGGCTCATTGGGGTCAACCGCCCACAGGTAGCCGCACCCGATAACCACCACCGCGCCGGTAACCAACGGTGCCAGCAACCGGCGCGGGCGCGGGCGGGCATCCAAGCGTGCTGCCTCAACAATGTCGTTGGACGCCATGGCGGTAACCGCGACCTGATCCATCGCCTTAGCCTACGAGAGGTAATCGCACCATGAAGCGGGCGCCGCCGCCGGGGGCTTGGCCCGCACCGGCCTCGCCGCCGAGGCCCGTCGCCAGGCGCCCCACCAAAGCCAGGCCCAGACCCGTGCCAACCGGCCGGACCCCGCGATAACGCTCGTGCAGCACCCCGGGCTCAAATGCCACGGCAATATCGTCAAGGGTCAGGCCCGGGCCGGCGTCTTGTACTTCGAGCACCGCCGAGCGCCCGTCGCTACGAATGCTCAACACGATCAACGAGCCCTCCGGCGAAACACGCAGTGCATTCTCGGCGAGATTATCTATGACCTGACGCAGCCTAACCGGGTCAAGGTGCGCAATCAGCGGATTCGCTGGGGTCTCGCAGCTGAATTCAACCCCGGCGTTGGCACAACGATCAGCCCAGACTTCCCCGGCCTCGCGGACCAACTCGGCCAGATCGGTATCCAGCGGTGTCATTTGGAAATTAACGGCACCCAATCGCGCGAGATCAAGTAGATCAGCAACCAGACGATCCAATCGAGTGGCCTCTGAGGTCAAGGTCGCACCGGTCCGGGCAACTTCGTCAGCTGGAATTATCCCATCAGCAAGGGCCTCACCGTAGCCTTTGACCGCGGTCAACGGTGTTCGCAGCTCATGGGAGATGGAAAGCAGGAACTCCCGTTGCCGACCCTCAGATACCGCAAGGGCCGCGTTCAGATGGTTCAACGCTTCGGCGATATCCGCAATCTCACTCGGGCCCTCCGCGAGCAATAACACATCGCGGGAGCCGGCCGCTAGTTGGTTGGCCGCCTGCCGGGCCGCGCGCAGCGGCCGGGTCAAACGTTGGGCGGCCCAGTAGCCAATCGGGATCGAGATCAACAAGCCCAACAACAACGCAATGCCAAAGCGAAGTAACAGCCCTTGCGCAGACCCACCCACCACGGTGATCGGTAGTTGCAAGACCAAGGCCAGATCACCGCTCATCCTGCGAGCCTCGATAAGCACCGGGCCAGCCGCCGTACGGCCTTCGGTGGAGACCGACGAGCCAGCCAGCAAACTCTGCATTTCCGCCTCCGACAAGCCAGGCGGCGGGACGCTCCCTGCGGCGGTGATGTAACCGGAGATTTGCTCGGCGATCAAGGTGCGCTCTAACTCTCGTGGCAACGGGAAGCCTGATCCCATCCCCAAACCCTGTCCCAAATCGCCGCGATCAAGAGCCGCCGCGGTGATATCGGTCAAACGGCTTAGCCGCTCACGTGATTGCTGCAAGGTGGCTGCCGTGATCAGCAAATAGGACACCGCCACCGCTACGACTACCACGATGACCGCGACCGAACTGGTCAAAAGCACAGTGCGGGTCACGATGCTCATGCGGGCCCGCCTTGTGGTCACGGCTCAAGCTCCGCCGAGTACCCCACACCTCGAACCGTGCGGATCGGGCTGTGATCACCCAGTTTCGCCCGGACCTGCGCCACATGCACATCAACGGTTCGAGTACCGACAATCGCCGCATAACCCCACACTTCCGAGAGCAGTTGCTCCCGGCTCAGGACTTTGCCCTGATTGGCCATGAGGTGCTCGAGCAAGTCGAACTCGGTGGCGGTCAGTTGCACTTGCGCACCTGCAACACTTACGCGTCTGGTTACGGGATCAACGGAAACATCACCCAGAACTAACGGGCCGGCGCTGCTGGCCGCGTACACCGCGCGCCGCACAACTGCCTTTACCCGCGCAACTACCTCACGCGGGCTAAATGGTTTGGTGATGTAGTCATCGGCCCCAAGTTCTAAGCCGACAACTCGGTCAACCTCATCATCGCGCGCAGTGCAAAAAAGCACCGGCGTCCAGTTGCCTTCGGCGCGCAGCCGGCGGCAAATCTCGGTACCGTCCAGCGACGGTAGCCCGACGTCAAGGATTATTGCAACCGGGTGCAGGGTTCGCGCAGCTCCCAAACCCGCTAGGCCATCGGATTCAACTTGCACCCCGAACCCCTCCCGCGCTAGGTAAAGGCGCAGCAGATCAGAGATCGCCCGCTCATCCTCGACGACAAGGATCAGTCCTTTTACCGAATCGGGGCTCATACCGCTAAGAGTGCCATGGAAAAGAACTCGTTTGCACTTGGCAAGGGGCCCGCGGGATCAGGGCCTGATCAGGATTTGGTAAATCAACGCCTTGGGATTGTGCCCAACCCGGCCTTTTGCATAATCTTGCCGACTATCGCACCGACCACTACCAGCGCAGCCCCGACCCAGAACATCGGCCAATTGCCAAGTATCACGGCCAAGGTGCCAACCAAGAAGGCAATCGAGATGATTATCACTGTTGCCCAAGCGGCCGGGGTTGACCCGTGGTGGCCCGGCTTGACTTGGTGCTCGCTAGTACTGGCTTGGTTCATAGGGACATTTAATCATCAGCGTCATGGCCGCTGCTAGATCAGGTGGTCGGGTCCTCACCGCGGTCTAGGGCATCCCACGCCGAAAGGGCCGTGATCGAACCCGCATCTTGGCCAGCCTTAGTCCCACTGGATCGCTCATAACGTTGACTCAACCCGGGCCAGGTCCGACCGCGTGCCACGATCAGCCCGCCCACCGCGGCTAGGCCCAAGGCCCCGATTAGACCAAGGACCCACCACGGGGTGCTGGCCCACTGGGTAAATGGATCTGGGTTAAGTGGATCGACAAGCGCCGCCTGCGGATCTAGGCCAAAGCCAATGGCACTCACCGCACTAACCAAGCCGGTGGCCAGAACCACTAGGCCAACGATCACTCGAGCCCAGCCGCGGGTGGCAAAAACCCCGCCGACCGCAGCCAGCCCCAGCCAAGGCATCACCCCGGCCAGCGGATAGATCTCACGTCCGGTGAAAGTCACCTCGGTCCCGGTGTCACTTAGCCCCGAAACCAGCGGCACACTGACACTTGCCCAAGGCAAGGCGAATGCCGCGATGACGACTAATGCGGCCGCCGCTAACCCAATTAATGCCATCCGATAACTGCTCAACTTCTTGCCCTAGGGCCAGCATCAGACACATCGGTCAAGGTCTGGGCGAGGGACACCGCACGCAGGACCGCGGCCGCCTTATTTCGGCACTCCGCTGCCTCCGAGGTTGGCACCGAGTCAGCGACGATGCCGGCGCCAGCCTGCACAACAGCCACCCCATCCTTAATGAGCGCGGTTCGGATGGCAATTGCGGTGTCAACATTGCCGGCAAAGTCAAAATATCCCACGCAGCCGCCATAAAGCCCCCTTCGGACCTGCTCGAGCTCATCGATGATGGCCATCGCGCGCGGTTTCGGTGCACCCGACAGCGTACCTGCTGGAAATGTCGCAGCCAAGGCATCGTAGGCCGTGCAATCCTCGCGAAGTTCGCCCGTGACAGTTGAAACTAGGTGCATGACATGCGAGTAACGCTCGACCTGCATGAAGTCCACCACCGCAACACTTCCCGGCTGACACACTCGTCCAATGTCATTTCGCGCCAGATCAACCAACATCAAGTGCTCGGCGCGCTCCTTCTCATCCGCAAGCAGCTCCTCACCTAGTGCCGCGTCTTCCTCAGGGGTAACCCCTCGAGGCCTAGTGCCAGCGATGGGGTGCACGACGCAGTGACCATTCGTGACGGTAACCAACGCCTCCGGGGAGGATCCGACGATTTCAAATGCCGTGCGATCGGGAATGTGCCCTGCCTCGTGGTCGGGCTGGGAACCATCATCGATCGGCAGTCGCAGGAGGTACATGTACGGGCTGGGGTTGCTTGTGCGCAAGATGCGATAGACATCCAGGCCGGTAGCTGCACACGGAGTTTGAAACCGTTGCGAGAGGACGATCTGGAAGGCATCACCGGCTTGAATGTACTCCTGCGCGCGCTCGACCGAGGCATGGAAATCAGCCGGCGCGAAATTGGCTTTTACCAGTGGCTCGGCGGTGCCGTCGTAGGTCCAGATCCCGGTGGGCGGGGCGGACCCAAGCGCCCCTTGCATTAAGTCCAGTCGACGGACCGCGTCTTGCCATGCTTCATCAACACGGTCATCAGAAGCGTCATAGTTGATCGCATTCGCGATGAGCAAGACCGAACCATCAGTGTGGTCGACGGCCGCCAGATCGGTTGCCAATAGGAACGCTAATTCTGGTATTTGCAACTCGTCTGGATTCGCATCAGGGACCTGCTCCCACCGACGAACAGCGTCATAGCTGAAATAGCCAACGAGGCCGCCGGTTAACGGCGGCAGCCCCGGGGCCTGCTCGGTATGCAGGAGGTCAATTGTTTCACGCAGCACCTCCATCGGATTGCCCGAAGCCAGTACACCGCGTGGTGCGCGCCCGAGCCAAGCCGCCGAACCATCCCGCTCCGTCAGCATCGCCGCGGAGTGGACTCCGATAAATGAATACCGCGACCAAAGGCGCCCCGGCTCAGCTGACTCCAGCAAAAACGTGCCGGCTCGGTCACCGCACAGGGCCAGGAACAGTCCCACCGCCGTGTGCCCGTCGACCAACAGCCGTCGAGTCACCGGGATTACTCGTCGATCCTGGGCCAGCACTCGAAACTCCGGCAACCCCGGGGATGTGCCAACGCTCATACGGTGTGATGCTTCCCGGCATCAAAGCACGATCTCGCCCCGGTGTGGCAGGCTTCGCCGAGCTGATCGACCTCGAGCAAGATGGTGTCGCCATCGCAATCCAGTTTGAGTTCGCGAATCGCTTGGAAGTTTCCGGAAGTTTCGCCTTTGACCCACAGTTTGGACCTACTGCGCGAAAAATAGGTGGCCTTGCCGGTCTCAAGGGTTAGCTCCAAGGCGTCTTTATTCATCCAAGCCATCATCAAAACCTCACCGGAATCCCACTGCTGGGCGATCGCCGGCACCAAGCCTTGGTCATTGAACCGCACGCGGGCGATCAGTTCGGCTCCCACTGTCATCCCCACATTGTGCCGGGACGGGATTCATAGGACATGATGAGGGTGTGACCGCAGCCCAAGGCGCCCATACCGAACGCCTCGACCTTGCCGCCCTCCTACTCGCCCTGGGCCCGAACGCACCCACCCTGTGCGCTGGCTGGAATGCCGCCAATCTCGCGGCTCACCTGGTGATTCGCGAGTCGAGACCCGATGCCGCACTAGGTATCTTGGTCGGGCCACTGGCCGGTTGGACCCAACATGTTCAAGATGCGACGGCCAACTTGCCCTATGCCGAACTTGTCGACAAAGTCCGAAGCGGCCCGCCGACCCTGTCGTTCTTCGCTATCCCAGGTGTTGATGGCCTGGCCAATCTCTTTGAATACTTCGTACATCATGAGGACTTGCGTCGGGCGCAAGCCAACTGGCAACCACGTGAACTAAACCAGGGCTTCGCCGATCTGCTCTGGGGCCGGCTAGCCAAGAGTTCCCGGCTGCTTTTCCGCAAGGCCCAGGTTGGCGTGGTCTTGGAACGAACGGATCGAACCGCGACCACCCGCATAGTCGCCCATCGGGGCAACCCGGCGGTGACGTTGCGCGGCAGTGTCGGCGAACTCGTGCTGCGTTCCTACGGACGCACCGAAGTAGTACTCGAGGTTGACGGTTCCGCCGAAGCCGTGGCCGCCTTCAACAACTCGCCCTTGGGGTTCTGACCGCGGGTCAACGAACCAGTAGACCCGATTCAGCTAATGCCTGTTTCACCTGCGCGACCGTGAACTGACCGAAATGAAAGACACTTGCCGCTAGCACAGCGTCGGCACCCGCGTCGACGGCCAGCGCGAAATCGGTCAGTGAACCGGCCCCGCCGCTGGCGATCAGCGGCACCTGAACAACGCCTCGAATATTCTTGATGAGTTCAAGGTCAAATCCGGCCTTGGTGCCGTCGGCATCCATGGAGTTCAACAAGATCTCACCGGCACCCCGCTTCGTACCCTCCATCGCCCAAGTGATCACATCCATACCGGTGCTGCGCCTACCGCCGTGAGTGGTTACCTCAAATCCGCTGACGGTGCTGACCCCTGGTGGACACCGGCGGGCATCGATCGATAGGACAACGCATTGGGAGCCGAACCGTTCGGCGGCCTGACTAAGCAAAGTTGGGTCGGCGATCGCTGCTGTGTTCAAACTGACTTTGTCGGCACCTGCACGCAAGAGCAGGTCAAAGTCATCTGGTGATCGGACGCCGCCGCCAACAGTTAGCGGGATGAAAACGCAATCAGCCGTGCGTTGAACAACATCAAGCAATGTTTGCCTATCCCCACTTGACGCGGTTATATCCAGGAACACTATTTCATCCGCACCCCCAGCGTCATAACGCGAGGCCAGCTCAACCGGATCACCCGCATCCCGCAGGCCGGTGAAATTCACGCCCTTCACAACCCGCCCAGCATCAACATCAAGGCAGGGAATCACCCGGATTGCCATACTCACGGCCGCGGGGGTCCCCACTCATAAGGATCGAATCGAGGCTCGATGGACGCGATGGCCTCCGCCAGGGTAAAGGCACCGTCGTATAGCGCACGGCCAATAATTGCCCCTTCTATCCCCGACGGCACCATCTCGACCAACTTGTGCAAGTCCTCCAACTTCGAAATCCCACCCGAAGCGATCACCGGCCTCTTGGTTGCCGCGCACACATCGCGCAAGAGGTGAAAATTAGGGCCGTGCATGGTGCCGTCTTTGGTGACATCGGTAACGACATAGCGTGCGCACCCGGCCGCGTCGAGTCGGGCGAGGGTCTCCCAGAGATCACCACCATCTTTGGTCCAGCCCCGCGCCGACAAAGTCGTGCCGCGCACGTCCAGGCCGACCGCAATTTGCTCCCCATGATCAGCGATTACTTTCGCCGTCCATTCCGGATCCTCGAGGGCAGCGGTGCCAAGATTCACTCGATCACATCCGGTCGCAAGTGCCGCCTTGAGGGATGCGTCATCGCGAATACCGCCGGACAACTCAACTTTCGCATGGTGACGCACATCGGCAACAACCCGAGCCAGTAGGCCTGCGTTATCACCTTTACCGAATGCTGCATCAAGGTCGACCAGGTGGATCCACTGCGCACCTTGGTTGATCCAAGCCCGCGCCGAATCCAATGGCGACCCGTAGGCGGTCTCGGTCCCGGCCTTACCCTGCACCAGTCGCACCGCCTGACCCCCGGAAACATCAACGGCGGGCAGCAAGATCAACTCTTTAGTCACGGCCCAAACCCTACTTTGCACGTGGTGCGGACTAAACCACGGACTCTTAGAGGGACTGAAGCCACGAATTCAGCAGCTCAAGACCAGCCGCACCGGATTTTTCCGGATGGAACTGGGTAGCGACCAGTGGGCCGTTCTCGATGGCAGCCACAAAGTCAGTGCCGTGGGTGCCCCAAGTGATCACCGGTGATCGCCGGTTCAGGTGGTGGGGAGTCAAGTCACAGGTGGTCACCCCGTATGAGTGCACGAAGTAAAACCGTTCCCCCGCAACCTCCGCGAAAATCGTCGAATCCGCCGGCGCCCGCACGGTGTCCCAGCCCATATGCGGCAAAATCGGCGCACCAAGTCGCTCGACCACCCCGGGCCATTGCCCTAGACCATCGACCGTGGTCCCGTGCTCGACTCCGTGGGCGAATAACACCTGCATGCCCACGCAGATGCCCAGAACCGGCCTGCCAGCAGTCAGGCGCCTATCAATGATGACGTCACCGCGCACCTCAAGGATCCCGCGCATGCAGGCGGCAAAAGCACCCACGCCCGGCACCACTAATGCATCAGCATTTAATGCCTCATCAAAGTCAGCAGTGACTTGGACTGTTGCCCCGACTTTTTCAAGCGCCCGCTGCGCAGAGCGGAGGTTACCTGACCCGTAATCCAAGATGACAATGTCTTGAGTTGTCACGATTTGACGCTAAGACTTGTTAGCGGTCAAAGTGCCTTTTGTTGATGGCACGCCAACCACGCGCACGTCCGTTGCCACCGCAGCTCGCAGCGACCGGGCCACCGACTTGAACTGGGCCTCAACCACATGGTGCGCATTGCGACCCGAAATTACCCGCACATGCAGCGTGATCTTCGCGGTCGCCACAATTGACTCCCAGATATGCCGGGTCAAAGTGGTGTCGTAAGACCCAATTAGCTCGACCACCTCGGGCTCCTCATGAACCAGATAGGGTCGGCCCGAGAGATCGACGGCGGACTGCACCAAGCACTCATCTAGTGGAACCAGCGCATCACCGAAGCGACATAGGCCGGCGCGATCGCCGAGGGCCTCATTCATTGCCTGACCCAGTGCCAGTGCGGTGTCTTCCACGGTGTGGTGTGAATCAACTTCGAGGTCGCCCTTGGTCGCGACCACTAGGTCAAAGCCCCCATGCTTTGCCAACTGCGCCAGCATGTGATCAAAGAAGGGCACACCAGTATCAATTGTGCTGGCACCACTGCCATCGAGGTTTAACTCGACCAGCACCTGGCTTTCCTTGGTGTTTCGCTCAACCCGCGCTGTGCGATTCATGATTGCCTTTCGTCGCCCACCGCGCTCAACAGCGCGGACCTAAACCTATCGTTTTCGACGGGCGTGCCAATACTTACCCGCAGGTAGCCGGCTGGCCCTGTGACCCGAATCAATACCCCTTGATCAAGTAGGCGCTGCCAGATGCCCTCGCGATCACCAAAAGTTCCGAAGAGAATGAAGTTCGCATCGCTCAAGACGACATCAAAGCCCTGCCCGACCAGCCATTCCTGAAGTGCATCACGCTCCTCGCGGATCGTGGACACCTGGGCCTGCATGGAGCCACAGTGGCGTAGGGCGGCCGTCGCCACCGCCTGGGTCACCGAAGAGAGGTGGTACGGGAGGCGGACCACGCTCAAGGTCTCGACCACGGCAGGATCGGCCGTAGCGGCGTAGCCGACGCGGGCGCCGGCCAGCCCAAATGCCTTGCTCATCGTGCGGGTGACCACCAGATTTGGATAGTCCGGCAGTAGTTCCAGCGCAGATGGAATCCCAGCGCGCCGAAATTCGGCATAGGCCTCGTCGACGATTAGCATCGCCCCACAATCTCGTGCCGTGCCAAGCAGGGTCACTAGGTCCACGGGATCAAGTGCCGTACCGGTCGGATTGTTGGGGGCGGTCACCAATACCAGGGACGGGCGGTGGCTCGCGATCTGCTGACACGCACTAGCAACGTCAATCGTGAAATCTGCTCGCCGCGGAAATGACAGGTAGTTGGTGAATGTGTCACGGGCATATTCCGGATACATCGAGTAAGTCGGATCGAAGCTGATGGCTAAGCGCCCCGGACCCCCAAAGGCCAAGAACAAATGGTGCACTACCTCATTTGATCCATTGGCGGCCCAGATCTGATCCCACGGAACCTGAACGCCGGATTCACTCGCCAGATAATCAGCCAGGGCTTCACGAAGCACCACTGCATCGCGCTGTGGGTACCTGTTTAGGTCCGTGGCAACAGACCTGACCGCAGCTGCAATCGCCTCAGCCACATCAACCGGCAGCGGGAAGGGGTTCTCATTTACGTTCAAACAAACCGGGACGGACAATTGGGGTGCCCCATATGACTTAACCCCCCGCAAGTCATCACGAATCGGCAACTCGAAGGCCGGTGTCACGTTACTTTCTTTTCAAACTGGGTGCGAATTCGAATGGCATCACCATGGGCGGGGAGATCCTCTGCCCCAGCCAGGGCGATCACGTGCCCGGCAACATCGCCCAGAGCCGCCTCGTCGTACTCGATTATGTGCACGCCCCTGAGGAACGACTGCACCGATAAGCCGGACGAATACCTAGCGCTGCCGCGCGTTGGAAGCACATGGTTTGAGCCCGCGCAGTAATCACCGAGCGAAACCGGGGCCCAGGTTCCGACAAATATGGCCCCGGCATTTCGAACCCGCATGGCGATTTCCCGCGCATTTTCGGTGTGAATCTCAAGGTGCTCTGCCGCATAGGCGTTGACCACCCGGAGGGCAGCCTCCAGATCGTCAACCAAGACAATCGCACTTTGCACACCGCTCAAAGATTCGGTAATGCGCTCGACATGTTTGGTGTTCGCGACTTGGTTAGCCACCTCTTTGGCAACTGCATCAGCAAGTTCCTCCGAAGGCGTGACTAGAACCGCTGCAGCCAAGACATCATGCTCGGCCTGGCTCAATAGATCGGCGGCCACGTGCCGCGGGTCAGCGGTGGAGTCGGCCAAGATCGCGATCTCAGTTGGCCCGGCTTCACTGTCAATACCAATCACCCCGCGCAGCGCACGCTTGGCCGCCGTGACATAAATATTGCCCGGGCCGGTGACCAGATCAACCGGCTCGCATCGCCCACCTGGTAGATCAACGCCATAGGCCAACATCGCGATTGCCTGCGCGCCACCGACCGCATAAACCTCATCGACACCAAGTAGTGCGCACGCGGCCAAAATAGTTGGATGCGGCCAGCCGCCAAAATCTTGTTGCGGTGGCGATACCACCGCGAGTGCCGCTACCCCAGCGACTTGGGCTGGCACCACGTTCATGATCACGCTGCTCGGATAAACGGCACGACCGCCCGGTACATAAAGTCCGACCCGCTCAACCGGCAACCAGCGTTCGGTGACGGTGCCCCCGGGGACCACCACCGCGGTGGTGTCCGTGCGACGTTGTTCTAGGTGGGCGCGCCTCGTGCGATCAATCGCCTCCACGAGGCCCGCCCGCACCGCTGGCTCCAACCCAGCCTCAGCATCGGCAATTACCTGGGCCGGCACCCGAAGCTGTGGTGGTCGCACATTGTCTAGTAGTTCCGACCAGCGCAGGACCGCTTCGGCGCCTTCATCGCGGACTTCGCTCAGGATTGGGGCAATCCGCTTGGCGGCATCGGCAACATCCATGGCTGCCCTAGGGACCGCGAGGCGGGGGTCTATTGACGAACCTCGAAGGTCAATGCGCTGGATCACGCCGACCAGTTTACGCTGCCCCTGTGCTGACCACGCTGCCACTCTTCCCACTTAACACCCTATTGGTGCCCGGACTGTTGATGCCGTTGCATATCTTTGAGCCCAGGTACTGCCAACTTGTCGAAGCTCTGCTGGCCAACCCGGATGAAGAAACCCGGGAATTTGGCATTATTGCGGTGCGCGATGGGCAATCACTTGAGGCGCACGGTGCTGGAGCGCTTTATGAAATTGGCACGGGAGCGGTGCTCCGACAAGTTGATCGCGTTGATGACGGACTCTTTGACATCATCACCATTGGCTCACGTCGGTTCCTGATACATGCTGTCGACACCAGCGCGCCACTTGCCACCGCGACGGTCGAATTTCTGGATGACCCAATTTGCGAGCCAAGTGCACTATTGCTGCAGCAGGTCATGAAGCGATTCACCACCTACCGAACCATCCTCGGTGGTCGATTCGATGACGGGGAAGCCCGTACCGACGACCTGCCTGCGGATCCAAACGTCCTGAGTTATCTCATAACGGCGTCAATGGTGCTGCCAACAGCTGAACGGCAAAGCCTGCTCAGTGCACCGGATGCAGGTGCGCGGCTTGTCCTGGCGAGTGACTTGCTGGCGCGCGAGAATGCCCTTATCGCAGCCTTCTCCGCGGTGCCGGCAATCGATCTGTTGCCCACAGTCGACTTCCCAAACTAACTGCCCAAGCTAACTACCCGAATTGATTGCGGAATCTAGACAGGGAAAATGGCCAAGGCCCCTCGAAACAGTAAGCGTGGCAGCACCGGCACCCCCGCCGCTGCGGCGCTTACCCGCGCCGGGGTCCAATTCACGGTGCATACCTATGAGCACGACCCCAGGCAGCGAGCCTTCGGCTCCGAAGCTGCCACCGCCTTGCAGTTAGAACCGGCCACGATATTCAAGACGCTCATAGTTGATGTCGATGACGTTCCAACGGTGGCTATCCTCCCGGTAAGTTCAATGTTGGACCTGAAGGCGCATGCGGCAAGTTGCGGTGGCCGCAGGGCAGCACTTGCGGATGAGAAAGTGGCTGAGCGAATCACCGGTTACGTAGTGGGCGGGATCAGCCCGATCGGGCAGAAGCGCAAACTCCGAACGATTCTCGACAACAGCGCTACCGAACTAGCCACCATGTATGTATCCGGCGGGGTGCGCGGTATGCAGATTGGTCTAAGCCCGAGCGACTTAATCGAGATCACCGATGCAATCAGCGGCCCGATCGCGCGTTTTCCTTAGCCGCACCCCACCAATCGGCGAATGAGACGGCAAAAATCACTATGGCTGCGGTAATCGGCCAGACCAGGAGCAAAGCCGGCATCGACACCTTCAAAGGGGCGTCAATGACAGCTTCATCCATGGTTGTTGCCACCAACCCGGCAATATCCACGGAACCAAGTCGGCTGCCAACAAACCACATGAGAAATGATCCGATACCACCGGCAATTATGCCGGCGACCAACACCGACAGTGGATGCTCCCGTCGCATTACAAGTAGGCCGATGGTTACAGCTAACCCGGCAAAGAGTGCGAGCACCGCAAAGGAAACATCAGCCGCCAAATATCCATCCGGCTGATAGGTGGCCGGATAGGTTGACCCAGATCGCACCACCAATGGCACCCGAGGTGCCAGCCGCCACCAAATGACCCCGAGCGCCAACCCGCTCACCGCGCCAACCACGAGGCCAGCGAAGATGACCGCAGAGGTCCGGCGTAGGAAGGACATCAGACTCCGGTTAAGTTGGGAATTTCAGTTAAAACAGGTCGGGCCGAGAAGTGCCTTGAGATCTCCGTATAGTGAAGATGACGGCGTGACCCGCAACTTGTCGTCTAGTCGCAAAACGGTGGTGCTAACTCCGCCGGTCAAGTGCAGGTTTACCTCAGTTGTACCCGGGTGGCCCGCGAGTATCTCCTTGAGTTTGTCAACCAATGGCGGTATGCATCGAGTTGCCGGCATCGTAAGGCGTAGCGGACCCGTCGCGGCCTCACTTAAATCCGGCACGGAGACGTCAATCGCGACCACGCGCACGCCATCGTCATCGCTGCGATCGACACGGCCCCGGACCACGACGACGACATCTTCGACCAGGGAAGTGCTAACCGGCTGGTAGGTCTGCGGGAAAACCATGATCTCAACCGAGCCTTCAAGATCCTCCAGAGTGACAATTGCCCATGAGCTACCTTGCTTGGTGGTCTTGCGTTGCACTCCGGTGATGAGGCCGCCAATTGTTGCAACACTTGAATCAGCCCTTTCATCATTTAGCAAGGCCGCTATTGATCGATCCGTTAGTTGCGCCAAGGCGCGTTCAGCACCGTGCAGAGGGTGATCCGATACGTAGAGCCCGAGCATTTCGCGCTCATGTGCCAAGAGAACGGATTTCTCCCACTCCCCCAGGGAAATCTCGACCTGGGGCACCAGCGCCGAATCACCTTGAGCCTCCAGCCCGCCAAAAAGATCGAATTGACCAATTGCTTCAGAGCGTTTGATGTCGACCGCCGAGTCGACAATTTCCTCGAGGACTTGTACCAAGCCCTTGCGGGTATGACCGAAGGAGTCAAAAGCCCCAGCTTTCACCAGCGACTCAACAACCCGCTTATTGCAGACCGAGACTTCGACTTTTGCGATGAAATCATAGAAGTTCGCAAATCGACCCACGCGGCGCCGAGTAGCGATGATGGAATCCACCACGTTACCGCCAACATTTCTGATCGCCGAGAGGCCAAAGCGGATGTCCGTGCCACGTGGTGTGAAATCAAAGTCCGAATCATTCACATCGGGCGGAAGTACTTTGATGCCCATTCGACGGCACTCGTTTAGGTAGATTGCCGAGCGGTCCTTATCATCCTTGACCGAGGTCAGGAGTGCGGCCATGTACTCAGCGGGGTAGTTGGCTTTCAGGTAGGCGGTCCAGTAGGAGACCATCCCGTAACCTGCGGTATGAGCCTTATTGAAGGCGTAGTCCGAAAATGGAACCAAGATCTCCCAGAGCCGGGCAATCGCCTCATCGGAGAAATTCTTGGCGTGCATACCAGCCTCGAACGGGACGAACTCCTTTTTCAGGATTTCGCGCTTCTTCTTGCTCATCGCTCGCCGCAAGAGATCGGCTTTGCCAAGGGAATACCCGGCAAGTTTCTGGGCGATCGCCATCACCTGCTCCTGATAGACGATCAAGCCGTACGTGTCGCCAAGGATGTCCGCTAGCGGCTCCGCTAACTCAGGGTGGATCGGCAGCACCGGCTTGCGGCCATTCTTTCGGTCGGCGTAGTCATTGTGCGCATTGGCGCCCATCGGTCCGGGTCGATAAAGGGCCAGCACCGCAGAGATATCTTCGAAGCTATCCGGCTGCATCGAACGAAGCAGCGCGCGCATTGGGCCGCCGTCTAGCTGGAATACCCCAAGGGTGTCACCACGGGCCAACAACTCAAATGTCGAGGCGTCATCAAGTGTTAGTTCTTCGAGAACTACGACTTCGGATCTGTTCGCCTCAATATACTTAAGGCAATCATCAAGTACCGTCAGGTTGCGGAGCCCAAGGAAATCCATCTTTAACAGTCCAAGGGCTTCGCAGGCTCCCATATCAAACTGCGTGATGATGGCACCATCTTGATCGCGGCGCCACACCGGAATCACGTCCATAAGCGGTTCACGACACAAGATAACTCCGGCAGCATGAACACCGGGTTGTCTCTTTAGTCCCTCAAGACCAAGTGCGGTGTCGACAACTCGCCTTGCTTCGGCATCCCCCTCGTACAAGGCTCGAAACTCTGCTGCCTCGCCGTAGCGCGGGTCCTTCGGGTCAAATACTCCGGCGAGTGAGATGTCCTTGCCCATCACCGCCGGGGGCATCGACTTGGTGATCCGATCACCGAGCGCGTAAGGGTAACCCAGGACCCGCGCACTGTCCTTGATCGCCGCCTTGGCTTTGATGGATCCGTAAGTGATGATCTGAGCCACATGCGCTTCGCCATATTTATCGGTCGCGTACCGGATCATGTCGGAGCGCCGGCGTTCATCGAAGTCGATATCGATATCTGGCATGGAAATACGCTCTGGGTTCAAGAATCGCTCAAATAGCAATCCGTGCCGAATCGGATCTAGGTCAGTGATACCAAGTGCGTAAGCCAGCATTGAACCGGCCGCTGAACCACGGCCAGGACCCACCCGAATCCCATTGCTCTTTGCATACTGCACTAAGTCGGCGACCACGAGGAAATACCCCGGGAAGCCCATCTGGCAGATCACCCCGACTTCATAGGTGGCCTGCGCCCGCACATTCTCCGGGATGGCAGCGCCGAAACGGCGATGTAGGCCGATCTCGACCTCCTTGACCAGCCAAGACTCCTCCGACTCACCGTCCGGCACCGGCGACTGCGGCATCAAGTTGGCGCCCTCGGCGAACTCAACATTGCAGCGTTCTGCAATCAGGAGCGTGTTATCGCATGACTCAGGAATCTCACTCCACAGGGTGCGCATCTCCTGCGAACTCTTGAGATAAAACTCCTGTGAATCAAACCTAAAACGCTTCGGATCATCCATTGTGGTTCGGGTGCCTATGCAAAGCAGCACATCATGTGTTGCAGCATCCGTCGCGTGCACATAATGCAAGTCGTTCGTTGCGACCACCGGCAGTTCCAAGGTGCGGGCTATCCGCAGCAGATCCTCGCGGAAACGTCGCTCAATATCGAGCCCATGCTCCATTACCTCGCAGAAGTAGTTACCAGCACCCAAAATGTCGCGGAAGTCGGCCGCCGCAGCCAGCGCCTTGTCGTATTGACCGGCCTGCAGCCACCGATTGACCTCGCCACTTGGGCAGCCGGTCGTGCCGATGAGACCCTTTCCATATCTTTCAAGCAGTTCCCGGTCAAAGCGCGGCTTATGGTAATAACCCTCTAGGCTCGCAAGCGAGGAAAGCCTGAACAGGTTGTGCATGCCAGCGGTGTTTTCCGCCCACAGCGTCATATGGGTGTAACTGAATTTTCCGCGACCGGCGGTTGGATCCTCCGGAGTGCCTTCGTCGAAACCGCCACCGAAGTCAAAAGGCCGGCGCTCGAACCGACCCTGCGGCGCGAAGTACCCCTCCAAGCCAATAATGGGTTTAACACCATGCGCGCGTGCGGCCTTGTAAAAGTCATAGGCACCGTAAAGATTGCCATGGTCGGTCATCGCGATCGCTGGCATCTTGAGCTTGGCGGCCTCGTACATTAAATCCCCAAGGCGTGCCGCTCCATCTAGCATTGAGAACTCGGTGTGCACATGTAGGTGCACGAACGGATCCTCAGTCACTTCCCCACCTTAACTTTCCCATCATGCGCCTTCCTGCAGGCGCCCCAGCGCCACTTTGAGGTCAGCTGGATATTGACTTTCGACGCAAATCCACTCCCCGCTGCCCGGATGCTTGAACCCCAACCGCACCGCATGTAACCACTGTCGCTTCAACCCCAACTTCGCTGCCAGCACTGGATCTGCACCATATGTCAGGTCACCGACACATGGGTGGCGCATAGCCGAAGTGTGCACCCGAATTTGATGGGTTCGCCCGGTCTCGAGGTGGATCTCCACCAAGGAGCCATGGGCGAACGCCTCTAAGGTTTCATAGTGAGTCACACTCGGCTTACCGCCACTAACTACCGCAAACCGGTAATCTTGCGTTGGATGCCGGTCAATTGGCGCATCGATGGTGCCCCGTAATGGATCTAGGAGCCCTTGCACCACCGCGTGGTACATCTTGTCGACGGTGCGCTCCCGAAATTGCCGTTTTAGGCTCGTGTAAGCACGCTCGCTCTTGGCCACCATCATCAGGCCAGACGTGCCGACATCGAGCCGGTGCACCACCCCATGCCGCTCCGCCGCCCCCGAAGTCGCGATCTGGTGACCCGCCGCCGCCAGGGCGCCGATAACGCTAGGGCCAGCCCAACCCGGGCTTGGGTGCGCGGCCATCCCAACCGGTTTATCGATGACAACGACGTCATCATCTGCAAAAAGCACCGCCAGGCTAGGTCCCGGGTCAGGGCTGCTTTCGCCTTCGCTCCCACCACCGGCAAGGGCCTGATCAGTTAGCGAATCCGTGTCGATTTGCAGTACCGCCCCGGGCTGGAGGCGGTCGCCTTTTGTCACCGGCCGGCCATCAACGAGCACCCCACCTCTACCAACTAATTCCCCGGCCCGGGTCCTCGACAGTCCGAGCAACCGCATCAAGGCAATATCGACCCGCTCGCCGAACAAACCATCCGGTACCTCAATTTGCCTGGAGCTAATGAAGTCAGCACTCATCTGGTGGCAGCCACCGAAGCCGACGTCCCTTTGTAATTGACCCCAAAGAGCGTGAGCGCCACCATGAGGATGGCCGAGCCGACCACGCACATATCCGCAACATTGAAAACCGGCCAATAGGGCAGTTGGATGAAATCAACGACGTACCCCCGACCCACCCCAGGTGCCCGGGTCAGCCGATCAATCAGGTTGCCGATGGCCCCGCCGAGTAAGCCGCCGAGAGCAACGGCCCACCACATACTCCCAAGGCGCGTTGCGGTGCGAATGATGACAATGACAACGATGATGGCAATTAACGAGAAAATCCAGGTGACTCCGGTGCCGAGGCTAAATGCAGCGCCGGTATTTTCGGTGTAGGTCAGCTGCAGCCAAGAACCCACCAATATGATCGGACCGTCACCGCCGGCCGACATACGTGGGCGCATGGTGGTAACCGCCCAGTTTTTGGTCCACTGGTCAAGGACTATGACGCTAACCGCCACGATTGCGACCACGATGATGGCCTTCAGTCGAATATTGCGCGGGCTCATTCTGACACTCTACGGGGGCGGCAGACACCTAGATCCCGGTGCCAGTAGGCAAGGCGCCTAGTAGCGCTCCTCGGCTTGCTTGCAAACCATGCACAAAGTAGCCCGCGGGAAAGCCTGCAGTCGGTACTTGCCAATGGGCTTGCCGCAGGACTCGCAAATACCGTAAGTGCCGTCAGTGATTCGTGCGAGGGCGTGGTGCACCTGCAGGAGCATGTCGCGGGCATTGTTCGCCAGCGACATCTCGTGCTCGCGCTCAAAAGTCTTGCTCCCGGCATCGGCTTGATCATCACCGGCACCATCACCGGAGTCTTGGATTAGGGCCACCAGGCCCTCCTCCGCCGAGATGATTTCCTCCTCCAGGCGAACCACCTCTAGGTCCAGTTGGGCGCGGACCCCAAGCAATTCCACAGCCGTCCACGGGGTTTCATCCTCACGGACCACGGGCTGCTTATGAACTACCGGCTTCTTCACCGGTTGCTTTTGGCCGGCAGACAATTTCTTGGCCGGGGCCGCCTTCTTGGCCGGGGCCGCCTTCTTGACCGGGGCCGCCTTCTTGGCCGGGGCCGCCTTCTTGGCCGGGGCCGCCTTCTTGGCCGGGGCAACCTTCTTGGCCGGGGCCGCCTTCTTGGCCGGGGCCGCCTTCTTGGCCGGGGCCGCCTTCTTGGCCGGGGCCGCCTTCTTGGCCGGGGCCGCCTTCTTGACCGGGGCCGCCTTCTTGGCCGGGGCCGCCTTCTTGACCGGGGCCGCCTTCTTTGTTGCCACCACTCCCCCTACCTAAGAACCCCGCCGGCGAACCTTAATCGTGCCGGACTATAGACGGCTAAGGCACAGATCAAACCGCAACGCGCCGCAACGGGCCACTTGGCCCAGCAAATGGGCCGATATCCTGCTGACTCACACCACCACCCAGCCCCCGAGAGGATTTCTATGTACCGGCCCGTCCCCGCGCAGGTTGACCTACCTGCCCTGGAGCACGAGGTACTGGCGCTTTGGGAGCAGGAGGGTGTTTTTGCGGCCTCGGTGGCCCAAAGCCAGGGCAAACCGCCCTGGGTTTTCTATGAAGGCCCGCCAACGGCCAATGGCACCCCCGGCACGCACCACGTCGAAGCCCGGGTTTTCAAGGACGTGTTCCCGCGCTACCGCACGATGAAGGGCTTCCACGTCCCACGTCAGGCCGGCTGGGATTGCCACGGCCTGCCGGTCGAGCTGTTTGTCGAGAAGGAACTTGGGTTTACCGGAAAGCAGGATATCGAGGCTTACGGGGTGGCCCAGTTCAACGCCCGCTGCCGCGAGTCGGTACTTCGGCACGTAGATGAATTCACCGAGATGACCAGACGAATGGGCTATTGGGTCGACACGGATTCGGCCTACTGGACCATGGACCCAGATTACATACAAAGTGTTTGGTGGTCACTGAAACAGATTTTTGACAAGGGCCTACTTGTGCAGGATCACCGGGTGGCGCCATATTGCCCGCGCTGCGGAACCGGGCTATCTGATCATGAACTAGCGCAAGGGTATGAAACCGTTGTAGACCCTTCGGTATACGTGCGGTTCCCGGTGACCAACGCGCAATTCCTCGAGCGTTTCCCAGGTGCCGCATTCCTCGTCTGGACAACAACACCTTGGACCTTGGTCTCTAATACGGCCATCGCGGTAAAGCCAACTGCCGAATACGCCGTGGTGGCAACGGCAGCCGGTGAAACCCTGGTGGTGGGGGTTGCGCTCATTGAGCAAATCTTCGAAGAGCCAGTCACGACCTTGGCCACCATGACCGGGACCGAACTTGAACACCTCACCTACCAGCGACCTTTTGATTATGTTGAGATCCCGGACGCGCACTTTGTAGTCCTCGCCGACTATGTAACAACCGAGGACGGTACCGGGTTAGTACACCAAGCACCTGCCTTCGGCGCCGACGACTTGATGACCTGTCGCGGCTACGGATTGCCCGTCGTGAATCCAGTAATGCCTGATGGCCATTTCGCACCGGAAATCCCCGTCGTTGGCGGTGAGTTCTTCAAGAAAGCCGACGCCGGCCTGATCGCGACCCTAACGGCAGCCGGCTTGCTGTTCAAGCATCTTGACTATGAACACCCCTACCCGCACTGCTGGCGCTGCCATACACCGCTGATCTACTACGCCCAGCCCTCTTGGTATATCAGGACCACTGCTATCAAGGAGCAACTGCTCGCCCAAAACGAACAAACCAATTGGTTCCCGAACAGCATCAAGTGGGGCCGCTATGGCGATTGGTTGAATAACAATGTCGATTGGGCACTGTCGCGTAACCGCTACTGGGGCACACCGCTGCCAATTTGGCGATGCCCGGATGGCCACCTCACCGTGGTGGCCTCCATGGCCGAGCTAAGTGAACTTGCCGGCCACGATGTCAGCGCGATCGACCCACACCGGCCATATGTCGACGACATCACCATGCCCTGCCCTACTTGCTACTTGACCGCTACGCGTGTACCTGAAGTCATTGACTGCTGGTACGACTCGGGCGCGATGCCCTTTGCCGCCACCGGCTACCCAGTGCACAACTCCGAGACTTTCGAAAACCAATATCCGGCTGACTTCATCTGCGAGGCAATCGATCAAACACGCGGGTGGTTCTACACGCTGATGGCTATTGGAACATTAGTCTTTGAAGAATCCTCCTATAAGAATGTTGTCTGTCTCGGCCACATTCTTGACGAAGATGGTCGCAAGATGTCCAAGCATCTCGGCAATGTGCTCGAGCCGATTGGCTTGATGAACGAACACGGTGCCGATGCCTTGCGGTGGTTCATGCTGGCAAGTGGCTCGCCGTGGCAGGCTCGACGCGTTGGTCACGCGGCGATTGGCGACGTAGTTCGCAAAACCCTGCTGACGTATTGGCACACGGTCTCGTTCCAATCCCTTTACGCCAGGCTTTCCAAGTGGGAGCCAGCCGATCTTGCGCCGCCGCCCGCACTACGCCCGGTTATCGACCGTTGGGTGCTCTCGGAGGCCAGTCAACTGGCCCGCGATGTGGATGCGGCCCTCGAAGCATTCGATACCCAGCGCGCCGGCCGGTTGCTCTCGACTTTCATTGACAATCTCTCCAATTGGTATGTGCGCCGATCCCGACGCCGCTTTTGGGATGGTGATCCCGCGGCCTTGGCCACCTTGCACGAAGCCCTCCGAACCACCACCTTGTGCCTTGCCCCGTTCACCCCCTTCATTACCGAACGGGTTTGGCAGGATCTGTTTCGCAGTACCGACGCCGACGAACCCAAATCCGTGCACCTTGCAAGTTGGCCGGAGGTGAGCGACTCGGCCATCGATGAGCGTCTGGGCACCGACATGGCACTTGTCCGCCGGATCGTTGAACTCGGCCGGGCCGCTCGCGCCTCAAGTGGGGTGCGCACCCGCCAACCCCTAGGTCGGGCCCTGGTTTCTGCCAACGGTTGGTCGGAGCTCTCACATCAATTACGTGAACAAGTTTGTGAGGAGTTAAATATCAACGCTGTCGAATCCCTGGACGATGGTGGCGCCGGCTTCGTCGATACCAGCATAAAGGCCAATTTTCGTGCCCTCGGTCAACGCTTCGGTAACCAAACCCAGGCCGTAGCGGCCGCGATCGGAACCGAGGATCCCGTTTCACTACTCGCCGCTATTCGGGGTGCGAAATCGACGACCTTGCTGGCTCCTGGTCTGGGCGAGATCAGCGTCACCGAGGCCGATCTGGTGATAACCGAAACCGCACGTGCGGGCTGGGCGGTAGCCGCTGATGCCGGTGAGAGCATCGCCCTTGACCTCACCATCACCGATGAACTGCGCAGAGCCGGAATATCACGGGAAATCGTGCGCGCCATCCAGGAGGCGCGCAAGACATCTGGCCTCGACGTTGCAGATCGCATCAGCGTCTACTGGTCCAGCACCGACAACGATGTACTCCAGACGATGGCTGAGCACGGCGACCTCATCAGCGCCGAAGTACTCGCCCTACACCTCAATCAAGTTGACGGCAGCCTGCCTGCGGCTGGCATGACCATGGTAGAAGTGCCGGAGACGCAGATTGAACTACGAATCGGCGGCGTCAAGCTTGGCTAGTTGTGCCTCTAGTTCGCTACGCAAGTCGGCCCTGATCCCCAGTGCCACCGTGCGCGCCGACCCGATTATTTCGTCCGCGGTCGCCTGGGCAACTACCAGGGCGGCGGCGGCATCTCCGGTGAATTGCCCAAAATCTGGTCGAGCAAGCTCCACGGTGTCATGCCGGCCAACTTGCGGCTTAACCCCTAATGCCTTCGCCTTTGCCGTCGCCAGCTCAAGTTCAGCCGCGCGCAACCGCAATCGCAACTGGTCATACTGAGTCCGCAGTACCGCAGCCTCATCTCGGGACTTCTGCAAGTCCGCACTGAGCCTGCCGATATCTGACTCAACGATGTCAAGGAATGCGTCGACTTCGTCTAAGTCATAACCGGCTCGAACTCTGGTGGTTGCGAACCTAGTTGCGCGCACGTCGGCGGGGGTCAAGGGCATCGGCACCTCCTTATCAGCCCACGAGCTTATCAGCGCACCAGCGATGCGCCCTTAGATCATCAGCGCAAAATTAATCAAGACTTGGAGCAGGATCAGAATAATCAAGAAGGCCAGATCGAACTGAACCGCGCCGAGGCGAAGTGGCGGCACTATGCGTCGAAGGGCGCGAAGTGGTGGATCGGTGACGGTATAGATAGCCTCCGCAACTAATAGGATCGGGCCCCGTGGTCGCCAAGACCGGGCAAACGATTGGACGAGATCAAAAACTATTCGCACGATGAAGAGCAGCCAGTAGATCCAAAGTATTGTCGCGAGCAGCTGCCCGATGCCGCTCATGTGAGAACTCCCCTAATAGTTGCGGACCTTTAGCCAAGCCTAGCTTTGGTTGAAAAAGCCGTCTTGGGCTAACTGCTCGCGAGCGGCCTCTCCGACATCCACATTCACCGGTGAAAGTAGAAAGACTTTGTTGGTCACGCGCTCAATGGCACCTCGTTGGCCAAATACCAGCCCGGCCGCAAAATCGATAATGCGCTTGGCGTCGCTGTCGTCAAGTTCTGAAAGGTTCATGATCACCGGCACACCCTCGCGGTATTCCTCGCCAATTCGGCGGGCATCGTTATAGCTGCGTGGATGGATTGTCTCGATCCGACTGATGTCGGCTGCCGGTGGCGCCACCGGCCGGCGAGCAACGGGCTCATCAGCACCGCGGAAGGTGCGAGCGGCACGCGGCTGCGAAACCGAACGCACATTTCGGGTGGCGGACCGATCATCTGGGTAATCCTCATAGCCCTTGCGGTCGCCGGCACGGGTGTCGCGGGTACGCACTTCGCGGCGTACGTCGTCGTAGTCGTCGTACTCCGCTACCTCTGGGTCCTCGACTAAACCTAGGTAGACGGCCATCTTGCGCATCGCGCCAGCCACGTCGTCCTCCACCTCGTTCACAATTGACATGCTTGAGACCCTTCGACCCTACGGTAACGCGGGCCGGTTACCCAGTACTGAGCCCCCAATACGCACTTGTGTCGCACCACCTGCAATCGCAGCCTCTAAATCCCCGCTCATCCCAGCCGAGATTTGATCGGCCCACGGCGCCAGCCCCTGAACGGCCAGCGATATGTCGGCCAGCCGCCCGAAAGCTGCCGCCGGCTCCGCGTGCAGTGGTGCCACACCCATGACCCCATCAAGGTCTAGGTGCGAAAGTTCGAGTACCCGTTGGACCAAAGCCAAAACCCCAGCCGGCTCGCAACCGCCGCGGGCAGTCTGGGTGGTCTGGGTGGTCTGGGCCGGGCTGTCGAGGGCAACTTGAACCAGCACGTTAACGCGGCGATCAAGCCGGGTTGCTGCACTAGCTAGGGCTTCGACTAACTCAAGGCGATCAACGGTCTGGACGACATCGGCCCACTTCAGCACCGAATTCACTTTATTGCGTTGGAGCTGGCCGATTAAGTGCCAGCGCATGGGCAACTGCGCACATGCTGCCCATTTGGCCTTGGCCTCCTGATCACGATTTTCACCAACATCGCGCACCCCCAATTCGGCGAGCAGGTGCACATCACTGGCGGGGAAAGTCTTGGTCACCACGATCAACCGCACCCCGGACCGGTCCCGGCCGGCCGCCGCGCAAGCCTGGTCAATTCGCGAATTCACCGCAGCGAGGTTGTCAGCCAATTGCGTCAGGCGATTTGTGCTCATAGTCGCACCAGCATCCCCTGGCGACCCGTAAGGCCGTCGCGGCGGTAGGAGAAAAGGCCGGCGGAGTGGGCGGTGCAGCCCTGAAGTGTTGTCATCACTGCCCCCGCTGCGGCCAATTCGGCGCGGACGCCGGCACCAACATCAAGGCAGGCGACTTTCGACTCAGGGCAAGCGGCCGCTGATATCGCCGGTGGCAGGGCCGCCACCACCGCCGCTACCCGCTCCGGGGGCACCGGGTAGCAGTTGGCGCAGATCGACGGCCCGATCACCGCGTGCACCTGATCCGCGCCGAGTTTTTGCATCTGGGCCAGCGCCGCCGGCACCACGCCCGCTACTAAGCCACGCCAGCCGCAATGCACCGCACCGATGACCGAGTTGGCTGGGTCAGCCAAGACGATTGGAACGCAGTCGGCGCCAAGTGTCACCAACCCCAGACCCGGGGTGCAGGTCACCAGCGCGTCACACCCGCCCACGGATTGCACAGGTGGCCCACCGCGATCCACCACCACCACCTTCGCTCCGTGCACCCCCTGCATGAACACCAGATTAGCCAAGTCCAGACCAATGCTCTGGGCCGAGAGTTGTTGATTCGCAATTACTGCCCGGGCTTCATCCCCGACATAATCTGCCAGATTCAGTTGGTCGAATGGGGGCCGGCTAACGCCACCTAACCGACCGGTGGCCGCCCAGATTGCTGGGCGGCCACCGGGTGCCACCGAGCCAAACTGGCCTGTGACAATTTCCATTTAGATCGGTTATTTCAGGAAGTCAGGCACATCTAGGCCATCATCGGCATCGTCGAAGATGACGGTGCGCGGTTGCTGAACCGGCCGCGCCGGTGGTGAGGTGACAACCGGGATCTCGCCGGTGATTGCGGGCATGGAACCCGTGTCGTCGCTGCGACGTGGAGCGGCAGCAGCCCCCTTGCGAGCCGGCGGTTCCCCACCATCGAAGCCTGCGGCGATCACGGTAACGCGCACCTCATCGCCCAAGGTGTCGTCAATGACCGCACCGAAAATAATGTTGGCGTCTGGATGGGCCGCATCACTGACCAATCGGGCAGCCTCGTTGACCTCAAACAGGCCTAAATCACTGCCACCTGAGATCGACAGCAACACCCCGTGGGCGCCATCTATGCCGGCTTCTAGCAGCGGGCTAGAGATTGCCTTCTCCGCGGCCTCTACCGCCCGATCTTCACCGCGCGCCGAGCCGATGCCCATCAGGGCCGAACCGGCCCCGTGCATGACACTCTTGACATCGGCGAAGTCGAGGTTGATCAAGCCCGGTGTGGTGATCAGGTCGGTGATGCCGGACACGCCCTGAAGCAGGACATGGTCGGCCTGCCGGAACGCATCGATAACGCTGATATTCCGATCGGAAAGTGACAGCAAGCGATCATTTGGGATCACGATCAAGGTGTCGACTTCGGCCCGCAGGCTTTCGATTCCGGTTTGGGCTTGGGACTGACGCCGCCGGCCTTCGAATCCAAATGGTCGCGTGACCACGCCAATGGTCAGTGCGCCCAGAGACCGGGCCACCCGAGCCACTACCGGCGCACCACCAGTGCCCGTGCCGCCGCCTTCGCCTGCGGTCACGAAGACCATGTCGGAGCCCTTGAGGACCTCTTCAATTTCTTGGATGTGGTCCTCGGCCGCCTTCTTGCCGACCTCAGGATCAGCGCCAGCGCCGAGGCCTCGGGTCAACTCCCGGCCGATATCGAGTTTGACATCCGCATCGCTCATCAACAGCGCCTGCGCGTCGGTATTGATCGCGATGAACTCAACGCCCTTGAGCCCGACCTCGATCATCCGGTTAACAGCGTTCACCCCGCCGCCACCGATGCCAACGACCTTTATCACTGCCAGATAATTCTGTGGAGCCGCCACGGCGTCTCGTCCTTTCGATTAGGTGCGAGGCGGTTACCTCGAACGTTGCCTTCCCCAACCAAAGTCTCAACCTCAAGTTAAAGGTGAGCTATCGGCCTGTTCATAACCGGCGGGAGGGTAGAGGGTGGGACGGGTGTTGCGCAAGGTGGGGGGGGTGAATTCTTTCCGGCGAGCCCAGATATCTGGGAAAATTATCCCAAAACCGCAGGGGTCATCCGGCCTTTTCCTGCTGGGTTGTTGGCAGCTCGGGGGCGGAAACATCATAAAACCCAGCCCGCCGTTGCAGCAGGGCCGAAAGCACCTGGGCCTTCAACGCACCTTGCTCCGCACTCCCCCAGCGCACCTTGGAGCCGGAATTCAAAACCAGCTCCACGTCGTCGCGGGTGCTCGCCGAAATCCCAACGACTTTGCCCCGTAGGTCCGCAGGCAAGGATTGCCAGATGGTCACCGCCGCCACCAGCCCAAAATCATTGGCGTCGATTGCTGGCAAGCCCTTTGCTAGCGGCAATGGCGAATCAAAGGCAAGACCACCGGCATCCACGCCGCGACCGGTGCCAAGTTGGGTGGCGATGGCAACCCTGGGCTCCACCGCCAGGATAACTTCATTGGGCCAACCACGACGCACTTCGACGGCATTAACCCAGGTGAGGTTCAAGATCCGCGCGGTCGCACCATCGGCATCCAGTTGTGCCAACGGTACCCCCATTGGCACCGCGGCGTTTGCCAGAACCGAAGTAGCGGGACTCCCCGTGACCCCGATGACTCGAACATCGCGAACCGCGAACACTTCGGAAAACCAGACCAGCCAAACCACCGCCGTTGCAATCAGCACTAACACCAGTGCCAAAAGCCCGCGCCAGCTTCTGCGCGGGCTTTTGGCACTGGCACCATTCGTGCTGACGATTACCGGCGCACTCATTTTCGCTCCCGCAAGATTTCCAAGATCTCAAGCCCGATCAGCCCGATGTCGCCGGCACCCAAAGTCATGACAAGGTCGCCCGGCCCGGCGCGATCGGCCAATTGACCGGCCACCGCGGACCACGATGGCTCAAAGACCACATGGGCCGGATCAAGTGGCACCTGTGCCGCCATCGCCAAGCCACTGACCCCCGGGATCGGGGTTTCGCCCGGGGCAAACACTTCAAGTACAACAACGTCGTCGGCTAAGCCCAGGGCCGCACCAAACTCCGCGAGGTACATCGCCGTTCGGTAGTAGTGGTGTGCCTGAAAAGCCACTATCAGTCGTCCCGAGCCAGCAACATCGCGGGCAGCGGCCAAGGTCGCTGCGATTTCCGTCGGATGGTGGGCATAGTCATCAAAAACTCTGACCCCGCCGATTTCGCCCTTGAAATCGAATCGGCGACGGGTTCCACTGAATCCCCCGAGGCCCTCCTGGACCAACCGCGGGTCAAAACCCAAGCCAATCGCGGTCACGAACGCAGCCGTCGCATTGAGCGCATTGTGCTTACCCGGTACCTGCAACTCGATCCTGCCAATTACCTCCTCGCCGTATTCGATGCTGAAGTGCCAGCCTCTGTCTACCAACTCCGAACCCACCAGCCGGTAGTCAGCCGCGGCCGACTCCCCATAGGTACGGACATCAACACCCATGGCCCGGGCCTGATCAACGAGCCGAGCACCCCCTGCATCATCGATGCACACGACGATAAAGCCCGAACGGGTACCCACCTGCAGGGCGAAATCAACGAAGGCCTGCTCAATGGCTTCGAAGTTGCCCCAATAGTTCAAATGGTCAGCCTCAACGTTGGTGACGATCGCCGCCGTTGGGCCCAGTTTCAGGAAGGTGCCGTCACTCTCATCGGCTTCAACAACGAATATGTCGCCACTACCTAGATGCGCGTTGGATCCGGACTCATTTAGCTCACTTCCGATCGCAAATGATGGATCGGCTCCACAGTGCTGGAGCGCCACGGTCAGCATCGAGGTGGTCGTGGTCTTGCCATGTGCTCCTGACACCGCCACGGTCCGACTCCCCCGCATTACGTATGCAAGTGCATCCGCGCGCGTGAGCACGCGAATCCCAGTTGCCTCAGCGGCCATCCGCTCGGGGTTCTCGGGCGGGATCGCCGTTGAATAGACCAAAGTATCGACCCCCGTGACCATGTCAGCGTCATGACCCACCTTGGTCTTAACTCCTATGGCCTGCAGCGCCTGCATGCGCCGAGAGTCCTTGGCATCGGTGCCCGAAACCTCCACCCCCTGCGCCACCATGATGCGCGCGATGCCCGACATGCCGGCGCCACCGATACCAACAATGTGGACCCGACCAAGATCAGTTGGACTTCCTGCTGCCGTCACCTGACGCCTCCTTGGTGCGTCATGGCTACTCGTGCAACGACTTCAGCGAACTGTTGCCCGGCATCTGGGTCGCCAAGACCCGCAGCAGCAGCAGCCATAGCCGCCAATTTCACGTGATCGTGTATCAGCGGTGGTACCGATTCGCCAAGCCACTGCGGGGTACATGCAGCGTCGGCAACATATTGCCCACCCCCAGCCTCGACAATAGGCAAGGCATTGAGCCGCTGCTCGCCATTGCCTACTGGCAGCGGTACATAAATGGCCGGCAGTCCAACGGCCGACAACTCAGCGCAAGTCATGGCACCCGCTCGAGTGATCGCTAGATCAGCGGCCGCATAAGCAAGATCCATTTGCTCGATGTAAGCAAGTGGGACGTAACCGGGCTGGCCCTCGGGAGCCACGTTCTTCGAGCCGTACGCGTGCAACACCGAAATCCCGTCGGCCAAGAGACCGGGCAAGGCGCCAGCCACCGCGGCATTTAGCCGCTGGGCCCCCTGGGATCCACCGAAAACTAAAAGTACCGGTCGATCACCGGGCAAGCCAAAATGTGCCAACGCCGCCGGCCGCAGGGCACTTCGATCCAGCCGGGCAATGGCCGGGCGCAGCGGGAGGCCCATCAACTTGCCACCCGCAATCGAACCGGGCACCAGGACGTAGACGAGCGGGGTAAATCGCGCGGCTACTCGATTGGCCAAGCCAGCACGTGCATTAGCCTCGTGGATCACCACCGGTATCCGCAGCTCCCGAGCGGCTAGATAAGTCGGAAGTGCAGCATAGCCACCAAACCCCACAACGACATCGGCTTGCAACGCCCGCAGCTGCGCTTTGGCTAACTTCTTCGCCGCCCGCTGGCGTGGCCAGACGAGCAGTAAATCCAAGGTTGGCCGCCGTGGCATCGGGACCGACGGCACGCTTTGCAATTGGTACCCGCGGGCAGGTACCAAGACCGACTCAAGACCGCGGTCCCCACCGATCACGCAGATGCGCGTATTAGGTTTCAGCGCTACAAGTTCATCGGCAAGATTAAGTGCCGGTTCGATATGCCCGGCGGTGCCTCCGGCGGCGAGCACGACACAAAATTGGCGCGCAGACACTTGCTACCTACGTCGCAGTGACATCGCCGTCGACTTGCGACGCAGTGCGGTTCTGGCTGCAGGTTCTTGCCGGGCGAATGCTAGAAGCATCCCGATGGCAGCCAATATCGGCAGCAATGAGGATCCACCGTAAGACACAAGTGGTAGTGGCACTCCGGTGATTGGTAGCAGCCCCAGCACCGCTCCGATATTCAAAATCGCCTGAACCAAAATCCAGGAGCCGACACCCGCGGCGGCCACCCGAACGAAAGCATCACTGGTCGTCTTGCTGAGCCGAAAGACCGCAAAGGCCAATAGCGCGAATAGGCCGAGAACCGCCAAAGTTCCTACCAGCCCTAGTTCCTCGCCGATAACCGGGAAAATGAAGTCGGTATGGGCCTCGGGCAGGGATCCCCACTTCTCGCGACTCGCGCCCAATCCCACGCCCCAAAACCCACCGGTGCCCATGGCGTACTGGCCTTGGGTTACCTGCCAGTCCACCCCCAAGCGATCATTGCCAGGATTAAGCCAAGCCGTGAATCGGTCCATGCGGTAAGGCGCGGCAACGGTTAGCAGCCAGACACTGACAGCACCTAGGCCAGCGAAGATCGCAAACAGTCGCATCGGCGCACCGATCGCAAAGAGCATCCCGGAGGTGATCGCAGCCAGCATGAAGGCATTGCCAAAGTCACCTTCCAAGAGGACCAACACCATCATGAGCCCGGCGACCGGTAGCAGGGGTACCAGTAGATGCTTCCAGTTATCCAGCAACCGACTCTTGCGCGTAAGTAAGTCGGCACCCCAGACGATCAGCGCGAACTTGGCGAATTCACTCGGCTGAAATCTAAACGGCCCAAATAGCTCGATCCAGTTGCGCTGGCCGGCAACCTCAACCCCAACTATTAAGACGGCAACAAGAAACACTAGTGAAATGGCTAACAGGTACCACGAAATAGCCCGCCAGAACTGGGTTGCGGTGCGTGCCGCAAAGATCAGCATGATCACCCCGATTACCGCGAACATCGCCTGCCGCTGAGCCAAGGTGTATGCCGAACCGAAAATCCGATAACTTTCAATACTCGAGGCCGATAAGACCATCACTAGGCCAAGGAGCAGCAGCAGTAACGAAGCGCCGATCAACAGGTAGTAAGTGCTCAGTGGGTGGTCGAGTAATAACTTGGCCCGGCCCGATAGCCGCCCGGTTTCACTGGTAGGCGCCACGCCATTTTCCAGGTGGGTCACGGCCCAGCACCTGACCTGCTTGCCGCCAAGTTTCGTACCGCATCGGCAAAGGCCGTGCCACGGTGGCCGTAATCGGTGAACATGTCCCAGGAGGCACAGCCCGGGGCTAGCAGCACGGTGTCACCCGGTTCTGCGAAACCCATGGCCGCCTCGACGACCTCGCGCATAACACCAGTGTCGGTCCGATCCATCCTTAAGAGGGGGACATCCGGGGCGTGTCGGGACACCGATTCGGCGATTACCCCCTGATCCACCCCGATGACAATGACGGCCCGTAAGTGCGTTCGAACCAGGCGGACTAATTCATCAAAGTCCTGGCCTTTAGCCATCCCGCCGGCCAGCCAAACTACCCGCGAATAGGCAAGGAGCGAGGTCTGGGCTGCGTGGGTGTTGGTGGCTTTCGAGTCATCCACAAAGGCGACCTCGGAGATTGTTGCCACGTGGGCAATGCGATGGGCCGCGGGCTCGAAAGCCCGAAGGCCTGCCGAGACCGCAGGCGCTGGCACTTCGAAGGCTCTCGCCAAGGCAGCGGCGGCCAACGCATTGGCGACATTGTGCGGAGCACTTGGCCGCACCTGACTGACTAGCGCCAACTCTTGGGCCGCAGCTCGACGATTGTCGATGAAAGCCCGGTCGACCAAGGCGCCATCAACCACTCCGAGCATTGCTAGTGCCGGCACACCGAGGGTGAAACCGATGGCCCGACAACCGTCAACCACCTCTGCTTCTTCGACTAGCACGCGGGTGGCTTCGTCATCGGCGTTGTAGATGGCCGCAACTTGCGTGCGCTCAAAAATTCTGGCCTTAGCTGAGATATAAGCCGCCTTCGACCCGAAATGATCAAGGTGATCATCTGCAATATTTAGACACACCGCCGAATGCGGGCTGATGGTGTGCACAAAAGGCAACTGCGGTGCCCCCACCTCAACCGCGATCACCTCATAGGAGTCATGCATCACCACATCAACGAGACTGGTGCCGATGTTGCCCGCTGCCACCGCGTTGAAACCACCCGCCCGAAGCATCGACTCCAACATTAACGTGGTTGTGGTTTTGCCGTTAGTACCCGTGATTACCAGCCATGGTGCCGGTGCGTTGGTTGGTCGAAGCCGCCAAGCAAGCTCAAGTTCACCCCAGACCGGGATGCCCGCCGCAATAGCACTGGTAATAAGTTGATGTGCGGGGCGAAGGCCTGGTGAAACCACCAACAGGTCAGACCTTGGCACGTCGCCGGCATAACCCAGAAGTACTTCGGCCTCAAGGGTGCGCAGGATTTCCGCGCGCTCCTGTTGATTTGGGCCGTCACTGGCATCTACAACACTTACCCTGGCACCCAGTTGCATCAGCGCGTCCGCGCACGCATATCCGGCGACACCGATACCGGCGACGACTATGTGATAACTCGACCAATCGGAGTCGCGCCCCAATTCTTCGATCATGCGCGGACCCATTCGGCGTAGAAGAGGGTGAGCCCGGCGCCAATGCAAAGGCCTTGAATGATCCAGAATCGCACCACGATCTGGATCTCAGGCCAGCCCAGCATTTCAAAGTGGTGGTGCAAGGGTGCCATGCGCAAGATGCGCCGTCCGGTCAACTTAAATGACCCAACTTGGCCAATAACCGACAAGGTGGTGATCAGGAAAAGCCCGGCCAATAATGGGAGTAATAATTCCGTCCGCGACAAGATCGCCAAGCCCGCGATGCCTCCCCCGAGGGCTAGCGAGCCGGTATCGCCCATGAAGATTCGCGCCGGAGCGGTGTTCCACCACAAGAAGCCAAAGCAGGCACCCGCCGCAGCTGCCGCCACGATCGAAAGATCCAGCGGGTTCAGAGTCGAGTAGCAAGTTGAAGTCTCAGCGAAGGCGCAATTCTGGCCGTACTGCCAAATACTGATGAACACATATGCGAGGAATGTCATAGTCGAAGCACCGATGGCAAGGCCATCAAGCCCGTCAGTCAGATTGACCCCATTTGTCGTGGCTGTAACCAAGAACCAGACCCACAGTAAGAAAAGTCCGAGCGGTAGTACCAAGGAGGTATCGCGCACGAATGACACCGCCATTGAAGCTGGTGAGTTGCCGTCAACCGGGAACTGCAAAGACAGCCAAGCGAAAGCCACGGCAACGACTGCCTGACCAATTAGCTTGGTGCGCGCCCGCAGCCCGGTGCTTCGCTGCTTAAAAATCTTCAAATAATCGTCGGCCAAGCCCACCAATCCGAGACCGACCATCAAAAACAAGATCAGCAGCCCGGATGCGGTAAGTGGACGCCAAGTCACTAAATGGGTGATGAAGTAGCCCCCGAGTACCCCCGCCAAGATCGCCACCCCGCCCATTGACGGGGTGCCGCGCTTACCTTCGTGGTCCGGATACTTGCCGGTGTCCGTTGATATTCGGATCGCCTGCGCATACCCGTTCCTGCTCAGCAACTTAATCAATATCGGGGTACCGATCAACGAGATGATCGTTGCGATCGCGCCGGCTATCACAACTAATCTCATGGGCCACCCGCTTCGAGCAGGGCGGTGGCAACGACCTCGAGTCCGACGCCTCGCGAGGCCTTGATCAACACCACATCGCCGGGCATCAGTGCGTCCGCAAGTGCGTTGATGGCACTTGGTGGGTCCAAAACCCAACTCGCGTTGATCGAAGGGCACTCCTTTGCACTCAAATACGCGGGGCGGGCACCATCGCCCACGCACATCAGTTCGTCGATCCCCAGTTCGGCGGCATAATTGCCGATGCTTTCGTGCTCGGAACCCGAGCCTGCCCCAAGTTCGCGCATCTCACCCAAGATCAGCCAGGTACGACGACCCGCGGCCATTGCAGCGAGGGTATCGACGGCGGCCCGCACCGACTCGGGGTTGGCGTTGTATGCATCATTGACCAAGGTGACACCGCTGGGTAACTGGTGAACTTCCATTCGCCATTTACTGCTAGGAGTGGCGGCACGAAGTGCCATGGCAATTGTATTGATGCCAACCCCTAATGAGTAGGAGACGCCGGCCGCCACTAGTGCATTCGAAAGGAAATGCCGGCCGTGATACTGCAAAGTCACCGGAACATTGGCGTCGCCAATCGCAAGGGTAAAGGACACACGCGCCTGACCGTCGACACGGGCATCGGTGGCCCGCACATCGCACTCGGGTGCCTCACCACAGCTAACCACTTGCGCCGCCGTCCGCGAAGCTTGCTCCATGACCAGCGGGTCATCTCCATTTAGAATGGCAAAGCCGGCCCGCGGCAACGAAGCAATGATCTCGCCCTTAGCGCGCGCCACCATATCCTTCGTGCCCACAACACCAACGTGAGCCGTCCCGATGTTCACGATAGCCGCGATATCCGGCTCCGCAATCTCGCTCAGATAAGTCAGATGTCCGGCACCCCGCATACCCATTTCAAGTACCAAGAACTCGGTGGCCTCATCCGCCTGCAGGATCGTTAAGGGGACACCAACCTCGGTGTTAAAGGATCCGACCGCGGCTACCGTTCGGCCGGCGGAGCTCAGGATTTGCGCAAGGAGGTCTTTGGTACTCGTCTTCCCACTGGATCCGGTGATGGCAATGACTTTGCACTTCAGTTTGTGCTCACGTACCCAATGCGCCAGCGCACCTAGGGCAAGCACCGGATCACCAACCACGATGCAGGGCGCATCTAGCGGGCGACTCGCTAGTACCGCCGTCGCCCCATTGGCAACGGCGCTAGCCGCAAAGTCGTGCCCGTCAACGTTCGCACCGCGAATAGCCACGAACATAGAACCCGGACCCACTTTTCGGGAGTCCGTTGCTACCTCATTGACCAGCCCTGACGCATCCACTTGGTGCGCGGTGCCACCGACGATATCTGCTATCTCTGCAATGCTCATGGTCATCATGAGTCAGCCCAAATTCTACCGTCGAATGCCGCCCGCAACTCATCGCGATCATCGAAGGACAGGATCTTTCCGGCAATTTCCTGGCCTTGCTCATGGCCTTTGCCAAGCACCAGCACGAAGTCGCCTTCGCGCGCCAGCGCTACCGCTTGGGTGATTGCCGCACGGCGATCGGGAACCTCCGTGACAGTGGCGAGGTCACCTCGGCTGGACGCGGTCACGGCGCTGGCTCCCCTTATGATGGCGGCGCGGATTAGCGCTGGATCTTCGGATCTTGGATTGTCATCAGTGACGATAACGTGATCTGCCAACAGAGCGGCTGATTTACCCATCGCCGCGCGCTTATTTCGGTCGCGATCACCACCGGCACCCAGGACTACAATCAGCGCCCCCAGGCAATTCGTCCGTACGCTTTCAATGGCGCCCGCTACCGCATCCGGCGTGTGCGCATAGTCCACAATCGCGGTCACGCCAGCACGGGAGCACACAACTTCCATTCTGCCCGGCACCACCACAGCCGCGATTCCCGCTGCCGCCTGATCCGGGGCAATACCAGCGCTTCGGAGCATTACATAGGCGCACAAGATATTGGACTGGTTAAAGGCTCCAGGCAATCGACTTTGCAGTTCCTGTTGCTCACCTCCTGGACCACGCACCAAAGATCGCCCACCGACCGATGTCAACTTCCAGTCGGCCACCTCCCCACGACAAGACCAGGTCACTACCGGAACCGCCACCTCCAACGCCAGCCGGCGGCCCCAGTCGGTGTCGACCCCGATGACCCCAAGTGCAGTGCGCTGCGGGGTGAACAACTCGGACTTTGCCAGGAAGTACTCCTCCATGGTCCCGTGGTAGTCCAAATGATCCTGGGACAAGTTGGTGAAGGCGGTGGCTGCGAACTCGAGTCCATTGACTCGTCCTTCGATTAATGCGTGACTTGAAACCTCAACTACTACGTCCTGCACTCCATGTTCACGCATCACCCCTAACAGGGCATGTAAGTGCGGTGCTTCCGGGGTGGTGCGAATGGCCGTTGAAAACACATCACCGATGCGTACTCCGACGGTACCGACCAGCCCGGTTTCCCGCCCGGCGGCCCGAAGTCCGGCCTCGAACAGATATGTGACCGTGGTCTTGCCATTCGTGCCGGTGACGCCAAAGAGCCGTGGTGCCCGACCGGCCGCTGGGTCGGATATTCCAGGCGCGCCTTGATAGACCTGCGCGGCCGTTGAACCGAGGAGTTGCCTTGGGTTCAGCGCAACCACGATTGGGAAGTCAACCGGACCGTCCGCCGTCAGCGCATTGGCAGTGTCGATGTCGGTTAGCACGCCCGCTGCACCGGCCGATAGGGCCGAAGGCACATAGCCGGCACCATGGGTCAGATGGCCGGACAGGGCCGCGAATAGATCCCCATGCCGCACCTGGCGCGAGTCGAGTTCCAGCCCCGTGATGGCCACTGCGTCATCGCCGATGATCGTGCACCCACTCGCTGGCGGAAAAAGTGCCGCAAGAGTTATAGCGCGAGGTGTTGGCCGTGGCGCTGCCGTCATCGGGCCTACCCGCCGCCAAACGTCAATGCCAGATTCGCCGGGCGAGTACCTGTCGGAGGTATCTGCCGAGCCTGCAATGCGTATGTCATGACCTTCTTGAATATCGGTGCCGCGAGCTCACCTCCGTATCGCCCGATGCGCGGGTTCACCAAGCTCACCGCTACGACAAGTTGTGCATCATCGGCGGGGGCCATCCCGATAAATGACGCAATGACACCATCTCGGTAGCATCCGCATGTTGGGTCGACGTACATTGCAGTACCGGTCTTGCCACCGATTCGGTACCCGGGGATTTTCGCGTTGGTTCCGGTGCCACCCTCACCAACCACGCTCTCTAGCATGGCCCGCACCTGCTTCGCCGTCTCAGCGCTCACTACTTGCGTCACAATCGGAGCCGGTGGCCGCTCGACTGACCCGTCCGCATTGAGCACCCCGGCCACCAAACTTGGTTGCACTCGCACCCCATCATTGGCAATGGTCGCATAAACGCTGGCGGCTTGAACTGCGTTCACACTCAACCCTTGCCCGAATGCGATAGTCGGGAATGAAGTAGCAGTCCAATCCTTAGGCTTTGGCACCTTACCGGAACTTTCACCTGGAAAATTGAGGCCGGTCTCCTCGCCGATGCCGAATTTCTTCAGATATTCATAAAGGGTGCGACCACCGATTCGCTCCGCTGCCAAGATAGTGCCCATATTGCTGGATTTCGCCATCACTCCGGCGAGCGTGAGTTTTATGGTTCCATGCGGCTCACTGTCGTGGAATACCTTGCCGCCACGCTTTAGGCCACTAGGAATAGTGAAAGTTGAGTCTGGCGTTGCCATCCCTTGGTCCACCACCGCGGCTATGGTCATCACCTTGCTGATTGAGCCCGGTTCATAAACAGCGCTAAGTGACCGGTTGCCGCGATCCTCCGCGGCCGCGTCACCTGCGCTATTCGCGTCAAATGTCGGCGCCTCGGCTAACGCCAAAATCTGCCCCGTTCTTGGATCCATGACCACGACGGTGCCGCTATCTGCCCGCGATGACGCGACCTGCGCCGCGATTGCTGCTTGCGAGATATATTGGATGTCCCGATCAATCGTCAACTGGACACTAGCTCCGGCCGTTGCATCGACTTGATCACGTTGTGCGGTCGGAATCACTCGACCCCCCGGCCCCCGCTCAAAAGTCAAACTCCCTGCAGTGCCCGCGAGTACGGCGTCGTATGCATGCTCAATGCCGCCAGCGCCAATACCGTCAGCACCCACGAAGCCAATGACATTGGCGCCGAGATCCTCGCCCGGGTAAATCCGACGCGCTGTCTCCTCGCTAAAGACTCCAGGCAGGCGCAAAGCCTCAATTCGACGCCAAGTATCGGGGGTGAGTTCCTTAGCGACATAGACGAAACGACGTTCGCCCGTCAAGCGACTGATGAGTTCACCAATATCCATTTGAATTATCGGCGAGAGCGCAATCGCTACCGCGGTTGGATCTGTCACCAGGGTTTGGTCGACCGTCAGATTTCGAGCCTCCACAGTTACTGCCAGCGGCTTACCAAAGATGTCGACTATTGACCCGCGGCCAGCCGCAATCGGCACAGTACGAAGTCTCTGGTCCAAGGCAGCAGCCGCAAGGGACTCACCGCGCACCGCCTGCAGATCAATTAGTCTAGCCGCAAAAATGGTCAAGGAGATAACGGCCACCAACGTTAGGATTCCACCACGGCGAGCTGGATTACCAAGCCGAAAGTTGCCTACTGGGCGCCCAGCGTTTGGTAGATCAACTCGGGCCCGCGAATTCGGGCGCTGGCGAGTTGAGGTATTTGCCATACCGCAGCCGTTTCTCAGTCCACTGGTTTGGCAACAAGACCAGCATCATTGCTGGTTTTGCCAACCGCAATCGGGACCTCGGTCCACATGGAGTTTTCGTTCTGCTTGTCTTCACCGGCACCCTTGCCGGCGCCCTTCGCATCCCCGGTCCCTGGCTTGGCCGCTTTCGCCGCATCCGCCGCAGCCGGGTCATAGTTCGCCCCCGGCGCTACCGGTAGGTCCGTACCTATCGCCGCTCCACTTACCGCCTCCAGCGCGGTGGCATCAGCTGGGGTCTTCAGGGCACGAGCCGGCGTGAGTGGAAGCGTGACGGGCCGTCCCGGGGCTGGCTTTGGGTTGCCGAGAATGGCGCCATCGGAAAGCCGAAGGAAGACTGGGTTTTGGCTCGGCACCATGCCAAGGGCGCGGGCCGAGGACTCAAGGGCACTTGGTGTTGACGCCTGCTCGACTACCTGGGTAAGAACGGCCTCCTGCTCGGCCAGTACCGCCTGCTCCTGTTGTAATTCACTTATCTGGAATGCGCCTTGGGCCAACGAGGTGTTGATTACCAACATGGCGACTAAGCCAATCCCAAGAAGTCCCGTGATGAAAAGGATGAATACGCCCCGACTTGCACGTTCGGGCCGTAACGGTGATACCAATCGCAAATTCGGCCGAGCATGCTTACGGGCATGTGCACCGCGCGTCGCGTACTCCGTGGCATCGGCACTATTTGGGTCAAGATCAACCGTGGGCTCCGGGGTCACCACGTGCTTACGGGCTGCTGAACTCATGCCGCCACCCGCTCTGCTGCTCGAATGCGAACCGATGCCGATCTCGGGTTGTTGGCAAGCTCTGTTTCATCAGCGGTCTCCGCGCCCCGGGTGAGTAGGCGCAGCCACGGCAGCAGGGATTCAGGAATCACCGGAAGCCCACGAGGCACATCTGGATTCGCACCATGTGCCAATGCCTGCTTAACCATTCGATCCTCGAGCGATTGATAAGACATCACCACAATGCGCCCCCGAAGGCAAAGGGCATCAAGTGCGGCGGGTAGCGCGGCTCGCAATGCCTCTAACTCACCATTTACTTCGATTCGCAAAGCCTGAAAAGTACGCTTGGCCGGGTTGCCGCCGGTACGACGTGCCGCAGCTGGGATTGCTTCGCGAATCAAGTCAACTAGTCGGGTGGAATTTGTGAAGGGTGCATCAACTCGGCCGGCAACTATCTTGGCCGCGATTCGGCCGGCAAATTTCTCTTCCCCATAAGTTCGCAGCACGCGCACGAGTTGCTTCTCGTCATAGGTATTCAGAACATCGGCTGCAGTGATCCCCGTGGACGCATCCATTCTCATGTCAAGGGGCGCATTATTTGCATATGAGAACCCTCGATTTATCTCATCGAGTTGCATGGATGAAACACCGAGATCAAACAAGATTCCCTGCACACATGGCAGCCCGAGGGCAGTCAGCACCTCCGGAAGCTCGTCGTAGACGGCGTGCACGAGGGTGATGCGCTCCCCGAAACCGGCTAGCCGCTCACGGGATAATTCAATAGCGTCACTGTCGCGATCCAGCCCGACAAGGCGCAGGTTAGGAAATCGCTTGAGCGCAAATTCGGCGTGGCCGCCTAAGCCCACGGTGGCATCTACCAGCACGGCACCCGGTTCCGCAAGTGCCGGTGCAAGTAGCGCAATAACCCGATCGGGCAGTACCGGCTGGTGCCTTAGTGCTGGGGTCATCAGGCCTGACTCCAGCCACTGACCAGGTTGGCGCAACAGGCCATGACAGCGCAAGTCAGACCAGATGAAAGCGCACACACCGCAAGAAGGCGCGCCGTGGCTCGCGCGCGGCGAGTGGATTGCACGATACGGAGCACTGGCGTGCTGGAATGCTGCGGTACCGCCAATGGCAACTCCGTCAGCACTTGCACTTGCGCGGTCATCACGTCCTCCGTTTCCCGGTAGTCCTGATTACTTCTGGTTTTTATCAATTGGCCGCGTAGTCAGGTCCCCGCCCGCCTCTACAGCGGGGCCCTGGCGCCGGGGAAGTGCGTCAGGAGCAACGGGAGCGGGAGGAGACCTCACCGCGCGGCATTACAAGATCCCGGGCACCACCTCCTCGCTGATTCCCGAGAAGGCGTCCTCTTGGGTAGTTAGATAAGAACTCCAAGTTGCTGCATCCCACATTTCAACCGTGCTGCCATTGCCCACGACCACGACCTCGCGATGCAATCCGGCATATTCGCGCAGTGCCGATGGCACCACGATGCGGCCTTGACGATCGGGGATTTCATCACAGGCACCCGAGAACAGCACCCGCAGATAGGCCCGCACCTGGGCATCTGACCGGGAGGCCTCATTTAACCGTTCCGCGTAGGCGGCGAACTGGGCCGCTGGCCACACCACGATCGAGCGTTCTTGGCCCTTGGTGAGGACCAAGCCGGCCGCCAAGCCCTCACGGAACTTGGCGGGGAGGACCAACCGGCCTTTGTCGTCCAGCAGGGGGGCATGGGTTCCCAGAAACACCTGCTCCACCTCCTGCCACACTAGTCACACAGGTCACACTCGTGACCCCAAGTAGCGCCACTCTACTCCATTTTCCTCCACCGTCAACCTCCTTCCCGGGGTTTTCGGGCAGATTCCTCCACCAAAGGTGCATTCTTTGGGCCCGACTAATTGGGCCCGACTAATTGGGCCGAGGCGTCCTTGCGGGGCCCCCAAAGTGGGAACGGCACCCCGAGCGCCCGGTTAATCACAATGGCCTGCCCGATCATGACCAGGACCGCCAGCAGCAAAATCACCCATTGGTGGGGGTCGGTCATTAAGCCCGCGGCCACAATCAACGTGGTGGCACCGGCCGGGGCGTGGGGGACCTTGAGCCAAACCATTACCGAAAGGGTCAAGCACAGGGCCAATGTCAAGGCGCCCGCTCGAGGCCAACTAACCCCGGTCAAATCCGGTCCCGTATCAAGTAGCCCGAATACCACCAGCGCAAACACTCCGGCCAGGACGCCGATTAATTGTCCGAAGAAGACACTGCGTGGCGCAGCTTGGACGCTTTGTGCGGAAAAATAGAAAACAAATGCGGTGGCGCCCAAGGATGGAAAGACAAATGGCTGCTGCAGCAGCACGGCAATCACCGCCAAGGTGCCGAATGTTATGAGGGCCGTCACCAGCAGAAAGGCACCTTTGGTTCGCGTTGGCCCAAAACGGCGCTGCCAACCGGCGAGCCTCGAGGATTGGGCTGCCGGCCAACTAACGGTCACTGCTCCCCCATCTCCTTAGCCACCGGCTCACCAGGCGGCCTACCAGGTGGCTCCCGCAACTGCAGTTCATCAACATAGGACTGCCAAGCGGCAAGATCTGGATCAAACGGCAGCACGGGGGCCGGTGGCGCGACCGACGCAGCAGCCGTGGTATTCAACTGGGCAATGCGGTTCTTCCATCGGTCGCTAAATCCCTTGGTAATACTGCCTTCCTTGCGATACCGGTACCAGATCCAGACACAAAAAAGCCCGATCATCGGCCATTCAACGGCATAGGCCCAAGCCCGTCCAACACCCTCCCCCGCTCGGCGCACCTCGATTACGGTGAAGACCGAACACATGATCACGGCTAAGACCATTGGAATGTCAAGCTGCCAAAAATTACGTCGACGCGACGGCGGCGGCTTAGCCAGCTGCGAGGGTTGGTCGCTCACCGGCTCAGCCTGCCACGGAAATCGCGTAGACGTCCAATGAATCAACGCGCTTAGGTCTGCGCACCCAAAGCAAGGCGAGTAAGGCTTCGGCTACCAGCGCGCTGAGCAAGGTGGTTTTCCAGCCCACCGGGTTGGTCGCTAGGACATTCACCAACCACAGCACCGGTGGCCACCCCACCATGACGAGCACGATCCCCGCAACGCTCCCGGTGGCAACCACCGAGGTGGCCCAGAGATAGCCGGCGGCCAACAGCAACAAAGTTCCGACCATGACGCCAAGCTCGGGACCAAGGAGGGTGCCGAAGATTCCGACACCTGCGACCTCGGCCACCACCACGAGCAGCAGCACCGCCGAAAATGGCGAAAACCCGATCAATAGGTCCCAGGAACGTCGACCCAGTCGTGACCGCGGCGCGGGCGGCGCAAACACCCACACCAAAAGCAGAGGCACCGCAATCGCCAAGAGCACGATGGCCGGTGGCAAAAACTCTCCGGTCGCCGTCCGCGCCGGGGTAAGGCCAATGCGTGACAGCACCACCGATATGGCAATAGCGGCACCCATCACCGCCATTTCAACGGCGGCATAGCGGGCCAATAGTGCACGCGACTGCTCACCATCGCTGATTCGTGCCAGCACCTGGTTACGCTGCAGCCAGCCAAATTTCACTAAAACTCCCAGTAGAACCACCTTGGCCAAGACCAGGACCCCGTAGAAGGAGCCGACAAACTGGCTCGGATCGCCAAGGTGCAAAGCCGAGTTGAGGAGCCCGCTCTCCGCCACGAAAATCACGCACCAGAGTGCAAGTAGGCTAAATCTCGGCAGCATGAAAGAACTTAAGCTCGGCTCGATCACAAGCAGCGCTACCAATACCACCAGGCCACCCACCCAAATTGAAATCGCCGCGATATGCACGGCCAGACTTACCGCCGCCGAAACGTGCGCAGCATGTACCCCACCATGCCCCAAGACTGCTGGCGCGGCGGCACCACTTAAGGCAATAACCGCGGTAACCCATCGCGCCGCCCGGGATCTTATGAACGTGCACAACACCGCAACTATTGCTACCGCGATGAACTGGAACAGGAAAACGCGACCAACCGAAACTTCTACCAGAAAGCTCCACCAGATGCCCGGCTGCAATGCCGCGGCCACTGAGGCGGCGAAGATGTCCGAAATCGTCAGTGCCAGCAACGCGGCGAGGCTTATCAGCCATAGCAAAGCCCAGGTGGTAGCCCAACGAAGTACCTGGCGATAGGAATTTACCCCGAGTAAAGCCCCAATAACGACAGCGCCTACGGTAATGGCGGCGGCGATATCACGTGCGAAGCGAGCTAACGGCAACAGCAGAACGGTGCTAAGGGGCGTTGAAGCCAACCCTGGGAATACCTCTAGAGCAAACGCCCCGGCCACCCACAGCAGGACCAACAGGACCGGTAACCCCCACCAGAGTTTTGCCCCGATACGTAAACCTGCGTTCACTGCCCCGGACTCACTCCTGGAAGGTGCCGAAGGTGGGGCTGTTGGTATTTGGACTTGTATTCATTGTGGTTGCGAAGAAGGCACCCAAGAACACCGCCACACATACCCAGGTCATCCACATGGCAACCAATCGCGCATGTGAATGGTCCTCGCGGGTGACGCGCCCGGCACGAAATCTGCCCACCATCGCCGAGGTTAGGAAGCCGACAACGGACAGGTGTAGCGCAGTTGCGATACAAAGCCAAAAAGTCGTGGAGGCATAGGCGCCGTCGGTGATATCAAATGGGAAAGTAGATAGTTGTACGATCTGGCCGATAAATGTCACCAGAGCGACGACCGACGCCAATACCGAGCCGGTGATGAACTGGCCGGTGCGCCCGGTGCGGATGCCGGCCACCGCCCACCACATCGCCAATGCTGCCACCACTGCCCCGGCCCAAATCAACCAGAAGGGCAGCGGGTCAGCCCAGGTGTCCTTGGGTGGAGCCCAAGCGTTATTGACATTCAACGACCACAAGTACGCGTAGGCCACAAGTAATGCCACGGTGCCGGCGGCATCTGACACAATGCACAGCCAGATCCCGAGCCGGTTGCGCCGCGCGGTGGTTATTACCGGCTCACCGGTGGTCGCCGACCTTGGTACCGGCAGTTCACTCTTGGTTGTCAGATCGCTCATCGGGCACCAACTTTGGTGTCTTGGTTTTCGTCACTTAACTTTTTCTCGATAGCGAGGTATGGATCGGGTACCCCATAGTCATATGGGTCGCTGGTCACCACCGGTAGTACCGGGAAATTATTGAGTGGGACCGGCGTTGCAGTTTGCCATTCAAGGGTCTTGGCGCCCCATGGATTCGATGGCGCAATTACGTTACTGCGCCAGGAGGTGATGATCGCATAGAGGAAGATCATCATGCCGACCCCGATTAGGTAGGCGCCAATGGTGGACAACCAGTTTGAAACATTGAAAGCGTCATCAAATTGCAAGACCCGACGCGGCTGACCCTGCAGACCCGCCACAAACATCGAGCCGAATGTCAACTGAAAGGCGAAGAACGAAAGCCACAACCCGATTGATCCGATGCGCTCATTGAGCATGCGCCCGGTCATTTTCGGGAACCAGTAGGCAATTGCACCCATGGCGCCGAAAAGTCCAGCGCCCATCAGCATGAAGTGGAAATGAGCCACCACGAACATGCCGCCGTGCATGTACTGGTCCACGGGAACATCCGAGAGGTACACGCCGGTAATGCCGCCCACGATCTTGTTCCAGAGCAGGGCGTACACGCACATCATCGGTAATCTGGTCCAAACCTTGCCGCGCCAGATTGTGCCCAGCATCACGAGCACCAAGAAGCCAAATGGAATAGAGATCAACTCGGTTGAAAGCATGAAGGGATAGTTCGCTGCGGGTGACCAACCCGTCATGTACATGTGGTGCACCCAGACCAGTGAGCTGATACCCACTACCCCGGCAAATCCGGCGACCGCGATCTTGTAGGAGAACAACGGTTTGCGCAGGAACACCACCATCACTTCCATCAATGCCGCCGTGACTGGGATGACGATGACATAAACCTCAGGGTGGCCGAGCAGCCAGAATAAATTCTCGTAAAGCCACACACTTCCACCATTTTGCGGGATGAAGAACGCCGATTCGAATGCGAAATCACTCAGCGCCATGACTTGGGAGTACTGATACATCGGAAACCACACCAGGCCCATAATGGCGGCTGCCAAAATACCGATCACGAAAACCGGTACCCGGTTCCAGGTCATGCCCCGCGCGCGCATTGTCACGATGGTGGTGAACAGGTTCACCCCGGCAATGCCGGTCGAGAATGCGAAGGTGATGATGCAGACCTGATAGCCAATCATGCCCACCGGGGCTTGGGTGCCAAGTGGCTGGTAAGCCGTCCAGCCATCGCGCATACCACCCAGCAACAAATTACTCACCAACGGCGGCACCGCCGCGAAAAGCAGCCAGAAGCTCAGGGCGTTAAGCCGCGGGAATGCCATATCGCGGGCCCCGATCATCAACGGCATGATGAAATTACCCAGTGGCCCGGCGGCAATGATGATCATCGCGATGACCATCACGATCCCGTGGGTGCCGATAATCGAGTTGTAAAAATTCGGGTCGAACACTTCGGCCCAGGTGACGCCCAGCTCGGTTCGAATCCACATGGCTAATAAGCCACCGAACCCGAGTAGGAACAGGCCCATTACCAGGTACTGGATTCCGACGACCTTGTGGTCGGTCGTGTACTTCCAGTATTTACCCCGACCTTGGCCCTTGCCCGCCAGGTATTCGGCATCGGCATGGGTCAGGTCATGCCCCAGCCACCAGCGGATCGGCCCGGCAAAAGCGCCAATGCCGATCATGAAGCCGATAACCCAAGCGGTGTAGGTCGCGGCCACCAACGCACTTTCACCCACCTGTAAAAAATTCGAGTTTTCGGTACCCCAAGGCACCAGCAGTCCACCGATTGCATAAGTAACCAGCGCGAGTACTAGCCCAAGTACAACACCGGTGACGATATTGGTGTGGCGCAAAAAACCACCGGGCTTGCCATGCTGCTTTGGCTGCGGCACGGCCTGCTGCTCGTGAATAACGGCGGTCATCGTCATACTGTCCTCTTCCCGCCCATTTCACGAACCCATGAGTCAAACTGCTCCTGGGTCACCACCTGGATTTGCGTCTCCATGTAGGCGTGGTGCAGGCCGCACAATTCAGCGCACCGAATATTGAAATTACCGAGCTTATTCGGGGTTACCCCGGTGTTGGTGATTGCACCGGGGTTGGCATCGATCTTGACCCCAAGTTCAACCACCCAGAAACTGTGAATCACGTCAACTGAGGTTACATTGAAATAGATAGGTGTATCAATTGGAACCACGAGGACATCGCTAGTGATCTTGCCCTGGTCTGGATACTCAAATGTCCAGACCCATTGTTGCCCGGTGACATTTACGTCAATCGGCCTAGTGGAATTGGGCTGTTGATTAGCCGGAATCGAGCCATATGAGGACGCCGTAATATTTGCTAACGCGAGCAGGCCCCAGATCACCAAGAACGCTGCCAGCACGCTGGTGGCACCGATCCACAGATAGCTACCGATGGCATTTGACCGAATAGCCGGGCTCTCCTGCATCGGCGGTTCATCACCGGTTACGCGACCCCAGCCAAAAAGACTGTAGAGCAAGATGGTCAAAGTGATGGACATGAGTGGCGCGGACACGATCGTGAAGACCAAGATGGTCTGTTCAATCTCACTCATGATGTCAGATGCCGGTGCCCCGGACATGTTCATGAAGAACACCACTAGCCAAGCAATCGGAATCACCAGTAGGCAAAAAAGCACGAACATCGTGAGAATCGGGCGCACGTACGGCCGCGCCAGCCATTCACGTAGCCGGTAGGTCACCTCGGGACGATTGGTGGGCTCCTCAGGCTGATCGGCAGCGGCCGGGCGATCATCAACTATTGACATCAGACCACCGTTACCGTTCCGCCCATCCAACCACGTTCACTCATCACGCCACCGAAGTCCACATAACCGTTTCCGCAAGGGGCCTCACAGTTCCAGACGTACTCTCCTGGACCGCCGGTGATGAAGGAGAAGGTGATCTCCTGGGGTTTTGGGTAGCCATTGGCTTCCTTCTTGGCACTAGACGGCACCGCCAGCAACGGCACACTTACAAAGAAACCGTCCTGGGTGACTTCGGCAAACTGGTGAATGGTGAAAGTGTGCGCCACATTGTCGGGTTCTATTTCCTTTTGCGCCTTGCCGTTAAAGGTCGCGGTGCCATCAACGGTGCCGTGGACTTTCGCAAAATAGTTATTCCACACGGTCGCGGATCCGCCGTACTGCTTAACGGTGATTGTGATCAGCGAATTAGCAGGCAACTGCAACGAGGTGGACGGCCAGAAGAACGGCCAGCCGGACGGGGCGTTCGCACTACGCGGATCCGCGATCCGCGAACCCACCGGCACCGGCCCGGGCACCGAAGTTGAAGCACTTGGATAGACGGAAAGTTCCACGGTGGCATGGGGCAATTCACCCTGCGGGGTACTAGCGGTGCCGATAACGGTGGCCGCCAAAACCTCGGGCTCCTGTTGATTCTTGCCTAGGAAAAGGACAGACCCCGCAACAACGAGCACCCCGATGAGCACCGTGAGCACCGTCAACGCTGCTCGCTTACCGCCTGCTGGCAACTCAAATCCGTCTCTTAGCACCAGATGTCGCGAAGGTAGCATGACTTTAGGAAAAATCAGGCGAAAAAGGGTGAAGACGGTGAATTCCAAGTGACAAGCAACCTCGGCGCGTTCCTCGGAGGCTGGAGCCTGGACCTATTCATCGCGGTCAACCTCGCCGGTGCCGCCATTTGGTACCTCTGGGCGGTAACTAGGGTTAAGAAGCACGGCCGCTGGCCCGGTTGGCTGACCACTTGTTTTCTGCTCGGAATTGCCCTACTTGCACTGGCTTATCTCGGTCCAATGTCGGCCTGGTCCCACACCTTCTTTTGGGTCCATATGACCCAGCATCTAATCGTCATGATGGCAGCGGCCCCCCTGCTCGTTCTCGGTTCGCCGGTTACTTTGGCCTTCTTGGCCAGTAGCCCGGCGACTCGACGCCGCTGGGTCCTGCCAATCTTGCGCAGCCAAGCCGTTCGCGTTCTGACCAATCCGATCATCACCTGGGCCTTCTTCGCAGCGGTGCTGCTCGGACTGCACTTCAGTCCGTTTTACAACTGGGCGCTGACAAACCACGATGCGGATCAATTCATTGAGCAACCGCTCTACCTCATTGCAGCATTTCTCTTCTATTTCCCGCTTATTGGCTCTAACCTGCAGCCCCGCCGGCCGGCACCGGCGATGCGTCTGCTTTCAATGGCGCTGATGATGGTGCCCGAGAGCATTGTCGGTGCTGTCATCTATTTTGCCTCAGTGGTGCTGTACCCGGCTTTCCCCCTCGAACGCCCATTTGGGCCAGATCGCATGGCTGATCAACAATTGGCAGGATCTTTGATGTGGGCTCTTGTCATGGTCGTTGATTCTTTTTGGCTGATGATCGCCGCGGTTGAATGGTTTAATGGCGAGGAGCGGCGAAGCCGGCGCATCGATGCCGAAATTGAATCAGAAATTGCAACCAAAACCGCCGCTGGAAACTAGTTTGGCGCGCCATTGGTGATGGCCGGATTGCCGAAAATTTCCGGGATTCGCTGAATGCTAAGGCGCTCTAGCGGCCAAATCGTTAGCACCGTAAGGCCCACAGCGGACGCATTTGGTACCCCGCCATTGTTGACGTCCAGGTGGTAGCGCGAATCTCTGGAGTTACCTCGATTATCCCCCATCATAAACATGGAGTCGGCCGGCACCACGATGTCAAAGCGCACCTGGTCGGTGGGGCCACTGGTATAGGACTCATCGAGCGGCACCCCATTGAGCACGATGCGCCCCTGCGAATCGCAACAAGCGACTCGGTCTCCGGAGACGCCAATTACCCGCTTGACTAGATCTTGCCCAGAGTCGCTTGGGATCAAACCGATGAAGGTCAACGCGGTTCGAAGTGCGCTTCGCGCACCCGTTGGGCTTGGCTCAGGGGTTGGCAACCAGCCACCAGGGTCCCGGAACACCATGATCTCACCACGCTGCACACCGTTGATTCGGGTCGTGACCTTCGCCGCGATGATCCGGTCATTCGGTAGCAGAGTTTGTTCCATTGACGCACTTGGCACATAGAAGGCCTGAATTAAAAAGGCCCGAACAAGCGCTGAGAGCACTAGTGCCGAGACCACGATGATTGCGGTTTCCTTTAGGAAGTGGAGGGCACCACCTTTTGCTTCCGTGCGCTCCCCTTTGCGGTGCCGGCCACCTGGCACCGGCTCTGACGGTCGCAGCTCGAAGTCATCATCCCGGGCCGACACCGCCATCAGTTAGCCATGCTCGGTGCCGGAACCTGATCGAAAGTATCAGGGATAGAGATAGCCTGGATCCGATTTAGCGGCCACAGCACGTTCATCACTCGGCCCACCACTCGGCTTTGCGGCACCATGCCACCACCGGGATCCCCTAGGTGATAGCGCGAATCAGCGCTGTTGGAGCGGTGGTCGCCCATGAGCCACAGTTTACCGGCAGGCACGACGACATCGAAGTTCATATCACTGGGTGCATCGCCTGCGAAGATGTAAGCAGCTTCATCCAGAGGCACCTCATTAACGGTGATGCGGCCAGCTGCGTCACAGCAGACCACATGATCGCCACCTACTCCGATGACTCGCTTAACGAAGTCAGTGCTGTCTGGCGGAACCACCCCAATCGACTGGCCCAACCAGGAAAATGCACCGGTGACAAGATCACGCTTCGGGATGTCACCGGCTTCGACGAATGAATCGGTGCCGTCGAATACCACGACATCACCGCGTTCAATTGGGCGGAGTCGATAAGTAATCTTATTCACCAAAACGCGATCACCGACCTGCAGGGCCTCTTCCATCGAACCAGATGGAATGGAGAATGGGCGGGCGACGAAAGTAGTGAGAAGCAGGACCACGCCGAAGGCGATGATAAAAGTCAGTGGCAGATCCCACCAAGCACTGCGTCGATTATCGGCCATGGTTGAGTCAGACCATCAATTCCGAGTAGCGGCGGAGCGATTTCAAGTCTGCGGGCGCGGCGCTGTTTATTCTTGGTCTACTGCTGGCTCGGCTGCCGCTGCTGGCACGTTTTCACGACGTTCGTGGATCTTTGCCGCCTTGCCCCGCAGATCGCGCAGGTAGTACAACTTGGCGCGGCGGACATCACCGCGAGTTAGCAGCTCGATTTTCTCAATGATCGGGGTATGAAGCGGGAAGGTGCGCTCGACACCTACGCCATACGAAACCTTGCGAACCGTGAAAGTCTCGCCAATACCTGATCCGGCCCGGGCGATAACCACCCCTTGGAAAATCTGGACCCGGGTCTTGTTACCTTCCACGACCTTTACGTGCACCTTGACGGTGTCACCTGATCGAAGGTCTGGGAGCCCGGTCTTCAAGGATGCCGCGTCGACGCTGTCAAGGGTCTTCATCTTGGGTTCACTTCCTGTAAGCGCCACAGGTCGCCCACGATTACTGGCCCCGTATTGGGGATCGGGAACTGCTCGGTAGTTCAAGGCCGAGGGCTTCCCCTGTGGCGGGGCACCCCGGACGCGCTCGCTAAGTCTGCCATAGGCCAGGTCATGCACCAAACCGCCCCGGCGGCCGCGGTCAGCCTTGACGGCCCCCCCGCTGACCGGTGGCAGATTCAGGCCCTAGATCCGGGCGCATCTGCGCGGTCCGAAGTCGAGCCTGCCCGGCTCGCCAATCTGCGATCTGACCGTGATGGCCGCTTAAAAGCACCTCCGGTACCGGCAGCCCCCGCCATTCCTGCGGCTTCGTGTAGACCGGCCCTTCGACCAATTGCGCCATCGAACCAGCCGCAAATGAGTCATCGGTCACGCTGGACTCGTTACCCACAACACCGGGAAGCAAACGGGCCACCGCCTCAACCATGACCAAGGTTGCCGCCTCGCCGCCGGCCAACACATAATCACCGATACCGACTTCACGGACCCCGGCCCAGTCGCTGGCAGCCGCGTAGTGCTGGCCCACGCGCGCGTCAATGCCCTCGTAGCGACCACATGCGAAAACCAACCAGGGGTCGGTGGTCCAAGCCTGGGCCGCACCCTGATCAAAAACAGCACCCGATGGGGTTGGTACAACCAATACCGGGCGCACGTCTTTGTTCGTTGCCGCAATCGAATCTAATGCCTCACCCCATGGCTGTGGGCCCATCACCATGCCGGGCCCACCGCCATAGGGGGTGTCGTCGACAGTGTTGCGCCGGTCGTGGGTGAACGCGCGTAAATCATGCACAAGCACCTCAATTAACCCGGTGGCCGATGCTTTGCCCAACAGCGACAAAGCCAAGGGCGTGAAATAGTCAGGGAAAATAGTGACCACATCAATCCGCATCGGCCGGCTCCTCAATCAGGCCAATGGGTGGATCAATCAATATTCGCCGATTGGCTAGGTCGACGGTTGGCACGATCTGCGACACAAACGGGATCAGCACCTCACGCCCGGCCGCGGTGACAACCGCGAGTAATTCCTGGGAAGGCAGGTGCACCACATCTTCCACTAGCCCCAGGAGCTCCCCATTTACTGTTTCGACTCGGCATCCGATCAATGCACTGTCATAGAACTCATCGGGATCCGTTGGCTGCGCCTTCTCATCGCGCTCCGCTTCCAGGATTGTCCCGCGAAGTGTTTCGGCTGCACTGCGGCTTTCGAAGCCAGCAAAGTTGACAAGCAGGCGACCAGAATGCCAATGAATCTCAGCAACGGTGAGTTCGGCAATGGCCCCGTCCGAAAAAAGCACCGAACCGGGAGCAAAACGCTCCTCGGGTTCGTCTGTTCGAAGCTCGACGGTTACCTGCCCCCGCAGCCCATGGGGTTTACCGATGCGGCCGACAACGACACGCACGACTACCTAGTTGGTCAGCGCTCGGCGACATCGAGGAAGTCGATACGCACGCCGCGACCCTCATTGAGTGCGGTCACGACCGTGCGCAGCGCGGTCGCGGTGCGGCCGGCTCGACCGATCACCCGACCCATATCCTGCGGATGTACCCGAACGTCAAGGCATTTGCCCCGGCGCTGCTCACGCTCGCTGACGAAGACATCACTTGGATTATCGACGATCCCGCGAACCAAGTGCGCCAGTGCTTCTTCCAACATCAGGCGGTGCCCTCTTCGAGGGCCTCGGTCGCCGCTACGACTTCTACCGCTTCGCCAACCGCAACCGCTTCGAGTGCCGCCGGCTCCGTAAGCTTGGGCCCATCTTCGACCGCTGCCTCAAGCTTGGGCTTCTTAACCGGTGTCTTCGGCTCCTTGGCTGCACCTTGGATAGCGGCTTCGAATTTAACCAGCCGACTGACTTTCGGTTCAGCGACCCGCAAGGTGCCCTCAGCACCGGGTAGGCCCTTGAATTTTTGCCAATCGCCGGTCACTTTCAAGATCGCGGTTACGGCTTCGGTCGGCAGTGCGCCCACGCCAAGCCAGTACTGCACCCGAGCCGAGTCGACCTTGATGACACTTGGGTCTTCCATCGGTTGATAGAGGCCGATCTCCTCAATGGAGCGGCCATTGCGAGCGGTGCGTGAATCAGCAACGACGATTCGGTACTGCGGTGCATGGATCTTGCCAAGGCGCTTAAGTTTGATTTTTACGGCCACGGTGGGCTTATCTCCTGTTTTCTAGGCGGTGCGCGCCGTTAATCGAGTGGGGACACGACATTCGGCGAAAACCTTGCGGGTTGCCGATTCGGCAGGATAGAGGGCCAACCGGGCGGCAAGACCTCCGTATTCTGCCAGATGAGCAACCACGCCCGGACCACGGGTCATTTTTCGGTTCCGATTGCCCATCAGTGCCCCGAGTGCGCCGCGCCGGAGTTTGGGTCGTCGGCCGTTGTTTGGGCATTCGTCGAGCCGGCCGAACCCGCCGTCGATCCGGGTCGGGCCAGTACCTGCACCTGGGGTAGCGGGGTCAAGGGCGGCGAGGGCGCCGTCGCGGTGGCCGGGCTCACGGGGGTATCCCACCAGGTCACCCCGCTCGGGCACACCTGCAGTACCCGCAGGCCATAGATCCCGGCGGACTTCGGCCAATTGACGGTCAGCGGAAAGAAAACCGGCCGTCCAAATGGCTGCGGGTCCCCTTGAATGGTCCAGGTGATCTGTTGGCCGCCATTCGCAAGCCGAGCACTCACAGACGTCCAACCGATCACCGCGGCCGGCTTAATCGCGCCCCAAGGCTTACCGGCAAAAGCAGTGACCTGCGTCGTTCCGTCCTGACCCGTCAAGCATCCGTGCTGAATCTCCAAAGTGAGCCCACTGGTCTTGCCCGCGACCGCTGCGACGCCATTTAGATCAATGATTGCGTGCGCATTGGCGGGTGAACTCGATACCAATGCCGAGATTATGACGAGCCCACCGAGCGCTGCCCAAAAAAGTGGGGAGGTGCCGACTGGCAGGTTCATGAACTTAACCTAGCAATTTCTTGAGCTCAGGGGGCAAGGCCGAGATATCCAAGTCTGCCGGCACCGCGGTTGGTGCAAAGATGCCGGCTTCTTGATCGGCGCGCTTTGCCGGATTCCCGCTGCGGCTCTTACCCTTGGCCGGCTTTATGGCTTTTGCCATTTTGCCCTTGGATTTCTTGCCCCCGCCAAGACCGGGCAGGCCAGGCATGCCAGGCATGCCCGGCATTCCGGGCATCCCCCCTTTGCCCATCTGCTTCATCATTTTCTGGGCTTGACCGAAGCGCTCGATCAGGCCATTGACTTCACTGACCGACGACCCAGACCCGCGAGCAATCCGAGATCTACGAGACCCGTTCAAGATCTTTGGCTCCTGGCGCTCGGCCGGTGTCATGGATTGAATAATCGCGGCCACCCGGTCCATCTCACGATCGTCAACTTGATCAAGTTGGGCTTTCATCTCGCCCATCCCGGGCAGCATGCCCATGATCTTGCCGATCGAGCCCATCTTTTTCAGCGACTGCATCTGCTCTAGGAAGTCATCGAGGGTGAAATCCTCACCTGCTGAAACCTTGCGTGCCATCCGTTCGGTTTGCTCGGCGTCAAATACCCGCTCGGCCTGTTCGATCAAGGTGAGCATGTCGCCCATGTCAAGGATGCGAGATGCCATGCGGTCAGGATGGAAGACCTCAAAGTCGGTTAACTTCTCACCGACCGACGCGAACATGATGGGACGCTTTGTCACGCTCACGATCGACAGCGCAGCGCCACCACGCGCATCGCCATCGAGTTTGGTCAGGACAACTGCGTCAAAGCCAACGCCCTCAGCGAACTCCTCGGCGGTGCGTACGGCATCCTGACCGATCATTGCGTCAACTACCAGCAAGGTCTCATCGGGGCGGGCAGCATCACGTACCGCCCGCAATTGCTCCATTAGCTCAGCATCAATCGCCAACCGGCCTGCAGTATCGACGATGACAACGTCATGTAATTTCTGTTCCGCATAGACCCGCGCTTCGCGGGTTACCCGAATCGGGTCACCAACACCATTGCCAGGCTCCGGGGCAAAAATCGCAACACCGGCCTGCTCGGAAATGATGCGTAGTTGGTCCACCGCATTCGGGCGCTGCAGGTCGGCCGCCACCAGAAGTGGGGTGTGGCCCTCGCCTTTTAGCTGCAGTGCCAACTTGCCCGCGAGTGTTGTCTTGCCAGCGCCTTGGAGGCCAGCCAACAAGATCACCGTCGGCGGATTCTTTGCGAACACCAGGTTTCGAGTTTCGCCCCCCAGAATTGCAATAAGCTCCTCATGGACGATCTTGATAATTTGCTGGGCCGGATTAAGCGCCCCCGAGGCCGCTGCGGCTAGGGCCCGCTCCTTCACCACCGCGGTGAACTCTCGCACCACCGGCAAGGCGACGTCGGCCTCTAGCAACGCCGTTCGGATCTCGCGCACCGTCGCTTCAACATCGGCTTCGGAGAGTCGGCCTTTGCCGCGCAGCCCCTTGATTGTGGCGGCAAGTCGATCGGCGAGGTTTGCAAACACGAGGTCAGAGTATCGGCTGGACCTTTTACCGTGTCGGCTAACCGGCCGTCACTGCCGCCAGCACCCGTCCTCTCACCCCTTCGGCAAGGTCCGCTGACAGCGGCCCGCCCCGGGAGTCCACCAGGAAGAAGATATCTACAGCCTCGGATCCCAGGGTGAGGACTTTTGCCCCCGTGATCGCCACCTCGGCATCAGAGATTGCACCCGTAATGCGGTAAAGCAGCCCCGGCTCATCATGTGCGCGAACTTCCATGGCCGTGGCCCTGGCCGACGTGTCAGTGCGGATGTCCACCCTTGGTGCCGCCCGCTCGATTTGACCTGTCGATGCGTAGGCCGCCGCGCGGTCGCGCACTTGTGCACCCACATCGAACGTGTTCGCTAGGGCCAGTCTTAGCCGTGCCGCGATCTCCTGCGCACTCGGCGGATCTCCATACATTGGATGCACCGTCCAGACTTGCACCGCGCGCTCATTGGCCGTCAGTACCCGAGCCGCGCGTACCTGCAGCCGGTGCAGCGCCAGCACACCAGCGACCGTCGAGAGCAGCCCCAGCTGGTCTGGGGCTGCGACGGTCAGTTGGTAGCCGTCATCGGCGTCCGCCAAAGTGACCCAAACCCCGGTGCTCGCAAGGGCAACCTGCTGTACATCACTTAATTCAGGTTCGACCGGAGCCGGATCTCCAGCTAGTTGGGCCCGCACCCTTCGCACGAGGTCAGCGACCAGATCGGCGCGCCACCGGCTCCATGCCGCCGGCCCAGTTGCCAGTGCATCGGCCTGGGTTAAGGCGTGCAGGAGATCCAAAGTCTCTGGCTTTCCGATTCGAGCGGTCACATAATCGACGGTCGCTGGGTCATCTAGATCACGGCGGGTCGCGGTGTCGATCAACAGCAGGTGGTAGCGGACTAAGTCGACAATTACCTGCACATCTGCATCAGGAAAACCCATCCGCCTGGCCAACTCATCGGCGATAGCCGCGCCAACTTCACTGTGATCCCCTGGTCGAGTCTTGCCGATATCGTGCAAGAGTGCACCGATCAGCAGAAGGTCGGGCCGATGCACATCACGCGTGAACGCACTCGCCTGCACCGCAGTCTCAACCAGGTGGCGATCAACCGTGAACCGGTGAACAGCATTTCGCTGCGGTGCCGAGCGCACGATGCTCCAGCCCGGGATAAGTGACTCGATGATCCCCGCTTGATCTAGTGCCTCCCAGCTATGCACGAGGTGAACGCCGGCGCCCAAGAGGGAGACAACTGCCTCCCGAGCAGGTGGCGGCCACGGCGTGGATAGCGGCTCACTTTCCGCCGACAACCTGGCAAGGGTAATTGGCGCCAATGGCAAGCCCGCTTGCGCCGCCGCGGCCGCTGCGCGCACGACCAAAGTTGGGTCCGCAGCCGGCCGGGCCTGGCCAGCGAGCAATACCTCGCCGCTTTGCACCACCACCCCATCGGCCAACGGCACCCGCTCCAGCCCCCGACGATTCACCTGGCGACGTGAGAGGCGATTTGGTCCTTTAGTCAATCGATCAACTCGGTGCCAGGTGGTGTCAGACGCAAATGCGATGGCACGCGACGCCGTGTACACCTGCCTTAGCAGTTCGTCGGCGGTGGTGATACCCAGTGCGGAAGCAACCCCATCTTGTTCCTGCAACATGAGCCGGTCACTTGATTTACCGGTTACCGAATGCAGTGCGTCGCGAACATCGAGTAGCAATGCGTTCGACTCCGGCCAATTGCTGTGGGGAGTATCAGTCACCCAGGATGCCGCAATGGCCCGTAGTACATTCGCATCCCGTAAACCCCCGTAGGCCTCTTTCAGGTCGGGCTCCAGTAAGCACGCTAATTCGCCATAGCCAGCCTTGCGGTGCTCAACTAGTTCACGAAGTACCGGCAGACGTTTGACCGCCATCGCGCGCCAGTCGGCAAAGACCGCCTGTGTCAATTGCACGGCCAATGTCCCATCACCTGCTACCACCCGCGCATCCAACAGGCCGAGGACTACTTTAATGTCAACACTTGCCAGCCGGCGGGCTTCTGCCAAGGTTCGGACACTGTGGTCTAGGGCAATCCCGGCATCCCAGATGGGATACCAAATCCGATCCGCGATCGGCGCAACTTGGGCAGCAGTGCCGCGATGCAATAACAGGAGATCGATATCACTTCCCGGGGCTAACTCCTGGCGGCCGTACCCGCCGACCGCAACCAAGCACAGATCCGTCGCACCAGCCGCTGCCGCCTGAAAAAGCGCGTCGAGCCACTCATCGGTCAACAAAGAAAGTGCCGCACGGCGGCTCGGCCCATACCGGCCAGGCTGCCTAACTAGTGCGTCGCGCTGCAAGCCAAACGCGCGCCCCTCACCCACACTCAAAGAGCTTTCATCCCGATGATCTTCGGTGACTAAAGTGCATCGTGGCCGCGCTCACCGGTTCGTACTCGCACTATGGCATCGACAGGTACGACCCACACTTTGCCGTCGCCGATTCGACCGGTCTGGGCCGCCTTGACGATCGTGTCGACAACTAGGTCCGCACTCTCGTCATCGACCAGCACCTCAACACGTACTTTTGGCACTAAATCAACCGTGTACTCCGCTCCTCGATAGACCTCGGTGTGGCCCTTTTGCCGGCCGTAACCCGAGGCCTCGGAAACCGTCAGCCCATTGACACCCTGGGCTTCGAGTGCACCTTTAACATCCTCCAGTTTGAACGGCTTAATGATTGCTGTAACCATCTTCATGACTCCACCTCCGACTTTGAGCGAGCAGCATGACCAACACCAGCGAAAACGCCGCCGCCACCTGACTCTCCGAGTTCATATGCGGACTCCGCGTGCAGTTCCTTATCGATGCCACCGATCTCCGTTTCAGAATCCACCCGGAAGCCCATCGTCTTCTTGATGATGAGTGCCAAGATGGCGGCAATGATGAGTGAATACAGGAGCACAGCTACCGCACCAACCGCCTGCTTACCCAATTGATCAAGCCCGCCACCGTAGAGCAGCCCATTAACCCCCGCCGGAGCAGCCTCCGTAGCCAGGAGCCCAATTAGCAAGGTTCCAACGAGGCCGCCAACGAGGTGAACGCCCACTACATCCAGGGAATCGTCGTAGCCGAACTTGTACTTCAGTCCGACCGCCAATGCGCAGATTATCCCCGCAAGGGCCCCGATGATGATTGCCCCGAGTGGACTAACCGCCGAACAAGACGGCGTGATGGCAACGAGACCGGCCACTACCCCGGAGGCTGCGCCAAGTGAGGTGGCATGCCCATCGCGAATCTTCTCCGTGGCCAGCCAGCCCAACCCGGCTGCGCAAGTGACGATGAAGGTATTCATGAAAACCACTGCAGCGGTGTTGTCCGCGGCGATCTGTGACCCGGCATTGAATCCGAACCAACCGAACCAAAGCAAGGCCGCGCCGATCATTACCAAGGTCAGGTTGTGCGGACGCATCGGGGTCTTGGGCCAACCCACCCGGCGCCCAATCACAATTGCCAGGGCTAGCGCCGCCGCACCGGCATTGATGTGCACAGCGGTGCCGCCGGCGAAGTCGATGACGCCCAGTTTGTAGAGCCAACCACCGGTTTCGGGGTTGAGGTTAAATACCCAGTGGGCCACCGGGAAGTAAACGAGCACCGCCCATGCACCCGCGAAAATCAACCACGCGCTGAACTTCGTCCGGTCGGCAATGGCGCCGGCGATCAGGCCCACCGTGAGGCAGGCGAACATCGCCTGAAAAGCCACAAACCCCATGGCCGGCACCCCGGCTTTCGGGTCATTTGCCATCAACCCCTCTAGACCGGCGAACGCGGTGACGTTTCCGAGGAGCCCGGCGTTGCCATATGAGGGCGCAAAGGCCATCGAATAGCCCACCAGCACCCAGAGAATGCCCACTACGAACAAGGCACCCATCACCATCATCAACATGTTGAGAACCGACTTGGAGCGGACCATGCCTCCGTAAAAGAATGCCAATCCAGGAATCATCAGCAGTACCAATGCGGCGCTGGTTAGCAGCCACGCAGTATTACCGGAGTCCAACGCGCTTTCCATGTATGTCTCCCTATGCCAATCGATCTCGGCTCCACTAGTGGTTCAGTGGCTGGAGAATGACGTGCGCACGTTTCAGTCGCGCACTAATCGCGTTTCGCGCATGTCACAGCACTGGCTGCTCAGGTAAACGCTGTGTTACAAATCCCCCACGAGGGCTTCGACGAACTCAAGTGGATCGAACAGGGCAAGGTCATCTGGGCCTTCGCCCAAGCCAACCAATTTAACCGGTACCCCTAGTTCGCGTTGCACCGCAACGACGATTCCGCCCCGCGCCGTACCGTCGAGTTTGGTCAGTGCGATCCCAGTGATAGCAACCACCTCTCGGAAAACTCGGGCCTGGGCCAACCCGTTTTGCCCTGTCGTGGCGTCAAGTACCAAAAGGACTTCGTCAACCGGTGATTGCTTCTCTACTACCCGCTTGACCTTGCCGAGTTCATCCATTAATCCAGTTTTTGTGTGCAACCGCCCAGCGGTGTCGATGACCACGGTGTCGGCCTGTGCATCGGCACCCGTGCGGACTGCATCGAAGGCAACCGCCGCCGGGTCACCACCTTCCAAGCCACGCACCACTGCGGCGCCCACCCGATCGCCCCAAGTCTGCAATTGGTCCGCAGCGGCGGCCCGGAAAGTATCGGCGGCTCCGAGTACGACCGTTTGCCCATCGGCAATCAGCAGTCGTGCGAGTTTGCCGGTGGTGGTCGTTTTGCCCGTGCCATTTACCCCCACTACCAAGATGACGGCGGGACGCCGCTCGGCATTCATCGCGATGTTGCGGTCCATTGTGGGATCAACAAGGTATAGGAGTTCCTCGCGCAGCATCTTCTTGATGTGCTCAGGGGTTGTACCCCCCTCGACTTTGACTCTTGTGCGCAGCCGCGCAATCAACTCCTGGGTCGGGCCGACCCCTAGATCGGCGGTCAACAAAGTCTCCTCGATCTCGTCCCAGGTCGAATCAGTGAGCTCACCCGCGCTCAAGAGGGCCAGCAGCCCCTTACCTATTGCATTGTTCGAGCGGGCCAAGCGGGACCGCAGTCGATGCAGGCGGCCAGCCGCAGGATCTGGAATCTCGACTTCGAGGATCCCGGGCAAACCCGCATCGGGTGCCTGGGTGCTGGTCGGGGCTACGCCAGGCGCCGCCACCGGACGCTGCTCGATGACCGGAGCGCCCCGCCGGCGCAGCAGCACCGCAGCGACCACTGCGACTATTGCGAAAATGAGGATAAGTACGGCAATGCCGGCGTAAATCAGACCTGAGTCCATGGCGAGCATCCTTTCAGAGCACTAGCACCGAGCGCGAACCTACGGGCGCGGTCAGGCGCTGGCGGTCTCGACATCACGGAGGCGCTGGCCGATAATCTGCGTGACACCGTCACCGCGCATTGACACCCCGTAGAGCGCATCAGCAATTTCCATCGTGCGCTTTTGGTGGGTTATGACAATCAGCTGTGAGCTAGAGCGCAACTCCTCGATGATATCGATCAATCGAAGCAGGTTCACATCATCCAATGCGGCCTCGACCTCATCGAGTACATAGAACGGGCTCGGGCGGGCTTTGAATAGCGCGATCAAGAAAGCAACCGCCGTCAAGGACCGCTCTCCGCCAGACAGCAACGAGAGCCTCTTGATTTTTTTCCCTGGCGGACGTGCCTCCACGTCAATGCCGGTGGTGAGCATATCGTCAGGATCGGTAAGAATTAATCGCCCTTCACCACCGGGGAACAGTCTGGCGAAAACTCCGACAAACTCACGCTCAACCTCAAGATAGGCCTCGGTGAATACCTGTTCAACACGCGCATCGACCTCCTTGATGATGCCGAGCAGATCATCACGCGACTTCTTGAGGTCCTCCAATTGCTCACTCAAGAAGGTATGGCGCTCCTCCATCGCAGTGAACTCTTCAAGGGCCAGGGGATTGATCTTGCCTAAAATATTAAGCTCACGCTCGGCTGTCTTTAACCGCTTTTCTTGCTCAATGCGAACATAGGGGTACGGCTCGGGGTTCGGGGCATCGGCTGGGGTTTCGTCACCGGGTACCGTCGGGCTCGGCGGTACCAACTGCTGCGGGCCGTACTCGGCAATTAAGACATCACCCTCGACGCCGAAATCCTCAAGCGCCTTCTCCTCGAGTTGCTCTATTCGAAGCCGTTGCTCGGCGCGGGCAATCTCATCTCGATGCACACTGTCCTTGAGTAGATCGAGCTCACCGGTGCGCTCACGAATGCTCGCGCGCAGCCCGACGAGCAACTGGTCGCGGTCTGCCTTTGCCCGCTCTACCGCTGCCCGATCGCGACTCGCCTGCGCCACCGAGCCCTCGATTCGCGTCAAGGCAATCCGCGATGCAGCAAGAATGGCCCCAGTCGTGATCAGTTCGGTGGCTCGCCGCTCGCGGCGGGCAATTGCATTAACCCGGGCCTGCCGCTCCGCATTTGCCGCTCGTTCGAGTTGCTCCGCCCGGACGCCGACAGCCCCGACGCGCTCCTCGCCGGTACGAAGAGCCAAGCGCGCATCGACCTCGTCTTGGCGGGCGACATTGGCTTGGCTGGCGAGATCCGCACGCCTGTCACCGGCCGGGTCCGCTGCCGGCTCGACTTCGGCTCCAGCCAGCCGGGCTTGCATGGTCAAGAGGCCCTGCTGATCCACTTCAAGGGCGGCTTCGGCGGCGGTTCGGGCCAGGGATAGGCGCTCGGCCTCAGCTTGAGCAGAGCGCGCGGCTTGGCCTAATTGACCTAGTTGCTCGGCCACCGCAGCCATCTGAGCGTCAGACTCATGTAGCCGATTGAGCGCACCTTCGGCAAATTCAGCGGCCGACCGTTGCGCATCACGTGCCGCGACCAGGTCGAAGCGTGCCCGTTCGAGAGCATGCGTTGCAACCACTAAGTCACGCGCGGTTTGGTCGTGGGCAGCTTGCACCTCCAGAAGACTTTGCTTGTCAGTCGAACCGCCGTGAACAACTCCGTCGGCGAAGATATCGCCGGCTTCGGTGACGAATATCAGACCCGGATGAGCCCGCAGGGCGGCTGCGGCAGTGGGCACATCCGACACCAGCACGCAGCTCATCAGCAGGCGATCCACCACGGACCGCAGATTTTCCTCACACCGAACCATGCCCCGCAACCAGGTGCCAACCGGCGGTGCACCCACCGGGGCTGGACCGGCGCCGGCGCCATCGGCAAGTACTAGCGCTGCACGACCAGCTGCTTGCTCTTTCAGGAGCACGACCGATGAGACTGCAGCGGCAACCCCTCGGACTACTACTGCGTCGGCAACATCGCCAAGGGCCGCAGCCACGGCAGCCTGCGCACCATGATCAATCTGCAGTAAACCGGCCAATGGGCCTAGTACACCCTGTATGCGCTCGGTCGATGCGATGAGGACGGCTGCAGCATCCTTGCGGGAAAGGCCTAACTCGAGCGCATCGAGGCGTGCAGCCAGCGCAGCACGCTCGCGCTCTCCGACAGACTCAGCGGTACGAAGGTTTTCGACGGCACTATCGGCACGTTCGAGTGCCACTAACGCGAGTTCGTACTCCTGATCTAGCCCCAGTTCACCTTGATTCAAGCCCGCAACTTGGACTTCGATTGCATGGAACTCGCCCTGGGCCAACTCGCCCCGTTCCTTAGCCTCGGCTATCGAAGCCGTGAGGCGCTCAATTTCACTTGATCGGGTGTCAATGCGCGAACCAGCAGCATCGACTTGACCCCGTAACTTGGCCAGGCCTTCACGACGATCAGCTGCAGCCCGGTCAGCGGCAGCCACCCGATGTTCCTCGAGTAAGAGGGCCTGCTCGACATCAAGGCGCCGAGCTTCTGCTACGGCTAGCACTTCGCGAGCCGACTCAACCTCGCGACTTAGTTCGAACTCCTGCTCCCGAAGTAGGCGTGCTTCAGCATCGATCTGCTCAGGGTCACGACCAGAGGATTCCTCATGAGCCTCGGGCTGCAAGTTCCGCACCCGCTCGCCCGCAAGTTGCACCAAACCGTTAAAGCGCTCCCGCAGGCCACTTAATCCAAACCATGCCTCCTGCGCCGCAACTAGGTGTGGCGCCTCCTGCAACACGGCGGCTTCAGCTTCGGCCTCGCGGTCTCTTAGCTGCGCGAGATCTGTTTCGGCCTTCGCCTGACGCTCCCGCAGCGCCGTTTCGTCAGCAACTTCGGCGGCCAACAGGTTGCGTAAAACGGTTAAGTCATCGGCCATCAAGCGCAACCTGGCATCACGCACGTCGGATTGGATAACAACGGCCCGACGCGCCACCTCGGCTTGGCGCCCAAGGGGTTTCAATTGCCGGCGCAACTCATTGGTTAGATCGGTCAACCTGGTTAGGTTCGCACCCATTGCGTCGAGTTTTCGAAGCGCTTTTTCCTTGCGCTTGCGGTGCTTTAAGACACCAGCGGCTTCTTCGATGAAGCCACGTCGATCCTCGGGCGTGGCTTGTAAAATTGAATCAAGTTGCCCCTGACCGACGATCACATGCATTTCCCGACCAATACCGGAGTCACTTAGCAACTCCTGCACGTCGAGTAACCGGCATTGCTCACCGTTGATCGCGTATTCCGAACCACCATTGCGAAACAGCGTGCGAGAGATCGTGACCTCGGTGTACTCAATGGGTAGCGCGCCATCGGAGTTGTCGATCGTTAACTGCACCTCAGCTCGGCCAAGTGGCGCCCGACCGGAGGTCCCGGAGAAGATGACGTCCTCCATCTTGCCGCCACGAAGTGACTTGGCTCCCTGCTCGCCCATGACCCACGCGAGTGCATCGACCACATTTGACTTGCCCGAGCCATTCGGCCCCACCACACAGGTCACGCCCGGCTCAAAATGCAGGGACGTCGAAGAGGCGAAGGATTTAAAGCCCTTCAGGGTCAAGGTCTTAAGGTGCACGGTTCTCCGCTGGTCGGGCGCGGGGAAGGCGCTGAGGACGAGATGCTCACACCTTATCTTGCGGGCGTCGACCCGGCCCCCGCCGCTGGCACCGAGGGCAGAAAAAACTGGATCGATTCATGAATTTCTCCCGGCGAATAAGGCCACCGCAGTGCCCACAGGGCTCACCTTCTTGGCCGTAGGCACTTAACTGCCTGTCGAAGTAGCCGCTCTCACCGTTGACGTTGACATAAAGCGCATCGAAGCTGGTGCCGCCTTGGTCAAGTGCCGAAGTCATGACCGATTTGGCGTGCTCGAGTAGCTCGTGGATCTTGGCTGCCGACAGGGCCCCGGTTGAGCGCCGACCACCTAGCTTGGCCCGCCAAAGTGCCTCGTCAGCGTAGATATTCCCGATTCCGGAAACTAGAGCTTGATCCAGCAACGCCCGCTTGATCTCGATGTTCCTGGTTCGCAATCGGGTAATGCAGGCTTCCTCATCGAATGCCGGGTCGAGCAGGTCCCGGGAAATATGGCTGACGATGTTGGGCAGGTGGCCGCCGGCATCGTCGGGCACAAGATCGGCGGTCATCACCCAACCAAAAGTGCGCTGGTCGACAAAGCGCAGTTGCGGGCCGGCGTCAACGAAATCAATGCGAACCCGTAGGTGCTTCTCATCGGGTGCACCACTTGGTTGTACCAGTAGTTGGCCACTCATCCCCAAATGCGCGACCAAGGCAAACTGCTGCCCAACCATCGGCAGCCAGAGGTACTTCCCGCGCCGGCTGACGCAGCGGATGCGTTGGCCAACCAGCTGGTCCGGTAATGATCCAATGTTTCGCCGCACGGCGCGCGGGTGTAGAACCTCTACCTGTTTGATCTTGCGTCCGGTTGCATGCTCGGCAAGCCCCCGCCGCACGACCTCGACTTCTGGGAGTTCAGGCACCTAATTCTCCGGATCCGCCAAATTCAGAAGATGAGCGTAGGCGACTTCCGCGGCCTGCTGCTCGGCAAGTTTCTTTGATCGGCCCCAGCCGTCGCCGATCACCTCGGCGCCTACCCGCACCCGCGCGTGAAACTCCTTCTGGTGATCTGGACCGGTATTGCTGACCACGTATTCCGGCAGGCCAAGTTCGGCGTTGGCGGCGGCCTCTTGTAATGAAGTCTTCCAATCAAGGCCAGCACCGAGCTCGGCTGAAAGCTCAATCAGTGGATCGAAACGATCATGAATAAGATCACCGGCGACTTCAATCCCAGCCGATAGGTAGCAAGCCCCGATCACGGCTTCCATCGCATCGGCAAGGATCGAAGGCTTATCCCGGCCACCGGTGGTCTCCTCGCCGCGACCCAAAAGCAGGTAAGCGCCCAGATCCAGTTCACGCGCAACGTCGGCCAGGGCCCGTGAGTTCACCACCGCTGCCCGAAGTTTCGCCAATTGTCCTTCGGGTAAATCTGGAAAGGTCCGATACAGGGTGTCGGTTACCAGAACGCCAAGTACTGCATCCCCCAAGAACTCAAGCCGCTCATTATGCGGGAGCCCGCCGTGCTCGTATGCGTAGGAGCGGTGGGTTAGCGCTTGATTCAGCAGTGCGAGATCAACCGGTACGCCCAAACTGGCGGCCAGTCCGGTCAAAATCTCATCGCGGCCACGCTCACTTCGATTTCGCGAGTTGCTCATGAAGTCACCTGCACATAAGCGGAGCTTAGTTTTTCGACTAGTTGCACAAGTTCACCGAATGTGTGAACTTCGCAGATGTCGGAATCAGCGATTGCTATTACCACGCCTCGCCCCGCGGCCTCCTCGACTATCGCCTGCGCAACCAGCACCCAGGCTTGGTCAATTGGGCCAAATGAGGCAAGTGGGGTATCGGGACGCACCACAAAAGTAACTTCGCTCTCGAATACGCGAGCTAAGGCACGAGTTACGGTTGGCTCGGTCATCTGGTCCGCTGCATTAAAGCGGAAAATGTTCGCTGGGTTAGCCCGATTAGGTCGGTTTTTGCGGCACGAGCCGCTAGGCGAACGCATGCGGCGATTTCATTCGGGCGGCCAGCGCCGTGCCCAATTACCGTGATGCCGTTAACCCCGAGCAACATGCCCGCGGCAAAATCACCGGTAGCCGTGCCGGCGACAACCGCCCGGGCCGGTTTGGGGTCGCCGTAGGCGAGTGCCATCTGGTGCGCCGCCCACCCCACCGCCCCTTCTAACCCCTTGAGCAAGACATTGCCGGTGAAACCGTCGGTGACGACAACCTGCGCTCGCGCACCCGCGGCTACGTCATGCCCTTCTACCGAACCCGTGTAACGCACTCCGAGAGCGGGCAACCGGTCTCGCATCAAGGTGTCGGCCGCCAGACGAAGAGCATCTCCCTTCCCGGTCTCACTGCCTATGTTAAGGAGGCCAACCGCGGGGTCGGGGATACCCAATGCGGTGGCATAGCACCAGCCGGCCATTGCGAACTGGGTCAAAACATTCGCACTGGCTTCCGGGGCCGCTCCTACATCCACGAGGACAACCGGGCCCGACGTAGCCGGGAGCACCACGGCCAGTGCCGGGCGTGACATCCCGGTGACACGTCCGCACGACAACACGGCGGCCGTTACCGCAGCACCACTATGACCGACCGAGACCCAGGCATCAACGGCACCGGCCCCGACCGCGCCGGCTGCGATGAGCACACTGACATTTGGATTGGTGCGCACATAGGACAACGGGTCGCCAACCATCGGCACGCCGCAACTCGCGCTCAAAACAGTCAAGCGCGGGTGTGCATTGAGGTCAATACCGCGAGCGGAGAGCAACTCACCGGCAAGGGTGGGCGGGCCCACGAGGACGAGGTCGATGTCGAGTGCGTCCAGATCCAACGCCGCCACGGCATCGGCCACGACCTCGGGGGCACCGTCGCCGCCCATGAGATCAAGGGCGACGCGGGCCATGATCAGACGTCCAGCACGCGTCGCTTGGCATAAGTGCCGCAAGTTGGGCACGCGGTGTGAGCCAGGCGCTTTTCCCTGCAGCGAACACAGGTCACCAGAGTCGGCACCGAGGTTTTCCACTGCGAACGACGATGGCGGGTATTAGAGCGCGAGGTTTTGCGCTTCGGTACTGGCACGGGGTCCTCTTTCTTGGGTTAACTTTGGTCTTCGGTTGTGTCTGGTAGCTCCAAGGCGGTAAGGGCCGCCCACCTTGGATCAAGCTGTTCGTGCAGGTGCCCGGGGTGGTCGTCAAGTCGGACTCCGCAGACCGAGCACAGGCCTGCACAATCACTTTGACAAACCGGTGCCAGCGGAAAACCCAGCACCACTGCGTCCCGCAGCGTGGCCTCTAGGTCGAGCATGTCGTCCTGAAGCCTCGGTAACAGGTCTTCGTCGTCATCAACTAGTTCTTCAACCACCGCGCCCCGGGCATCGGTTGCGGGATAGACGAACAATTCGCTGAACTCAACCACCTCATCCCAGTCCAGCGGATCTAGGCACCGAGCGCATTCCGCGTCGACATGCACATCCGCTGAACCAGAAACCAACACCCCTTCCAGCACCGATTCCAGTCGTAGATCAAGCTCAACTGGCGAATCAGGAAGGACTCTGGCTAATGCGACGCCCATATCAACCGGGCTGGGCACCGTTCGGGTTACCGTGATCATCGACCCGGCCCGCCGGGGCAGGTTGAGGGCCCGCGTATCAAGCACAAGCGGGCTACTCGGGTCGAGGCCGGTCACTGCACCCCTGTCGGATTCGCAAGGTTGGTAAAGGTAGAACATCAACTAGTGGCAAAAGGATACCTGCAGCACCCTACTGCCAACCCCGGCAGACCTAAAATCGGACAAATCGCCCAAGTACGCTCAGCGCTGGCCGTCGTAAATCTCGTCCAGCGCTGCGTGCGAGGGCTCGGGCGCCAAATCCTCGTATACCTGCGCCCGCAGGCGCTCGCGGCCCCGGTCCACGGTCTGCAGGGTCTTGTTCAGCGCAATTTCGAAGGTAGCCAACTTGGCATCGATGTAACCATCGGTCTCCATGCGCATGCGCGCTGTCTCTTCGGCCGCTTCGGCCCGCATGGCTTCAGACTCCCCAACCGCCGCCAAATAAACCTCGTGTTCGGTGACCATGCGGTCGGCTTCCCCCCGCGCTCGCTCCAACAGCCGGTCGGCTTCGCGCCGGCCATCTTGGACTACCGCCTCGCGATCAGCCAGTAGTTCATCAGCGCGCGCAACGGACTCCGGCAGCAATTGGCGAATTTCGTCTATCAGATCAAGTACCTGGGCCCGGTTAACCAAACAGGATGCCGAAAGCGGCATCGCCTTAGCGTCTTCGATCATGACGGCAAGTTCGTCGAGCCGTTCTTGGACGTCCAAAGCATCTCCTTGTACTAACCGGCCATTTCAGCCTATTGTGCCCGAAATCTTCGCCCGGAGCCGCTCCAACACGAGGTCGGGCACTAGTCCGGCCACATCGCCCCCGTAAGTGGCAACTTCCTTGACCAGGCTGGACGACAAATAGCTGTACAGGGGATTCGCCGAGATGAAAACGGTTTCTACTCGGGTCAGGCGGTAGTTCATCTGCGCCATCTGTAATTCGTAGTCAAAGTCGCTTACCGCGCGAAGCCCCTTGACGATTACCTGTGCATCATGGTCGCGGCAGTAGTCGACAAGGAGGCCATGGAAGGAGTCGATCTTCACGTTCGGCAGTGGAGCGACCACAGCGCTTAACATCTCGATGCGCTCGGCGACGGTGAATAAACTCGACTTCGTCTTATTGATCAGCACCGCGACTATTACTTCGTCTGCAATTTCGGCCGCCCGCGCAAAAACGTCAAGGTGCCCATTCGTGCAGGGATCAAATGACCCCGGGCAGACCGCTCGGCGCATGACCGGCTCCTAACTTCTAGTCGGGCAGGTTTTCAGGTACTTGACCGTACCAAACAGTGGTATCACCGTGTCGGCGCTGCTGCAGAACCTTCCAGTGGCCAGGGAGCGGACACTCCCCGCCCTCGGTAGGCCGTTCGACTACTACCAACGCCCCGCCGGCAAATAGCAGCTTGTCTTGTAGAGACATCAGCGCCGACGCGACTCCAGCGGAGGCTAGTTCGTAAGGCGGGTCAGCCAAGACTAATTCGAAGTGCTTGTCCCCGATCCGACCGGCTACCGAGTCAACCCCCCCTACGACCAACTGGGCACCAGGCAGCGCAACCGCCTCGATATTGGCTTCGATCACTGCACATGCTGTGCGCGCCTTCTCGACCAGCACCACCAAGCGCGCGCCGCGGCTCAGGGCTTCGAGCCCAAGCGCCCCCGTTCCCGCATAGAGATCAAGTACCGAGACCTCCGGCCAGTCAATGCCGGACTTTAAGAAGTGAGCGGAGACCGCGGAGAACATGGATTCACGAACCCGATCAGACGTGGGACGGGTCCCATGCTTTGGTACCGAAAGGCGCCGCCCCTTGGCCGCTCCCGCGATGATTCGAGTCACGCCTTCTCCAAGAATTCAGTCTGCTCATCGGAGGTGAGCGCACCAATCGCAAGCTGCAAATCCAAGTGCGCCAGTAACTGCGGATCAGCGTCGATAACCGCATGCGCAGCCGCCCGCGCACGCTCGATAATGTCTTCGTCGCGCACCACCTCAAGGAGCCGCAGTGAACTGCGTCGCCCAGATTGCATCGAGCCAAGGACGTCGCCTTCGCGCCGCATCTGGAGATCCAACTGCGATAACTCGAAGCCGTCCGTGGTTGACGCAACAGCCAGCAGCCGCTCGCGAGCCGGGCTCCCCGCATCGGCGTCGGTCACCAGCAGACACAGACCGGGGAGGGAGCCGCGCCCTACTCGGCCACGTAATTGATGGAGTTGTGAAATCCCGAACCGATCAGCATCGAGAATGATCATGATGCTGGCGTCTGGCACGTCGACCCCCACTTCGATGACCGTGGTCGCCACCAACACATCTATCCCATCCGGGTGCGAGATATCGGCAAACCTAGCCATCACATCTTCTTTTTCATCGCCACTCATTCGGCCGTGCAACATCTCGACTCGAAGACCCGGTAGCTCTCGGGTGAGGGTCTGTGAAACATCAAGTACTGATGCGATCGCGGTCTCACCGGACTCAATTTCAAGATCGTCCTCAATGCCGGTTCCGCCAATGCGCGGGCACACCACAAAGATCCGATGCTTTTGCGCAGCCTCTTCTTCCACCCGTTGCCAGGCGCGCACCAGGTGCCCCGGCTGCTCACGAGTTGAGATGACATGGGTGGCGATCGGAGTGCGTCCCGCTGGTAACTCTGACAGCGTGGAGATATCCAAGTCGCCAAAGACGGTCATTGCAACGGTACGTGGGATTGGAGTGGCCGTCATGACGAGCACATGCGGCCTCGTGCCGTCACGAGCTTTTGCTGCTAGTGCCGCCCGCTGCTCGACCCCGAATCGATGCTGCTCATCAACCACCACCAGGGCAAGATCCCGGAACTCCACGGTGTCCTGAATGAGCGCATGGGTGCCAACCACGATCCCGGCATCACCAGTGATTACATCGAGTAACTCAACCCGGCGCTGTGCTGTGCGCTGTGAGCCGGACAGTAGAGCCACCCGGGTGCCATCATCAGCACCACCTAGGCGTCCGCGATCTGCCAATGGACCGAGCAAGGTTCGAATGGATCGATAATGCTGCGCTGCCAACACCTCGGTCGGCGCCAAGAGTGCGGCCTGCCCACCCGCGTCTACCACCGACAACATCGCCCGCAATGCCACAATCGTTTTACCGCTGCCAACGTCACCCTGGAGCAGTCGGTGCATCGGGTGGGTGCCTGCCAGATCCCGAGCGATTTCCTCGCTGACGAAGTCCTGGCCGGCCGTTAGGACAAACGGCAGACGCCTATCGAATGAAGTGAGTAGCGGTCCAGCAACCACCGAACGTGGGGTCGCCATTAAGTGGGACATTTCCTGACGACGCTGAGCAAGTACCACTTGCAGCACGAACGCTTCTTCGAACTTGAGCCTTGCCTGTGCCGCGGTGACTTCCGTGAAATCCGTGGGTCGGTGAATCAGGTGCAAGGCCCGCGTCAGGTCAAGCAACTTCTCATCGGATAAAACCGCTTCAGGGATCGGGTCAGCAACCTCCCCCAACGTATCCAGAACCATCCGCACGGCGCCAGCTATCTGCCACGAGGTCATCGACCCCGATGCCGGATAGACCGGAATCAACTCACCGGCGAAGGCCGCGATTGCTTCTGGGTCGTCGTTGACCCCGTCGGGGAACAACAGGCATTGTGGGTGCGCAAGCTGCCGCTTATTTCGAAAGGTCGAAACCTGCCCCGAGAACAAGCCGCTGCGCGCAGGCCGCAACTCACGTTCACGCCAGGCCTGATTGAAGAAAGTCACCGACAGCCGGCCCTTGCCATCGGTTACCACCGCCTCAAGAATGGAACCGCGCCGCTGTCTCATCGGCCTGATAGTCACCTGCTCGATTTCGGCAAGGACGGTGACGGACTCACCGTCACTCAAAGTTGCTAAATCTGTTAGTTCACCACGCTTGGCGTAACGGCGCGGATAGTGCCGTAATAGGTCATTGACTGTGACCATGCCGAAAGACTTGGCAAGCGCGGTCGCCGTCTTGCCGCCCACCACCTTGGTTAACGGGCGTTCCAGGTCACCGGATGTCATTCGACGCCGATGATCAGCGGCCAAAGCGGTTGCCCACCGTCGTAGCAACTGATGTCAACCAACGCAAACTCACGCTGCAACCAATTTGGAATGCCCTCGGTGATCTCACCGCCCGCTTCTAACCCGGTAACCAAGGTGACGAGTTCGCCACCGACCGCGAGCATGCCAAGGAGGATTTCGCGGATCACCGTGACAACATCCTTGCCAAGAACCACGATGTCACCGTCGACCAGGCCAAGAACATCCCCGACCTGGCACGGACCAACCGTGGTCAGTGCCTCACGCACGGCAATGGTCACCGCGCCATACCGGGTAGCGCCGGCGGCTCGGGTCATGGCGACGACATCGTCTTCAAACCGCGCACCGTCCTCCTGCACCGCGATTGCGGCAAGAGTCTGCACGATTGACCTGGTTGGAATGATGGAAACCCGTAACTCTGCGGCGCGGGCCTGCTCCGCCGCCACTTCGGCAACCGGCCAGGTGTCTTTGTCACTAGGTAACAGCACTACTTCTGTTGCTCCCGTCGCCTTGATGGCATGCAGCAACTCTTTCGTCGATGGGCGCTGCCCAGGTTGCGCGGGGACGATAGTGACTCCGAGACTTTCCATCAACGATGCGGTGCCCGGGCCATGCGTCACTGCGACCAGACCACGACCTAGGTGGTTCAACACCACATCGGCAACCTCAAGGTGGGTTATCCGGATTCGGTGCGGGCGACCAGCGGCCATCGCAGCCTCAACGGCTGCGCCAGCATCGTCGACATGCACGTGCACATTCCACAAGCCCTCACCGCCGACAACCACCAAGGCGTCACCGAGTTCACCCAGCCGTGCCCGCATGAGCTCAACAGCCGGGGCGGTGGCATCTAGGAGAAACATCACTTCATAGGCAGGCCCTGCGTAATGCGCAGGTGGTTCTTTGTCGACCGCACGCGGCAATGGCAAATAGGCGGCGGGCGATACCCGGCGCACACCGGTAACAACCCCGGCAAGTGCATCGAGGATCACCACATAGGCACGGCCACCCGCATCCACGACCCCGGCTCTGCGCAGAGCTTCCAAGAGTTGCGGAGTTTGATCCAGTGCCTGCTGGGCCGCCGTGGCCGCGCGGGTAACGACGGCGCCGACTTCGACTTCGCTGTCTGATCGAACGGCGGCCACCGCCGCCTCGGCCGCCGCTCGAGCGACGGTCAAGATGGTGCCCGCAACCGGCTTAGCCACTGCCGCATAAGCCAGATCAGCGGAAACCTGCAGCATCTCGGCGATATCGGCTCCAGAGACCGGCCGATCTGCATCCACCCGCGCAAGGACTTCACTGGCCCCGCGAAAAATCTGGGAGATGATGACCCCCGAATTGCCCCGAGCGCCCAGCAAAGCACCGTGTGCCAGGGCCCGAGCCACACTCGAACGTGAGTGCTGGGGCTCGTCAAGTGCCTGATCAACTTCTTGGCAGGCCGCCTCCATCGTCAAGTAGACGTTGGTGCCGGTATCGCCATCTGGAACCGGGAAGACATTGAGGGCATCAATCTCGGCGCGGGCATCCCCAAGGGCGGTCAGCGCGGCATACGCCCAGGTCCGGATCCCCCCCGCGTCCAAGTCATCGGCCAATTGCGCCACCCCCTGCCCCACTAGCTTCGGTCGCCTTTATTCGCGCCCCGATCCGCCCCCCGGTTCGACCGGGTATCGCGGGCCCAAAAACCGTCCCGATTTGGGGCCGGGCCGCCCTGTCGGCTACCCTTGGGCCGCTGTCCACACGGGCAGCCTACGACCCGAATCGGGCCACCCTCGGTACCCACCGAGTCTGGCAAGTGTCAAGAGGAGTTCACGGTGGCTGCCAACTGCGACGTCTGCGGCAAGGGCCCGAGCTTCGGGTACAGCGTTTCGCACTCACATGTTCGCACCAAGCGGCGCTGGAACCCAAATATTCAGCGGGTTCGCATCCTGGTGGGCAAGACCCCAAAGCGCCAAAATGTCTGCGCATCCTGCCTTAAGGCCGGCAAGGTCGTGCGCGGCTAAGTTCTTTCCCACGAGAGGGCGCGGGGTTATTCCCGCGCTTTTTTGTTTGCCCGGACAACGAGCGACCCGCTCAGCTGCTGCGTTTACCGGTAATGCACGTGACCGCCTACCGCCGCACTCCAAACCCCGTCAACGAGCACCCCGGCCCCCACATCGCCCACAGCACCGACCACCCCGATCGGCGTGAACCCCTTGGGCAGCTTCGCTTTCACCGGGAAAGTAGCAAGCAGGGCATGGTCATCGCCGCCGGTCAGCATCCATTCGCGCGGATCCACGTTGTATGCCGAAGCTGCACCCTGCACCGGCTCGGGTATCTCCCAGGTCGACGTATCAATCTCAATCACCACATTTGACGCAATGGCGAGGTGTCTGGCATCAGCGATCATCCCGTCACTTACGTCGATCATCGATGTCGCCTTAGCTTTTGCCGCGGCCGGGCCAGCCGCATATGGCGGCTCGGGGCAGCGATGGGCGTCAACGAGCACTTTCGGTGACCTGAACCCGCGGGTTAGTACCGCAAGCCCCGCGGCGGCCCAGCCGATACGGCCCGCGATAGCAACCTGATCACCCACCTGGGCGCCACTGCGCAATACCGGCGCGCGCCCCTGCAGGTCGCCAATCGCCGTCACCGACAAGGTGATCACATCGGCCGAGACCACATCACCACCCACGATTACCGCCCCCACCAACGCTGCTTCCTGGGCCAAACCGGCGGAGCATGCCACCGCCCAAGCCACCGGCAGGTCACCGGGTGCCGCTAGTCCCACCACCAAGGCGGTAGGCACCGCACCCATTGCCGCCACATCAGCCAAACTCGCGGCCGCCGCCTTTCGCCCAATATCAATTGGGGTCGACCAATCCCGACGAAAATGGCGGCCTTCGACCATGAGGTCGGTCGTGATAACCACCCGGCCATCTGGTGCCGCGACGATCGCGGTGTCATCCCCCGGGCCCAAAATCACCTGTTTGGCCGAACCGGTGCCCGCCGTGATGCGATCGATCAGGCCAAACTCCCCCAAATCAGCGATCGTGCCGTCCGGTGAATTGGCCATCAGTTCCCCTTTGCCATTAATTCAGGCTAGTCTGCCAGCATGGTGGTACAGGCATACGTTCTCATCCAGACCGAGGTCGGAAAAGCCGCCACGGTCGTTCAGGCAATTCGCGATATTGACGGCGTGGTACTGGCCGAAGATGTCACCGGCCCATATGACGTCATCGTGCGCGCCGAGGCCCGCACCATGGACGATCTGGGCCGCCTTGTTGTTGCCAGCATTCAGGTGGTCCCCGGTATCACCCGAACCTTGACCTGCCCGGTGCTGAACCTGTAGCAGTTAAGGCAGTTCAACCAGCACTCGCCCGGTCGGGCCCGCCTCCTGCACCTGATGTGCCCCGACGATCTCGGCCAGCTTAAAGACCTGCACCGGCGGAAGCTGCAAGGCCTTTGCCGCCAGCGCTGCACTGACGATGTCAATCGCAGCAGCAAGTACCGGCGCTGGCAACGTATAAAGCAGCATGAAGCGAAGTGAAACCCCTGCGGCCATCAGTCTGCGGATCGGGATTACTGGGTCCTCGCGATCAGCCGCGTACGTCACTATCGAAGCCCCCGGCGCAGCTACCGCGAGGTCAAGATCCAAGTTGGTGCCCAGATCAAGTTCCACGATATGCGCCACTTTGGTACTCCATGCCTGCAACTGCTCTTTCGCACTGGCTTCGCGGTAGTTCACCACGAAATCAGCACCCGCCTGCCTGGTGATTCCGGCCTTTACTTCACCACTGACACTGGCACCCACCCTCGCACCCTGCCAGTGCGCCAACTCCACCGCACAGCGCCCGACCGCGCCGGCGCCGCCAGCGATGAGCACATCTTTTCCGGTGATCGGGCCGTCGCCAAATAAACAATTGGCCGCGGTAACCGCGGGTACTCCAAGGGTTGCCCCCAACTCGAAGGAAACCTCATCGGGCAGTTCGATCGCGCGGTCTTGGTTTACCACCGTCCACTGCGCGGCCGTACCCCACCGGCTCTCATGGGCCGCAAGGAGCACCCAAACCCGCTGGCCGATCCGGGTCATATCAACACCGGGACCGACCGCGTCGATAGTGCCCGATCCATCCATGTGCGGCACCTGAAAGTCGGCAATCGGGCGTGGGGTCCGACCACTGCGAATCTTCACATCGGTCGGATTGATCCCAGAGAATGCCAGCCGCACCCGGACCTGACCGGCCCCGACTTCGGGTCGCTTGACGTAGCGGGCACTTAAGACAGTTGATGCAGCACCGGGCTTGTCATAAACCACGGCCAGCATCTCATTGGATTTTTGCCCAGACATCCCGGTGCGCTCCTTCGCTCATCAACGTGTTCGCCTTGTAATTGTGCATCCTTGCACTTGCAGCAGCCAGCGGGTCAACGGCTTCCGATTTCGATCACGGCTACTAACCGCAGCTATGACAAGATGGGCAGATGCCCCGGATCATGGCTCCCACCCTCGCCGAAAACCGTGATCAACGCCATGCCAGCTTGTTGGCCGCAGGGCATGAACTAGTTCGCACCGGCGGCCCCCGAGCCTTGACCATGGCAGCGGTGGCCACCCGCGCTGGTCTTTCACGGCCCGCGGCCTATGAGTACTTCGGGTCAACCGCGGATTTGCTTGCCGCAGTGCTGCTCGATGAAATGCGCCGGTGGTCCGGTGATGTCGTGGACCACCTAGCCGCCGAGTCGACACCTGAAACGAAGATCACTCGCTATATCGAAGTGTCACTCAGGTTAATCGCGGATGGGCAGCACGAGATCGTTGCGATGCTCAGTGAAACATCGTTACCTCCGTCGGTGCGCCAGCAGATTAATGAGCTCCACTCAACACTGGCCGCGCCTCTTACCCAAGCCGTCGCGGCACTTGGGATCTCCGACACCGATCAGGCCGTGCGCCTGATCCAAGGGGTTGTCGAAGCCTCGGCCCGGCGGCTAGTTCCTGGCCGGGATCCAAAGTCAGAAGTTAAGGCAGCAACTGCTTTTGTGATGGCGGGCCTAAGAGCACTGGCAACCAACTAGCGCAGCCCGGTCCCCCGCAGCAATGCGTCGCGCACCAGGTGATCAACGAGGGCGGGATAGGACAGCCCGGACGCCTCCCACATGCGTGGGAACATGGAAATAGGAGTGAACCCGGGCATCGTGTTGATCTCATTGACGATGATCTGGCCCGCCTCGGTGACAAAGAAATCCACCCGGGCTAAGCCCTCGCAGGCAAGTGCGGTAAATGCCGCAATTGCTAGCGCCTGCACTTTCGATTCGAGTTCCGCGGCGATATCCGCCGGCACAATTAAATCGACCGAGTCGTCCAGGTACTTGGCCTCGAAATCATAAAACTCGTGCCCGGAGCGCACAATTATTTCGGCGCACCGACTTGCCTTTGGCCTGCCATCGACGATGACGCCACATTCGATCTCCCGCGCACCGGTGATCGCCTTTTCGACTATGACCTTAGGGTCGTGGATGCGCGCTGCCTCGATCGCATCGGCAAGCAGGCCGGTATCGGATACTTTACTGATGCCATTGGATGAGCCTGCGCGTGCTGGTTTGACGAACACCACCTCACCGAGCCCGCGCACCCGCTGGAGCGCGCCTTCTCGATCCAGGCGCCACTGGGCATCGGTGATGACCTCATAGGGGCCGATTGGCAGCCCAGCCTGGGCGAGCAGCGCTTTCATGAATCCCTTATCCATGGCCAGCGCCGAGCCCAGAACACCCGATCCCACGTAGGGCACACCAGCCATTTCAAGTAAGCCCTGAATCGTGCCGTCCTCACCCCAAGGCCCGTGCAGCACCGGGAAAACCACGTCAACGCGACCAAGTGCCTGCATTCCCCCCGCCGGCTGGTGAACAGTTAAGCCGGCGGAGGTCGGGTCCACACTAAGAACTACTTCTGGTGCATCGCGGTCCACCGACGGAAGCACACCGTTTGCAATCGATAACCGATCGGCATCATTGTCTTGAAGTACCCAATGGCCGGCCGGGGTGATGCCGATCGGGATCACCTCGTAGACAGCGGGGTCCAGGGCCCGCAGGATGCCACCCGCGCTGACACAGGAGATGTGATGCTCACTACTGCGGCCACCAAAAACTACCGCGATGCGAACCCGGTCCACGTCTAGACCGTATCTGCTACGAGATCCGGGGAGGACGGCCGGGTAGACGGCTACAGTTCAGTGCATGGCAACTACCAACCCTCCGCGGGATCTGAACCAACACGCCCATTCAGTGGACACCTTTGTAGTGTCGGCCGGGCGCCCAGAGCGGGTCGCAGATGCGCCCCTTAATACACCAATTACTCCAGCCTCAAGCTTCATTGCCGGTGGCCCCATGGAGTACGCCCGCTATGACTCACCCACCTCACATGCGCTGGAGGAGGTTATCGGTGGCCTCGAAGGCGGACAGGCCACCGTGTTTGCCTCCGGGATGGCGGCCGCCAATGCGGCCATGGACTTAATCCCGATGGGGGCTGTAGTCGTTGCACCCAGTACGGCTTATACCGGCGTTGCCTTGAGACTTCGTGAACTCGATGGGGTTGGCCGGATTCAACTTCGGGTAGTTGATGTTGATGACACCACCACCGTGGTTGCCGCATGCAGCGGGGCACAAATGCTCTGGCTTGAGTCGCCTACTAATCCGCTGATGCAGGTAGCAGATTTGCCCACCTGCATCAGAGCAGCACACGCCAATGGCGCTCTAGCCTTGGTCGACAATACTTTTGCCACTCCGATTCTGCAAAGGCCGCTTTCCCAAGGCGCCGACATCATCATGCACAGCGTCACCAAAGCGCTTAGCGGTCACTCGGATCTTCTTCTGGGCGCCTTGGTCTCAACGGACGATGCAATAACCGAGCAGATTCGCACTCGACGGGTACTGCTTGGTGCGTTGCCGAGCGCATTTGACTGCTACTTGGCCCTCAGAGGGATTCGCACCCTGGCTCTTCGGGTTGATAGGGCGCAAACCAACGCCAAGGTCGTCACCGCGCTGTTGAGCGAACACGCAGCCGTTTCAAAAGTTCGATACCCTGGGTTTGGCACGATGGCGGCCATCGAAATCGCCCAAGGAGCAGATGCTGCCGACGTGGTCTGCGCGAATACCAAACTCTGGGCTTACGCGACAAGCCTCGGCGGGGTGGAGTCACTACTTGAGCGCCGCCGCCGGTGGCCTCTTGAAAGTGAGACAGTGCCACCGGATTTAATCCGACTGTCATTTGGAATTGAGAATGCCGATGACCTCTGGCTCGACCTGTCGCAGGCCTTGAATCTGGTACTGCCGAACTAGTTATGGGGCAAGTGAACTTTCCCGCTTGGTGTCGCGCGACATAAAGGCTGAGGCCATCAGCTTCGGCGACTGCCCGTGATGCAGGACCGCCACCACCTGCTCGGTTATCGGCATTTCCACTCCGTGCTGCTGAGCCAATTCGAGTATTGGCTGGCAGCTCTTGTAACCCTCGCAGGTCTGCTTTGTCGCCTCGATGGTCTGCTCGATGGATAGCCCGCGTCCAAGATTCTCGCCGAATGTCCTATTTCGCGAAAGCGGGGACTGACAGGTCGCCACTAAGTCGCCGACGCCTGCGAGGCCCTGAAAGGTCAGCGGGTCAGCCCCGAGTGCAACTCCAAGGCGAGCCATTTCGGCTAGTCCGCGGGTCATCAGGGATGCCTGCGAGTTCTCACCCAAACCCATACCGACCGCTATTCCATTGGCCAACGCGATGACGTTCTTGACCGCACCTCCGATCTCCGTGCCAACTACGTCGGTAGTCCAGTACGGGCGAAAATACTCGGTGGTGCAGGCCTCCTGCAGGGCCAAAGCGCTGGCCTCGTCAGCGCAGGCGACCGTGGATGCCGTTGGCTGATGACGGGCTATCTCACCGGCCAGGTTGGGGCCAGAAACCACCGCGATGCGACCTGCATCGACACCGGTCACTTCGGCAATGACTTCACTCATGCGCATCGAAGTACCGAGTTCTATACCTTTCATCAAACTCACCAGCACACTTCCCGGCGCCAAAAAGTTCTTCCATAATTCCAGATTGCTGCGCAGTGCCTGTGCTGGCACCGCAAGCACCACGATCGATGCACCCGTCAATGCCTTTGCCGCATCGGTTGTCGCATGGAGTTTTACCGGGAAGGTGATACCCGGGTGGTAAGCGGAATTCAGATGCTCCTCATTTATCTGACGGGCCACACCCTCGGCACGCGACCACATCATTACCTCGCAGCCAGCATCTGCCAAGACCATGCCAAAGGCTGTGCCCCAAGATCCACTGCCCATGATGGCAACCCGAATACCGGCCACTAATGCTCCTGCCGATCGAACACGTATCGCTCCTCGGGTGGGGACTCCTGACGGATTTCGGCGAGCAGACCGGTTAGGGCGTCCATTAATCGATCCGTCGCAAGGTGCAATGTATCGGCATCAAGGGGGCGATTTTGTAAATCCGTCAAGTCAATTGGCGGCCCGACGAGTATCTTCATGGTTTTGCGCGGCAGAATCCGAAATTCCTTGCGGTATGGCCGCATCACCTCTTGGGCACCCCATTGGGCCACTGGAATCAACGGGCAGCCGGCAGCAAGGGCAATTCGGGCGGCGCCGGTCTTGCCGGTCATCGGCCACATGTTTGGGTCGCGGGTAATTGTGCCTTCGGGATACACGACCACACACTCACCGCGATGCACGGCCGCAATTGCATCGCGCACCGAATCAACCGCGTTACTGGTCTCGCGGTACACCCGGATCTGCTGGGCGCTGGTAATTATTGCCCCGACGATCGGTACCCGGAAAACAGATTCCTTGGCCAAAAATCGCGGTGGCCGATCGTTATCCCAGAGCACATGTGAGGTGACGAGCGGGTCAAACCAGGAAATATGATTAGTCGCTATCACCATGCCATCGTTTTGCGCTGTCAGATTCTCGGTGCCTACCCACTCCTGCTTGGTCAGCAGATTGAGCAGCGGGGTCAGCAAAAAAACAGTCACGCGGTAGCCCCAGCCCAAGGGGTCGCGCCGCGTTATATGCACCATGCAACAGTAGTGCCCGTGCAGATGCATGGTGAGGTGATCCACGGGCCAGACCGGTGGGCCGTTGTCTTGCCCGTTAAAGTCCTAATGAGCGCCAAAACTCGGCTCTTGCCCTTTGGTGACCCGGCCCGGCCAGAGCTCGCCCTAGCTTTCGTGCAGGACGTGTTGAGTGCACTTGGTGCCGCCGAATCCGTTGCGCAGGTCACCGTCGTAACCGACGACGCATCGGTCCAGCAGGCGGCCACCGCCGCCCATCACCTCTGGGCACCCGAAGCCCCCCATCGAGGTTTGAATGACGCGGCCTTGTTCGGTGCCTCCTCGACCCCACCGCACTTGGGCATCGCCATCGTCGCCGGTGATCTGCCCTGCTTAACCGGTGAGGTGGTAGATCTAGTGCTGCGATCCGCGGGTGTTTACGAACGCACCTTCATCGCCGACGCCCAAGGGGTTGGAACCACCATGTTGATGAGTCACACCCTTTCGGGCTGCACCCCCGCATTCGGTGAGCGTTCCAGAGCGCACCATGTGGCGCGGGGTTATATCGAACTTGGCCTATCGGAAACCGCCCCAGAGCGTCATCTCTTAGCGCCCGCACACCGCGATGTCGATACCCAGGTCGATCTTTGGGACGCTATTCGCATCGGCGTCGGCCCGGCCACTGCGGCCGCCTTGCGGCGAAATCGCCAGCCGTGATACCCGCCACTTGCTACCGCATGCTACCTGGTGGCGATGCGGAAATCGCTACCGAGGACGGCGCGCTACTCCTTGTCCCCGCCCAAGTTGTTGCCGCAGGTGGGTTTCGGTACTTGCGAGTTGGTCAACAGGTCACCATCGAACTCGCACCTACGGGAACCGTGACTTCGATCCACCTGCCAACTTAGTTACGAGCGTTCCAACCGACAGGTCGGGGTTGGCAACTTCGTGAAGACAAAACACGAGCGGCCTACCAAGTGGTAGGCCGCTCGCAAGAGGGTCTTCGCTAGCGCTTCTTTCCGGCCTTCTTGGCCGGAGCCTTCTTGGCCGACGCTTTCTTGACCGACGCTTTCTTGGCCGACGCCTTCTTGGCCGGCGCCACCTTCTTGTTTCCGGAGACCACCGCTTTGAACTCCGCACCCGCGCGGAACTTAGGTGTCTTAGTTGCCTTGATCTGCACTGCTGCACCGGTACGCGGATTACGGCCTAGGCGGGCTTTACGGGCCTGCGCCTCGAAGATACCAAAGCCACTTAGCGCAACTCGCTCGCCACTGGCAACAGCCTTCTTAGTCTCCTCGATGAAGGATTCAACGATGTCGGTTACGTCGCGCTTGGTGTGGCCGAGTTTCGCGGCCACCGAATCAATTAGGTCTGCCTTGTTCACAGGAAAAACCTTTCAGGAGAATCGACGAGTTCGGAATCGACGGATGTCGACATGCAAAAACTATTGCGAATCAACGGATAATGCCATTCGACACACCGTGATGTTGGCAACGCCAAAGATCATCTGGTGCCGAAAAAGACTTTAACTGGTGGTCGGAGTGAATTCCGGGCGCTGCTTTTCAAAGGCTGTTATCGCCGCACCGGACTGCAGGGTAATGCCGATATCGTCCAAACCCTCCATCAACCGCCAGCGCACATAGCCGTCAACGGCAAAATCGGCGACTAAGTCGCCGGCTCGGATCTGCTGCGCCGCCAGATCCACCGTTACCTCGGTGGCCGGATCTGCGGCAATTAGTGCCCACAGCTTTTCGACTGTTTCTTGCGGAACCTCGGCGGTCAACAGGCCGCCCTTACCCGAATTACCGCGGAAGATATCGGCGAATCGAGAGGAGATAACGACCTTGAAGCCGTAGTTCTGCAGCGCCCAGACGGCGTGCTCACGGGATGATCCGGTCCCAAAATCTGGGCCGGCAACTAGGATCGTCGCACCAGCATGGTGCGGCTGATTTAACACAAAATCCGGATCCTTACGCCAAGAGGCGAATAGTCCGTCCTCGAATCCGGTTCGGGTAATCCGCTTTAGGTACTCCGCAGGGATGATCTGGTCAGTATCGACATTGCTTCGCTGCAGCGGCACCGCGGTGCCGGTATGCGTGGTAAAGGCGTCCATTGACGGCTCCTTCTAAGAGGTTTGTCCTTAGCTGAGGGCTGGCAGATCGGCGGGGGCGGCCAAGGTGCCGGCCACAGCAGTGGCGGCCGCGACTGCCGGCGAGACTAAATGCGTGCGGCCACCTGGGCCCTGTCGGCCTTCGAAGTTGCGATTCGAAGTCGAGGCACTGCGCTCACCGGGAGCTAATTTATCCGGGTTCATGGCCAAGCACATTGAGCACCCCGCCTCCCGCCAATCGGCGCCCGCATCGATAAAGACGGTGTCCAGCCCCTCATCTTCGGCTTGCAGTTTGACCCGCACCGAACCGGGGACGATCAGCATGCGAACCGAATCGGCCACCTGGCGGCCGCGCAATACCTCAGCGACGGCCCGGAGATCCTCGATCCGACCATTGGTGCAGGACCCGATGAAAACCGTGTCGATTTGGATCTCGCGCAACAAGGTTCCGGGCACGAGGCCCATGTAGTCAAGGGCGCGTTCAGTTGCGGTGCGCTCAACTTCATCACTGGCATTCGCCGGTGACGGCACCGAGCCCGAAAGGGGCAGGCCTTGGCCCGGATTAGTCCCCCAGGTCACATACGGGCTCAAAGTGGTGGCATCGAGATGGACCTCGGCATCAAATACCGCATCGGCGTCACTTGGCAAGGTGCGCCAGTAGGTGACCGCCTCATCCCAAGCCGCACCGGTCGGTGCGTGCTCTCGACCTTGCACGTACGCAAAAGTCGTTTCGTCGGGGGCAACCATGCCGGCCCGTGCACCGGCCTCGATTGACATATTGCAAAGGGTCATTCGACCTTCCATCGAGAGGCCACGAATTGCCGAGCCGCGATATTCGAGCACATAGCCTTGGCCACCGCCGGTGCCGATCTTGGCGATGATCGCCAAGGTGATGTCCTTGGCGGAAACTCCTAGCGGGAGTTCGCCGTCAACGGTGATGGCCATGGTCTTGAACGGCTTGAGTGGCAGGGTTTGAGTTGCCAGCACGTGCTCGACCTCGCTGGTGCCGATCCCAAAGGCCAGGGCCCCGAAGGCACCATGGGTCGAAGTGTGCGAATCACCGCAAACAACCGTCATGCCCGGCTGGGTCAGCCCAAGTTGTGGGCCAACAACGTGCACGATCCCTTGCTCAATGCTGCCGAGCGGATAAAGGGGCACCTTGAATTCAGCGCAGTTGGCACGCAGCGCATCAACCTGAGCCCGCGAGACCGGGTCGGCGATTGGCTGATCAATATTGATGGTCGGCACATTGTGGTCTTCGGTTGCCAAAGTTAGATCCGGCCGGCGTACCCCGCGACCTGCCACCCGCAACCCGTCAAAAGCCTGGGGGCTGGTGACCTCGTGCACTAGGTGCAGGTCAATGTAAAGCAGATCTGGCTCGCCTTCGGCATGGCGCACCACATGCGCCGCCCAGACTTTCTCCGCGAGTGTGCGTGCCACCTAATGCTCCTTTTGCATCGGAGCGCGGGCTCTCAGAATTCGAGAACCCGCGCCCATCTGGTAGCCCCGACGGGATTCGAACCCGCGCTACCGCCTTGAGAGGGCGGCGTGCTAGGCCACTACACAACGGGGCCGTGCCTTCGGCCAGCTACGCAAACCGCGCGCATCTGGCTAGGTATCTGGTCGGGTGGGCCTACCACGACAACCAAAAACCAGCTGGGGTACCAGGACTCGAACCTAGACTAAATGAATCAGAATCATTTGGGCTGCCAATTACCCCATACCCCATGGGGCCGATCACTCGGCGGAAGGTGATTATAGGCGACCGGCTACCTACCACCAATTGCCCGCTCAAGTCGGGCCAAACAGCTGGATCTACCCAGAATCTCCATGGATTCGAATAATGGGGGTGAAATCCGACGCCCGGTGATGGCCACCCGCAGCGGGGTAAATGCCAATTTGGGTTTCAGCCCGAGCCCATCGACCAGGGCGTCCTTGAGCACCTGGTGGATTGCGTCCGTTTCCCAGGCTGGGAGCTCCATCAGCACCGCCCGGGCCGCCGCCAGCGTCGGCGCCGCGTCAGCACCGAGCACCCCAAGGTCGCTCACATCAACCGCGAATCGCTCCGGTGCCACCAAGAGAAATGACAACATGCCCACCGACTGGCTCAGGTTTTCCATCCGCTCTTGGATCAATGGGGCTGCGGCCGCCAAGATGGCCAGTTGCTCGACCGTGGGCGGCTGGGCGATCAAGTCGGCAGTTACCAAGAACGGGATGATTCGCTGCACCAACTCCGCCGGTGCCAATGACCGAATCCAGTCGCCATTGATCGCCGTGCACTTCACGAGGTCAAAGCGTGCTGGATTTTGGTTGACCCGCTCAAGAGTGAAAACCTCGGCCATCTGCTCCTTGCTGAAGAACTCTTGATCATCGCCCATGGACCAGCCAAGCAGAGCCAGATAATTAAGTAGTGCCTCAGGCAGGTACCCGGTCTCGCGGTACATCAAAAGTGATGACTCCGGATCACGCTTTGAGAGTTTTCGGTTGCCCTCGCCCATCACGTACGGCAGATGCCCGAACCGCGGCGTGGTGCCGTCACTAACCCCAATCACTGCCAGTGCTTCATAAAGGGCGAGCTGGCGTGGAGTTGATGACAACAAGTCCTCACCACGTAACACGTGGGTTATGCGCATTAGGGCATCGTCAACCGGGTTCACCAAGGTGTAAAGCGGTTCGCCATTGCCGCGGACTAAAACGTAATCGGGTACATGCTCGGCCCCGAAGGTAATCGATCCGCGGACGAGGTCATCCCACTCAAAGTCCCGGTCCGGCATTCGGAACCGGAGCACCGGGTCGCGACCTTCGTCCTCATATGCCGAAACCTGCTCATCGGACAAATCCCGGCATTTACCGTCGTAGCCGGGGGTGCGGCCTTGGCTCTTCGCCAGTTCGCGACGCTCTTCGAGTTCGGCACCGGAGCAGTAGCAGTGATAGGCGAATCCGGCCTCGCGCAAGCGCCTGGCGACCTCGGCATACACCGGCAGACGATCAGATTGCCGATACGGGCCGTACCCACCCCCGACCTCGGGGCCTTCATCCCAGTCAAGGCCCAGCCAACGAAGTGAATCAAGTAGCGCGCTGTACGACTCCTCGCTATCACGCGCGGAGTCGGTGTCTTCAATACGGAAGACGAAAGTACCTCCGGCATGACGAGCGAACGCCCAATTGAACAAGGCCGTGCGAATCATGCCGACATGGGGATTGCCGGTCGGCGACGGACAAAAGCGCACGCGCACGCCATTTGCGCCCACTTGATCAGACACGATCAACTACCACATTGGTTAGCGACCCGATACCATCAATGGCAACCGTTACCGAATTTCCGGCGGCGATCGGCCCGACTCCGGCTGGTGTTCCGGTGAGAATCAAGTCACCCGGGATTAGCGTCATTATCGAACTGATGTAGGCGATCAGGGTCGCAATATCGTGCACCATGTCGATTGTCGAGCCCGATTGGCGCACCACTCCATCGACAGTGCACGTGATTCGGGCATCTTCGATATCAAGATCGGTTTCAATCCACGGGCCAATTGGGCAGAAGGTGTCGAATCCCTTCGCACGGGACCACTGACCATCGGTGTGCTGCAGGTCGCGCGCGGTCACATCGTTTGCGCAGGTGTACCCCAGGATGACTTCGTGGGCGCGCTCGGCCGGCACATCGCTGCAAAGGCGCCCGATTACCACCGCGAGTTCGGACTCATGCTCTACTTTTTCAGACTGCCAAGGTAAGGCGATGGCTTCACCTGGTCCGATGATGCTGGTACTTGGTTTTAGGAAGATCAGTGGTGAAGCCGGAGCCTCCCCACCCATTTCCTTGGCGTGATCAGCATAATTCTTGCCCACCGCCACGATCTTGCTCGGCAAAACCGGTGCCACCAAACGGGTATCGGCCAGCGGGATGATGCGCCCCTCAGGAACTAGATCACCGAATGGGTGCCCGGTGATTAGCACCACCAGGGAGGACTCGGTCGGCTCGTTCTCGGCGGAGACACCTTCAAGCGCCCCGTAAAACAATTCACCGTCAACGGCTACTCGGACTATACGCACCCGCGCAGCCTATCCAGCACAACTACGCCCCACGTTTGGCCGCCCGGATCAGCCCGAAGGTGACGGCATCCTCTAAGGCCCGCCACGATGCCGCGATCACGTTCTCGTGAACCCCGACCGTGGACCACTGGCCGAAGCCATCTGAAGTACCAACTAGGACCCTCGTAACGGCACCGGTGCCGGTAACGCCCTCGAGTATGCGCACCTTGTAATCCACTAGTTCAAGTGCATCAAGTTCCGGGTACAACTGGATCACTGCAGCACGCAAGGCACGATCAAGGGCATTCACCGGACCGTTGCCCTCGGCCGTCGAAATAATGCGTTCACCACTTGCGTGCACCTTGACGGTGGCCTCGGTGCTTACGGTGCCATCGGCCGCCTGCTCGACTATGGTGCGCCAAGATTCGACCTCGAATCGGCGCTCCGAGCCCGCTTCGTCCAATAGCAGGAGCTCAAATGAGGCATCGGCAGCCTCAAATGTCCAGCCCTTGGACTCCAACTCCTTGACTTTTTCGATCACTCGGGTGAGCATGGCGAAGTCACCTGTTAGGTCATAACCCAATTCGCGCCCCTTTAATTCAACCGAGGCCCGGCCGGCCATCTCGGTTATTAGGACGCGCATATCGTTGCCGACCAGAGTCGGGTCGATGTGGTTATAGAGATCCGCTGAGACTTTGAGTGCGCTGGCATGTAGGCCGGCCTTGTGCGCAAACGCTGAAACACCAGCAAATGGCTGATGGGTATTGGGTGCGATGTTCGCGATCTCGGCTATTGCATGTGCGATGCGGACTGTCTCAGCAAGGGCGCCTTCCGGCAAAATGTCGTAGCCCAACTTTGTCACCAAATTCGGGACCACGACGAATAGGTCGGCATTACCGGTTCGTTCACCATAACCATTGGCCGTGCATTGCACATGGCTCGCGCCTGCTTCTACACCTGCAATGCTGTTCGCAATTGCGCACCCGGTGTCATCTTGGCAATGAATGCCAAGGCGCGCCACCGACCTCGCCGCGACGTCTGTGACCGTGGCCGTGATGCCGCTCGGCAACATTCCACCATTGGTATCGCAAAGCACCACAACGCTGGCACCCGCGGCATGTGCCACATCTGCAAGCCGCACCCCATAATCTCGATCGTGCTTATAGCCATCGAAGAAATGCTCCATGTCGACAAAGACTCGCCGGCCGTGCGCAACCAGGTGCTCCACGGTGTCGTGGACCATCGCTACGTTCTCATCCAGAGTTGTCTTCAGCGCATCAGTAACATGCAGCACATCGGACTTGGCCACAATCGTGATCACCGGGGCACCGGAGTCAAGCAGCGCCTGCACCTGCGGGTCTTCGGCGACTGCTACCCCAGCCTTACGGGTCGCCCCGAAGGCCACTAATTCGGCGTGCTTTAGATTCAACTCAGTTTTTGCCCGCTCGAAGAACTCGGTGTCCTTAGGCATCGCGCCCGGCCAGCCACCCTCGATGAATCCGACTCCGTAACTATCGAGCAGCCGTGCAACGGTGAGTTTGTCGTTGACCGAGTAGGAAATCCCTTCGCGCTGGGCGCCATCGCGCAAGGTGGTGTCGTACACGTGGAAACCATCGGGGCGGGCCATTGTCGTCTTCTTTCTGGCGGTGGGGCAATGAAAAAGCCCCCCGCGGGTGCGAAGGGCTGCGCGTCAACTTAAGTTGACGCGCTACAAAATAATGCTGCTTAGAGGCTTGAGCACGCTCCCAGTGTGCCATATCGGAGCACCGGGCGCTAGCAGATGGTGTGCATCCAGTTATGGCGGTCAGCGGCCACACCGGTCTGGATATCCAATAGCGCCTGCCGCAAGGTCATCGTGACTGGTCCGGTGCGACCCCCGGCTACCTCCCACGCACCACTTTCCCTGGACTTGACCTGCCCAACCGGGGTGATGACGGCCGCGGTGCCGCAGGCAAATACTTCGGTGATGGCGCCGCTGGCACAGCCCGACCGCCAGTCGTCAACGCTGATTCGGCCTTCCTCCGACCGAATCCCGAGGTCTTCGGCAACGGTTAGCAACGACTCCCGCGTGATGCCGGGAAGGAGCGCACCGGTCAATTGCGGGGTAACGATGCGGGCTGAATCACCTTCGCCATGGACAAAGTACAGGTTCATGCCACCCATCTCTTCGATCCACCGACGCTCAACAGCATCAAGCCAGACCACCTGGTCGCAACCATGTCGGGCCGCCTCAGCCTGCGCAACAAGTGATGCTGCGTAGTTTCCGGCACACTTCGCCTCACCCGTACCACCCGGTGCCGCGCGCACATATTCATCAGAGAGCCAAACGGTCACCGGCTTTACTCCCTGTGGAAAGTACGCACCCGCCGGTGAAGCGATCAGCAGATAGTCATAGGCATTCCCCGGACGAACCCCAAGGCCAATCTCCGTTGAGATCATGAATGGGCGCAGATAAAGTGATTTCTCCCGGTCACTTGGAACCCAAGCTTGATCTTGACGCACCAGCGCCTCGATCGAACCCAGGAACAGTTCATCGGGCACCTCGGCCATCGCGAGCCGGCGGGCAGATCTAGCAAAGCGCTCCGAGTTCTTGGTCGGCCGAAAAGTCTTGACACTGCCATCGGCATGCCGGTAGGCCTTCAGGCCTTCGAAGATAGCCTGGCCGTAGTGCATAAAGTTTGTGGCCGGGTCTAAATGCAATGGGCCATAAGGCACCAGTTCGGCCCCGTGCCAGCCGTCTTCTACGGTCCACTTTGCCCGCACCATGTTATCGGTGAAGTACTTTCCAAATCCCGGATCGCCCATGATGGTCTCACGCTCGGCGGCAGATTTAGGAGCCGTCGAAGCCTTGATGTCAATTGGCCATAGTGAAGTGCCGGTTGCAGTGCTCGATGTCATCGGTGACTCCCTATGGTCGATGGGGCAACGCTACACAGGTATCAGTTGGCCCGACAAATTCGACCGTCAACTAGTGGCCTAGTTGTCGGATTGAACTCACTCACCATTGGCACGCCCCGCTAAGTTCCTCGCCCGATGAAAGTTCCTCGCCCGATGAAAGTTCCTCGCCCAACACGGCTGCCGAATCTTCGGGCATGCCCTTAGCGTAACCGCTCAGGTGGCGGCGGCCACTGCTCCGGCCGCCAGGGCGTCGCCGATCTGGCTTGTCGAACGTGAACTCGTGCCACGGGTTGCTAGATCATGCTCGACTGCGGATTCGACCCAGCCTGCTGCCTCAATGAGGCCAACATGATCTAGCAGCATGGCAAGTGACATCACGGTGGCGGTCGGGTCGGCCTTGCCTTGCCCGGCGATATCTGGCGCAGAGCCGTGGACCGGCTCGAACATACTCGGGTTATTGCGGCTCGGGTCGATATTGCCACTTGCCGCTAAGCCGATACCGCCACCGATTGCGGCGCCGATATCGGTCAGAATATCGCCAAACAGGTTATCGGTGACAACTACGTCGAAGCGCTCCGGATGCGTCAGGAAGAACATGGATGCCGCATCAACGTGCAGGTAATCAGTTGTCACGTCCGGATACTCCAATTTCACCCGATCAAAGGTGCGCTGCCACAGATCACCGGCAAAAACCAGAACATTGGTCTTATGCACCAAAGTCACCTTCTTGCGCCGGCACATCGCACGGTCAAAGGCGTCGCGAATAATCCGCTCTGCGCCAAAAGCGGTGTTCAGGCTGACCTCGGTCGCAACTTCATGGGGTGTCCCGATTCGCAGTATCCCACCGGCACCTACATACGGGCCCTCGGTGCCCTCCCGGCAAACCACAAAGTCAATCTCCTTTGGGCCCTTGCCCGCAATCGGCCCGGTCACGCCGGGGTACAACTTCACCGGCCGCAGGTTCACGTGGTGGTCCATGACAAAGCGCAGCGGCAACAAGACCCCGCGCTCCAAGATGCCAGGTTTCACCGACGGATCGCCAATTGCACCGAGCAAGATGGCGTCCTTGCCACGGAGTTCTTCAACCACGGCGTCGGGCAGCAATTCACCGGTCGCGTTGTACCGACGGGCTCCTAGGTCATATTCGGTGGCCGTCACCGTGATACCCGCTGCGGGTGCAATTGCGTCCAGCACCTTCATGGCTTCGGCCACCACCTCGGTGCCAATGCCATCGCCGGGGATCAGGGCCAGATTAAGGGTCTTGGACATGACCGAAACCCTACCCAGCACCACTCTGGTACGCTTGTGGGGTGCTGATCACCAATCTGCTCCTTCGCCGCCGCGGCGAGGCCTCTTAACCGGCCTCCTCGTCGCGGGTTGTCGTTTGCCGGTACTCCCCCAAACTGACGACTTACAGGAGCCCCAGCCATGAACTCGCAATTCGATCGCAGCACGCCTTACGAAACCCGCACCGCCCAGCGACCGTCCAATATGAAGTGGCAGCGCTACACCCCCTTTGCCCCCATCCACCTGCCGGACCGCACCTGGCCCACGGAGATCATCACCAAGGCGCCGCGCTGGTGCGCGGTTGACCTCCGCGATGGCAATCAGGCTTTGATAGATCCGATGACTCCCGCACGCAAACTGCGGATGTTCCAACTGCTGGTCGCGATGGGCTACAAAGAGATCGAGGTGGGATTCCCCTCGGCGTCCCAGACGGATTTCGACTTCGTGCGTCTGCTCATCGACGACGACATGATCCCAGCTGATGTCGTCATCCAGGTGCTGACCCAATCGAGGGAGCACCTAATCGAACGCACCTTCGAATCCCTTAGGGGCGCCAAGCAAGCCATCGTTCACCTCTACAACTCAACGTCGACCCTGCAGCGCCGAGTGGTATTCGGGCTCGACAGATCCGGCATTGTCGACATCGCGGTGCACGGGGCTCAACTGTGTAAGAAGTTCGCTGATGAGATCTCGCACGAGACGGATATCTACTTCGAGTACTCCCCCGAGTCCTACACGGGCACCGAACTCGAGTTCGCCATCGAGATCTGTGATGCGGTCACCGATGTCTGGCAGCCGTCACCTGACCACAAGGTGATTTTGAACCTGCCCGCGACGATAGAAATGGCGACACCGAATATTTACGCCGACTCGATCGAGTGGATGAGTCGAAACCTCGCCCGGCGTGATTCGATTATTCTCTCGCTGCACCCACATAATGATCGCGGAACCGCGGTAGCCGCGGCTGAACTTGGGTATATGGCCGGTGCTGATCGCATCGAAGGTTGCCAGTTCGGCAATTGCGAGCGCACCGGCAAAGTCTGCTTGGTGACCCTTGGCATGAACCTGTTCAGCCAAGGGATTGACCCGCAAATTAATTTCAGTGACATCGATGACGTCCGCCGCACGGTCGAGTACTGCAATCAAATACCGGTAAATGAGCGCCACCCGTACGGTGGTGACCTCGTCTACACCGCTTTTTCTGGCTCACATCAAGATGCCATCAACAAGGGATTCAACTCGATGCAGGTTGACGCAGCAGCGGCCGGCGTGCTCGTTGACGACTTCAGGTGGGCCGTCCCCTACCTGCCGATTGACCCGAAGGACGTGGGCCGCACCTACGAAGCTGTTATCCGAGTCAACTCACAATCCGGCAAGGGTGGGGTCGCGTACATCATGCGCACCGAGCACAAGCTCGAGCTTCCGCGGCGGCTACAGATCGAGTTTTCGGGGGTTATCCAGCAGGTTACCGACTCCGAGGGTGGCGAGGTCAGCACCGACGAAATGTGGTCGGTCTTCTCCGGCGAGTACCTGCCAGATCCAAAAGCCCCATGGGGCCGTTTTGCCCTTCGCTCGGTTAAGCAGGAATCGGCTGTCGACGGTGATACCAGCGTGCAGGTAGTCATCAGCGATACGGGCGTCGAGGTCGCGCTTGAAGGCCACGGCAACGGTCCGGTTGCCGCTTTCTGTGACGCCTTGGCCAAGCACGGTGTTGACGTTCGAGTACTGGACTATCACGAGCATGCGATGAGCGCTGGCGGAGACGCGCGGGCCGCCGCTTATCTCGAATGCACGGTGGGCGATCGGGTGCTGTGGGGCGTGGGGATTGATCCGTCGATCACCACCGCGTCACTCAAGGCCATCATCAGTGCGGTCAACCGCGCGATCCGCACCTGAACAGACCTAGTTGAGGTCTACTGACTTCCCGCTGTGGGCACCAATCTTGTTGACGATTTCATCAAGGGCCGGAGCGGGAATAGGTGAGTCGACGGTCAGCACAATAAGTGCGTGACTGCTGTCATCACGGCTCACCTGCATACCCCCGATGTTTACGTTGGCATCGCCGAGCACCTTGCCGACCACGCCGACCACACCTGGTTTGTCGTGATAGCGCAGGAAGGCCATGTGATCGCTAACGGGCACATCCACATCAAACCCATCGACCTCAACCACCTTTGGGGTGTGTTTAGGGCCTGCGACGGTGCCCGCCACACTGACACTCTCACCATCGGTCAAGGTGATGCGAACTCGCACCAAAGACCGGTGGTCATCACTAATCCGATCAGTGGTGAGCACTACTTCGACACCTCGCTGCTCAGCAAGAAGGGGGGCGTTGACATAAGACACCGGGTCGTGAATGAGCATCTGGAAAACCCCTTTGAGGGCGGACAGTTCAAGCACCCGAACATCGTGATCGGCGGCCTCACCGCGAACCTCGACGGTTACCCGAGCCACCGCCGTCGTTGACAACCCGCAGGCGATTGCCCCGAGTTTCTCGGCCAACGGCAGCAACGGCTTGATCTGCTCAGCCATCTGACCACCTTGGACGTTTACCGCATCCGGCACTAACTCACCAGCGAGGGCCAGCCGCACCGAGCGCGCGACGCTGATGCCCGCTTTCTCCTGGGCTTCATCGGTGGATGCACCTAGGTGCGGGGTTGCGACAACTTGATCGAGAGTGAAAAGGGGTGAGTCGGTGCAGGGCTCCTTGGCATAAACATCAAGCCCGGCGCCAGCCACCCGCCCATCCACGATGGCGTCATAAAGTGCCTTTTCATCGACGATGCCACCACGTGCGGCATTGATGATGTGGACAGTCGGCTTCACCTTGTGTAGCTCGGCATCGCCGATTAGCCCCACGGTCTCGGCGGTCTTGGGTAGATGCACGGTGATGAAGTCGCTCTCCGCGAGTAGATCATCCAGCGAGACCATGCGCACCCCCAGTTGGGCCGCCCGGGCCGGCTGCACATAGGGGTCGTAGGCGATCAGTTTTACCCCAAATGCGCTCAGCCGCTGGGCTACGAGAACGCCAATGCGCCCTAGCCCGACCACTCCGACCACTTTGTCGGCGACTTCAACTCCGGTGAACTTGGACCGCTTCCACTCCCCCTTGCTTAGCGCGGCACTGGCCGGCGCGACATTGCGCGCACTTGCCAGGAGCAATGCCACCGCCAGTTCGGCTGCACTCACAATATTCGAAGTTGGGGCGTTGACGACCATCACGCCGGCCTGGGTTGCCGCCTTTACGTCAACATTGTCCAGCCCAACGCCCGCGCGCGCGATGACCTTCAGTTTCGGTGCTGCCGCGATTGCCTCGGCGTCAACCATGGTTGCCGAGCGCACCAAAATGGCATCGACATCGACGATGGCACCCAGCAAGGCAACCCGATCGGCACCATCACAATTGATGATCTCGAAGTCGGGGCCAAGGGCCTCAACGGTCGCGGGTGAGAGTTCTTCGGCAATGAGGACGCGGGATTTAATCACTGCCGAAGTCTAGCGGTGGTCCCTCGCGAGGGCTTATCGAGCCGCGGTGCCCTCAACATAGTCATCACCCTTGTTGTCGACCCAACTCATCAGGCCCCGAAGTTCGCGACCCACGGCCTCGATCGAGTGGGATTCACCCTTGGCGCGCAGGGCCTTGAACTCCGGTGCTCCGGCCTCCTGATCGTCCATGAAGCGCTGAGCAAAGGTGCCACTTTGGATTTCGGCGAGCACGGCCTTCATATTGGCCTTGACCGAGGGATCGATAACCCGTGGCCCCGAAACGTAATCACCATACTCCGCGGTGTCGGAGACGCTCCACCGTTGCTTGGCTATTCCACCTTCATACATCAGATCAACAATTAGCTTCAACTCGTGCAGGCACTCGAAGTAGGCGACCTCGGGCTGGTACCCGGCTTCGACCAAAGTCTCGAAGCCATACATGACAAGCTGTGAGGCCCCGCCGCAGAGCACCGCCTGCTCGCCGACGAGATCGGTTTCGCACTCTTCGGTTATGGTCGTCTTGATCCCGCCGGCCCGCAGGGCGCCGATTGCCTTGGCATAAGACAGGGTCAAAGGCCAGGCCTCGCCGGTGAAATCCTGCTCGACCGCCACGATGGCGGGCACCCCGCGGCCGGCAACGTACTCACGCCGGACCAGATGACCGGGGCCCTTGGGGGCCACCATGCACACGTCGACGAAAGCCGGCGGCGTAACAAATCCAAAGCGGATATTGAACCCGTGGGCAAAGAACAGGGCGTCGCCTTCTTGCAGGTTGGGCTCGATCGCCTCGGCATACAGTTTCTTTTGCACGGGGTCTGGAGCCAAGATCATGATGACGTCGGCTTCGGCCGCCGCAGTACTTGGATCAACCACCCGCAAACCAGCTTCCTCGGCCCGCGTGCGTGTCTTCGAGCCATCGCGCAGCCCAACCCGCACATCGACACCCGAATCACGCAGCGACATCGCGTGCGCGTGGCCCTGGCTGCCGTAACCGAGGACCGCGACCACTCGGTTTTGGATTATGGACAGATCCGCGTCGTCATCATAGAAAAGCTCGGCCACCGGAGGTTCTCCTTGCTGTCGTGGATGCGTTTTGAAGTGACTAGCGCACTTACTTTGGTCTAAAGGGTACCGGTTAGGTCTTTCCCTAGGCGGAGCGGTCGGCCGCACGCACGGGTCGGTCCGAAATCGACTTAGCCCCGCGTGCCATCGCGACGGCGCCAGACTTGACCAGCTCCTTGATACCGAAGGGCTCGAGGATGCGCAGCAGAGCGGCCAGCTTGTCGCCATTCCCGGTGGCCTCGATGGTGACGGCATCCGGGGAAACGTCAACCACCTTGGCCCGAAAAAGCTGAACTGTTTCCAAAATATGTGACCTAGACTCCAGATCGGCCTTTACCTTTACCAGCAGAATTTCACGTTGGACCGACGCCGCCGGATCAAGTTCGACGATCTTCAAGACGTTGACCAACTTGTTCAACTGCTTGGTCACCTGCTCAAGGGCCGACCCCTCAACATTGACCACGATCGTCATCCGTGAGATCTGGGACACCTCGGTCGGCCCGACAGCGAGGGATTCGATGTTGAACCCACGCCTAGAGAACAAACTAGCAACGCGAGCCAGAACGCCCGGGGTATCCTCAACTAGTACTGACAATGTGTGTCGTGACATTATTCGTCCGACCCCCAATCTGGCGCCATGGCTCGCGCCACCAGGATCTCGTCATTGCTAGCTCCGGCTGCGACCATCGGCCACACCATCGCATCGCGATGCACGACGAAATCGATGACGACGGGAGCGTCGTTCATGCCCATGGCCTTTTCAATAGTGGTGTCAACATCTTCCGGTGATTCGCACCGCAGGCCGTGACAACCGTATGCATCAGCCAACTTCACGAAATCCGGGATGCGATGTGAATGCAAATCCGTATTCGAATAACGGCTGTTGTAGAACAGGGTCTGCCATTGGCGAACCATGCCGAGGCTGCTGTTGTTGATCAATGCAACCTTAATCGGGATGTCATTGACCGCGCAGGTGACCAACTCCTGGTTGGTCATCTGGAAGCAACCATCACCATCAACCGCCCATACGGTCTTATCGGGGCAGCCGACCTTTGCGCCCATCGCCGCCGGCACCGCATAGCCCATGGTGCCAAGGCCACCGGAGTTGAGCCAGGTGTTCGGGTGCTCGTACCCGATGAACTGGGCCGCCCACATTTGGTGCTGGCCGACCCCGGCCGCGTAGATCGACTCCGGGCCGGAGATGATCCCAAGACGCTCGATCACGTACTGCGGCGATAGCGTGCCATCATCGGGTGGTTCGTAGCCCATCGGATAGGTCTCGCGCATGCGGCTAAGCAGTGCCCACCAGGCGGCGTAGTCACCGCAATTGCCGGCCGCGTACTCGGCTTCGAGCGCGCTGATCAACTCCGGGATGACTTCGCCGACATCGCCGACTATTGGGATGTCGACATAACGGTTCTTGCCAATTTCGGCTGGATCGATATCGGCGTGGATCACCGAGGCATTCGGGGCAAACGTGGACAGCTTGCCGGTGACCCGATCGTCGAATCGGGCCCCCAACGTGATCAGCAGATCCGATTTCTGCAGGGCGCCAACGGCCGCGACACTGCCGTGCATCCCGGGCATGCCGAGATGCTGGGGATGTGAGTCCGGAAAAGCCCCCCGCGCCATCAACGTTGTGACTACCGGGATACCGGTTAGGTCCGCCAACCTGCGCAGCGCAGCAGATGCACCCGCGCGAATAACGCCGCCCCCGACATAAAGTACCGGCGCTTTAGCGGCGACGATCATCGCTGCGGCATCGCGCACCTGCTTGGCGTGCGGTTTGGTCACCGGATGATATCCGGGAAGATCAATCAATGTTGGCCAGTTGAAAGTGGTCATTGCTTGCAGTGCATCCTTCGACACGTCAACTAGCACGGGGCCCGGGCGGCCGGTCGAGGCGATATGGAATGCCTCGGCCACCGCACGTGGGATGTCTGCTGCATTGGTGATCAGGTAGTTGTGCTTGGTGATCGGCATAGTGATGCCGCGGATATCGGCCTCCTGGAATGCATCGGTGCCGATCGCGGCGCTCGGCACCTGTCCGGTGATCGCCACCATCGGGACCGAATCCATCGCCGCATCGGCTATCGGGGTGACCAGGTTCGTCGCCCCGGGCCCACTTGTTGCCATGCAGACCCCGACGCGGCCAGAGGCCGCGGCATAGCCTTCCGCCGCAGGGCCGGCGCCCTGCTCGTGCCGCACGAGGATATGGCGAATCTTGGAGTCCATCAACGGGTCATAAAGGGGCAGGATTGCCCCACCAGGCAGCCCGAAGACGTCGGTTACGCCGGCCGCCTCGAGGGCCAAAACAAGGCTTTGTGCGCCGGAAATCTGCGTGCCGGCCGATTGCTCACCCATGATCCCTCTCACTTCT